>Ga0335085_10004532_pt1 | contig 22939 bp, 21 predicted proteins | sample Lox_Sample_45_FD_206712 | JGI IMG/M metagenome (GOLD analysis project Ga0335085, IMG submission 206712) | Soil microbial communities from Loxahatchee National Wildlife Refuge, Florida, United States - Lox_Sample_4.5 | ecosystem: Environmental > Terrestrial > Soil > Wetlands | place: USA...
CGGTGAAGACCCGCTGCGGGAAATGTTTCGCGAGACCGCTCAGCAGGACGGCGGGGCTGGAGCCGGGGAGACCGGCGACTCGAAGCACGGTGCCGCGCGGAGGAAGGCGCTCGGCGATCGCGCGCGCAGCCGGCGTCCGCTCGAACGCGTCGACGATGAAGGAGACGCTCATGCCCGCGAGCCTCGCCCGCTCGCGACCAGCAGCTCGACCAGCCCCAGGGTCAGGGCCAGCCAGAGCAGCGGCCCAGTCAGATCCGCCCGGGCGCTCCCAAAGAACCCGGCAGTGGCTGCTTCGGTGGTGGAGACGATCCGGGTTCCCGGCCAGAGCCCGCGGATCTGGGAATCGGTGGCACGCGTCAGCTCGGATTCACGGGGATCCGGATTCACCGAGAGGGCGCCCAGCGTGTCCCGGCCGGCGAGAAAGTAGTAGATCCCCGGTTCAGGAGGCCGGAAGCGGGCACCGCCTTCGACCGGCCACGTGCGATTGCCGGCGCGCACTTCCGTGGCCAGGTCCGGAACCGGCGCCGGATCGCCGGGCGCGGTTTCGACCGTAGCGACCTCGCCACGAGCCATTCGATTGACCAGCGCGTCGAGTAGTGGAATGAAGGCGGCCGAGACCGGGAGCGAGGTCCACTCCGGATCCAGCCGGCTGCCGATCAAGACCACGCGTCCGCTCCGTACGATCCAGGGCGCGCCACCCGCTGTCGCCAGCACCCCCGTACGGGCGTTCCCCACCGGTTCCAGTCCATAGCGACGGAGCACCCGTTCGCGGCCCACCAGTTCCCCGCTGTCACTGGCCACCGCCTCCAGACTGAGGCGGCCGTAGCGCCAGGCGACTCCCCGTTCTCCCAGACGGCGGTTGAGCACCTCGATGCCGGCGGGATCCTTGGGCGGCTCCACCACCGAGGCGTTGGGCCCCAGGAATCCGAGGGCGACCTCGCTCCCTCGACGGAAGCGACCGCCCGCCTGCAACACCTCGGCCGCTGCCAGCAGGTAGGGCTCGTCGGATGGCCACGCCACTCCGGCTACCGGCAGCACCCGAACCGCCGTCACCCGCCGATCATCGGCCCGAACCTCGTCGGGATCCAGCTCAGCGGCGACCGGCCACCAGCCAGCTGGAACCGTCGGAGAGGAGATGCCGAGTGGAACTCCGGCACTCGCCAGCCCGCGGCGAGCCGGGCGATCGCCCACCCGAAGAGTCAGAGGAGCCGTTGCCTGGGCTGGGCCGGATACCAGGATTCGCACGGCTCCGCCATCAGTGGTCCACGGTTGATGACCCGGATCGATGCTGGTCACGCCCCAATTGGCAGGCGGGGAGCCGGAGGGGCGAACGGCCAGGACGGACAGGGCGGACAAGGCGGGCAGGGCGGACAAGGCGGTCAACTGAAAATCCGAAACTACTACGATCTGGCCGGAGCCTCTGAGTACATCCTCTGCAGTCCGGAGGGCCTCGCCGAGGTCCATGCGGAGACTGAGAGGGGAGAGGCCCGCGACCGATTGACGCAGCGCCTCCGGCGAGCCGCGCCGAGGAATTCCATCCGCGGTGAGCAACCAGAGCGTGTCGGCCGGCGTCGCCTCGCTCAGGACTCGGCCAGCGGCCTCACGCAGCTGAGTCAGCACCGGGACGCCATCCACCACGGCTCCGCTGCTCAGGCTGTTGTCCACCACCAGGACCAGCGCGCCGGGAACATGCCCCGCCCCGAGCCGGGTATCCACATGCGGGCCTGAAGCCCCCAGCACCAGGGCCAGCACCAGCAGGGTGCGAAGAATCAGCAGGAGATAGTTCTGGACCTTGAGCCGGCGTTCGTGACGGCGGGCCGTCTCCATCAGGTACCGCACCGCTGGAAACTCGAGGGCGGGAGGCTCACGGCGGGCCAGCAGGTGGAGCAGCAGGGGAAGCCCGGCAGCCGCCAATCCGAGCAGCACCCAGGGATGCAGAAACCCGATCACACGGCGGCGGGCGCTTGAGTCAACGCCGCCCGGAGCGCGAGTCCGAACGGCGTATCGGTGGTGATCCGGAAGTAGTGAATGTCTTCACGCCGGCAGGCCAGGAGCCACGCGCGGACGGCGGCTTCCACCGTCGCCTCGTAAGCGGCGGCCCAGTCCTTGGGGCGGAGCGTGACGGCGCGCCCTGTTTCCGGATCGACGAATCGCGCCTCTGCCGGCCCGCTCAACCGAACCTCCGCGGGATCCATGAGATGCAGCACCATGACCTGGTGGCCCCGGTGGCGCAGAAAGCGCAGCGCCTGGAGCGCCAGCTCCTGGTCCAGGAGAAGGTCGGAGATCAGGACCACGAGGCCCCGGCGCCGCAACAGATCCACGACCCGGCGGAGGGCCGGTTCCGCGGCGGTGCCCTTCCCCGCCGTCGTGGCGGACAGCACCCGCAGCAGCTGGTGCCAATGGGTGGTGCGGGCCCGGGCCGGGGTCACCGAGCGGACCGCCTCATCGAAGGTGATCAGACCCACCGCGTCGCGCTGCCGGAGCAGGACCAGCGCCAGTGCGGCGGCCAGTCGCTGAGCATAGGCCAGCTTGGTCAGGACCGAGCCGGGAGCGCCGGTCCATCCCATCGACTGGCTGACGTCGAGGACCAGGATGGCCCTGAGATTGGTCTCCTCTTCGAACTGCTTGACGTAGAGCCGGTCGGCGCGGCCCAGGATCTTCCAGTCCACGTAACGGGGCTCGTCGCCCGGCTGGTACATCCGGTGCTCGGCGAATTCGACCGAAAAGCCGCGCCGGGGGGAGCGATGGAGACCCGCCAGGAAGCCCTCGACCACCCCCTGGGTCACCAATTCCAGCCCACCCAGCCGGGCGACTTCATGGGGGTCCAGCAGGTCGAGGCGGGGGCGCTCACTCGGGGGGGAAACCGGAGCCATGGCGGGCGCAACGTATCCCCCTGAGCCAGATGAAGTCAACGCGCGCCGGCCTTGTCCCCGCGACCGGACGGCGGGGTCATGTTCCGGCCAGGGACACGGGGGCGAATCCATTACCGCACAATCTGTTAGACTACAGGCCATCGTGGCACAGCCCCTGCGCTTGGGGCCGCCGTTTTCCCGATCGGAGTTCTTCCGTGGTCCACTTGCTCCTCGCCCTTGCGGGCTTCGCAGTCGCCCCGGCTCCAGCCGACGACGACCGCCCGCATCTGCGCCTGTGGACCAACCACGAAGATCCCTACCGCCAGGGCGAGTCGGCCCGGGTGTACCTCCAAGTCGACCGCGACGCCTTTGTCACCGTAGTCCGGGTCGATACTGACGGCCGGATGCGGATTCTGTTTCCGGCCGAGCCCTGGGGAGAGAATCGGGCTCGGGGCGGACGCAGCTTCGAGGTCGTGGGGCCCGATGGAGAACCGACCTTCGAGGTCGATGACGACCCGGGGCTGGGATACGTGTTCGCGGTAGCCAGTGTCGAGCCCTTCAACTATGACGCGTTCACGGCCCGGAACCGCTGGGACTACCGGGTGGTCGAGGATGGCTGGGTTCGCGGCGACCCATATGTGGCGCTGGGCGACTTCGCGGCCCAGATCGCGGGCGGCGCCCATTACGACTACGACGTCACTTCCTATTCCGTCGATCGCGTTTACACCTACCCCAGGTTTCTCTGTTACGACTGTCACTCCCACCTGAGCTACTCGGCCTGGGATCCCTACCAGGCCTTCTGCACCCGATTTCGATTGGTGGTCTACGACGACCCCTACTACTACCCGTACTCCCACTACGGACGGAACGTGGTGATGGTGCGGCCGCTGCGCCCGGGGCCCCGGTTCGTTTTCAAGGACCCCGGGACTTACGGCGCGGTGGTGACGACGGTGCCGAACCGGCCGCGTCCCGGACTCGAGGCGAGTGAACAAGGCCCCGATCGAAGCAGCCTTGACTTCGGCGGCCATGGAGCGGTGCCTGCCCCAGTCGAGCCCAGGATTCGCCCGCCGGTCAGCGCTCCCGCCCCGTCCGGTGCCATGGCACCACGCGGCGCACCGCCCCCGGAGCCTCCCCGATCGCTGGGCCCCACCACCTCACAACCGCGCATCCAGCCGGAGGCGCCCAAGGGGAAGCAACCGGCGCCAGTCAAAGGCGAGAAGCCCAAGACCCACCCCAGCGGGAAGCCCAAGACCGAACGCCGCCCGGAGAAGCACTAAGCGGCCGCGGTTCCCTCGCCCTACCGACTACAATACAATTCTGCCCGTCGCCACCCCTCGCTGAGGACCGGCATGGCTTTTCTTCCGAATGGTGCGGTTCGCAGGCTCGCCCTGACCGCGGGCCTGTTGCCGCTCCCCACGCTCCTCGCGGGCCAGAGCGCGCATGGCGCGGCCACCATCAGGGCGGAGGATATCGCCCAACGGATCCGGATCATTTCCGACGACTCCATGATGGGGCGGGACACGCCGAGTCGGGGACTGGATCTCACCGCGCAGTTCGTCGCTCAGGAGTTCAAGAAGGCGGGACTCAAGCCGGCAGGCGAGGGAGGAACCTGGTTCCAGCGGTACCGGATTCAGCGGCGCCAGTTGGACCTCTCGGCCTCGAAGCTGGTCCTGCAGGTCGGCGGCAACCGGACCGAGGCCTCCTTCACCTCATCCGTGCGCCATGTGACGGGCCAGCTGCCGGAGCAGCCGGTGACCGCTCGAGTGGTGCTCCTGGGAGGACGAGCCACGGAGGACCAGGTGTTGGGTCTTCCGTGCCGGGATCGGGTGGTCGTCGTCGTCCTGGAGCACGCCACTGCGCTCTCCCCAACCGCCAACCTGGTGCTCCGCCGCCTCTACGAGCAGTCGCCCATGGCATTGCTATGGGGCTCCATGGACGGCCCGGCCGAGTTTGCCGCCCGGCTCCCGAAGAAGGCGCCCGAACGATTGGTGATCGGAATTCCCAACGAGCGGCCCGCCGTGCTCGAGCTCCCCGAGGCCGCCCTGGCCGGTCTGCTCGCCGCCGCCGGGCGCACGGCAGCCCAGCTCCGCAGCAGCCAGGAGCAGGTGTTCCAGGAGATCCCGGACGCCACGGTCAAATTCGACCTGACTGACGTGGTCGTCTCGGCCGATTCCGCGCCCAATACCATCGGCATGCTGGTCGGAAGCGACCCCGTGCTCAGGAACCAGTACGTGATGTTCAGCGCGCACATGGATCACCTGGGGATCCTGCGGGGTCAGCCGGACAGCATTGCCAACGGCGCCGACGACAACGCCTCGGGAACCACGGGCGTAATCACTCTGGCCCGCGCCTTCGCCTCCGCCCCCAAGCGGCCGCGCCGGTCCCTGGTGTTCATGACGGTGAGCGGCGAGGAGAAGGGCCTCTGGGGCAGCCGCTACTTCCTCGACCATCCCACCGTTCCCGTGGACAGCATCGTGGCCGACCTCAATACGGACATGATCGGCCGCAACTGGCGGGACACCATCGCGGTCATCGGGAAGGAGCACTCCGACCTGGGGACCACACTGGCCCGGGTCGCCGCCGCGCATCCCGAGCTCAACATGACGCCGGTCGCCGATCAGTGGCCCAGCGAGCTGCTGTTCTATCGCTCCGATCACTACAACTTCGCCCGGGAAGGAGTACCGATCCTCTTCTTCTTCAACGGGCTTCACGACGATTACCACAAGGTCACCGACAGCGCCGACAAGATCGACGCCGAAAAGGAGTCGCGGATCGTCAAACTGGTCTACTACGTGGGGGAAACGGTCGCCAACACGACGGCGCGGCCCCAGTGGAACCCGGAGAGCTATCGGCACATCGTGCAGGGCGAGCGTTAGGCGGTTCGGCCGGACCTCCTACCCTTATATTGGGGCATGTCTCAACAGCAAATCCGCAACTTCTGCATCGTCGCCCACATCGATCACGGGAAATCCACGCTGGCCGACCGGCTCATCGAGGCCACCGGCGCGGTCGAGAAGCGGCTGATGCGGGAGCAGCTGCTGGACACCATGGACCTGGAGCGTGAGCGCGGCATCACCATCAAGCTCAACGCCGTGCGGATGCAGTACGCCGCCAAAGACGGGTTCACCTACGAGCTCAATCTGATCGACACCCCCGGCCACGTCGATTTCACCTACGAGGTCTCCCGGTCACTCGCGGCCTGCGAGGGAGCCATCCTGGTGGTGGACGCGTCGCAGGGGGTCCAAGCGCAGACGCTGTCGAATCTCTTCCTCGCCCTCGACGCGGGCCTGGAAATCATTCCGGTGCTCAACAAGATCGATCTCCCCGGCGCCGAGCCCGAGCGGCGGGCGCGGGAGATCGTGGACCTGATCGGGGTCAGGCGCGAAGAGATTCTCGCCGTGTCCGCCAAGGAAGGAACCGGGATCCCCGAGTTGCTCGAGGCCATCGTGGAGCGGGTCCCGCCACCCGGCGGCGTGGAAGATGCACCGCTCCGGGCCCTGATCTTCGATTCCTATTTCGATCGCTACCGGGGCGCCATTCCCAGTATCCGCGTGGTCGACGGCGTCGTGAGACAGGGCATGGACATCGCCTTCGGGTCCCATCCGGACGACGTCTACACCGTTGACGAGGTCGGGTACCTCCAGCTGGGCCAGCGCCCCGCCGACCAGCTCGAAGCCGGCGAGGTCGGCTACCTGGTGGCCAACCTGCGCAGCGTGAGCGACACCCGCGTGGGCGACACGGTGCTCGACGCCAACGAGCGCGCGGCGGAGCTGCTCCCCGGCTATCGGGAAGTCAAATCGATGGTGTTCGCCGGTCTCTATCCCACCGACTCCGACCAGTACGAGGGACTGCGCGACGCGCTGGAGAAGCTCAAGCTCAACGACGCCAGCCTCCACTACGAGCCTGAATCCTCGGTCGCCCTCGGGTTCGGCTTCCGCTGCGGCTTCCTCGGCCTCCTCCACATGGAGATCGTGCAAGAACGCCTGGAGCGGGAATTCGACCTGGACCTGATCACCACCGTGCCCACCGTGGAATACCACGTCTACATGACCGGCGGAGACATGATGGTCCTGGAGTCCCCGGTCAAATTGCCCGACGCGTCGTCGATCGATCGCATCGAGGAGCCGTTCGTCAAGGCGCGAATCCTGGCGCCCGCCGAATACATCGGCGCCATCATGCGGCTGGGGCAGGATCGGCGCGGCGTGTACCTCGGGATGAAATACCTGGACGCGACCCGGGTGGAGTTCGACTGGGAGTTCCCGCTGGGAGAGATCGTCCTCGACTTCTACGACAAGCTCAAGGGACTGAGCCGGGGCTACGCCTCACTCGACTATGAGCTGGCCGGGTACCGCGAGGCCGACCTGGTCCGACTGGATCTGCTGATCAACGGAGACCCGGTCGATGCCTTCAGTGTCATCATCCATCGGGACAAGGCCTACGATTGGGGCCGCAAGGTGGCGGAGAAACTGAAGGAATTGATCCCCCGGCAACTCTACCAGGTGATCATCCAGGCGGCTCTCGGTCAGAAGATCATCGCCCGGGAGACCATCTCCGCCCTCCGGAAGGACGTCCTGGCCAAGTGCTACGGCGGGGACGTGACCCGCAAGCGCAAGCTGCTGGAGAAACAGAAAGAAGGAAAGAAGCGGATGAAGCAGCTGGGCTCCGTGGAGATTCCACAGGAGGCCTTCCTCGCCGTGCTCCAGGTGGACTGAGGCAAAGCGGCGGTGAACCGGGAGCCGGACGCGTCGAGCACCGAGAGAGGCAGGACCCTGGTCATCCAGACCGCCTTCATCGGCGACGTGGTGCTGACCATTCCCCTGCTCCAGATGCTGGCGGCGCGCCACGGGCCGGTGGACGTCGTCACCACTCCCGCGTCGGCATCCCTGGTCGAGGCGCACCCGGCGGTGCGGCGGGTCATTCCGTACGACAAGCGGGGTGCCGACCGCGGCTGGCCCGGGTTCCGGCGGATGGTCCGAACCCTGCGCGACAACCAGTACCGTCGAGTCTACCTGGCCCACCGCTCCTGGCGCTCGGCGGCCCTTGCCTGGCTGGCCCGGATCCCGGAACGGATCGGGTTTGCGGATGCGCCGGGAGCGCCCAGCTATACCAGGAGAATCCCAACTCCTCAGGGCGTCCACGCCATCGAGCGCTACGAGGCGCTGGCCGAGCCGGGAGAGCGTCGGGTACCTGAGCCCTGGCTCGCACTCCCCGAACGCGACCGCCAGGCCGCGAATGCCTGGCTCCTGGCCCAGGGCATCGAAGGACCGTTCATCGCGATTGCCCCGGGATCGATCTGGGGAACCAAGCGGTGGCCTTATTTTCCGGAGCTGGCGGCCAGGCTCACCCTGCCGGTCGTGGCGATCGGCGGAGCCCAGGACGAGGAGTTGGCGGCAGCCGTCGAGCGAGCCGCCGCGCGGGGAGCCAACGCGGCGGGCGCCCTGGGCCTGCGTGAATCGGCGGCGGTGGTGGAGCGGGCCGCAGTCCTGGTGACCAATGACTCGGCACCGCTCCATCTCGCGAGCGCGGTGGGGACGCCGATCGTGGCCATCTTTGGCCCTACGATACCGGCGTTCGGATTTGGCCCCATCCGCCCCGGCGACCGGGTGGTGGAGCATCCCGACATGCCGTGTCGGCCCTGCTCCCAGCACGGCCCCAAGGTCTGTCCCCTGGGACACCATCGCTGCATGAAGGAAGTGACGGTAGACCAGGTGTTGAACGCGTTGACTGAGGTCCAGAACGCGGGAGAGGCGCGCCGTGCGGTGCATCGTCGGAATTGATCTAGGGGGCACCAACATCGTGGCCGGTTGTGTCCGGGCCGATGGCAACGGACACTTCGGACTCCTGACCGAGCCGACCAGGGCCGAGGAAGGAGCGGACGCGGTGGTCACGCGAATCGTGGCCCTCGCCCGGCAGAGCATCGCCGCGGCGCGCCAGGAAGTCGCCGGGCTCGAAATCGATGGCGTCGGGATCGGGGCCCCGGGCCCGCTCGACATCCACCGCGGCATCGTGCATCTGACTCCCAACCTGGGCTGGGTGAACATGCCGCTCCGGGAGCGGATGGTCGCCGGACTCGCCCTGCCGGTGGCACTCGACAATGACGCCAACTGCGCGGTGCTGGGCGAATGGTGGCGAGGCGCGGCCCGCGGAACCAAGGACGCCATCGGGCTCACCATCGGAACCGGGATCGGCGGCGGGATCATCATCGACGGGCGTCTCTATCATGGCGCCACCGACCTGGCGGGCGAGATCGGGCACACCACCATCGACGCCAACGGTCGCCGCTGCAAGTGCGGCAACTACGGTTGCATCGAGGCCTACGCCTCGGGACCCAACATCGCGCTTCGGGCCATCGAGGCGATCGAGAGCGGCGCCGAGACCGACTTGCCGCGGCGAGTCGGCGGCGATCTCTCGAAGATCACCGCCCAGACGGTCTACGAAGCGGCCAATGACGACGACCCGGCGGCCCTCGAAGTGGTAACCGATACCGCCAAGTTCCTCGGCGCCGCGGTCGCCAATCTGGTCAACATCTTCAATCCCGAGGTCGTGGTCGTGTGCGGCGGCGTCACGCTGGCCGGGGATACACTTTTCGTCCCGTTGCGGCGTGAGGTGTCGCGCCGCGCCTTCAAGCCCGCGGTGCAGGCCTGCCGGATCGTCCCCGGCGAGCTGCCGGGCTGCGCCGGCGTCTACGGAGCGGTGCGCGCCTTTCAGGAACAGATCGAGGCCGGCATCATCGGCCCGCACGCGTGAGGCGGATGGATGCGTAAGGTGGGCGTGCTGGGCACCCTGGTCTGGGACGAGATCTACGGCCGGGACCCGGCCAGCGCGCCGGTGGAGGAGTGGGGTGGGATCGCCTACGCGCTCGCCGGGTTCGACGCGAGTCTGCCGGATGGCTGGGAGCTGGTTCCCCTGATCAAGGTGGGACGGGACCTCAGTCCCAGGGCCGCCGAGCTGATGCGCACCTTCTCCCGTCTGGCCCCGGGAGCCCGGTGCGTGGAGGTTCCGGTCCCCAACAACCGGGTGACCCTCCGCTATCAGTCCGACGAGCGGCGCTGCGAGCGAATGTCGGGCGGGGTGCCCGCCTGGGTCTGGAGCGAGCTGGGGCCCCTGGTCGCCGACCTCGACGCGGTCTACGTGAATTTCATCTCGGGGTTCGAGCTGGGGCTGGGAACCGCCCAGGCACTCCGGCACGGGGTCCGGGGTCCGATCTATGCCGACCTCCACAGCCTGCTGCTCGGGATGCCGCAGGATGGCGTCAGGGTTCCTTCCACTCTCCCCGATGCTGCGGCCTGGCTCGGCTGCTTCGACGTCATCCAGGTGAACGAAGACGAGATGCGGCAGCTTTCTCCCGATCCGCTGGCACTCGCCGCCGACACTATCGCGGCTGGGGTTTCACTCCTGGCCGTGACCCTGGGCCCGCGCGGCGCCATCTACGTGGCGGCGCCCGGATTCGAGAAGCTGACCCTCGACCGCCGCGCGCAGGGGATCCCTCCAGTCCATCCGATCCGCACCGCCCGCGTCGAGGGCGAACGGATCGAGGTCCTGGATCCCACCGGCTGCGGCGATGTCTTTGGCGCCACCCTGTTCAGCCGGCTGTTGGCGGGAGATCCGGTCGTCACCGCCATGACCACCGCCAATCGAATGGCGGGGCGGGCCGCTGTCTACCGGGGCGCCAGCAGCCTGGCCCGCCACCTCCGCGGGGAGCTCCTGGCGGTATGACCCGGGTCGTGGAGGTGCCGGCTTCGTTCGACGACAAGAGCTTCGACCAGTTCGCCCAGTCGTTCGCCTCAGGCGATCCGGCCCAGCGGGCCCTGTTCGACGCGCGGGGCGCTCAATGGGCCTCCCCCTATGGCCTGGTGGGAATGCTTACCGCCGGTCAGGTGCTCAAGGAACAGCGACGTGAGCGGCCCCTCTTTACGGTCCCATCCAGCGACGACGTCCGCCGCTACTGGGCCCGGACGGGTTTCTTCCGTTACGCGGCTGAATTCTTCGAAATTCACGGCAAGGTGCCCCGCACCAAGGTGGAGGACGACGCCGATTACCTTCTTCCGGTGACGCCGGTTCGCGCTTCGGAAGACGTTCACGCGGTGGTCGGCGCGATTCAGGAGCGGGCGGCCCGCATGTTAACCGGCGAACTGGGTCTCGAGGCCAAGGCCACCATCGGTTTTGCTATGGCGCTTTCGGAGGCATGTCAGAATATTGTGGAGCACGCAGGCACCGGCGGATGGGTAGCGGTCCACGCGTATACTTTTCGCAAGCGGCTCGGCCGGCGGGTCGTCGTGATCGCGGTCAGCGATGGCGGCGTGGGATTCAGCCACTCGCTGGAAAGCACCCAGGCCCGCCGCTTCGGGGACCGCTGGGGTGACGCCGCCGCGCTGGAAGCCGCCGTCATCCAGGGGGTCAGCCGGTTCAGGGACCCCGGACGCGGCCAGGGCCTGGCCGGCATCAAGCGCTACCTCACCCGGTGGAATGGCAAGCTCTCGATCCGGAGCGGGACGGCACGGATCGCCATCGTGCCGCCATGGGATGACGACGTGCCGATGAGCGAGGACCTGCCGTTCTTTCCCGGGTCGCAACTTCAGGTCGTGATTCCCGCCCAAACCGAGATCGACGGATGATCCTCACCATTATGGTAGAGCGGGTGCTCCGGGAGACGGTCCAGGTACCTTACCGGGATCTGGTCACCCGCAGCACCGGCGCCGCCGTCCGCACCGGCATCGAGCGGGCCATCGCCGAAGGCGGCTGCGCCACCACCCTGCTCGACTTCTCGGAGGTTGGGCTCCTCGACTTCAGCTGCGCCGACGAAGTCGTCGCCAAGTTGCTGCTCCGCACCCAGACCGAGGACGACCGATATGTCGTCCTCTCCGGTCTCCGGGAAGAGCATTTCGAGGCCATCGATCACGTCTTGAACCACCATCAGATCGCGGTCCTGGCGAAGGTCGAGGCCGAAGCTGCCCCACGGGCCCTGGGCCGGCTCGCGCCGGAATTGCAGGACGCCCTGGCCGCGGCGCAGCAACTCGAGACCGGCGATGCGGAGAGTCTGGCCGACGCGATCGGCTGGACCGTGGAACACGCCGCCGACGCCCTGCAATCGCTCGCTCTGCTCCGCTTGCTCTGCGCCGATCAGGGTCACTTCCGTCGAATCCCTCTGACATGACCAAACGCAAGCTCGGACTCTCCACGCTCGCCATCCACGGGCAGCCGCACCGGCGGGCCGACTGGACGCCCGTGGTCTCCCCGATCTTCCAGAGCAGCACTTTCACCAATCCGATCGGGTCCGATGAAGAGGTCATGTATTCGCGGTACGGCAACAACCCCAACCAGATCAGCGTGGCCCAGAAGTACGCCGCGCTGGAAGGGGCGGAAGCCGCGATCTTCCTGGCCAGCGGAATGGCGGCCACCGCGTTGGCCCACTTCGCCGTGCTCCGTCCCGGCGACCACCTGCTCTCCAGCTCCTGGATCTACGGCGGGACTCGGCGGCTGTTTGACGAAGAGTTCGCCCGGCTGGGCATCGAGGTCAGCTACGTGCAGCCCGATCAGCCCCGGCTCTGGCGCCGGTCGGTCCGCAAAGCCACCCGCGCCATCTTCGTCGAGACCCCGACCAATCCCCTGCTCCGCCTGCTCGACCTGATCCCGGTGGCCCAAATCGCCAAGGAAGCGGGACTGGCACTCCTGGTAGATGCCACCTTCGCGAGTCCCATCAACTTCCGCCCGCTGGAGCACGGCGCCGACGTGGTGATCACCAGCGCCACCAAGTACCTCAACGGCCACAGCGATGTGGTGGCGGGCGCGGTCGCGGGCACCGCCTCGCTGGTCGAGGAGGTCACGCGCCTGATGATGCTCTGGGGACAGGCGATCGATCCCCACGCCGCCTGGCTGGTCGAGCGCGGGATGTCCACCCTGGCCGTCCGCATCGCTCGACACAACGCCAACGGACTCGCCGTCGCCAAGTGGGCGGCGCAGCACTCCGGCATCAGCAAGGTCTACTATCCCGGTCTCCCGTCGCATCCCGAGTACGAGTTGGCCTGCCAGGTGCTGGACGGGTTCGGCGGCATGGTCGGCCTCGAGCTCAAGGGCAGCGTCAAGACCACCGAGCGATTCCTCAAGCGGCTCAAGCTGGTCGCCCACGCCCCCAGCCTGGCCGGCGTGGAGAGCCTGATCTCCGAGCCCCGACTCACCTCCCATCGCCATCTCACTGAAGAGCAGCGTGCCAAACTCGGCATCGCCGACGGGTTCGTCCGCCTCAGTTGCGGGCTGGAGGACGCCGACGATCTGATCGCCGACCTGGAACAGGCACTGGGACACGCCTAGTGATTCGCTTCACGCACGTCACCAAGACCTTCCCCAAGGGCGGCACCGGCGTCAGGGACGTCTCCCTTCACATCTCCAAGGGCGAGTTCGTCTTCCTGACCGGCCACTCGGGCGCCGGGAAGTCCACCATGATGCGTTTGATGTACGCCGAGCAGCGGCCCACCTCTGGCGACCTCCGGGTCTCCGGATTCCCGGTCGGCTCCCTGACCGTGGCCGAGGTGCCGAGACTCCGCCGGCGGCTGGGGATCGTATTCCAGGACTTCCGGCTGCTGGAGGACCGGAGCGCGGAGGAGAACGTGGCGTTCACACTCGAGGTCACCGGGGCTCGACGGGATTCGATCCAGAGCAAGGTGATGCGGGCGCTGACCCAGGTCGGCCTGGCAGCCAAGGCCACCGCGTATCCGAGGGAGCTTTCCGGTGGTGAGCAGCAGCGCGTGGCGATCGCGCGGGCCCTGGTCAACGACCCGGGGATCCTCCTGGCCGACGAGCCGACCGGCAACCTGGACGAGCGCGCCACCCGCGGTGTCTTCCAGCTGCTCCGGGACATCAACGCGGGGGGCACCTGTGTCGTGATGGCAACCCACGACCTCGATCTGGTCCGACAGGTCTCCTATCGCACCGTGGAGTTGAGAGAAGGAGCCGTGGTCTTCGATAGCAGAGTGGATGAGCCGCAGGACGGGCTGCAGCCGTGAGGCTCCTCTTCCGGGAAGCGATCCTCACCTTCCGCCGGGCGCCCCTGCTCTCGGCGCTTTCCATCATTACCATTGCCTTTGCGCTCTACGTGGTCGGCCTGTTCGGCCTGGTCGCGCTGAACCTGCAGCGGGCCCTGAAGCAGGTCGAAGAGCGGGTCGAAATTGTAGCCTACCTCCTGCGCAACACCCCTCCCGAATCGGTCGCCCTCGCCTCCCAGGAGATCTCGGCGTTTCCCGAGGTGCTGAGCGTGAACTACGTCAGCGACGAGGAAGCGTTGCGACGGGCCCGAAGCGGGTTGGTCGAGTTCCGCGACGCGTACCGGGACCTCCAGGTCAACCCGCTTCCCGCCTCGATCGAAATCCGGCTCAAGGCCGGATTCCGCGACGCGGCCGCGGTTCGGAACGTGGCGGACCGACTGCGCGGCTACAGCTTCATCGAAGAAGTGCGCTACGGCCGGGAGTGGGTGGAGAAGCTCGACCACCTGCGCAATCTCTCCGGCGTTGTGGTCCTCATGATCGGCCTGGCCTTCGCGGTGGTGGCCGTCGTGATCATCGGGGTCACCATCCGGATCACCGTGCTCCAGCGCGCCAAGGAAATCATGATCATGCGCCTGGTCGGAGCCACCAACTGGTTCATCCGGGGACCCTTCCTGCTGGAAGGCGCGCTCAAGGGGCTGCTGGGCGGACTGCTCAGCGCCGCCATGTGCTACGGGAGCTACCTGCTCTTCCGCGGCAATACCGAGGTGGCCCGGGAAGGTCTGGTCTTCTTTCAGACTCCCCAGCTCGTCATGGGAGTGCTCTTCGGGATCGTGATCGGACTGGGCGGGAGCCTGGTCAGCGTGGGGCGGCACCTGCGGAATGTGTGACCGTTGGCTCCGCGCCGCCGCCCTCCTGGTCGCACTCGGATTGCTGGGCGCCGCCACCTCACTCTCGGCGCAAACTCCCCAAAGCATCGATGAGAGCCGCAAACGGCTCGAGGAAATCCGGCGCGAGCGCGAAGAGCTCCAGGCCGACCACGAACGGCTCCAGGGCCAGGTCCACGACCTGACCGAGGAGCTCGACAACCTCGAACGCCAGCGCCAGGCCACCAACCGGATCGTCAACGAGCTGGACACCCAGATCGGCGGACTCAACCGCCAGGGCGATCGGCTCAACAGCGAGCTGGCCCTGGCCCAGGACAATCTCGCCGAGCGTCGGGCCGTGCTCGATCGCCGGCTGATCGACATCTACAAGCGCGGGCCGCTCTACTCGTTCGAGGTAATGGTAGGAGCCGAATCGTTCGGAGACCTGGTCAGCCGCTACAAGTATCTGTTTCTCACCAGCCGGCAGGACCGGGACCTGGTCTCCGACGTGGAGCGACTCCGGGACCAGGTCGCCAGCCGGCGGGCGCAGCTGGTCACGGTGAGAGCCGAGCTGGGACGGAACCGCGAGGAGCGGGAAAGCGAGCTCAAGAACTACAGCGACCTGGCCTTCGAGCGATCCAAGCGCCTGCGGGACGCCAAGCGCTCCAGCCGCACCGCCGAGCAGCGCCTCACGGCACTCGAGCGGGACGAACAGCGGATCAACGACCTGATCGCGACCCTGGAACGGGAGCGGCTGGGTCGCGAGCGGACCAGCGTGGCCGGGGCCGCGCGCACTCCCGGTTCCATCAGCACCAGCGACATCGGCAAGCTCGACTGGCCGGTCGAAGGCCGGATTCTCTACCGGTTCGGCCGGGACACGCTGGCCAGCGGTGGGGTGATCCGGCACAACGGCATCGGGATCGGGGCCCCGGTCGGGACCCCGGTGAAGGCGGTCGAAGCCGGTCGCATCATTCTCGCCCAGTTGATGCAGACCTACGGCCTCTCCATCCTGCTCGACCACGGCAACGGCTACTACTCCTTCTACTCACACCTGGGCACGCTGAGTGCCAGATCGGGAGACCAGGTGGCGCGGGGCCAGGCAATCGGAACGGTGGGTGGGGAGAACAGCGACCAGGGGCCGCATCTGTACTTCGAAATCCGCGGCGAGAGCGGGATTGCGTTAGATCCCGCGGAGTGGCTGAAGAAGCGGCGCTGAGACACATGGCCGAGCCGGTCGTCTACGACAAAGCGAAGTATCACTACGATGGCAAGTTCCCACCCGAGCTCCCCACAGAGCAGGCCTTCGTCCATCCGGGGCTCTACCTTGGCTGGCTCATCGACCTGAATCTCTACTCCGCAGACTTTGCCGAGTAGGCCGCCGACCAGATCGCCGCCTTCCGCACGCGCGAACGCACTGGCCCGCAGGTCTAGGAGTGGTGCGACGGCGTCCGCATGGATGACATGCTGAACGGCGAGGGGAAGGCCTTCTCGCAGGCCCACTTCGATTTCGAGCGTGGCCCGTTCCTCGTTGACTACGAGCAACTGCTAGGGAAGAGCTTACCGACGCTCTACCACGTCGCTGACACCTGGGAGAACTACGATTTGCTGAAGGCGCGTATCGATGAGCGGTTCGCGACCTAGAAGGCTGGCGGCGCCAGGAAGGCGTGGCAGTTGGAAGGGGCGTTAGGCCGCGACGTTCTCCGCCGTGCCGATCCGCCCGTCCGTCTGCGCCTTCCCCCTGAGCAACGCCGCCTCCACCAACGCAAAGAGATCCTTGATCTCCGCCGCCGAGGGATGGGGGAAGGTGACAATCCCCGCGCTGAGTTGCGGGCGGTCGGTAGGCTGAAGATCCGGGAAGGGATGACTCGAGACCAGGTGCCGCACCCGCCGCACCGAAGAAGTGGCCCCTTCGAGATCGGTCTCCGGCAGGACCAGCGCGAACTCGTCCCCCCCGTAGCGTGACACGAAATCGGGAGCCCGAAGCTCCCGCTGCAGCAATCCTCCCAGCTCCGACATCACCTTGTCGCCGACCGGCGTGCCGAACCGCTCGTTGAACCGGCGCAGCTGGTCCACGTCGAGTAGTACCACGCTGAAGCTCAGGGCATAGCGGCGGGCCCGCTCGAACTCCTCCCGGATCCGGCGGTCCAGCGCGTCCAGGCTCCCGCAGCCGGTGAGCAGGTCGGTGGAGATGGCGCCGGCCTGGCGGCGACCGATCGACGCACGGCGCTCTTCGTTCTCCAGCAACCGCGACGCGGCGTGGGCCAGCGTGGCGGCGAACTCGATCTGCTCCGGATTGAGCGGAGGGTCCTGCCGGGCGGTGCGAAGCAGGAAGACTCCGCCGGTCCGACCCTGCAGCGCCACCGGTATCACCGCCTCGCTTCGAATGTCGACCGTGACCCCCTGCTCCGCCCACAGCGGGCGGATGTCCTGGAACAGCGGATCGGTCGCCATCTCGGTGACCAGGACCGGGCGGCCGGTGCGGAGCCCCTCCTGGATCTCCGGGTAGCGGTTAAGATCCACGCGGAGATCGCGGGTGGCCGGGCTCTCGCACACCGCCACCACGCGACCGTAGCGCTCCCCCGGCGCGGCCACGATGAACGAGCAGTGCGCCAGCTCCAGCGCCAGCCCGACCCGTCGCACCAGCGTCTCCACGATCTCATCGGACCGGAGCGCCGACGCGAGGTCCTGCAGGATCTCGAACATGAGCTCGCGGGAGAGCATCGCCTCCTGGGCCGACTGCGCATCATCCCGGGTACGAAGCCGGGCCCGGAGTCGCGCATTCAGCTCGGCCAGGTTGATCGGCGGGGCGACGGCGTCGTCGGCGCCCAGCTCGAGCGCCCGGGTCGGTCCGTCGCGGTCGGCGGCGGCCAGCACCACCACACGGGGCACGGCGCGCCAGGGCGGAGTCTCCAGTTGTTCCAGATCGGCGGCGAGCACTTCATCGGCACGCTGGGCGGTGAGCACCACGACTTCGGCGAGACTGGCTGGCGGCTGGTCCGCGCCTACCCGTTCCGCCTCGGTCACCTGGAAACCGCCGCGCACCAGCGCGCGCTCGAGGCCCTCGGGGCGGGCCGCGGGGTCGCCCAGGAGCAGGATGCGGGGACGGCTGGCGTCGGTCACGGGATCAACAGCGGGGATAGGCCGGGAGGAACGTACGCCACGGCCCAACGGTGTCAAGCAAACTCGAAACCGGTGGACGAGTCATGCTCGGTGATCTCCTGGGGGCCCACGTCTCGACGGCGGGGGGCGTGGACCTCGCTCCGGCCCGGGCCCGGGCCATCGGCGCCACCGCGATGCAGGTCTTCACCAAGACGCCGAACCAGTGGCGGGAGCCCGCCATCGATCCGGCTGTCGCCCGTCGGTTTCGCGCGGAGGTTCGTCAGAGCGGCGTACACGCTGTGCTGGCGCACGATTCGTACCTGATCAACCTCGCCTCCCCCGATCCCCAGCTAAGCGCTCGCTCGATCGCCTCTTTCACCGCCGAACTCCGGCGCTGCCACACGTTTGGTATCCGGTGGGTGGTGTCGCACCCCGGCAACTACATGGATGACCGGGACGCCGGGCTCCGCAGAAACGCCGAGGGCTATGCGGTCTGTCTTCGGGCCTCGCCCGGAGCCACCATGATCCTGCTCGAGACCACCGCCGGTACCGGCACCGCGCTGGGCAGCCGCTTCGAGGAGCTGGCTCTCCTCCGTTCCCTGATCCCCACCCCCTTGCGACGTCGCATCGGATTCTGCGCCGACACCTGCCACCTCTACGCGGCCGGCTACGACCTGGTCGGCGATTTCGATGGCGTCTGGCGGGAGTGGGATCGGGTGCTCGGCTTGCGATACCTGCGCGCGCTGCACCTCAATGATTCCAAGACCCCGTTCGGCTCCCACCGAGACCGCCACGAGTGCATCGGCGAGGGCTCCCTGGGTGCCGAGCCGTTCCGCCGCCTCATGACCGACCGGCGATTTCGCCTGATCCCCAAGATCATCGAGACCCCCAAGGGCGACGACCCGCCTGCCCAGGACCGACGGACCCTCCGGCGGCTCCGCGCCTACGCGCGGACCCGGCGCAGACGCCGCTGACCGCTGCGGCGGTTGCGAGGCGGCCGAGCAACGCCGACATTTACGCCCTGCCGCTCGCCGGCGCCATCGGGGCCCGGCGGAACACCATGGGACGGAGTCCTGGCATGCCCGCTACTGAAACGCGCACTACCACCGCCAGCTTCCTGAACGCACCGGTCTGGGCCTCCAATGAGCGGGGCAAGGCCTGGGTGGCGGAGATCGCCGAGCTGACTCGTCCCGACCGCATTCACTGGTGCGATGGCTCCGCGGCCGAGTACGACAAGCTGTGCGCCGAGTTGGTGGCGTCGGGCACCCTGAAGAAGCTCAATCCCGAGAAGCGGCCCAACAGCTATCTCGCTCTCTCCGACCCCGGCGACGTAGCCCGCGTCGAGGACCGGACCTTCATCTGCAGCCAGCGGCGCGAGCAGGCCGGACCTACCAACAACTGGATCGATCCGGCCGAGATGCGCGGGACCCTCAAGCGCCTGTTCACCGGGTGCATGCGGGGACGCACCATGTACGTCGTCCCCTTCAGCATGGGACCGATCGGATCTCCGCTCGCCCAGATCGGGATTGAGGTGACCGACTCGCCCTACGTCGCCATCAACATGCGGATCATGACCCGCATGGGGCGCGGCGCCCTCGAGGCCTTGAAGGACCAGAGCTTCGTGCCCTGCGTGCACTCGGTCGGCAAGCCGCTCGCCTCCGGCGAAAAGGACGTCCCCTGGCCCTGCAACAAGGAAGAGAAGTGGATCGTCCACTTCCCGGAGGAACGGGCCATCTGGTCGTTCGGAAGCGGCTATGGTGGCAACGCCCTCCTCGGGAAGAAGTGCTTCGCGCTCCGGATCGCCTCGGTGATGGCGCGGGACGAAGGGTGGATGGCGGAGCACATGCTGATCCTGGGCATCAAGAGTCCCGAGGGAGAGAAGCGCTACATCGCGGCCGGCTTCCCCAGCGCCTGCGGCAAGACCAACCTGGCCATGCTGCTGCCGCCCAAGGGCTGCGAGGGATGGACCGTCACCACCGTGGGCGACGACATCGCCTGGATTCGCCCCGGCCCCGACGGCCGCCTGCGCGCCATCAACCCCGAGGCCGGCTTCTTCGGCGTGGCGCCCGGGACCTCGCTCAAGTCCAATCCGATGGCGATGGCCACCATCGCCTCCAACACCCTGTTCACCAACGTCGCCCAAACCCCTGACGGAGACGTCTGGTGGGAAGGGATGACCGACGAGCCCCCGGCCGAGCTGATCGACTGGCAGGGACAGCCCTGGACCCCGGGCACCGGGCGGCTCGCTGCGCATCCCAACGCGCGCTTCACCACTCCTGCCGCCCAATGTCCCTCGATCGATCCCGAATGGGAGAACCCCGAGGGCGTACCGATCTCGGCGATGTTGTTCGGCGGCCGTCGCGCCGCTCTGGTGCCGCTGGTCTATCAGGCGCCCAACTGGGCCCTCGGCGTCTACCTCGGGGCGACCATCGGCTCGGAGACCACCGCGGCGGCGGCGGGAGCGGTGGGACAGGTGCGGCGTGACCCCATGTCCATGCTCCCGTTCTGCGGGTATCACATGGGCGACTATTTCAGTCACTGGCTCAAGATGGGGCGAGCGATCTCCGATCCACCGGCGATCTTCGGCGTCAACTGGTTCCGGAAGGACGCGCAGGGCAAGTTCATCTGGCCGGGGTACAGTCAGAACCTCCGCGTCCTGCAGTGGATCTTCAACCGCGCCGCCGGCCGCGCCGGTGGGGCGGAGAGCCCGCTCGGGTGGATGCCCCGCTACCACGATCTCAACTGGAAAGGCCTCGAGAGCTTCGGCCCCGAGAGCTATCGGGACCTGATGGCCGTTCCCCGGGACGCCTGGAAGGCGGAGCTGCGGTCGCACCAGGAGCTGTTCGAGACCCTCTACGACCATCTCCCGCGCGAGCTCGGCCTGATTCGAGATCTCATGCTGGTCGGCCTCTGGCGGTTGTCCGAGCAGTGGAAGCTCGCCGCCGAACCGGGCTCCAGCTGAGCCGGCCCGGCCGACCGGTCGTCGGCCCTTCGGCCGGAGCCACCTGATGGGCGACTTCGAAGTCGTACGGGATCCGATCTGGGATAACATCCGGGTCGATCCCGGGGCGCTCACCGTTCTCGACACCGAGGCGATGCAGCGCCTCCGCTATGTCCGTCAGCTCGGTCACGCCTTCCTGGTCTATCCCGGCGCCACCCACACCCGCTTCGAGCACGCCCTCGGCGCCTACCACCTGACTCGATCGGCCCTCACCGTGTTGGCCGAGCGCGGCGAGCTCAGCGCCGTGCCGGAGGAAGTGCAGTTGGCGGCCCGGCTGGCCGCGCTGCTCCACGACGTGGGCCACTACCCCTTCTCCCACACCCTGGAGGAGGCCGGGTACCCGCATCACGAGAAGTTGGGCGTCGCCAAGTTGACCCGGGGAGACCTGGGCGATCGGCTGGCATCCCTGGGAGGACCGGAGCTGGTCGCGAAGATCGGGCGCTTGATCACCGGCGACAGCGAGAGTCCGCTGCGCGGGCTCATCTCGGGCTCGCTCGACCTCGACAAGATCGATTACCTCAGTCGCGACGCCCGAATGTGTGGCGTCCCCTATGGCGCGGTGGACGTGGATCGCCTGCTCGCGACCCTGACGCTGGTCGAGACCTCACCGGGGCGCATCGAGGTGGGCGTGTTGGAGAAGGGGATCAGTGCGCTGGAGTCCCTGCTGTTCGCCAAGTATCAGATGTTCCGGAACGTGTACTGGCACCACGCGGTGCGATCGGCCACCTGCATGTTCAAGCGGGCCGTGCGGAGCGCGGTGGCGGCCGGTTCCCTCGGCTTCGAGCGGATCGCCGAGAGCACCGACGACGGCCTGACCGAGCGACTCCTGGCGGTGGACGCCACCGGCCTGACTCGCGCGGTGCAGGCGCGACGCCTCTACAAACGGGCGCTCGACCTGTCCGCCAGCGAGGCCCCCGCGGAGACCCAGGACTGGGTCAGCCAGGACAGCGAGCTGCTGAGTCGGGTGGAAGACGCGCTGGCCCGGGAGCTGGGCCTCCAGGCGGGACAGCTCCTGCTGGATTTTCCGTCCAACCCCTCGATGCTGTCGGTGGATCTCCCGCTGCTGACCCGGGGCGGGCGGATCGAGCGCCTGACCGGCGAAGGCCGTCTGGGGCAGTTCGGCCTCCCCCGCGTGGCGGGGGAGCTCTATCAGAGCGCGCGCCGGCTGCGGATTTTCACCGCCGATCGCGCGCGATCCCCCGAGCGGGCTCTCGAGGTGATGACCTTACCGAAGGAAGTGGTCGAACGACGGCTGAAAGCGGGAGAGAAGGTGCTCGGGTCCTGAGGGACTAGTTCTTCTGCTGTCCGGCCGCCGCGGGCGTACCGTGAGGGGTGGCCTCCTCGGGTTCGATCCGGATCACGATCACGGTGATGTTGTCGAGCCCGCCGCGCTGATTCGCTTCCGAGACCATCTCATCTACCCACTGCTGTGGCCCTGCCCCGGTCTTGAGGATCTGCACCAGCTGATCGTCCTCCAGCATGCCAGTGAGCCCATCGGAAGCCAGCATGACGACATCTCCGGGCCTGAGCGAGCCGAAGTAGAGGTCGGGGACCACCTCGGCGTTGGCGCCGATGCACCGGGTAATCACGTTGCTGTAGGGATGGATCCGCGCCTGCTCGGGGGTGAGCAGGCCCAGGTCCACCTGTTCCTGCACGTAGGAGTGGTCCTTGGTGACCTGAATGAAGTGGCCGTTCCGGAGCAGGTAGGCCCGGCTGTCCCCCACTTGGCCGATCAGGAAACGATGCGGGAGGAGAATCATCGCGGTGGTGGTCGTGCCCATCCCCCGCTTGTCGTGCTCCGTGAGCGTTCGTTCGAAGATGGCGTGATTGGCCTGGATGATCGCTTTCCGCATCCGGTCGCCGGCCTCCTCGTCATTCAGGCCGCGGAGGGACCCCAACTCCTTGGAGATGAGCCGCACCGCCATCTCGCTCGCTACCTCACCGGCGGCGTGCCCACCCATGCCGTCGGCCACGATGAAGACGCCGCGGTCGGACAACATGAGGTAGTTGTCTTCGTTTCCCGACCGGACGATGCCGGTATCCGTCCGTGCGGCGCAGGTGAATCTCACGGGACCGATTACCTGAAGAAAAAGACGGCCGCCGCGACTGCGACCAGGGCCAGAACCACGGCCGGAATGACCCACC
>Ga0335085_10004535_pt1 | contig 22922 bp, 27 predicted proteins | sample Lox_Sample_45_FD_206712 | JGI IMG/M metagenome (GOLD analysis project Ga0335085, IMG submission 206712) | Soil microbial communities from Loxahatchee National Wildlife Refuge, Florida, United States - Lox_Sample_4.5 | ecosystem: Environmental > Terrestrial > Soil > Wetlands | place: USA...
AGCCGTCGTCGCCGTCTACATCTCCGCCGCACTCGTGTTCAGCTTCGTGTTCGGCGGCGGAATGGTGGTGCTCGCGTTCTTCGCCGTGTGGGGACTCGTCTGGCTCGTGTTCTCGCTCTTCTGGGCCTGGGCCGACGGCGTGCGGCGCCGGCTCCTGCGATCGCCGAGCTCGAGCTAGTACGCGAGCCGCGCGGAGATCGCCGCGACCTGCGCCGAGCCGGCGAACGTCGTCCCCGACATGACGATCGCGGCGAGTGCGCCGACGAGCGGCGGCGACGCGCATGCCGTTACGCAGCGTTGCTCCCGTGCCTGCGCCGAAACGTCCTCGCCTTCTCCCGGTTGCCGCACACGCTCATCGAGCACCACTGCCGCGACCGGTTCCGCGCGGTGTCGACGAACGCCCAGCGGCACGAGGCCGAGCGGCACGCCTTCAGCCGCGGCCACGAGCCGTCCGCCATCGCGGCGCCGGCGGCGACGAGCACCTCGCCGAGGCCGCTGTCGGGCGCGAGGAGCCGGATCGACCCCGTCTCGAACCCGACGGAGATCCTCGCGCGGCGCGCCGCCTCGTCGAGCGTCGCCGTGGCGGCGTCCGTGTCGACGTCCTCGCCGTTGTTCGCGCGCATCAGCTCGCGGAGCGCCTCGCGCAGCGCACGCGCGGCGGCCGCGTCCGCGTCGGACGGACGCGCGCCCCAGAGCCCGCGCCCGCGCAGCCAGCGGCCGAGCCCCCGCGCGTCGCCGAGCTCGTCGCTGCCGGACTCCCGGTCGAGCGTGTTGACGAAGTCGCACAGGAGTTGCAGCTCGGGCTTGACGACTTCCATAACCGGTCAATAGGCTATCACCAGTTACTAAGGCGAGGAGGAGCAGATGGCCGGTTACAGCGCTGCGCAGCTCGACGAGATCGTCGCCGAGAAATGGCCCTACTGGGCCCCGATCCGCTACCACTTCGGCATCCGCTCGTTCGGGGCGAGCGCGTGGCGCGGCGGCTCCGGCGACGAGGTGATCAAGGCCCACAACGAGGGCGCGGGCGGCCACGAGGAGCTGTACATGGTGCTCAGCGGGCACGCGACGTTCACCGTCGACGGCGACGAGATCGACGCGCCGACGGGGATGTGCGTCCACGTCCCCGACCCGACGCTCGACCGGAAGGCGGTGGCGACCGAGGACGGCACCGTCGTGCTCTCGCTCGGCGGCTGGACGGACAAGAAGTTCGAGCCATCCGAGTGGGAGCTCGCCTCGTTCGCGGAGTGAGCGCGCTCGGCGAGCTGCGCCTCGTCGGCGCCGGCGGCGAGCCGGTCGACCTGCGGCGCACGCTCGCGTCGCACGGCGTCGCGGCGCTGCCGCCGCAGCGGCTCGACGAGGAGGCGTGGACGCTCGAGACGACGCTGCCGCTCCCGCGCGGCCGCGCGCGCACCGTGCGCATCCGCGCGGGCCGGCGCGGGCACGCCGCGGTCGAGCTCGCGGGCGACGCGGGCGCGCGCGACCGCGAGCGGCTGCTGGCGACCGTGCGGCGCATGCTCCGGCTCGACGACGACCTCTCCGGCTTCTACGCCGTCGTCGCGGGCGACGAGGCGCTCGCCTGGGTGGCCGCGGCCGGCGCCGGCCGGATGCTGCGCAGCCCCACGGTCTTCGAGGACGTGGTCAAGACCGTCTGCACGACGAACTGCTCGTGGGCACTGACGACGACGATGACGACCGCGCTCGTGGCGCACCTCGGTGCGTCGGCGCCCGACGGCGGCCGCACGTTCCCGTCTCCGGAGGCGATGGCCGCCGCGGATGAGACCTTCTACCGCGAGGTCGCCCGCTCCGGCTATCGCGCCCCGTATCTCCGCGCGCTCGCCGCCTCGGTCGCGTCCGGCGAGGTCGACCTCGAGGCGCTGGCCGATCCCGCGCTGACGGACGACGAGGCGGCCGCGCGGCTGCTCGCGCTGCCGGGGATCGGCCCGTACGGCGCGGCGCACGTGATGCTGACGAGCCTCGGCCGCTACTCGCGCCTCGTCCTCGACTCGTGGACGCGCCCGACGTACGCGCGGCTCGCCGGCCGCAAGGCGAAGGACGCGACGATCGAGCGGCGCTTTTGCCGCTACGGCGAGTGGGCGGGGCTCGCGTTCTGGCTGACGCTGACACGGGACTGGGTCGCCGAGACCGAGGGCTAGCCGGCGGAGGTGATCGAGCCGAACAGGCCGTGCGCCTCGTCTCCCGGCCCGGCGAGGAAGTAGAGCGTCCCCGTCGGTCCCGCCGCGGCGCCGTTCCCGAACGCGATCGCCCACAGGCCGTCGAGCGTCACGAGCGTGCCGTCGCCCTGGCGCAGCTCGCCCTTGTAGACCCACTTCGACCCGAGCTGTTGGAACGCGGCGATCCGCCCGTTGCCGAAGTTGCCGACGAGCACGTCGCCCGCGAAGGCGCCGAACCCCGCCGGCGCAAGCGCGAGCCCCCACGGCGAGTTCGGCGGCGAGTTCTTGCGCCCGCCGCTCTCGACGCGCGCGACGAGCTTCCCGTCCGCGGTGAACTCGTCGACGTAGCCGAGCCCCGGCCCCGCGACGTCGTCGTGCTTCTGCCCGTCCTGCTTCGCGTACGTGACGAAGACGTTCCCGGCGAGCGCCTGGATCCCGAACGGCGCGAAGCCCTTCGGGATCGTCTTGTCGGCGAAGCCGCCGGCGAGCGTCACCGGCGCGAACGACGCGTCGAAGACGTCGACGCGGCCGTTGTGGAAGTCGGTCGCGTACAGCCGGTCGCCCATCGTCGTCAGCCCCTTGAAGACCGCGGCGCGGCCCGAGTCGTCGACGCCGGCGATCGCGGTCGCCGCGTTCACCGTCGGCGACCAGCCGAGGATCGTGCCCGCCTCGGTGGCGAAGAGGAACCTCGCCGAGCCGGTCTTGCCGTTCTGGGTCACGGCGAAGTCGGACGCGTTGCCGTTGAACACGGTTCCGGTCGGGCCGCCGGGGACGGCGACGGTCAGCGCCACCTTCGAGCCGGTGCCGCCGTACAGCGTCGACGAGTTCGTCCCGTTGTTCGACGTCCACCACGGCGTGGTCGGCCCCGCGGAGAGGCCCCACGCGTTGACGAGCGACGGGTCGGTCGCCGGCGCCGACGACGCGGTGTCGGAGACGAGGTCCTGCACGGAATAGGCGTTCGCCTCGGTGCGCGCGCCGGCGGTGCCGGAGGCGACGACGAGGACGAGCGCGGCCGCAGCGAGCGCGAGTCGGAGCGTGAGCATGGGTCCCCCTAGGTCGGGAATCCGTCGCCGACCGCCTGCCCCTCGTACGGGACCCCGGCCGCACCGGTTTCACCGCGTTAGAGACCTTTATCACTTGCGAACGATAAATGACGCGTTCGCGTCAGGCGGATGTCCCCACGGCATCCCCACCCTGACCCGTATGGACGACCATCTCTCGCTCGACGAGACGGTGAAGTTCGAGGTGCCGGAGCAGGTCGACGCGACCCGCCTCCGCGAGCGCCTGCGGCGCCACTGGGCCTGCTCGCTCGTCTCCTTCGAGTCCACCTGGGTGGTCTACGTCGACCTGGAGCCGAGGGACGGGGATCTCGCCGCGCTGCTGCGCGAGGCCGAGACCTGGGTCGGGGAGACGCACCTCGGAGCGATCCGCTACCACGTCGACGGCCGGGCCTACGTGCTCGAGGCCGGAGAGGTCGTCTGGCCGCTCGCGGCCGCCTAGGGTGTCCCGTCCGGCGATGCATGTCCGCCTCTGCCCGCGATCACGCGGCGCGCTGCCGCGTCCTCGGTCGCGCCCGTAGCTTCAGCTACGAGCGCTCCCTGCGTCCTTGCATCGCTTGGTGCTCGCGACCCAGAGACTGGACGGCATCACCGGACGGGACACCAAGGGGCCTAGCTCGCCGGCGCGGACGTCCCCCGGTCGCGTCCTCTCCCGCTGCGGTCGAGGACGAGATCGAGGGCGAGATTGGCGGCCCAGACGACGATCGTCGCCAGGACGAGCGTGCCGAAGCCGTCGATGTCGAACGACGGGACGATTGCGTCGGTGAGCCACAGGATGAACATCGCGACGCCGAACCACGCGAGCCCGAGCGTGAAGATGGCGAGCGGGAAGGTCAGGAGCTTCAGCAGCGGCTTCAGGATCGTGTTGAGGACGCCGAAGACCGCGCCCGCGACGACGAGCGTCCCGAAGGAGCCGGCGGTGACGCCGCCGAGCAGGCCCGCGACGATCGCCAGCACGGCGATGTTGAGGAGCCACGAGAGCGCGAGCCGGGCGACCATGTGCCCAGGACCGTACAGGCGCGCTACGGTTCAGGGGTGCTGAAGGATGCGCCGGCACAGCAGCCTTCCGCGGCACCGTTCCTCTCGCTGATCTCGCCGCAGCTTCCGCCTGCGCTCGAGGAGATCAGCGTCCCGGCCTACGTGATCGACAGCGGCGGCCGGATCCGCTGGCTGAACGAGGCGGCGAAACAGCTCGTCGGCGACTGCACCGGCCGGATGTTCACGACGGTGATCGACCCCGAGGACATCCCGCGCGCGAAGTCGCGCTTCCACCGCAACCTGCACGGCGACGGCCACCGCGACTTCGCGATCGACATCGTCACGGCGGACGGGAGCGAGCAGCTCGTCGAGATCAGCTCCGTCCCGCTCCGGTCGCGACACCGCGCGATCGGCATGTTCGGCCTCGTCCGGCCGCGGACGGAGAGCGGCAAGCGCCCGCCGAAGATCGGCGGGGGGTTGACGAGCCGGCAGCACCAGATCCTCGAGCTGCTCGCCGACGGCGCCTCGACCGAGCAGATCGCCGCGAAGCTGCACATCAGCCGCGAGACGGTGCGGAACCACGTCCGCCACCTGACGAAGCGCCTCGGCGCGAAATCGCGCCTCGAAGCCGTCGCCGTCGCCCGGCGCGAAGGCCTCCTCTAGCTACATTCCGCCGCGGAGCGGCACGGGCCGGGTGGCCCAGCCGGTCTTCAAAACCGGTGAGGCCGTGCAACCCACGGCTGGGTAGGTTCGACTCCTGCGCCGCTCCGTCCACGACGTCGCGTCCGTGACGCATCGGCGTCACATGCGCCCAGCCGTCCGGCGGGACCTCGGCTACCCTGGCCGTCCATCGCGGAACGCCCGGACCTGCGGAGCGTCGCGTCGACTCACCCTTTAGCAAAGCGCCCAGCATTCCGATCCCCACCGCAGTGACCGCCGTATGACCCTCCCGGGCCGCGAGCTCGGCGCGCTCTCTCGCCTGACCGGATTCTCGCTCCGGCACCGGCTCCTCGTCTCCGGCGTCTGGCTCGCCGTGATCGCGCTCGGCCTCGTCGGGGCGCTGCGGCTGTCGCCGCTTTTGAAGACCGGGTTCTCGCTGCCGGGCACCGACTCGGCCCGGGTGAGCCAGATCCTCACGCAGGAGTACGGCGCCCGCTCCAACTCCGTCTACGTGCTGATCACGAAGGACGATCACGCGCTCGCGCGCGTGCGGTACGCGGCCGCGCAGGCGGGCGCGCTGCTCCCGGGCGGGCGCGTCGACGACGTCGAGCGCCTGCCGTCCGGCGCGGCCGCCGCGTTCGTCCGGTCGGCGCTGAGCGGCAACCGCGCGGCCGGGAAGATCGCGCAGCTCCGGCGGACGCTCGGCTCGGACGTCTTCGTCACCGGCGACGCGGCCATCCAGCACGACCTCGCGCCGGTGCTGACCCACGACCTGAAGATCGGCGAGCTCTACCTCGCGGTGCCCGCCGCCCTCCTGATCCTGCTTCTCGTCTTCGGTACCGGCTCGGCGCTGCTGCCGTTCCTCTTCGCCGCGGCGACGATCCCGCCGGCGCTCGGGATCGCGTGGGGCGCGGCGCACCTGCTCGAGCTGAGCGACTACCTGCGGAACATGGTGCTGATGATCGGGCTCGGGATCGCGATCGACTACTCGCTCCTCGTCGTCAACCGCTACCGCGACGAGCGGCGCCACGGCCGCGAGCACCGCGAGGCGGTCGAGGAGACGATGGAGCATGCCGGCCGGACGATCCTGTTCAGCGGGCTCGCCGTCTCGGTCGGGCTCGCGCTGATGCTGCTGCTGCCGGTCCCGTTCCTCCGCGGCTTCGGCGTCGGCGGGCTCGTGATCCCGGTCGTGAGCATGGTCTGCGCGCTGACGCTGCTGCCGGTGATGCTGCTGACCTTCGGCGAGCGGCTCGAGCGGGTCCGGCTGATCCCGCACGGCCTCGCCGAGCGGCGGCACGCCGGCGAGCTCCGTCTCTGGGCGGCGCACGCTGGCTGGGTGATGCGCCGCGCGAAGCTCCTCGCGCCGCTGATCGCCGTGCTGCTCGTCCTCGCCGCGCTGCCGCTGATCGGGATCCGCGTGGGCCCCGGCTCCAGCAGCAGCCTCCCGCCCGGGATCCCGGCGATGCGCGGGCTGACCATCCTCCAGGACGCGAGCCGGCGCGACTCGCTCGACCCGACGACGATCATCGTCGACACGCACCGCCCGCACGGCGACGCGGCCGTCGCGCCCGCGGTGCGCACGCTCGACCGGCTGCTCCACGCCGACCGAGAGGTGGTACAGGTCTCCCCCGCCGTCCGCGACGCGACCGGCCGCTATCTCCGCATCGACGTCGTCGGCCGCCACGATGCGGCGAGCCCGCAGGCGCAGGCCTTCGCCGGCCGGCTGCGCGGCACGCTGATCCCCGCGGCGGGATTCCCCGGCTCGGTGCAGGTGCTTGCCGGGGGCGGCGCCGCGTCGGCCGCCGACTTCGTCTCGCGCACGCTCGGCTCGTTCCCGTGGCTGATCCTCGGCGTGCTCGCGCTGACGTACATCCTCCTCGTGCGCGCGTTCCGCTCGCTGCTGCTGCCGCTGAAGGCGATCGTCATGAACATGCTGACCGTGGCCGCCGCGAGCGGGCTGATGATCGCCGTCTTCCAGTGGGGCTGGGGCAGCTGGCTCGGATTCCTGAAGGTGCCGCAGATCGAGGGCTGGATCCCCGTCTTCATGTTCACGCTGCTGTTCGGCCTGTCGATGGACTACGAGGTGTTCCTGATCACGCGGATGCGCGAGGCGTGGGACGCGACGCGGTCGAACACCGGCGCGGTCGCGCACGGGCTCGCGAACACGGGCCGGATCGTGACGGCCGCCGGGCTGATCATGGCGGCGACGTTCAGCGGGTTCCTGCTCGGCTCGATCCCGCCGATGCAGCAGCTCGGCTTCGGGCTCGCGGTTGCGATCATGATCGACATCACGCTCGTCCGCGGGCTGCTGCTCCCGTCGACGATGGCGCTCGTCGGCCGCTGGAACTGGTACCTGCCGCGCTGGACCGCGCGGGCGCTGCGCGTCCGCCCGTGAGCCCGGGCGCGGCGCGGGCGGCGAGAGCGCCGATCCGCCGTCCGCCGCCCGCCCGACCTGCCCCGTGCCATCGGGGAGTCGCGGATCTACGAGGGATCGGAGCGGCGGATCTCGTCGAGCGCCGACCGGCCGGACTCGTGCACGCGGCGGCGGCGCTCGGCCGGGTCGTCCGCCGGAGCCTCGGGCTCGGGCTCGGCCTCGGGCTCGGCCTCGGGCTCCTCGACCGCGACGGCCGTGGCCGTCTCGGCGAGCCTCGCGCGCAGCTCCTCGGCGCGCGGGTCGGGCGCCTCGGGCGGTGCGGGCGGCGCCGCCGGAGCGGGGGCGGGACGCGCGTGCTGCCGCCGGCGGAGCGCCTCGGCCGCGGCCGCTCCGCCTGCGACGCCGGCGAGCCAGGCGAACAGGCGACGCATCGCGGCGATGCTACACTGGCCGCCGCTTCCTGCCCCGTCAACGCGCCGTTCCGTCCCGAGCGGCGCAGGCAGTCGGGGCCGACTCAGACCGTGGGAAGGAGGTCATCGGGACGTTGACGACCTACGAGATTCTGCTGATGCTGGACCCGGAGCTCCCCGAGGAGCGCCAGGACGAGATCATCCTGCGCGTCCGCGAGCTCGTCGAGCGCAGCGGCGGCACGTGGCGGAGCCACGACAACTGGGGCCGCCGCCGGCTCGCGTACGAGATCCAGAAGAAGAGCGAGGGCGTGTACCACCTCGTCGTGTTCGAGTCCGAGGCCGAGACGCTCGACGAGATCGTGCGCGTGCTGAAGATCGACGACGGCGTGATGCGCCAGATGGCGACGAGGCACGTCGAGGGCTCGCGGACGAGCGCGCCCCGCGACGACGCCGCCGCCGCGCCGGCGGCCGCCGCCGCGCCCGTCCCGGCGCCCGAGTACGATGACGCGAACATAGGTTCGGACGAGGAGTAGGAGAGCCCAATGGCCAACATCAACCGCGTCGTGCTCGTCGGCAACCTGACCCGTGACCCCGAGCTGCGGCACACGCCGGGCGGAACGCCCGTCTGCAGCCTCCGCATCGCCGTCAACAGCCGGCGGAAGGACGAGTCCGGGCAGTGGGTCGACAAGCCCAACTACTTCAGCGTCTCCGTCTTCGGCAACCAGGCCGAGAGCTGCGCGCAGTACCTGTCGAAGGGCCGCCCGGTCGGGATCGACGGCCGCCTCGACTGGCGCGAGTGGCAGGCGCAGGACGGAAGCAAGCGCGAGGCCGTCGAGATCGTCGCCGAGAGCGTCCAGTTCCTGGGCGGTCGCGACGGCGGCGACGCGGGCGGCGGCAACCAGTTCGTGCCGGCCGGCGCGGCGGCGGAGACCGCCGACTTCCCGGCGGCCGCCGACGACGACATCCCGTTCTAGGAGCGCACGTGCCGAGAGAGAGAACACAGCAGCGGAAGCGGCCCGGCGGGCCTGCAGGGCAGGTCAAGCGCCGCAACTGCTTCTTCTGCAAGGACAAGGTCACCGAGATCGACTACAAGAACGTCAACCAGCTGCGGCGGTACGTCTCCGAGAAGGGGAAGATCCGCAGCCGCCGGATCACCGGCGCGTGCCGCCGCCACCAGGTGCAGGTCGCCCAGGCGGTGAAGCGGGCCCGCGAGATGGCGCTGCTGCCGTACGTCGCCGAGGGTGTCGAGGAGCGCACCGGCGGCCGCCGCGACCGCGGCGACCGCGGCGATCGCGGAGACAGGGACCGGTAGCGATGGACGTGATCCTGCTCGAGGACGTCGAGAAGGTCGGCCTCCGCGGCGACGTCGTCTCGGTCGCGCGCGGCTACGCGCGCAACTTCCTGTTCCCGCGCCACCTCGCCCAGGAGGCGACGGATGCACGCGTGGCGGAGCTGCGCAAGCGGGAGTCCCAGCGCGCGCGGCACGAGGCGAAGACGGCCGAGCAGGCGCAGTCGATCGCGGACACGCTCTCGAAGACGGTGCTGCGGTTCGACGTGAAGGCCGGCCCGACCGGCTCGCTGTTCGGCTCGGTCACGCCGACCGACATCGCCGACGAGCTGTGGCGCACGCGGAAGATCCGCGTCGACCGCCGCAAGATCGGCATCGACAACATCAAGCGGATCGGCCGCTACGACGTGCCGGTCGACGTCTTCCAGGACGTCAAGGTCGACGTGAAGACGCTCGTCGTCCCCGAGGGCGGCGAGCTGCCCTCCGACGAGGAGCTCGAGGCGATGGTCGCCGCCGAGGAGGCGGAGAAGCAGGCCGTCGCCGCGAACGAGCCGCCCGCCGTCGAGTACGAGCTCGTCGAGGTCGACGAGGAGCCGGCGGCCGACGAGGCCGCGCCGGAGCCCGAGCCCGAGTGGCGCGCGGACGCCGAGGCGGCGCTCCGCGAGGCCGACCAGTAGGCATGAAGGGCCTCAGCCCCTGTCCATTTTGTGACGGGCAGGGGCTGGTGACCTTCGAGCGGGGACCCGCGGTCGAGCCGTGCCGGGAATGTCTCGGAGCCGGACGAATCTACGCCGACCCCTCGTTCAAGGGGGTGTTCGCCGCACTTCTGAGCGAGAAGGGCGTGTTTCTCGATCGCGACATGCGATTGCTCCTCACGGCACTCGACGCGCTCGACAGAAGGGTCGGCGAACTCGAGCAAACCGAGCGCTCGCGCTAGACCTTCACATCGCTTTCCCCAGCGGTGGGGATAAAGCGATTTCTTGTGGATACATCGAGCGCCTGGTTCGCAAAGAGCGGTCTTTTTGTGGACCCGCCCTGTGGAGACATGGCCGGTTTTTCCGCGTAATCAGGTCCGGCAACGTCCGCCGGGTTGGGGATAATGTGCGAACATGTGTTCCTTTCTCCCTGCTCAGGCACCGTTCCACACGTCGTCCACCGACGCATCCACGGATGGTTCGAGCCTGTGGATTCCACACCTTGAACCGCGATCGATCGAGCACTTGGATGGGCATCTGTGAGTGCTGTCGAACGCGCGGGGCCTGTCGCGGCCGGGCCTGACCCGGACTTCGTGCCACCGCAGAATCTGGACGCCGAGGACTCGGTGCTCGGTGCGATTCTCGTGGCCGAGACGGCGATGGCATCCGTCGCGGAAGTCGTCCGACCGAGTGACTTCTACAAGCACAGCCACGGGCTGATCTTCCGAGCCGCGGTCGATCTCTTCACGCGCAGTGAGCCTGTAGACGCGATCACGCTCGCCGATTTCCTCGACGAGCGCGGCGAACTCGAGGCGGCAGGCGGCCGCGTTCGGCTGCATGAGCTGGCCAACATCGTTCCCGCGACCGCGAATGCTCCACACTGGGCACGCATCGTTCGGGAGATGGCCATCCTCCGCGGGCTTATCGAGGTCGGCCAGCACATCGCGCGCCTTGGGTGGGAACGCGATGGAGAGGCGGCGGATCTCGTCGACCAGGCGGAGCAGCTCGTGTTCGACCTGTCGCAGAACCGCGTCACGTCGGACTTCGCCGACATCGAGTCGCTGCTGAAGGAGAGCTTCGAGCGGATCACGTCGCTGTACGAATCCGGCGTCGAGGTGACCGGGACCCCGTCGGGCTTCCGCCGGCTCGACGAGATCACCTCCGGCTTCCAGCCGGGGAACCTCGTGATCGTCGCCGCCCGCCCGTCGATGGGGAAGTCCGCGCTCGCGCTGTGCATGGCGGCGAACCTCGGCGTGCGCAAGGGCGTCCCGGTCGGCCTGTTCACGCTCGAGATGTCGAAGGCCGAGGTGACGCAGCGGCTCATGTGCAGCGAGGGCAAGGTCGAGTCACAGCGGCTGCGCACCGGGAAGCTCGCGCCGGACGACTGGCCGCGGCTGACGGCGGCGTGCGACAAGCTCGCGAAGGCGCCGATCTACGTCGACGACAGCGGCACGATCAACCTGATGGAGATCCGGTCGAAGTCGCGCCGGCTGAAATCGCGGCATCCGGATCTCGGGCTGATCGTCGTCGACTACCTGCAGCTGATGACGTCGGGCGGGAGCGTCGAGAACCGCGTGCAGGAGGTGTCGCAGATCTCCCGCTCGCTGAAGATGCTCGCGCGCGACCTCGACGTGCCGATCGTCGCGCTCTCGCAGCTGTCGCGCGCGGTCGAGCAGCGCACCGACAAGCGTCCGCTCCTCTCCGACCTGCGCGAGTCCGGGTCGATCGAGCAGGACGCCGACGTCGTGATGTTCGTCTACCGCGACGAGTACTACAACGAGGAGTCGGACCAGCAGGGCCTCGCCGAGGTGATCGTGGCGAAGCACCGGAACGGGCCGACGGACTCCGTGAAGCTCTCGTTCCTCAAGCGGTACGCGAAGTTCGCGGACCTGGCGGCGGCGTGAGCGGCGGGGTGACCTAGGGGGAAGGAAGGGAGCCAAGGAGGACTCCAACGATGATCGGAGACCAGGTCGTGACGATCGCTCCGCGGGCCACGGCGTTCACCGTGGTCTGCGAGGCCTGCGCGGAGCTGGACGCCGCCGCGGGCTGGTCGGCCTCGACCTTCGCGGGCCGGCTGGATCTCGATCTCGACCACGGCACGTTCCTCTGCCGGCGCGGCCACCCGGTTCGGGTGGAGCGCGCGACCTCGACCACGACCGCGGGGGCGTCGACCGCCGCCGCGTAGGCCGGATCCGTCCCGTACAAACCGGACCGCGCTCCGGGCCGTATCTTCGCGCGAACACGGCCACGGGAAGGAGCGAGCGATGCGTCGGAGCTCTCACACGGTCGGGATCGTCGCGGCGGCCGCCGCGGTCTCGCCGGCGCCGCCGTCGCCGCGCTGGTGGGGCACCGCTCGGCGCACGCGACGAAGGTCTCCGTCACCGAGACCGAGTACAAGATCGCCGTCTCGCCGGCGACGCTCACGGCGGGCACGGTCGCATTCGTCGTGCACGACAAGGGGAAGCTGACGCACGCGCTCGACATCAGCGGCCCCGGCCTCGCCACCGTCAGAGTGCCGACGATCGCGCCCGGGAAGACGCGCACCGTGACGGTCAAGCTCGGCGGCGGCACGTTCAAGCTCTGGTGCCCGATCCCCGGCCACGCGGCGCTCGGGATGACGCGGTCGCTCTCCGTCACGGGAGCGGCGGCGTCGGGCGGCGCGCGCGGCACCTCGACCGGCGGAGCCACGACCGGCTCCGGTGACGCCTGGGGTTGAGCGGCGGTCCCCCTGCGGCGCCGGGAGGCGCTCCTCCTTCCCCCGGCGGGCTCCCGGCGCCGCTCTTCGCAGGCTTCGCGGTCGCCGCGATCGGCGGGCCGCTCGCGCTGCCGTCGATCCTGCCCGGCGTCGCCGGCGACGCGATCTCCTCGGCAGGGCTGGTCGTCCTGGTCGCGCTCGCGCTGTTCGCCGCGCCGCTCGCGATCTGGCTCTCGTACTCGCGGCGCGTCGTCTCGCCCGGCGGGCTGACCGCCTTCGTGGACGCGACGGCGGGACGGCGGGTCGTGGTCGCGCACGGCTGGATCTGGGCGTTCAGCTACCTGCTGTACCTGCCGTTCACGGTGACGTTCGTCGTCTACGACGTGCTCGCGCCGGTCTTCCCCGGGATCGAGCCGTACCGGGCCGCGCTCGAGCTGCTGCTGCCGGTCGCGGTGGTCGTCGTCGTGCTCTCGCCGCTGCGCTGGAGCGTCGCCGGGCTCGGCGTGCTCGCCGCGGCGCAGCTCGTGCTGCTCGTCGTGCTCGCCGTCGTGACGCTCTCGCACACCGGCGGGGTCGACGGCACCTTCCGCGTGCACGAGGGCGCTCGCCCGACCGCGCGCGCGGCAGCCGGGGTCGCGCTGCTCTTCATCTGCGCGAGCCTGCCGCTCTATCTCGGCGGCGAGGTGCAGGGAGGCTCGCGGACCGTCCGCCGCTGGATCGCCGCTGCGGTCACCGTCGTCGGCGCGTGCTTCCTGCTCGCGGCGGCGCCGATGGCGCTCGTCCCCGAGAGGCTCCTCGACGCGGCGGTGCCGGGCGCGGCGATCGCGCAGGCGTACGCGGGACGCGGGCTCGCCGTCGCGGTCGGCCTCCTCACCGCGGCGAGCGCGCTCGCGCTCATCGTCGCCGAGTACCTCGCCCTCGGCCGGCTGATCCACTGGCTGCACGGGCCGCCGGTGCGGACGGTGCTGCTGTGGATCGCGCTGCCGTTCGTGGCGGTGACGGCGGTCCAGCTCGTCGATCCCGACCGGGTCTACGACGACATGCTGAAGCCGTCGCTCGGCGCGCTGTTCGTGTCGCAGCTGATCGTCGTCGCGCTCTACCCGCGCTTCCGGCGCGGGCCACTCGCCGTCTTCGGGGCGGCCGTCGCCTCGGGGCTCATGGTCTGGGGCTTCTACACACTCGTCGCCGGCAGCTCCTCCACCTAGACTTCTCTCCCGTGCCCGCGACCGTCATCGTCGGCGCGCAGTGGGGAGACGAGGGGAAGGGAAAGATCGTCGACCTGCTCGCGCAGCATTCCGATCTCGTCTGCCGCTACCAGGGCGGCCCGAACGCGGGCCACACGATCGTGCTCGGCGAGGAGACGTTCAAGATCCGTCAGATCCCGACGGGCGTGCTCCAGGGCAAGACGTCGGTGATCGGCGCCGGGTGCGTGATCGACCCGCAGACGTTCCTCGAGGAGGTGGACGATCTCGAGGCGCGCGGCTACGCGATCGCCGGCGTCGTCGTCCTCTCCGGCGACGCGCACCTGATCATGCCGTGGCACGTCGCCATCGACCAGGCGAGCGAGCGGCGGCTCGGCAAGCTCCAGATCGGGACGACGCGCCGCGGGATCGGGCCGTGCTACGCCGACAAGGCGCTGCGCATCGGCATTCGCGTGCAGGACCTGCTCGACCCGAAGATCCTGCGGCAGAAGATCGAGGTCGCGCTCGCCGAGAAGAACCTCTGGCTCGAGCGCGTCTACGGGGAGCCGGCGCTCGAGCTCGAGGAGCTCGCCGCCGAGCTCGAGGAGTGTGCGCAGCGGATCCGCCCGTTCGTCGCGGACACCTCGCTGCTCGTCGACCGGGCGCTGAAGGACGGGAGGGCGGTGCTGCTCGAAGGCGCGCAGGGGACGCTGCTCGACCTCGACCACGGGACGTATCCGTTCGTCACCTCGTCGAACACCGTCGCCGCGAACGCCGCCACCGGCGTCGGCATCGGCCCGAACCGGATCGACCGCGTGATGGGCGTGGCGAAGGCGTACGTCACGCGCGTCGGCGAGGGCCCGTTCCCGACGGAGATAGAGGGGCCCGACCACGACAAGGTGCGGGAGATCGGCCACGAGTACGGGACGGTGACGGGGCGCAACCGGCGCTGCGGGTGGCTCGATCTCGTGGCCCTGCGCTTCGCGGTGCGCGTGAACGGGATCGACCGGCTCGCGCTGACGAAGCTCGACGTGCTCTCGCACTTCGCGGAGCTGCCGGTCTGCACGCGCTACCGGCTCCCGGACGGCGCGGAGACCGAGGACTTTCCGGCGCACCAGAGCGACTTCCACGCGGCGCGGCCGCTCTACGAGACGCTGGCCGGGTGGGAGGAGCCGCTCGACGCGTGCGCGTCGGTGGGCGACCTTCCCGACGCGGCGCGCCGCTACGTCGAGTTCGTCGAGCGCGAGCTCGACGTCGAGGTGACGCTGATCGGCACGGGCGCCGACCGCGAGCGCGTGCTCACGCCGCACGGGCTCGACGCCGTCACGCGCTGAGCTGCGCCAGGTCCTCCGGCGTGTTCACGTTCGCGAGCAGCGCCGGGTCTGCGTGGACGACGGCGACCTCGAGCGCGTCGAGCGTCTCGCCGAGCCTGAAGCGGCCGCCGGCGAGCGCCGCCTCGAGCTCCGGCAGCGCCGAGCGACGGTAGGCCCCGGGGAGCGGTCCGCTCTCGGTGACCGCGGCGTCGCGGCACGCGGTTCCGAGCTCGCGCAGCAATGCGGCGGTGACGAGCGGCGTGTCGACCGGGAGCACGACGGCGACGTCGTTGGACGCCGCGCGAAGGCCGGCGACGAGGCCGGCGAGCGATGCCCGCACGTCCACGCCGTCGTCGAGCACCCGAAACGGCAGCCCGAGCGCGTCGGCCCTCTTGCCGACGGCGATCCGCTCGTCGCACGCGTCCCCGAGGACCCGCCACGCGCGCTCCGCGAGCATCTCGCCGCCGAGCCGCGCGAGCGCTTTCGGCGACCCGAAGCGCGTGCTCGCGCCGCCGACGAGCAGCACGCCGGTCAGCCCGCGATCCGCCACGCCTCGGTGTAGACGTTCGCCCCGCCGCCCCGGACGAAGCCGCACAGCGTGATCCCGCGATCGGCGGCGAGGTCGACGGCGAGGCTCGACGGCGCCCCGACCGCGACGAGCAGCGGGCAGCCCGCCACCGCCGCCTTCTGCACGAGCTCGAACGAGAGCCGGCCGCTGACGCAGAGGATCGCGGCGTCGAGAGGTAGCCGCCCGGCGACGAACGCCCAGCCGATCACCTTGTCCATCGCGTTGTGCCGACCGACGTCCTCGCGCGCGCAGAGCAGCTCGCCCCCGGCGGAGAACAGACCCGTCGCGTGCACCCCGCCCGTCGCGGCGAACGCGGCCTGCGCCTCGCCGAGGCGCGCCGGGAGCGCGGCGACGAGCGCAAGCGGCACGCGCAGCTCGGACTCGACACGCGGCGCCTCCACCTCGACCGCCTCGAGCGCGCCCTTGCCGCAGACGCCGCACGAGGACGAGGTGTAGAAGCTCCGTTGCAACCGCGCGGGATCGAAGCCGGGCGCGTCGACCTCGACCGTGTTCGCGGCGAGGTCGTCCGGGAGCCGCGCCGCCGTCGGGCGCAGCCCCTCCGAGAGGCAGAAGCCCAGCGCGAGCTCCTCGTCGTGGCCCGGCGTGCGCATCGTGACCGCCACCGGGCGGCCGCCGATCCGAATCTCGAGCGGCTCCTCGACGGCGACGCGGTCGCGCTCGGTCCGTCCATCCGGGAGCCGGACGACGTCGACCGCCGCGGCGGAGTACGGCGGAGCTTCCACGGGCGGAAGCCTACGTCCATCGGACGGCTCGCATACGATCGCCGCGGTGAAGGTGCTCCTCGTCGGGTCGGGCGGTCGCGAGCATGCGCTCGCCTGGGCGCTGACGCGCGGCGGCGGGGTGACCGAGCTGCACGCGGCGCCGGGAAACCCGGGGATCTCCGAGCTCGCGAGCTGCCATCCGGTGCGCGCCGACGACCCGGCCTCGCTGCTGCCGCTCGCGGCCGAGCTCGCCGTCGATCTCGTCGTCGTCGGGCCGGAGGCGCCGCTCGTGGCCGGCGTCGCGGACGGGCTGCGCAGGCGCGGCATCGCGGTCTTCGGGCCGAGCGCCGCCGCCGCGCGGATCGAAGGCTCGAAGGCGTTCGCGAAGGAGGTGATGGAGGCCGCCGGCGTCCCGACGGCCCGAACGCTCCCCGTCGCGCGTCCGCCGTGCGTCGTCAAGGCGGACGGGCTCGCCGCGGGGAAGGGCGTTTGGGTCTGCCGGACCCAGGCCGAGCTCGACGCCGCGCTGGGCGCCGCGAAGTCGCTCGGCCAGCCGTTCCACGTCGAGGAGCTGCTCGAGGGCGAGGAGGTCTCCGTGTTCGCGATCGCGGACGGCAGCCGGGCACTCCTGCTCCCGGCGGCGCAGGACTACAAACGGATCGGGGACGGCGACGAGGGCGCGAACACCGGCGGCATGGGGGCGTACTCGCCGGTGCCGCGGCTGTCGGAGGCGGAGGTCGCGGAGCTCGTCGAGACCGTCCACGTCCCCGTGCTCGCCGAGCTGGCGCAGCGAGGGACGCCGTTCCTCGGCGTCCTGTACGGCGGCTTCATGCTCACGGCCGACGGGCCGCGCGTGCTCGAGTTCAACTGCCGCTTCGGCGATCCGGAGACGCAGTCGGTGCTGCCGCTGCTCGAGAGTGACCTCCTCGGCGCGCTCGCCGCGGCGGCGCACGGCGACCTCCGCGGCGTCGAGCTCCCCGTCTCGGATCAGGCGGCGGTGACGATCGTCCTGGCGTCGCGCGACTATCCGGAGCGTGGCGACGCGGGGACGCCGATCGAAGGCATCGAGGACGCGGAGGCGGCGGGCGCGCTCGTCTTCCACGCCGGCACCGCGCGCCACGGCGGCCGGCTCGTGACGAACGGCGGTCGCGTGCTCAACGTGACCGCGCCCGGCGGGTCGCTCGCGGAGGCGCGTGACCGCGCCTACGACGCCGCCGGTCGCATAGCCTTCGACGGCATGCGCTTCCGCCGCGACATCGCCTCCCTCGTCCGTGCCTGAGCCGCGGGTCGGGATCCTCGTCGGCTCGGAGTCCGACCGCGAGCGGATGCAGGCCGCACTCGACGAGCTCGAGGCGCGCGGCATCGGCTACGAGTTCGAAGTGCGGTCGGCCCACCGGACTCCGGGCGCGGTCGCCGAGTACGCGCGGACGGCGCGCGAGCGCGGGCTGCGGGTGCTGATCTGCGGCGCCGGCCTGTCGGCGGCGCTGCCCGGCGTGGTTGCGGCGCACACCGACCTGCCGGTGATCGGCGTGCCGCTGCGCTCGAGCCTCAGCGTGCTCGACGGCCTCGACGCGCTGCTCGCGATCGCGCAGATGCCGCCCGGCGTGCCGGTGGCGACCGTCGGCGTCGACAACGCGAAGAACGCCGCCGTGCTCGCGGCGCGGATTCTCGGGAGCTGAGCGCCGCAGCCCTCGGCCCACCACCCACCCCCCACCCTTATTGGGTGGGGTGAAGGGTAGGGGCACGGATGTGGCGACGGTGTGCCGGTTTCGTGGCGGAAGGCGAGATCCTTTGTCACGGGCGGCGCGGCTGCCGGAGGCCTCGACTCGCCGACCTGCCGCGGCTCTAGACTGGCCTGAGTGATCGCCCGCTACTCCCGCCCGGCCATGGCCAGCATCTGGTCGGACGAGGGCAAGCTCGCGGCGTGGCTCGAGGTCGAGCTGGCGGCGACGGCGGCCTGGGCAGAGCTGGGCGTCGTTCCCACGGACGCGGCCCGCGCGATTGCGGACACCGCGTCGCCTCCGTCGCCCGAGCGCGTCGCCGAGCTCGAGGCGACGCTGCACCACGACACGGCGGCGTTCGTCGACGCGGTCGCGGAGCAGCTCGGCGAGGAGGGGCGCTGGTTCCATTACGGGCTCACCTCGTCCGACGTCGTCGACACGGCGCTCTCGTTGCAGATCCGCGCGGCCGGGCGGCTGATCCTCGACGACGTCGACCGCGCATTCGCCACCGTCGTCGCACGCGCCGACGAGCACCGGATGACGCTCCAGATGGGCCGCACCCACGGCGTGCACGCGGAGCCGACCACGTTCGGGCTGAAGCTCGCGGGCTGGGCGTTCGAGCTCGACCGCGGGCGCCGCCGCGTCGCGCGGGCGCTCGAGGAGCTGCGGGTGGGCAAGCTCTCCGGCGCCGTCGGCACGTACGCGGCGACCGACCCGGAGCTGGAGCGGCTCGCGTGCGAGCGGCTCGGCCTCGAGCCGGCGCCGACCTCGACGCAGGTGCTTCAGCGCGACCGGCACGCGGAGCTGCTCGCCGCGCTCGCCGTCCTCGCCTCGTCGCTCGAGACGTTCGCGCTCGAGATCCGGCATCTCGCACGGACCGAGGTGGCCGAGGTGCAGGAGCCGTTCGGGCGCGGCCAGAAGGGGTCGTCGGCGATGCCGCACAAGCGGAACCCCGTCGTCGCCGAGCGGATCTGCGGGCTCGTCCGCGTCGTCCGCGCGGCCGCGCTCGTCGGGCTCGAGAACGTCGCGCTCTGGCACGAGCGCGACATCTCGCACTCGTCCGCCGAACGGGTCGTCGTCCCCGACGCGTTCCTCGCGGTCGACTACATGCTCGACCGGTTCACGTGGCTCGTCGACGGGCTCGTCGTGCGCACGGAGCGGATGCGCCGGAACCTCGAGGCGAGCCACTTTCTGTTCTTCAGCCAGCGCGTCCTGCTCGCGCTCGTCGAGGCCGGGATCCCCCGCGACGACGCCTACCGCCTCGTCCAGCGCAACGCGATGCGCGCATGGGACGAGGAGCTCGACTTCCGCGAGCTCGTCCGCACCGACGAGGAGATCGCCGGCCGGGTCGACCTCGACTTCGTCTTCGACCTCGGCGCGTACACGCGCCACGTCGACACCGTCTTCGCCCGACTGCACGCCCTCGCCGACAAGGAGGAACCCGTTCATGCCTGACGCCGCCACGCACGTCGCGTCCGGGAAGGTGCGCGAGCTCTACGCGCTCGACGACAACCGGCTGCTGCTCGTCGCGAGCGACCGGATCTCGACCTTCGACGTCGTCCTCCCGACCGAGATCCCCGACAAGGGGCGGGTCCTCACCGGGCTCTCCGGCTTCTGGTTCACGCTGCTCGCGCCGCTCGTCCCGAACCACATGCTCGCGATCCGCGACGACGGCCGGTCGATGGACTGCCGGAAGCTGAACATGCTCCCGATCGAGTGCGTCGTGCGCGGCTACCTCGCAGGCTCCGGCTGGAAGGACTACCAGGCGACCGGCGAGGTCTGCGGCCATGCGCTGCCCACCGGGTTGCGCGAGTCCGACCGGCTGCCGCAGCCGATCTTCACGCCGGCGACGAAGGCGCAGACCGGGCACGACGAGAACATCACGCGCGGTCAGGCGGCGGAGCTGATCGGCTGGGACCGGCTGCTCGAGGCCGAGGACGTTTCGCTGAGTCTCTACAGAACGGCCGCGGAGCACGCGCTTGCGCAGGGGATCATCATCGCGGACACGAAGTTCGAGCTCGGGCTCGACAACGACGGCCGGCTCGTGCTCGCCGATGAGGCGCTCACCCCCGACTCGTCCCGGTTCTGGCCCGGCGACGCGTACGAGCCGGGGCGCTCGCAGGACAGCTACGACAAGCAGTACGTCCGCGACTACTGCGAGACCCTCGGCTGGGACAAGACGCCGCCCGGGCCGGAGCTGCCGGACGACGTCGTGCACGCGACCCACAAGAAGTACGTCGAGGCGTTCGAGCAGCTGACGACGATCCCCTTCCCCGCGTACCGCGACAACCCGAGCGTGGTGCTCGGATGAGGGCGACCGTCCTCGTCCGGCCGAAGCCGGGGATCCTCGATCCGCAGGGCGAGGCGGTCGAGACGGCGCTCGAGCATCTCGGGTTCACGGTCACGGGCGCGCGCGTCGGGAAGGTGATCGACCTCGAGGTCGAGGCGGCGGACCCGGCCGCGGCGAAGGCTCAGGTCGAGCAGATGTGCGAGCGCCTGCTCGCGAACCCGCTGATCGAGTCGTACGAGATCGAGGTCGCCGGCTGATGGCGATCCCGCAGCCGCGGATCGGCGTGGTCACGTACCCGGGGTCGAACGACGACCACGACGCACTGTGGGCGCTCGCCGCGCTCGACGCCGAGGCGATCCCCGTCTGGCACGAGCAGCACGAGCTGCCGGCGCTCGACGCGGTCGTGCTCCCGGGCGGGTTCTCGTACGGCGACTACCTGCGCTGCGGCGCGATCGCGCGGTTCTCGCCGGCGACTGCGGCGGTGAGGGAGTTCGCCGACGCGGGCGGCCTCGTCCTCGGCATCTGCAACGGGTTCCAGATCCTCTGCGAGGCCGGGCTCCTCCCGGGGAGCCTGCTCCGGAACGAGTCGCTCCGGTTCATCTGCCGCGACGTGCGCCTGACCGTCGAGCGCGACGACCTGCCGTTCACCACGCGGTGCGCCCCCGGCCAGGAGCTCGTGATCCCGGTGAAGCACGGCGACGGGCGCTGGTTCGCGCCGCCGCAGCTTCTCGCGCAGCTCGAGGCGAACCGGCAGATCGTGCTGCGCTATGCCGAGCCGTGCAACGGCTCCGTCGACGACGTCGCCGGCGTCTGCAATGAGCGCGGCAACGTCATGGGCCTGATGCCGCACCCGGAGCACGCGGTCGATCCGCTCCTCGGGTCGGCCGACGGCGCGCTGATTCTGGCCTCGCTCGTCGAAGCCGCGCGGGACCGCGCGGTGGCGCTCGCCTGATTTCCGGGTTCAAGACCGGCCGCGACCGTGTTAGAAACGGTCCGTATTGTCGGGCGGACAGGAACTGCGGTATTCGATCCTCGGCCCCGTCGAGGTCGTCCGCGACGGGGTCGCGCTCCCGATTCCGGGGCGTCAGCGTCGGCTGCTCGCGGCCCTGCTGCTCCGGCCGAACCAGGCGGTGACGGCGGACGAGCTCGCTGAGGCGGTCTGGGAGTCCACGCCGCCCGCGACGTCGCGCACCGCCCTGCAGGTGCACGTCTCCCAGCTTCGCAAGCTCCTCGGCGGTGAGAACGTCGAGACGCAGGCGGGTGGCTACCTCCTCCGACTCGATCCCGAGCAGCTGGACGCGGCACGGTTCGAGCGGCTGCTCGGCGAGGGCCGGGCCGCCGAGGAGCCGGGCCGCGCCGCGTCGGTCCTGCGCGAGGCGCTCGCGCTCTTTCACGGGCCTGCGCTCGGCGACCTCGCCGCCGAGCCGTTCGCGCGCGCGGAGGCGATGCGCCTCGACGAGCTCCGCATCGCGGCGACGGAGGAGCGGCTCGCGGCGGAGCTCGAGGCCGAGCCGGCCGCGGCGCCGATCGGCGAGCTGGAGGCGCTCGTCGCCGAGCACCCGTTGCGGGAGCGGCCGTGCGCGCTCCTCATGCTCGCGCTGTACCGCGCGGGGCGCCAGGCGGAGGCGCTCGCGGTCTACCGCGACGCGCGCGCGATGCTCGTCGAGGAGCTCGGCATCGAGCCCGGTGCGGAGCTGCGCGAGCTCGAGCGCGCGATCCTCGGCCAGGACGCATCGCTCCGCGCCGGCGGGACGACCGGCGCGCAGCCGAGCCTGCCGACGCCGACGACGCCGCTCGTGGGCCGCGAGCGCGAGCTGGGCGAGGCCGAGGCTCTCGTCGTCGCGGGGCACGCACGGCTGCTGACGTTGACCGGGCCCGGAGGGATCGGCAAGACCCGGCTCGCAATCGAGCTCGCGCACACGCTCGCGCCGGCGTTCGGAGGCGCCGTCGTCTTCGTCTCGCTCGCGGCGATCGCGGATCCGATGCTCGTGGGCTCGGCCATCGCGCAGGCGCTCGGGACGAAGCTCTCGGGCGGCCGGTCGACGACGGCCGCGCTCGTCGAGCGGCTCCGCGAACGGGCGACCCTGCTCGTCGTCGACAACTTCGAGCAGGTCGCGTCGGCCAGGCTGCTGATCGCCGACCTCCTGGCGGCGGTGCCGGCCCTGACCGTTGTCGTCGCGAGCCGCGCCGTCCTTCATCTCTCCGGCGAGCACGAATACCCGGTTCCGCCGCTCGACCCGGAGGCGGCCACCGAGCTCTTCGTCGAGCGCGCCCGCGCGGCCGTCCACGGCTTCGCTCCGGGCGGCGACGAGCTCGACGCCGTGGCCGCGATCTGCACGCGCCTCGACCGGCTTCCGCTCGCGATCGAGCTCGCCGCGGCGCGGACGAAGATGCTCTCGCCGGCGGCGCTCCTCTCGCGCATCGGCAGCCTCGACGTGCTGCGGACCGGCGCCCGCGACGCGCCGGAGCGCCAGCAGACGCTCCGGGCGACGATCGACTGGAGCCACGAGCTGCTGACGGGCGACGAGCAGCGCCTGTTCGCCCGCCTCGCGGTCTTCGTCGACGGCTGGACGCTCGAGCAGGCCGAGGCCGTCTGCGGCTCGGCCGACGTCTTCGACGGGCTGGCCACGCTCGTCGACAACAGCCTCGTCAAGCGGACCGGGAACGTCGAGCCCCGATTCTCGATGCTGGAGACGGTTCGGGACTACGCGCTCGAGCGGCTCGACTCGGCGCCGGACGTCGAAGAGGTGCGCCGACGCCACGCCGACGTCTTCGTCGAGCTGGCGGAGTCGTTCGAG
>Ga0335085_10004536_pt1 | contig 22918 bp, 17 predicted proteins | sample Lox_Sample_45_FD_206712 | JGI IMG/M metagenome (GOLD analysis project Ga0335085, IMG submission 206712) | Soil microbial communities from Loxahatchee National Wildlife Refuge, Florida, United States - Lox_Sample_4.5 | ecosystem: Environmental > Terrestrial > Soil > Wetlands | place: USA...
GGCACCCGCGGAGGCTCTGGCACGATGACCGCGCCCGCCTGCAAGGTACCCGGCGCGCTGATTGAACCGCTGTTGTCCACGACGGGGAAGTCTATTGGACGCAGTGTGGAAATCGGTCATTGACGTCGCGGTTGAGAGGCAGCCGCATCCGTTCCGCAACCTTGGCGGGGGTGGCGGAACGGATGGCGGGGACCATGAACCCGTTCGGGATGACCTCCTGGTTACAGGCCGGACTCGGCGGTGCGGACCAGGATCCTGCCGCACTCCTCGTGCCGCACCACCTCGTCGGGGGCGGCGGACCTGACGGCGTTCAGCTCGACGGTGGACAGCATCTCCCGGCAGCCGCCGCACTGGCCGCGGCGCAGCGGAGCGGCGCCCCGGCTGCCCGAGGACGCGCCGATCCTGGTGTACAGGGCCAGCAGGTCGGCGGGCACGTCCGCGACTACCGCGGCGCGAGCGGCGGTGGCCTTGGCGGCCTGCTCCTCGATGTCGGCGAGGCCCGTGTCGCGACGCCCGGTCATCGCCGCGGTCTCCGCACCGAGCGTCTCCGCCTCGGCGGCGGCGCCGTCACGCAGCGTCTGCGCCGCCTCACGGCGCTCCATCAGCTCGAGCACCACGTCCTCCAGGTCCCCCTGGCGCCGCTTCAGCGAGGTGACCTCGGACTGGAGCGACTCGAGCTCGCGGGCGTTCGACACCTGCCCCGCGTCAAGCCGCTTGTTGTCGCTCGCGATGCGGACCCTGACCTGCTCGACGTCCTTTTCCGCGCGGGCGAGCTCGCGGTCCAGGTCGGACAGGTTGGTGTCCGCGATCGTCATCGCGTCCCTGACCTTGGCCGCGCGCTCGCCGAGCTGGGCGAGCTCGGCGTTTTCCGGCTGGGTGCGCCGCCGGTGATCGAGCCTGCCAAGCTCGGTGTCCAGGTCGGCCAGTTCGAGCAGCCGCAGCTGCGCCTCGGGAGATGCCTTCACGAAGGGCAACGTTAGTCGCCCGCGCGGTCGTTGTCGCATGGTAGACACTTCGGCATGGGGATCCCTCGGGTAAGCAGGCCCTATATGCCCGGTTATGGCGTGGCGAGCGCCGAGCACGGGACCGGGCTGCTGCACTGGTCCTGGGCGGCGGAGCGGCTCACCGCCGCCCGCAACTACTGGGTGGTCAGCACCTGGCCTGACGGCCGCCCGCACACCATGCCGGTCTGGGGCATGTGGGACGACAGCACGCTCTGGTTCACCTCCGCGGCACAGTCGCGGAAGGTAAAGAACCTGCGCGCCGACCCCCGCTGCTGCGTGAGCACGGAGGACGCGTCGGATCCGGTGATCATCGAGGGCACCGCCCGTTTCGTCACCGAGCCCGCCGTGCTCCAGCGGGTCGTCGACCTGATGAACGCCAAGTACCACAGCGACGTGGACCTGGACTTCCTCAACCCGGCGAAGAACGCGACCATCGGTGTCCGTCCGCAGCGCGTGTTCTCCATGCTGCACAGCGACTTCACCGGGTCCCCGACGCGCTGGGTGTTCGACGAGGACCTCTGAGCTTGCGCTCCTGGTCGTAAGGCGATCGCAATCATTCCGAACGGGTTCGGTTGAACCTGGCAGGTAGCGTGATCGTGTAACTGCTTGTGAAGCCAATCTCATGCTTCGCGTAACGCGCGCTGACTCAGACGGACCATAGTGCATGACATCTAGGACTGCGGCGTCCCGCTGGTGGGGCGCCGCCTGCGGGCTGCTCACCGCTGCGGCGGCGATGGGCGTCGCGCAGCTTTTCGCCGGGGTGACCATCCCCGCGGCGTCGCCGGTCGTCGCGGTTGGCGAGGCGGCCATCGACCGCACGCCGCTCGGCCTCAAGGACTTTGCCACCTCGACCTTCGGCAACTCGGACAAGACCGTGCTGCTCGGCGGGGTCCTCCTCGTGGTCTTCCTGTACGCCATGGTGGTGGGCGTGCTGGCCATGCGGCGGCTGTGGCTGGGGTTCACCGGACTGGCGATCTTCGCTCTGATCGGGCTGTGGGCCGCGCTGACCAGGCACGGCGCTTCCGCTTCCTACGTAGTGCCGACGCTGTTCGGTGCCGCGGCCGGGGCGCTGGTGCTGTGGCGGCTGGTCCTGACGGCGCGGGCGGCAGCCGCGGAGGCACAGGCGGACCGGGAGCGGCGGGCCGCGCGGTCGGCCGCCGCGAGATCCCCGGGCCGCAGGCCGTCGGCCGGGTCCGGGCCGGGGTCCGCGCCTGGGACCGGGCCTGGGACCGGGCCTGGGTCGGCGCCTGGGGCGCGCGGGCCGGCCGCGGGTGCGGGTTCCGGCGGCTACGGCGGTTCGGGTGATTCCGGCAGGCCCGCTGGGGACGTTGGCTGGGTGCCGGCCGAGGATGTGCGCGAGGAGCCCGCGGGCTGGACTGGCGGGGCCGGTTCTGCCGAATCAGGGGGTTCTGCCGGGGCTGCCGGGCCTGGGGCCAGGGATGGCGGGGGGTTCCGGTCGGGGCCGCCTGCGGCGGTGCCAGCGTCGTGGGCCGGGCGGGCAGAGCCGACCGCGCGGCGGCAGTTCCTGCTCACTGCGGGCGTCAGCGTCGCGGCGGCGGCGCTCGGCGAGGTCGCGGGGCGGTCGCTGGCGACGCGGAAGAACGTGTCCGCCGCCGAGCACGCGGTGCGCTTCCCCCGGGCGTCGGTGCCCGCGCCGCCGCTGCCCAGGGGCGTCAACCTGCCGGTGCCAGGCATCAGCCCCTTCATCACGCCGAACGGGCAGTTCTACCGCGTCGACACCGCCATCATCGTGCCGCAGGTCGACCCGTCGAACTGGCAGTTGCGCATCCACGGCATGGTGGCCCGCCCGATCACCATCACCTTCGACGAACTGCTGCGCCGGCCGCTCATCGAGGACTACGTCACGCTGTGCTGCGTGTCCAACCCGGTCGGCGGCCCCTACATCGGCAACGCGAAATGGCTCGGCGCGTCCTACAGCTCGCTGATCCGCGCGGCGGGGCCGCTGCGCGGAGCTGACCAGCTGCTGTGCACCTCGTCCGACGGATTCACCTCGGGCACGCCGCTGTCGGTGGTGCTCGACGGCCATCGTGACTCGCTCATCGCGGTCGCCATGAACGGCGCCGCGCTGCCGACCGAGCACGGCTTCCCCGCCCGCCTCGTCGTGCCTGGCCTGTACGGGTATGTGTCGGCGACCAAGTGGGTCGTCGACATCGAGGTGACGACTTTCGCCTCGGCCCAGGGGTACTGGGTGCCGCGCGGCTGGTCACAGCAGGCGCCGATCAAGACCGAGTCCCGCATCGACGTGCCCGTTCCCGGCACGGAGGTGAAGGCGGGCAAGGTCACGGTCGCCGGGGTGGCCTGGGCGCAGCACAAGGGCATCGAGGCTGTGGAGGTCCGGGTCAGCGGCGGGCCGTGGCATGAGGCCGCGCTGGCCACCGTGCCGGGCATCGACACCTGGCGGCAGTGGTCCTGGGAGTGGGACGCCCCCAAGGGGAGCTACCTCATCGAGGCGCGGGCCACCGACAAGACGGGGTACACGCAGACCTCGCTGGTGCAGGACGTGGCACCCAACGGCGCGAGCGGCTACCCGTCCACTCAGGTCACCGTCATCTGAAGAACATCCCGAAATTGCCCTTGTCATCACCAGGGTGATCAGAACGGTGGGGGTTTTTACCCTAGCCGGTCCCCGCGGCGAAGGCACGCTAAGAGCCCCCGAGGTTTCCACGATCTCGGGGGCTCTCGCGTCTCTGCCTGCGGTGCCGGCCTGTGAGGTACGTAGGTTCCGCGTCTGCTACTTCGTGGCGTCGCCTTCGAGCGCTGCCATTACCGTCTTGAAGGCCTGGCTGCTCTCCGCGTCGCCTGAGACGTTGCGATGCGGGATCGCGAGGATGGCTTTGGTGCCGTCGGGCATGACCAGCGTAGCCATGGGGCGGCCCTGGCCGTTGAGCCAAACGGTGCCGGTAATGGGAATGCTCACCTGAAGTGCCTCTTTCATGACTTGCACGGTCGCCACCCCGGCGACCCTGCCGAGATCCTAGCGATGCGCCAGCCGGGTCAGGCGGCGGGCAGCCTCGGCCAGCTTCGTGTTTTCCTTGCCGCGGGCCAGCTCGGCCACCGGTGCGGGCACCTCGGGCATGGCGGACGCCGCGCCCGCCTTGGCGGCCAGCTCCAGGAGCAGGTGCAGGCCGGCGGGCTTGGCGGGCAATAGGGTCGCGGCAGCCAGCAGGCATGTCTGCGCGACTCCCGGCGCGGTGGCCGGGTCCACCGCGGCGTGTCCGAGGCCGTCCGCGATCCTGGACAGCTTGAGCACGCCGCCCGTGACGCCGAGTTCGATCGACTCCGCCGCGAGCGACGGGTTCAGCCGACCCTGGACGGCGAGCCGCGCCCATGCGTCCGCCGCCGCGATCCTGACCTCGGCCGAGGCCGCGGACAGTCCAGTGGCCAGCGCGAGGTGGCAGATGTTCCCGAACTCGCCGGTCAGGCCCGCGAGCCCGCGCAGCGCGGTGACGGCGGCGTTCCGTCCGTGCTCGATGCCGTCGGACAGCGGGCTCAGCAGGTGGGCGGCGATCAGCTCGGGGTGATGCGGGCAGGTCAGCGGCCAGGCCGCGATCATCTCGTCCAGCCGGAAGGGTCCGTGGAACACGGAGTAGGCCCGGCCGTCGCGTGGATGCTCGAGGCCGGTAAGCAGCGGCCAGCAGAGCGCTGCCGCCGCTCGCGCTGGAACGTGTGCCAGCCGGGCACGCACTCTCGAGTCGTCATCACTCGACCGCTCCTGCTGCTCCTGCGGCAGCAAATACCGGGCCCTGACCCCGGGGAGGCGGACGAACACCTCCAGCGTCAGGCCGTCTTCTGTGCCAGGGCCCTCCCGCAGCCGCGCGACCACCAAATCATACGGGCGCGGCGGCACCCCGGCGGCCGCCCAGAGGGCCTGGCGCTCCGCCAGTGCTCCCGGGCTGATGGTGCCGTCCGTGAACTCGGGCTCGGCCAACGGCGGCAGCGCCCGGCCCTCGGCGATCAGCGTGCAGGCTTCACCGATCCGGGCGCTGAGGATGCCCGACAGGGTCCTGGGCTCCCTGGACTGCCATGGAGCGTCGTACTCATCCAGGCCAAAGCGATTGAATCCCATCGTGGCCGGCGGCAGTTCGCCGGTAGCCCAGGTCAGCGTGAGCCAGGCCATGTCGGCGCGGATCGAGTAGCCGCTGAACGGGCCGAGAAAGACGTCGCAGACCTGCTGGTGCGCGCGCTTGAGCAGCGGTCGTGCCAGCTCCGTGCGCGTCGCGAGCGGCAGGCCGGCGAGCCGCACCGCCCCGGCCATCGCCCGCTCCACGGCGAGGGTGTCCGACGCGTCCTCCATGAGCTGTGCGAGGAGCGGAACGAGTTCGGCCGCCTCTGTCAGGGGCAGCACTTGCGGCGCGGGGGCATCCTCGGGCCCGTGCCCTGCCTGCTCCGCCGCGAGCGCGGCCGGGTCGGCGGCGGACTGAGCGGCCGGCAACAGCCCGAGTGCTTCCGCGTCGGGCCGCAGTACCGGCGACAGTGCCTCGGCTAGTTCGACGACCGCCGCCCGCGCGGTGGTGTCGTCCGGCATACCGTGCCTGGCGATCAGCTTCAGCGCGGCGGCCTGCACGTCCTCCCGCTGGTGGGCGAACGCCTGCGCAACCGTCGCGAGAGCCATGTCCCTGACGGATGTATCCGCGAGCTTGCCGACAAGCTTGAGCTGTGCGGTCGCAACGGACTTGGTGGGGAACATTAGGGCGGGCGCGGAGGCGGCGAGGAATGCCTCCGGTGCGAGCGGCCCTTCCCCGTCCCCTGGACTCTTCGCGTCGAGCACGGCGCCGCACATCCGCTGGCCAAGCGAGACCCCCTGCTTACTGCGCGCGGCGAGCAGCGCGAGGTAGCGCGGGGAGCGCTCTGCCGCCTCGTCGGCTGAGGGCTCGAGCCGGTCGTGCAGGCTGGCGTACCAGGCGACGTGGTTGGGCGGGAAGTCGCGGAGGAACGCGTCAAGGCACTCATCAAGTAGCCGTGCCCGGTCGAGCTGGCCGGCTTCGGAGAGCTCAGCCAGCGCGTCGCTCCACTGATCGCCCAGTCGCAGAGGCCCCCAGAGGCTGCCCTCCATCGCCTTGCCGACGCCCGGGTCGGTGAACAGCCGCCAGATCTCGTGCTCCAGCAGGCCGCGGTCGTCGAGGATCGCGCGCGCGAGCAGGTCTCCCCCGGACCCGATCAGCTCAGGGACTACCCGATTGGTGCGGCTCGGCATCGGACCGGACAGCGGCGGGTCCTGGGCGAGACCGCCCGCCATCGAGACCGCGTACTCCGGGCTGCTCGGATGGCCCATGGCTGCGAGCCGGACAAGCGATCGGGTGAACCACCACGGACCGCGTGTAAAGCCAATCCTGTCACTGGAGAGCACGGCCTCGGCAAGCTCGGTCAGCCATGGCGGGTTCCTGTCGGCGAGCACGCCGGCGATGACCGCCCATTCGGCCGCGGACACGTCCCAGTTATGGCCTTGGCACTCTTCCAGGGCGCGCAGGGCCGCCACCCGCCCGCCAGTAACCCCCACAGCGAACGCGGCGAACGCCGGCGTCCGGCTCAGGTTCCACCAGTCCCGCTGCTCCCGCTCCCCCGGCGATGGTTCCGGCTCATCCCCACGCAACTGCGCGGCCATCTGGCTCCGAATGAACGCCACGCCGTCATCGAGGCTGGTGAAGACGACGGACGCGGGCCTTTCCCACTTGGGCCCGGTGAGCAGCGGCTTTAGCGCCTTCGCAAGCGCACGGCGGTCGGTCTCTGTCGCGTCCGCGAGCAGTTCGCGCACCGCAGGCGCGTCCTCCGCCCAGACGGCCGCCTCCACCGCCGCCGCCCCGGGCACGCTCATCGGGCCTCCCCGGTGGCAACCTGGCCGGTGATCCTTGGGTCGCCGGGCCCCGCGCCCAGCGCGATGCGCGCGGCGAGCACGTGCTTACAGGGTCCACGTGTCCCCCGGTGCTTACCCCACCAGGGACAAGTGCAGGTGTCGACGCCGTCCGCGAAGCTCACCCGGTGATCCCCGGACATCGCACCGCCCTCCGTCAGGGTGACCTGGCCGGCCGCAACGAGTTCGCGGGCATCGGCCAGCCTTGGGTGAACACGCTCCACCTCGGCCCCGAGTGGCAGTTCCCGGTGGAAGTACGCGCCGCACGCGAGGTCGTAGCCCACCGCTCCGCTGGAGGCGAGGACGGCAAGGGCGGCGGCGACGCGCTCGGCGCTGAGCCCGGCGGAGGCGGCCAGACTGGCTGGGTCGATCACCGGGTCCCAGCCGAGCAGCAGGCCGATCAGTCCGGCGTCCTCCGCCGTCGCGTCCGCGACCGCGAAGGCACCGAGCAGGGCGCCCTCTCCGGAGAAGCCGCGGTACTTCTCCGGGCTGAGGGTGAGCGTGAACCGCGCGCCTGTCCCGCCGAGTGTCAGCTCCCACGCGCTAGGGGCGGGCAGTGCCGCGTGCCCGGCGGCGCCCGCTCCGAAGTCGCCATCGGCTGAAGGCGGTGCGTAGACGCGCAGCCTCTTGGTGAACCGCAGCAGCGGGCGGAGCTCGGCGAGCCGTTCCGGGCCGGCCAGGCAGGCCCCGCCAGGCTTCAGGGTGGCGGTCAACGACAGCGACCTTCCGGCTGGCACCGCCCACAGCGGGCCGCGGGCCGCGCGCGGCAGGCCTGCGATGAACCGCGTGGCATCCGCGCCGGTCAGTTCCGCGACCGGTCGCATCCACGCGTGCAGGGCGGACACTTCACCGAAACCCTTAATCCAGCGTGATGGCAGTTCCACCTTGCGCTCGGTGACGCTCGCCCGCTCGGTGACCGCGGTAACCTCCTCGTCGCCCACCTTGAGCAGGAGCTGGCTCGCGGTGGCGACGGCGCCGGCAAGCGCGGCGCGCATCGGCGGGTTGAAGTCCACGTTGGTGCAGCCGGAAGCGGCAGGCATGGCCGCGAGCGCCTCCGGCGGAAGGTCGAGTCTGGCGTGGACGCCGCAGCACCCGGAGAACGACTCGAATCGCAGCCGGTCGGCGTTGCTCGTCACCACGGGGTCGCGGAGCAGCAGCTGGATGGTGCTCGCCGCGACGTGGTACTGCGCGCGGGCAATGGCGGCGGTGGCGAGCAGCGCCTGCGCGGCGGGAGCCGGCTCGGCGAGAAAGCCGGTGAAGAAGTACGGATGCGCCGCCGGGCCGGCCTCGGTGATCCCGCCGGAGGTAGCCAGGCGCAGCTCGTCGCGGAGCAGTCGCGACGGCGCCGAGTACCGGTAGGCGAGCGTCGCGCCCGTTGTCCCGCTCATGGCGAGGATGCTATCGCCCGCACGCTGTTTCTCATTCTCCGTATGGCACAGAATCCGACGTTCGCAATGGCACGGACAGGTAGATATCAGCTTCTATCTTTCCTCGCCAACGGCGTTTCGGCGGCTTAGGCGAGCGCTACGGAGATGGGGGTGAACAGGCGGTCTGGTGTGCCGCGCGGTGCGACGTCGCCGTGGGCCATGACGAGGGTGCTCGCGACCGGTTCGAGGCCGTGGGCGTTCGCCCAGCCGGGCAGGCCGTCGCGGTCGGGGTCCAGGTCGAGGCGGACGGGGGTGGACGCCTCGGCGGCGAGGTGGGTGACCAGGCGCTTGGCCGCCTCCTGGTCGGCGGCGACCAGGGGGCCGATCACCGCGGAGGTGACGTGGTTGCGCCAGGCCGCGGCGTAGCCGGCGATGCCGCCGGCCGGATCGTCAAGGACGGCGATGCGGTCGGCGAAGCCGGGCAGGCGGCCGAGGATCTGACCGCGGTCCGCGCCGAACGCCACCCGGTCGGCCGCGAGGATCGCCGGAAGGTCGGCCGCCGTGGCGGTCCTGACGGTGCCAGCAGGAGTGCCAGGAAGGCGGCCTGGCTTGAACCGGCCTACGAACGAGACGTTGCGCCGCACCGGCTTGAAGCCGAGCTTCTCGTACAGCGGCCTGCCCATGTCGGTCGCGAACAGGGTGACCGTGGCGCCCGCGCCCGCCGCGGCGAGCAGGTGCTCCATCAGCGCCTTGCCGAGGCCGCGCCGCTGGTAGCGGGCGGCGACGAGCATCATGCCAACCGACGCGTAGTCCGCCGCCCAGCGGGTGAGCACCACCGCGCCGGCCAGGCCGTGGCCGTCTGGCGCGTCGATGCCGAAGGTCTGCGAGGCCGCGAGCAGCAGCGACCACTTCGCCTTCTCCGGCAGCCAGCCCCTGTCGATCGACAGGGCAACGCACACATCGAGGTCGGCGGGGCCAAGAAGGCGGATGGGCGGAAACGCGTCATCGCGGTACTGAGTCGGCATGGTCACCGAGGCTATGACGCGGGCACCGCGGCATGCCAGCCGTTTACCGGCGCTACGCCGGCCAGGTCCAATCCCGGGCCGGATCAGTAGGGCGAGCTTAGCCGGCGAGTTCCGCGAGCCCGGCGAGCAGCCGGTCCACGTCGGAGACGTCGTTGTAGTGGACGAGCCCCGCGCGGACGGCGCCGTCCGGCTCGAGGCCGAGCGCGGTGCACAGCTCATAGGCGTAGTTGTCGCCGTCCCACACGTTGACGCCGCGGGCGGCCAGGTGCTCGGCCACCGCGCGCGGCGCCACGCCAGCCACCGAGAAAAAGGCGGTCGGCGCGCGCCGAGCCGCCTTGCCGTACAGCATTACCCGGTCGAGCTCCGCCAGCCCGGCGAGCAACCGGGCGAACAGCGCTGACTCGTACTCCTCGATCGCGGCCATGGACGCGAGGATGCGCTCACGGCGCGACCCGTCCGCGGCGGCCCCAGGGGCGAGCGCGGCCAGGTGCTCGACCGCGGCGGTCACCCCGGCAAGATCCGCGAACGGGAGCGTGCCGCGCTCGAACCGCCACGGGACGGCGTTGGAGGACGGCGCGAGCTTGTCCGGCCAGATCGTCTCGAGCAGTTCCGGCGCGGCGGCCAGGGCGGCCACGTGCGGCCCTGACCACTTGTAGGCACTGGTGGTGTAGAAGTCGGCGCCGAGCGCGGTCACGTCGACGGGCACGTGCGGCGTGGCGTGCACGCCGTCCACGTAGCACAGCGCGCCCGCGTCGTGCGCGATCTGCGCGATCGCCGCGACGTCCGGCCGGGTGCCGATCGCGTTGCTTGCCGCGGTGACCGCGACCAGCCGGGTGCGCGGCCCGACGAGCTCCGCATACTGGTCGACGGGCAGTTCCCCGGTCACCAGGTCGGCCTCGGCCCAGTGCACGGTGACGCCGGCTCGCCCGGCCACCTGAATCCACGGCCGCACGTTGGAGTCGTGGTCGAGCCTGGACACCACGATGTCGTCGCCCGCCGTCCACGCGCGCGACAGCGCGTCGGCGGTCCGGTAGGCGTGCGCGGTCGCGCTCGGGCCGAACACGATGCCGTCGGGGCTGCCGCCGACCAGGTCCGCGACGGCCGCGCGGGCGCCGGCCGTGATCTCGCCCGCCCGCCCGCTCGCCGCGAACGCGCCGCCGAGGTTGCCGATGCCCGCACGGTAGGCGGCGGAGATCGCCTCGATCACCGGGTCGGGAACCTGTGTGCCCGCCGCGCCGTCCAGGTAGGCGTCCCCGTCGGCGAGCGCGGGATACAGGGCGCGCACCGCTGCGATGTCGAAGGAACCGGGATCGGACGCGTCCTTATGCATGCCAGCAGCCAACTCCCGGTACTCCGTTTCATCGATTCCGCCGGCCATCGCGGCCGACGAAGCGGCAGATCGGTCAACACAATACAACTCCCCGCGTGCCCCGCAATGACCAGCGCGAATCACGCGTTGCCAGCTGTCACGGCAATAAGATCACGACAGGTCAAATATGCAATACGGTTAGCGACATCAACCAATTTGTTACAGAAAAAAACGCGTGACACCATGACGTTCGTCAATTAGTCTCCACCTGGTGTCCCAGAGCCCAGTCGCCGCCCTTTGGCGGCTGCGTCCTTACCTGCGCCCGTACCGCAAGCAGCTGACCATCATGGTGACCGCCGCCCTCGCCGTCGAAGCCGCGAACATCGCCGTGCCGCTGGTCACCAAGTCCGTCATCGACGGAGCCATCGCCCACCACGAACGCGGCCTGCTGCTCCCCCTCGGCCTGCTGGCGATCGCGCTCGGTGCCGCGTCCGCCGGCCTCAGCCTGATACGCCGCTGGGTGCAGGGCAACGCGGTCGCCGACATGGAAAAGACGATCAGGGACGACCTCTACGCGCACCTGCAGCGGCTCGAACCCGCGTTCCACGACGAATGGCAGTCCGGCCAGTTGCTGTCACGCGCCACCACCGACCTGGGGTCAATCCGGCGGTTCATGGGGTTCGGCATCGTGTTCCTGCTCATCTCAACCATGACCTTCACCGCGGTGAGCGCACTGCTGATCAGCCTCAACTGGTGGCTTGGGCTGATCACCACCGCCATGTTCGCCCCCGTTTTCGTCTTCTGCCTCAGGTTCGAGAAGAAGTACAAGATCCTCGCCAGACGCGCGCAGGACCAGGATGGCGACCTGACCACGCTGGTCGAGGAGGCGGCGACAGGCGTCCGGGTGCTGAAGGCACTCGGCCGCGCACCGGAGGCGGAGGCCACGCACTACGAGCAGGCGGCGCTGCTGTCGCGGACGCGGGTCGCGATGGCCGGCGTGGTCGGCTGGTTCTGGTCGGTGCTCACCCTGGTGCCTAACGCGGTGATCGCGGTGGCCGTGGTGCTCGGCGCTGTCGCGGTCAGCAGGCACGCTATGACGGTCGGCGGCCTCGTCGCCTACATCACCCTCGGGCTGCAGCTGGTTTGGCCGGTGGAGGCACTCGGCTACATCCTCGCTTCCGGCGAGGAGGCCGCCACCGCCGCACAGCGCGTGCTCGAGATCTTCGACACCGACCCGGCGATCGCCAGCGATCAGGCCGCTGACGAAGAGAATCCCGAGGAACGGGTTGTGGTGCCACTGACCGCGGCGCCGCGGCCCCCGGCCCCCGGGGGCGAGCAGGGTCACCACGCACACGTTCTGTTCGACCGTGTGTCCTTCTCCTATCCAGGAGACAGGCACCCCGTGCTCCGCGAGGTGAACCTGGAGGTCACACGCGGAGAAACGCTGGTGCTCACCGGCGCCACAGGGTCAGGGAAGACCACGCTGCTCTACCTGCTGCCGAGGCTCGCGGACGTGTCGGGCGGCCGCGTGCTGCTGGCCGGCCAGGACGTGCGTGACATCCCGCTGCCGCAACTGCGGCAGCGAGTGGCCTGCGGGTTCGAGGAGGCGACGCTGTTCTCCGCCTCGGTGCGGGAGAACGTCACGTTCGGTGCCGCGGACGCGACCGAGGAGGAGATCGAGGCGGCGCTGCTCGCGGCGCAGGCCGGCTTCGTCTTCCAGTTGCCGTGGGGGCTTGACACCAGGATCGGCGAGCAGGGCATGGCGCTGTCCGGCGGGCAGCGGCAGCGGGTCGCGCTCGCCAGGGCGATCCTGTCCCGCCCAGAGGTGCTGATACTCGACGACCCCCTGTCCGCGCTCGACGTGCAGACCGAGGAGCGGGTGACCCGCGCGCTGCACGAGATCCTGGCCGGGGTGACCGCGCTCGTGGTCGCGCACCGCCCGTCCACGGTGGCGCTCGCGGACCGGGTGGCGCTGCTTGACGACGGGGTGATCGCGGCGGTGGGCAGCCACCGCGAGCTGATGGCGACCGACCCGGTCTACGCCGACTTGATGACCATGGAGGAGGTGACCCGATGACCGCTGATGTCACGACCGACACGGCGGAATCCGACAAAGCGCTGCCCGTCCCCGCCGGGACGGACGGCGATAAGGCAGATGGCGAGAAATCCTGGCGCGGGATCGCCACGGAGCACGTCGACGACGTGTCCGCGCCGCTCGCGGCGCTGCTGCGGCGGCGCAGCCGGGTGCTGCTCGGCGGCCTGCTGAGACCTCACCGGCGCGGCGTGACGCTGACCGGGGTGCTGATCGTGATCTCCTCGCTGTGCGCGCTCGCCGGACCCTGGCTGATCGGCATCGCGATCGACAGCGGGCTGCCGCCGATGCTGAAGGGTCACGCGGGGCCGCTGCTGTGGATCGCGCTCGCCTTCGCGGTGACGGTCTTCGTGCAGGCGTTCGCGTCCCAGGCGTTCGTCACGATGACCGGGCGGATCGGCCAGGCAGTGGTGCTCGACCTGCGGCGGCGGCTGTTCGCGCACATGCTGCGGCTGTCGGTGTCGTTCCACGAGTCCTACACCTCGGGGCGGGTGATCTCCCGGCAGACCTCGGACGTGGAGGCGATCTCCTCGCTGTTCGACGAGGGCCTCGACTCGCTGATCATGGCGGTGCTGACGCTGCTGCTCGTCGGCACCGGCATGCTGCTGCTCGACTGGCCGCTCGCGCTTGTCGTGCTGTCTGGCTTCATCCCGCTGGTGTGGCTTTCGGCCTGGTTCAGGCGCGAGTCCGGAAAAGCCTACCGCCGCATCAGGGATGCCAACGCGCTGGTCATCGTGCACTTCGTGGAGACCTTCGGCGGCCTGCGAGCGGTGCAGGCGTTCCGACGGGAGAAGCGGAACGAGGAGATCTTCGACGCGCTGTCCGGGGATTACGCCGCCGCGACGAAGCGCTCGTCGCAGCTCAGCGCGGTCTTCGCGCCCGGCATCGCGATGGTGGGCAACGTCATCACGGGCATCGTGCTCTGCTACGGCGGCTTCCGTGTGCTCGACGGCGACATCAAGATCGGCGTGCTCGCCTCCTTCTTGCTGTACCTGCAGCGGTTCTTCGACCCGCTGCAGGAGGTGTCCCAGTTCTACAACTCCTTCCAGGGCGCCGCCTCTGCGCTTGAGAAGCTCTCCGGCGTGCTTGAGGAGGAGCCGTCGGTCGCCGAGCCCGCGCTGCCGGCCGAACTGCCTGGCGCGCCGTCCGGCCGGCGGGTCTCGTTGGAGTCGGTGCGGTTCGGCTACCGGAAGGCGGTTGTGCTGCCGGACTTCTCACTCGACATACCTGCTGGGCAGACGGTGGCGCTTGTCGGTGAGACCGGGGCGGGGAAGACCACGGTGGCGCGGCTGCTCGCCAGGTTCTACGACCCCAACGCCGGTCAGGTCCTGCTGGACGGGACGGACCTGCGCGACCTGCCCGATGACAAACTGCGGCGCGAGATCGTGCTGATCACCCAGGAGTCCTACCTCTTCGAGGGATCGGTCGCGGAGAACATCAGGCTCGGGCGGCCGTCCGCGACCGACGAGGAGGTCGAGGCGGCGGCGCGGGCGATCGGCGCGCACACGTTTATCTCGTCACTGCCAGACGGATACGCGACGGCGGTGGGCAAGCGCGGCGGGAAGCTGTCGGCGGGACAGCGGCAGCTGATCTCGTTCTGCCGCGCGTTCATCGCGGCACCCTCGGTGCTGGTGCTCGACGAGGCGACCGCACTGCTCGACATCCCGTCGGAGCGGCTTGTGCAGTCGGCGCTGCGGACCGTGCTCGCGGGGCGCACGGCGCTGATCATCGCGCATCGGCTGTCCACGGTGGCGATCGCCGACCGGGTCCTGGTGCTGCGGGCCGGCGAGATCATCGAGGACGGATCGCCCGCCGAGCTGATGGGCGGCACCGGCGAGTACGCCGACCTGCATGCCCGCTGGGCCGCCAGCCTCGCCTGACGGCCCGGCCGCCGTTCGCTCTGTTTAACTGCCCTGTTCGCCTTAACTGCCCTGTTCGCCTTAACTGCCCTGTTCGCCGGCCCGGGAAGCCCCGGGCCGGCGGCAGGCACGGTTCGAGTGTCCGGAAAAGGTAGCCTCGCTTATTGATGGACATGTCTATCAATGCTTCTTCCTTCCTTTCCTGTACAGTGGAACACATGAGCGATACGGGGACGCCGCAGCGGCCGGCCACCGGGGTCACGGTTGTCGGTTACGCACGCGCCGACGTCGACGCGGCGGACCTGGCGGACCGGCAGCGGGTGCTCCGTGCGGCCGGATGCGCTCGTGTGCACGCGGATGAGACGGACGGGCGGCAGGACGACCTGCCGGTCCTGCGCGACTGCCTCGCCGCGCTCCGCGCCGGAGACGTGCTTGTCGTGGCGAGCCTCGATCAGCTCGGCTGGACCCGTCCCGAGCTGATCGCTGCCGTCGAGCAGGTGCGGCGCAGCGGCGCCGGGCTGCGGGCGCTGCGCGAGGACCTGGACACGACGGGGCCGGGCGGCGCCGCGATCTTCCGGGTGTTCGAGAGCCTGGCGGGCTTCGGCCGCGCCGCGATCTCGGCGGGCACGAGCGACGGGCTCGCCGCCGCGCGCGCCCGCGGCACGCGCCTGGGACGCCCGCCCGCGCTGACACCCGAGCAGCTGCGCGAGGTGCGCGACCTGCTGCTGCGGCCGGAGAACACGGTGACAGGCGTCGCCCGCAGGCTCGGCGTCAGCCGGTCCACGCTGTACAAGTACCTGCCGGAGATGATCCATGCGGGCGCGCCCGGCCGTCCCGTCGTCGAACCCGGCGACTTCGAGCACGGCAAGCCGGCCGGCACTGCCGCCGCCGCGCATCTCGCCCCGTACCAGGCGCGTCCGGGGCGGCGCGTGCTTGTCATCGACGACCTCGCCGACCTGCGCGGGCCGGTCGAGGGCAGCGTGGAGCTGCCGCTGCGGCTGTTCTGGAGCCTGCCCGATCATCGCTTTGAGCTCAGTGATCCCGACACGCGGCTGTGGTACTACCAGACGGTGCTGCGCGAGGCGAGCCGCGCGGAGGATCTCACCGATTACCTCGACGCCGCCACCCTGGCCAGCCTCTGGCCAGATCTGTACCTCCCGCGCGGAGTCCGGCGCGCCTGGGAGGAGCACCACCCAGCCCTCCGAGCAAAGGTGAGTGTCTGATGGCCATCAACGAACTGCACCGCCGTGTCGCGACCGTCGCGCTCCGGGCCGCCACCAGGTACGGATTCGCGCTCGGCGGCGGCAACGCGCTGATCGCGCACGGCCTGATCACCCGTCCCACGCAGGACGTGGACTTGTTCACGAACGAGGAACGCGGCGTCGAGGCCGCGGCCGAGTCGGTGGAGGCGGCGCTTCGCCAGGCGGGATTCGAGGCCGAGCGTGAGGACAAGACCGCAGGGCTCGCCGACATCTTTGAAGGCATGGGCGATGGACTCGCCGAGTGGACGGTCACCGCGCCGGACGGCCAGCAGATGATGCTCCAGATGGCCTACTTCGACCGGGCCGCCCAGCCGGTCGCCATGGAGGTCGGCCCGGTGCTGAACATCGAGGACGTGGTGGGCGGCAAGGTGTGCGCTCTCGCCGGGCGCGCCGAGCCGCGCGACTACATCGACACCGCCGCCGCCCTGGGGCTCTACAGCATCGAGCAGGTGATCGGCTTTGCCCGCCGGCTCGACCCGGGACTCGAGGACCGCGACTTTGCCGACGCCGCACGGCGGCTCGACCGGTGGGGGGACGCGATCTTCGCCCCCTTCGGCCTCACGGCGGCGGACATCGCTAGGCTCCGGGCCGCGTTCGCGGACTGGCCTCGGTAAATACTCCCCCGGCAGCCCCGCCGCCGGATGGGAACGTGGCGTGGCCAGAGCGCCGGATGGGAACGTGGCGTGGCCAGAGCGCCGGAGGGGGCGGCGGCCTGGCCACAACGGCGGTGCCGGAGGCTAGCGGCGCCGCCGGCCTCGGGCCGGTATCCGGCTAGCCGTGCTCGGGGTCGATGCCGTCGTAGGCCGGGACGATGAAGTGCCTGTGGCCCTTGGCGCCGGTGATGATGACCTTCCGCAGCGAGATGTCGTTGCGGTAGCTGGTCTCCTTGAGCACGTGCTCCGGGTTGGCGGCGATCTCCACGTGGTAGGTCCCGTTCGGCAGGTTGGTGATGTCGAACGCCTGGCCTGCCAGGAACTGCTCGTAAGTGTCGCCCCAGCCGACCGGCATCATCTCGCGGACCCACAGCGCGGTCGGCGAGCCGCACTGGCCGCCGAAGCCGATGAAGGCCGGGTTCCAGACCGCGTTGCGCAGCAGCAGGTTGACCGCGTCGGTGGGCGCGATGCAGAAGCCGACCTTCTGGCTTCGCACGACCAGTACTCGCGCTCCCGTGCTCCTCGCCCGGGGCCTTTGCCCCGGGCCATTGCCCGGGGTCCTTGTCCTGGACCCTTTGCCCGGCCCTCCTCGCACACAACGGGGAGCCGGCGGGCGGCGGGTGCGGGATGTGGCGTAATCTACGGTTCGGGTTGATACCGAGGACGGAGACCGGAGCGGGATGCACAAGCCGAGCCAGGAGGCACTGGACCTGCACGCGGCCGACGTGGCCGAGGCGGCGGAGCGCGGGAAGCTGCTCGACGAGGCGCGCGCCGCTGACGCGGCACTGCGCGAGGCTGAGGCCTCGCGTGCCTCGGTGACCGAGGTGCACCGCCTGGCCAAGGACCTCGACGCGGCGCTGACCGCCGCGATGCGGGCCGCGTACGCCGCCCAGCGCGCCGAGATCGGCCCGCGCGGGTACGAGGACCGGATCTACCACCGCAAGGCCAAGGCACGCCCGGCGGTCCGCACGCTCACCGCTGAGGCCGAGCGCCTACTCACTCTCCGTGAGAATCACCGGCTCAACCGCATCCCCGAGGTACCGCGCGTTCCCGCGGTCTGACAACACGCTGACCGTTGCCTGAGAATCCTGATAACGATCGGGATACGCTTATCTTCGATATTCTGGTGGCAACAAGTCGCTTTCCTGCGCGTTTATCATCACCTCACGGGTGGTCGCCCGGCGGAGCCGGGCGGGAACGTTCGGTATGATCCAGGACAGTCCCGGCGCTTGTCGGTCGTCTCGCGGGAGGTCTGAACCACCTCACGAGCGTGGCCGTATCAACAATTGGGAAATCTATCCTTAACGCGCCGGCAAGTCGCTTGCACTTACCGACACGGCGGGGCAAAGTTAAGTGAAGTGGTCTAGGCCATTTGGTGGGGTTCGAGGTTCCCGCTCATCGCGGAGCGTGACCGAGGGACCAGATGGTGTAAGGCCGTGGATGCTGATGAAAGCCAGGAGGCACTGACATGTGCCCGCACTTTCCGCCTTGTCCGGACGCTTCGGCACCAGACCGCGAGGCGGCACACACGATCGCGAGTCACCCGGAGCAGGGCTGGTCGCTGCTCTGCAACGGAGTCGTGATCTTCGAAGACACCGGTGAGCTGCTGCCCAACGGGCGGACCATCGCCCCGCACAGACCCACCGACCATCAGGCACCGGCCGCGTAGGCCAGCCAAGAGCGGGAAATCAGGACCATCACTACGAGCGGGGCCGCGATTCCGGCAGCAGGTCATCCGGAGCGGCTCGGGGGCAGCTAGGGTTTCTGCCCCATCGTTAGCGCACCCAGCCAGGCGGTGACCGCATCTCCGACCACCGCCGGGCGCCTGGACAGGGCGTGCGTTTCACCGGGGATGACCACGACCTCTGTCGTCTCATCCGGTTCCGGGACGCCGAACGGGTCGCGCTCCCCGTTGATGACAAGCACCCTGGTTCCCGCTGCGCGCAACTCACCGTCCCGTGACTTGTCCGGCCGCCCCGGCGGGTGCAGCGGGAAGGCGAGCGCGACCACGCCGGCCGCTCCCACCTCACGCGCGGTGCGGCAGACCACCCGCGCCCCGTTCGACCGGCCGCACTGAACAAGCGGCAGCGGCCCGGACGGCGCGGCCGTCTCGCGCAGCAGCGTCGCGATGATCTCCAGCCAGGCGGCGTCCTGCCGCGACGCCGAGCCGGGCGCGCGGGCTCCCCTGACCCGGTAGGGCTGGGTGACCAGGGCAGTGGCGGCCCCGAGCGCGCTGACGGCGTCGCGGACCGCGAGGACGTCGGCGGTGTCCGGTGTTCCGCCCGCGCCGTGGGTGAGCACGGTGAGAAAGACAGGCCGCCGCAGCCGCTCGAGAACCACGCGGGCCGGGCCGGCCTCGGTCATGATCTCCTCCACCTGCCGCACGGTACCGGTACCGGACGCGGCGGGCCCGCCCGGGGCCCGCTTCCGCAGAGGCGCCGCGTATTGGCAGGTCAACGGAATCGTGACGGCGCATTTGCCGTTGCCGGGCGGCGTCTGCATTTTGCATTGCAAGATGATTTACGTACAGTTATCTAGTAATTACTTTCCGTACGGTTACGATATAGAGCGAGATGACTACATTTCGTGACGTAGTCAATGCGGAAAGGATGGTGCGCCGATGACCGTGCACGAGCGCACGCAGGTCGGAATCGTTGGCGCCGGCCCGGCGGGACTGTTGCTTTCGCACCTGCTCAGCCTGGGCGGAATCGACTCGGTATGCGTCGAGACCCGCAGCCGGGCCCACTGCGAGGCGCGACAGCGTGCCGGGATGCTGGAATCAAGCACCGTGGAGCTGCTCCGTGCGGTCGGACTCGGGGACCGGCTGGACGCGGAGGGCCTTGAGCACGACGGTATCTACCTGCAGTTCGACGGCGAACGCCACCACATGAACTTCCGCGAGCTGACCGGCGGGCGATGGATCACCATCTACGCGCAGACCGAGATCGTCAAGGACATCATCGCCGCGCGCACGGCGGCGGGCGCGGCGCTTGAGTTCGAGGTCAGCAACACCGCGGTGAGCGCGCTCGACACCGCGCGGCCGGTGCTCTCCTACACCGACGCGCGCGGGATGAGGCACGTGGTCACCTGCGACGTCATCGCCGGCTGCGACGGGTTCCACGGCATCACCCGCCGCTCCATCCCGGCAGGCGGGCTCACCATGCTGGCCGAGCGCTCGTATCCGTACGCCTGGCTTGGCATCCTTGCCGCCGCACCGCCGTCCACCGACGAGGTCATCTACTGCAGGCACGAAAACGGCTTCGCGCTGCACAGCATGCGAACCCCGGAGATCGGCCGGCTCTACCTGCAGGTGCCGGCCGACGAGGACATCTCCCGGTGGCCTGACGAGCGGATCTGGCCGGAGCTCGCCACCCGGTTCACCCTGCCAGGCTGGTCGCTGACCAGCGGCCCTGTGCTGCAGAAGTCCATCACGCCGATGCGCTCCTTCGTCGCCGCGCCGATGCGCTTCGGGAACCTGTTCCTGGCCGGCGACGCGGCGCACATCGTGCCGCCCACCGGCGCGAAGGGCCTCAACCTCGCCGTCGCCGACGTCGCAGCGCTGGCCACCGCGCTGATCAGGCTCATCCGCGACGGCGACGCCGAACTGGCGGCGGCGTACTCCGACTACTGCCTGGAGCGGGTCTGGCGGTCCACCCACCTGTCCTGGTGGATGACGTCGATGCTGCACATCGCCCCGGACCAGGACCAGTTCGAGTCCGAACTCCAGCTCGCCCAGCTGCGCCACCTGGTCAGCTCGCGAGCCGCCGCCGCATCGCTCGCCGAGACCTACACCGGCTACCGCCCGCTGCGCTTCGACCCGTCCACCCGCCTGGACGCCGCCCGCCTCTGGCCCTCCGTCGCCTAGGCTCTCGGGCGCCTAGGCCGAAGCGGGCGGCGGAGTGACCCGCCGCCCGCTTCATGTCGCCCAGCGTCACCCCTTGGCGAGGAGGGGCTTGAGGAACTGGCCGGTGTAGCTCTTGTCGTTGGCGGCCACGTCCTCGGGCGAGCCGGTCGCGATGATGGTGCCGCCGCCGGTGCCGCCCTCCGGGCCCATGTCGATGAGCCAGTCGGCGGTCTTGATGACGTCGAGGTTGTGCTCGATGACCAGGACCGTGTTGCCGGTCTCGACGAGCTTGGTGAGCACGCCGAGCAGCTTGCGGATGTCCTCGAAGTGCAGGCCGGTGGTCGGCTCGTCGAGCACGTAGATGGTGCGGCCCGTCGAGCGCCGCTGCAACTCTGTGGACAGCTTCACGCGCTGCGCCTCGCCGCCGGACAGCGTGGTCGCGGGCTGGCCGAGCCGCACGTAGCCGAGGCCGACGTCGTTGAGGGTCTTCAGGTGCCGGTGGATCGCGGGAACGGCCTCGAAGAACGTCGCGGCCTCCTCGATCGGCATGTCGAGCACCTCGGCGATCGACTTGCCCTTGTAGTGCACCTGAAGGGTGTCGGTGTTGTACCTGGCGCCGTGGCAGACCTCGCACGGCACGTACACGTCGGGCAGAAACTGCATCTCGATCTTGATCGTGCCGTCGCCCGAGCAGGCCTCACAGCGGCCGCCCTTGACGTTGAAGCTGAACCTGCCCTGCTGGTAACCGCGGACCTTCGCCTCGGTGGTGGCGGCGAACAGCTTCCTGATGTGGTCGAACACGCCGGTGTAGGTGGCCGGGTTGGACCGCGGCGTGCGGCCGATCGGCCCCTGGTCGACGTGCACCACCTTGTCCAGCTGGTCCATGCCGGTGACCCGGACGTGCTTGCCCGGGACGGTGCGCGCGCCGTGCAGTTCCTTCGCCAGAGCCCGGTAGAGGATATCGTTGACCAGGGTGGACTTTCCGGAGCCGCTGACCCCGGTGACCGCGGTGAACACGCCGAGCGGGAAGCTGGCGTCCACGTTCTTGAGGTTGTTCTCGGCGGCGCCCTTGACGGTCAGCTCGCGGCCCTTGGCCGGCTTGCGCCGCTTCTTCGGCACCTCGATCTGCTTGCGGCCGGACAGGTAGGCGCCGGTCACCGACGTCTCGCTGTCGATCAGGTCCTTGACGGTGCCGCTGACCACGACGTGGCCGCCGTGCTCGCCCGCGCCTGGGCCGATGTCGACCACCCAGTCGGCCGACTTGATCGTGTCCTCGTCGTGCTCGACGACGATCAGCGTGTTGCCGAGGTCGCGCAGCCGCAGCAGCGTGTCGAGCAGCTTCTGGTTGTCCCGCTGATGCAGGCCGATCGACGGCTCGTCGAGGACATAGAGCACACCCACGAGTCCGGAGCCGATCTGCGTGGCGAGCCGGATCCGCTGCGCCTCGCCGCCCGCCAGGGTCGCGCTCGCCCGGTCGAGCGTCAGGTAGTCGAGTCCCACGTCGAGCAGGAAGCCGAGGCGGGCGTTGACCTCCTTGAGAATCAGCCGGGCGATCGTCAGGTCACGCTCGGACAGCTCCAGGTTGAGCAGGTTCTTCGCCAGCTCGCCGATCGGCTGCGCGCAGTAGTTGGCGATCGACTTGTCGTCGATCGTCACGGCGAGGGAGACCGGCTTGAGCCGCGCACCGCCGCAGGACGGGCAGGGGACCTCGCGCATGAAGCCCGCGAACTTCTCCCGGCTCGAATCCGACTCGGCCTCGGCGTGACGGCGCTCGACGTAGGTGATCGCGCCCTCGAAGTTCGTGTAGTACGAGCGCTCGCGGCCGTAGCGGTTCTTGTACCGGACGTGGACCTGCTGGTCCAGACCGTGCAGCAGCGCCTTCTTGGCCTTGGCGGTGAGCCGCTCCCAGGGGGTGTCCATCCGGAAGCCCACGGTCTCCGCGAGCGCCTCGATCAGGCGGTCGAAGTAGTCGCTCACGTGCCCGCCGGCCCACGGGGCGATGGCGCCTTCGTCCAGGGACTTGGCCGGGTCGGGAACGATGAGGTCGGGGTCGACCTCCATCCTGGTGCCGAGCCCGGTGCAGTCCGGGCAGGCGCCCCACGGGGAGTTGAAGCTGAACGACCGCGGCTCGAGCTCGTCGAACGACAGGTCGTCATACAGGCAGGCCAGGTGCTCTGAGTACATCCGCTCCCGGTGCGGGTCGCTGTCCGGCAGGTCGACGAAGTCCAGGATGACCACGCCGCCCGCCAGGCCGAGCGCGGTCTCCACCGAGTCGGTGAGCCGCCGGCGCGCGGTGTCCTTCACCGCGAGGCGGTCGATGATGACCTCGATGTCGTGCTTCTCGTACTTCTTCAGCACGGGCAGGGTGGTCGAGTCGTTCGCGACCTCGTCCAGGCGGATGACCGTGCCGTCGACGCGGGCCCGGGAGTAGCCCTTGGCCTGCAGTTCCTTGAGCAGCTCCGTGTACTCGCCCTTGCGCCCGCGCACCACTGGGGCGAGCACCTGGAACCTGGTGCCCTCGTCAAGCTCGAGCACCCGGTCGACGATCTGCTGCGGTGTCTGCCGCGCGATCGGGCGGCCGCACAGCGGGCAGTGCGGCTTGCCCACGCGGGCGAACAGCAGCCGCAGGTAGTC
>Ga0335085_10004537_pt1 | contig 22918 bp, 16 predicted proteins | sample Lox_Sample_45_FD_206712 | JGI IMG/M metagenome (GOLD analysis project Ga0335085, IMG submission 206712) | Soil microbial communities from Loxahatchee National Wildlife Refuge, Florida, United States - Lox_Sample_4.5 | ecosystem: Environmental > Terrestrial > Soil > Wetlands | place: USA...
TCCGGACGTTCCCTGCCACACGTGATGGCCATGCTGATTCCCGAAGCCTGGGCCGGCAACCCTGATATGGACGAGGACAAGCGCGCCTTCTACGAGTACCACGCTTCACTCATGGAACCGTGGGATGGTCCTGCCGCCATCGCATTCACAGACGGCCGCGTCATCGGCGCCACGCTCGATCGCAACGGACTGCGCCCCGGCCGCTACATCGTCACCAAGGACGATCTTGTCGTTCTCGCATCGGAAGCCGGCGTCATCGAAGCTCCGCCCGAGGACATTCTCAAGAAGGGCCGCCTGCAGCCGGGCCGCATGTTCCTCGTCGACACGGTGCAGCAGCGCATCATCTCCGACGCGGAAATCAAGAAGTCTCTCGCCGCTCGCCAGCCTTACGGCGAATGGCTGAAGCAACAGCAAGTCACCATTGACTCGCTGCCCGAGCCGCCGCGCGTCATCGCTTTCAATCCCGAGACACTGCTCCGCCGCCAGCGCGCCTGCGGATACAGCGAAGAGGATCTCCGCATTCTGCTTGCGCCGATGGGCGCCGAAGGTCAGGAGCCGGTCGGCTCCATGGGCACCGATGTTCCGCTGGCGTGTCTTTCCGATCGTCCGCAGCCGCTCTTCAACTACTTCAAGCAGCTCTTCGCGCAGGTCACGAATCCGCCGATCGATCCTATTCGCGAAGAGCTCGTCATGTCGCTTATCAGCTACATCGGCACCGAGCGCAACATTCTCGATGAGGCGCCTGAGAACTGCCATACTCTCAAGCTGCCGCATCCCATCCTCACCAATCGCGATCTCGAGAAACTCCGCCGCGTTTCTTCCGGCGATTTGCTCGCCACCACGCTGCCAGCACTCTTCCGCGCTGTGGATGGCGAAAAGGGTCTGCGCCACGCGCTCGAAGATTTAAGCAACCGCGCCTCTCACGCCGTCGATTCAGGCTACTCGCTGCTCATCATTTCCGATCGCGGCGTCGATTCAACCTATGCGCCCATTCCCAGCCTGTTGGCGATGGCCGCGGTTCACAATCGTCTGGTTCGCGAAGAGAAGCGCACCCAGGTCGCGCTCATCATCGAAAGCGGCGAGCCGCGCGAGGTCATGCACTTCGCGCTGCTCATCGGCTATGGCGCGAGCGCGATCAATCCGTATCTCGCCATCGAGACCATTCACGATCTCAAGCGCCGCGGCCTCTTGCCCGACAAAATCTCTGCCGATTACGCCGAGAAGAACTTTATCAAGGCCATCAACAAGGGCCTGCTCAAGACCTTCTCCAAGATGGGCATCAGCACGCTGCAAAGCTATCGCGGCGCGCAGGTCTTTGAGGCTGTCGGCCTCAATCGTACACTCATCGACGACTACTTCCCCGGCACTGCTTCGCGCATTGAAGGCGTCGGCCTCGGTGTCCTGGCTCGCGAAGCGCAGATGAAGCACGAATACGCCTTCCAGCCGCTCACGGATTCTGAGACCGACCTCGCCGTCGGCGGCCAGTATCAGTATCGCGAGGGCGGCGAATTCCACCTGCTCAATCCGCTCACCATCAGCAAGGTTCAGCACGCGGTCCGCAACAACAATCCGGCCACGTTCCAGGAATTCACTGACCTCATCGACGGCCAGAACCGCACCCTCTGCACGCTACGCGGACTGCTCAAGCTCAAGTATCTTGACGAGCCGATTCCGATTGACGAAGTCGAGCCTGCCAAGGAAATCGTCAAGCGCTTCACCACCGGCGCCATGAGCTTTGGCTCAATTTCGAAAGAGGCGCACGAGACCCTCGCCATCGCCATGAACCGCCTGGGCGGCATGTCGAACACCGGCGAAGGCGGCGAAGACGAGGCCCGCTTCAAGCCCGACGCCAATGGCGATTCGCGCCGCTCGGCCGTCAAGCAGGTCGCCAGCGGCCGCTTCGGCGTCACGACCAACTACCTCGTCAACGCCACCGAACTGCAAATCAAAATGGCGCAGGGCGCAAAGCCCGGCGAAGGCGGTCAGCTTCCCGGCCACAAAGTCGACAGCGAAATCGCGCGCATCCGTCACTCCATTCCCGGCGTCGGCCTCATTTCGCCGCCGCCACATCACGATATTTATTCGATTGAAGATCTGGCGCAGCTCATCTACGACCTCAAGAACGTGAACCCCGAAGCGCGTATCGCCGTCAAGCTCGTTTCCGAAGTTGGCGTCGGCACTGTTGCTGCGGGCGTATCGAAAGCCCACGCGGACGTCGTGCTCATCTCAGGCGACACCGGCGGCACTGGCGCTTCGCCGCTCAGTTCCATCAAGCATGCCGGACTTCCGTGGGAACTCGGCCTCGCTGAAACACAGCAGGTTCTACTGCTCAACGATCTGCGCAGCCGCATCCGCGTGCAGACCGACGGCAAACTCCAGACCGGCCGCGACGTGGTCATCGCTGCCCTGCTCGGCGCAGAAGAGTTTGGCTTTGCAACAATGCCCCTGATTTCAATGGGTTGCATCATGATGCGCAAGTGCCACTTGAATACCTGCGCGGTCGGCATCGCCACCCAGGACCCGGTGCTTCGCGAGCGTTTCACTGGCACGCCCGAGCACGTCATTAACTTCTTCTTCTTCATTGCCGAGCAGATGCGTCAGCACATGGCCAAACTCGGCTTCCGCACCGTCGACGAAATGGTGGGGCGCGTCGAGAAAATCGAGACACATATCGACGACGCTCACTGGAAGGCGAAGGGGATTGATCTCTCTTCGATCCTGCACGCACCGCCGCTTCCCTCGCGCGTGGCGCGCCGCCGCACTACATGCCAGGATCACGGCCTCGGCCCCGCGCTCGATCACGCTCTTATCGCCAAGGCCAAGCCGGCCCTCGAATCGCAGACGCCCGTCACCGCCAGTTTCGCCATTCGCAACGTACATCGCACCGTCGGCGCCATGTTGGGCGGTACTATTGCGCGCCGCTTCGGATCTGCAGGATTGCCTGACAGCACGTTGCACTTCAAGTTCCGCGGATCGGCCGGCCAGAGCTTCGGCGCATTCGTTCCGCAGGGCGTCACGCTCGAGCTTGAGGGCGACGCCAACGACTACCTCGGTAAGGGTCTTTCCGGCGGCCGCATCATTGCCTATCCGCCCAAGACTTCGAGTTTCCTGCCCGAGGAAAGTATCCTCGTCGGCAATGTCGTGCTCTACGGCGCCACCAGCGGCGAAGTCTTCCTCAATGGCATCGCCGGCGAACGTTTCGCTGTCCGCAACTCCGGCGCAATCGCCGTGGTTGAAGGTGTCGGCGACCACGGCTGTGAATATATGACCAACGGTCTCGCCATCATTCTCGGTTCCACTGGCCGCAATTTTGCCGCAGGCATGAGCGGCGGCATCGCCTACGTCTATGACGACAAGGGTGACTTCGCCACGCGCCGCTGCAACCAGGCCAGCGTCGACCTGGAGCCGCTGACCAACTCCGAGGATATTGAAAGCATCCGCGCCCTGCTCGCACGCCATCGCGACCTGACTGGCAGCCCGCGCGCCGCGTGGGTCCTCGAGCACTGGGCCGACGCGCAGCCGCTCTTCATCAAAGTTTTCCCTCACGAATACAAGCGCGTCCTCGGTGTCGAGCGCGCGAAGGCCGTCTATACTTCCCCGCTCGCCCCGCCCTCACTGGTCGCAGCGTCAGCCGAGGTGCAGCATGGGTAAGGTCACCGGCTTTCTTGAAATTTATCGCGAGCAACCCACGCGCCGCAAGGCCGACGAGCGCATTCGCGACTGGTTTGAAATCTACGAGCCGTTTCCCGAAGAAAAGCAGCGTGAACAAGGCGCTCGCTGCATGGACTGCGGCGTCCCCTTCTGCCATACCGGCTGCCCGGTCAACAATCTCATCCCCGACTGGAACGATCTGGTCTACAACAATCGATGGCAGGCCGCCATTCGCCGCCTTCACTCCACGAACAACTTCCCCGAATTTACTGGCCGCATCTGCCCTGCTCCGTGCGAGGCCGCATGCGTGCTCGGCATTAATCAGCCACCGGTCTCGATCAAGCTGATCGAACGCTCCATAGTCGAACGCGGCTGGGACGAGGGTTGGATTCATCCTGAGCCACCCGAGCAGGCCACCGGCAAGCGCGTCGCCGTCGTCGGTAGCGGTCCTGCCGGCCTTGCCGCCGCGCAGCAGCTTCGCCGCGCCGGCCACTCCGTGACGGTGTACGAAAAGAACGACCGCATCGGCGGCCTTCTCCGCTACGGCATTCCCAACTTCAAGCTTGAGAAACACGTCGTCGATCGCCGCATCGCGCAAATGAAGGCCGAGGGCGTCATCTTCCAAACCAACGCGCACGTCGGCGTGAACACTCCCATTGAATCCCTGACAGAGCAATTTGACGCGATCCTTCTCTGTGGCGGCGCCGAGCATCCGCGCGACCTTTCCGTCCCTGGACGTGAGCTCAAGGGCATTCATTACGCCATGGAATTTCTGCCGCAGCAGAACCGCCGCAACGAGGGTGACTCGGAAGAGGCGCTGCTGCGATCGATGGGTGCTGCTGGCACCATCCTTGCCACCGGCAAGCGCGTGGTCATCATCGGCGGCGGCGACACAGGCGCCGACTGCCTCGGCACCAGCCATCGCCAGGGAGCGAAGAGCGTCCACCAGTTTGAAATCATGCCCAAGCCTCCCGGCGAGCGAGCCGCATCAACGCCCTGGCCGCTTTGGCCCCTGCAACTGCGCACGGAAAGCTCGCACGAGGAAGGCGGCACGCGCGACTGGAGCATCAACACCGTCAAGTTCACTGGCGACGAGCACGGCAACGTGAAGCAGCTTCACTGTGTTCGCGTGGGCGCGCCGCCCAAATTCGAACCGCAGGCCGGCACCGAGTTTACTATCGACGTCGATCTCGTCCTTCTCGCCATGGGCTTCCTCGGCCCGGTAAAGAATGGCATGATCGAGCAACTCGGTCTCGCGCTCGACCAGCGCGGCAACATCGCGACAACAAATTACATGTCTTCGGTTGACGGCATTTTCGCCGCGGGCGACATGCGCCGCGGCCAGTCGCTTGTTGTCTGGGCGATCTCCGAAGGCCGCAAAGCCGCAGCCGCCGTGAATGAGTACCTCGCCGCGCACGAAGAAAAAGCGCCGCGACTCAGGCAGGCGGTTTCTTCGGCTCGCTAACTTTTCTTGCCCCCGATATAGAAGAGAAATGGGTGTCCCGGGTCCGGATTCTGGGACCGGGGAGACTTCAAGTCCGTTCTCAGTGCTCTCATCCTGCTGAGAGATGCGACTCTTGTGTCATTGCCATCGAGCCTAAGATCGGCACAATGATAAAGACTGTCCGTCTACGGGAATTCTGCATCGATAAGAGGGGCCCGATGAAGATGTTCTCATCACACGCGTGTTGCGCTTTCACCTCTCTATTCCTGCTTGCATCTTCTTCCATCCATTCGCAGGACAAGGTGGGCACGGTTAAAACCGACTCTCTTGCTGTGTACTCCGAGATGTCGCCAGAAAGCGATATCGTGACGACGTTGCCGCGTGGCACGGCAGTTCGGATCCTCCTTACGGTGACCGGTGACGACGGAAACTGGTGCAGCATTGCGAGCCCGAATGGCTCGTCGAGAATCGGATATGTTTCCTGTTCCGGACTTGATAGGCCCAAAGATATTCTGCCCGCGACTGCCGAGGCCGGATCACTCCCCCAGATCCTGACCGGAAGCGCGTACACCCCGACTCATCCCTCGAAGCGCCAATCACGAGACAGTGAGGAGGGAGGTGTTATCGGCCAGACTCTTCCGCCGCTTTCGGGATATCGATGGAGTAGCTATCCCGAAACACTCGTAATCGCTGTTCGCAGAGGTTGTCCATATTGCGATGCGAGCTTGCCTTTTTACAGGCAGCTCGGCCAGCAGCAAAAGACCAACATGCTCCGTGCGCATGTTCTTCTCGTGATGCCGGATGACGCATCCTTCGGCAGCAGTTTGTTGAGGAAGGCAGATGTGGACATTCAAGGAATCTTTGGCCAGGGGCTGGATACTCTCAAAGTTTCAGGAACTCCAACGGTCCTGCTTATCGATTCCAATGGGCGCATCGAGCGGGAGTGGGTTGGAGAGCTTACTCCGAATGGGGAGAAGGACGTCATGAACGCAGCACAACAGTGAAACACGACACCTCAACCATGCCGCGTGCTCCAAGCTAACTTGAACCACCGGTGAATCCCGCCATTGTCAATCGCGCACGACGAGGCTGAAGGTTAATCGCTAAGAGCCACCTTACGCCCCTTCAATAATGCGCACATCCCGCTCCGCGCCATTGCCAAGGACCGCGAGCGCCTTCTGGTAGGCCTCGCTTCTTCGGGCGGCGAGCGCGATCTCGTAGCTGTCGAACTCGACGAGAATCGTTCGCTGCGCCAACCCTGCCTCGAATGCCTCGATCTGACTCGAGCCGCTCGTCAAGAAACACCCCCCGAATGCTTGAATGGCCGGCACTGCCAGCGCCGAATAAGCCTTCTGCGCCGCTTCGTCTGAGATCGACCTGTACGCATTCACCCAATAACCCTTTTTCATCGGAACCTCGTTAGAAATGGCGGTCCCGCCGCCAACACCGGCACAAACTTAAACCATCAATGCAACTAGCATCTCACTCCCATGTGCCATCCTGAAAACTTGCAACAGGCACAACCCAGGCGTAGGCTCGACGCAGGATCATCAAAGAGGACGCGATGAACATCCTCCGTTCAGTCGTTCGCCGAGGCTTCACAGTGGCACAGGCCGGGTACTTTACCGTCACGAGCCCCAACCGATGGTTCTCGGCCAGGCAATTTTCAGATCGTTACCCGGAGCTTTCCCGGCCCAGGATTGGGGCTGTGGCGGATTCGAACAATATCCTGGAACAAAGCGCGCCTACACTCTCCGGACGCCAGCCCCTACCTCCGCAATTCGAGCTCATCGGACCGCGAGCACAAAACCATCGCGTTCTGCGCTTCGCATTGGTCGTACTGGGCGCTCTCTTCCTGACACTGGTTGGCTTATGGGCCGCTGGCGACACACCGTCCCTGATACATTGGACCCGCTAGGCGCTCGCCGTAGAATCTTCCCTGGCCGCTTCACCGCTGCCCACTGGCAATTCCCAACCTCAATTCCCACCGCACACGCATTTCCTGAACTCGTCCGCACCTTCGCCCATCAGGTCGCATGTGTATGTCTTCCACATCGGCTTGAGTACCTCCAGGGCCATGCCGTGAGAATCGAAATTCTGGATGTAGCTTGCGCTCGGCGCCGACTGAGCGTTCGGATCGGCCCTGAACTTCGCAATCAAATCTCCCACCGTCGCCGCCGTAAACGCCGGCTCTTTATAGGTCTCGACAAAGTCGTATTCCTCACTCCACTTGGCACCGGTCTTGTCTGACGCCGCAAAAACCCGGTAGTTCTTCATCTCTGCTGTCGCCGGATCGATCTCCGCGACCGTGAACGAAGGGTTGTTGCCGCCAATAGGCGAAATGGAGCCCACCATCTTGATCGCCACACCCCGCTGCGGACCGGCCAGAGACTTCGGTTTCAGCAAGCGCATCTCGTCCATGTGGGTGTGCGCAAAGATTGCCAGTTGGATCACGTCTCCATATTGAGCAATCGCGTTTGCCAGCGCATCGGACTTCAAGAACATCTGCGGCTCGCCCGCGCCGCACAAATCGGCTCCCTTGCTTACGGTCGCATAGATGTTCACACCCGGCGGGATGTGAGTCATAAACCACACCTTTTCGTGATTGCGCCGCGCCGCATCCAGCTGCTGCTCCAGCCATAGAATCTGTGCCGCGGCGGGCGCGGGATCGTCCTTGCCTCCGCAAGTCTGATATCGCTGCGACATGAACAGATCGTCCAGCACCAGGATTCTCGTCCGCCCCAACGGCGCGGGCAGTCTGGCACTGTAATAACCTCCTTCGGCAAACGTGCGTAACGCAGCTGCGCGATCGCCACTGCGCAAACCCGCCGTCATGCTGTCGCCGATCGCCTTCAAAAACGCGCCGTTCGCATCCAGTTCGTAGTCGCCGCAATCGGAGTCGTTGTTGCCCAGCGCCGCATAGACTGGTACGCCGGGCAATGCTTCACGCAACTCGCGCATGACAAACTCAATCGTCTTCTCGGCAAATGCGCGATACTCGGTGGGCTTTGCCTGAGGCACAAGTGTCATAAACTTGCACTCGAACTCGTGCGCCATCAGGTCGCCGCTGAGCACTGCAAATCTGGCTTTGCCGGCATCGGACCTTATCGCGTGCAGGCTCGCAGCATAAAGCTCGTAAGACGTATCCCGCGACACGCGAAGCTTGCATGCCTGCTCGAGCTGCGCAAACCGCTCGGCTCGATCCGCCGCCTCGGGCGCGGCCAAGATTGACTCCCACTCGCTAACCGGCGCAGCTGTCAGGCGATCCAGCTTGCTCGGATCCCAGAATGGATCAAAGTGAATGTCGCTCACAAACAGCGATTCAACTGTTGCCGGCTTCTTCGTCGGCGAAGTCGCCTGCCCCCGCATCGCCGGCGCCGCTGCGAATGTCGCAGCAACGCACAACGCAAGAGCTACGTTCCGCACACCGGCCCCGTGCATCTTCATCATCAATTCTCCTTGGTACCTTTTCCGGACGTCTCTTGTCTCTGTGCGGGCTTCGCTTAGAATAACCCGCGTCTCCTGCCGGTTCCCTCCAAGTTCGGCGCGACGGACGCTAACTTGCTAACTCCGCTGGTTTATCCTTTCCCCATGAACAGGCCAGCCCTCATCTCAGCCGCGTTTCTTGCCGCCGCATGTTTCTTTCCTTCTCTGGCTCCTGCGCAAACCATCGCACCAACTCCGCCCATGGGCTGGAATAGCTGGGACTCCTACGGCTTCACGATTGACGAGGACCAATTCAAGGCCAATGCCACCGTCCTCGCCTCGCTCCAGCAATTCGGCTGGAAATACGCCGTCATCGACGAAGGCTGGTACATGACCAATCCCGCTGGCCACACCGTCGAAGAACGCAAATATATCTGGGATGCCCACGGCCTTCTCATTCCCGATCCCGCGCGGTTTCCCGATGCCGCTGATGGCGCTGGCTTCAAGCCCCTCGCCGACTGGCTGCACCGACAGGGCCTCAAGTTCGGCATTCACATTGTGCGCGGCATTCCTCGCCAAGTGGTGGCAGCCAACCTTCCCATCGCCGGCACATCCTTTCATGCCACCGACGCCGCGGACCTAACGTCTCCCTGCCCGTGGGACGAGGGCAATTGGGGCATCAAAGACAACGCCGCTGGCCAGGCCTACTACGACTCGATGATTCGCCTCTACGCCTCGTGGGGACTCGATTTCCTCAAAGTCGATTGCATCTCCGATCACCCCTACCGGATCACGGAAATTCGCCAGATCGCTGAGGCCATCCGCAAATCGGGCCGTCCCATCGTCCTCTCGCTCTCGCCTGGACCCACGCAACTGAGCCACGCCTCAGAGATCGCGCAATACGCGCAGATGTGGCGCATCACAAATGACCACTGGGACGGTTGGGAGTTTCCGCACCAAACTCCCGATGGATATCCATTCGGACTTAAGGGCGACTTCGATGTTCTCGCCAAGTGGTATGTGTACACCAATCCCGGCAACTGGCCAGACGCCGATATGCTTCCAGACGGCTGGCTCGGCCCCCAGCCTGGCATGGGCCCCGCACGCCAGTCACGCCTCACTCCCGACGAGCAGCGCACCGAGTTTACTCTGTGGTCCATCGCACGCTCGCCCCTCATCCTGGGCACCAACCTTACTCGCCTCGACGACTTTACTCGCTCACTCATCACCAATCAAACCGTTATCTTCATCGACCAGTACGCAACCTACAGCCATCCAGTCGACACAGCCTCGCTCGGCCCTGGTTTTGAAAATGCCCGCATCTGGCAGGCTTCCATCGGCCAGCCCGGCGATCGCGGTTACGCCGTGTACATCGCTTTCTTTAATCTCGCGGATACTCCTTCCACATTGCACACGACATGGAGTCAACTTGGACTCGACGGCCAAAAACATTCCGCCCGCAATGTGTGGGAGGACTCAACCCTCAAGGAGTCAAAAGAGATCGGTGTCTCGCTTCTGCCCCACGGTTGTGCGCTATTTGAAGTCCGTTGATTCGCGTTCACGGGACTGCGCAGAATTCAAGCCCAGTAATCCACCGTCCGGCCTGACACGAACGTGTTACGGTCCGCGCTTTTCTTCATCCGCATGTGCGAAACTATCTTGTCTGCCCGGTGCGCTCTCTCGGGCGCGGTCTTGAGCAGCGACGAGTCATGCCCATTCTTCGTTCCGCCTTCATCGCGCTCTCTCACAATCGTCCGCTTCGCCGCTTCTTTGAGCATTCCGCGCTGGGCACCCGCCTCAATGTGCGATTCATCGCCGGCATGCAGCCGGAAGATGCGCTTCGCGTCGCGGAGGCCGTCAACCGCCAGGGCATCTCCGTCACGCTCGATTCGCTCGGCGAAAGCGTCACGTCGTCTACCGAGGCGCACCAGGCCGCGGACGTTTACCATCGCCTTCTCGACTCCATCGCCGAGCGCGGCCTCGATGCCAACATCAGCGTCAAGCTCACTCAGATGGGCCTTGAGCAATCTCCGGAACTGGCCGAGTCCATCGCTGAAAACCTTGTCGAGCACGCCCGCGCCACGCGGAATTTCGTGCGCATTGATATGGAAGACTCGCGCCTCACGCAAGTCACTCTGGATATCGTGCGCCGCGTTCACTCTCACGCCGGTCTGCGTGGCGCAGTCGGCGTCGTTATTCAGGCTTACCTCTATCGCTCGCAAGCTGATATCGAGCAACTCCTCGCCGATGGCATTCGTGTCCGCCTCTGCAAAGGCGCGTACAACGAGCCGCACGAAGTTGCTTTCCCGCACAAATCGGAGGTCGACACCAACTTTTTCAAGCTCGCGAAGATGCTCGTTGACAGCCCTATCTACCATGCGATGGCCACACACGACGGAGCGCTTGTCGACAAGATCAAAGCCTACGCCGCGGAGGCCGCGATCGACCCCAGCCACTTCGAATTTCAAATGTTGTATGGAGTGCGCCGCGATCTGCAGCGCAAGCTGGTCAGCCAGGGTTATAAGGTCCGCGTCTACATTCCCTTCGGCACCGAATGGTACCCATACTTCATGCGCCGATTGGCGGAGCGGCCAGCTAACGTAATCTTTCTGGCACGCAATTTCTTCCGCTTCTGAACGGTGTTCTTGATGTCGCGCACCCCTAGTTGCGCAGCGTGCAACGACTATCCTGCTCTGTCCTCGGCCCTCAATCGGCGCAACCCCTGGTTCGCCAAATCCGCAATTGCCCTTGCAAGAGTCTCTGACGCATTCAATGACTCCGGGCGTTCAAGGCGTATGTTCAGCTTCTTTGCGTATTCCCGGAACTGAATGTCGACATCGTACAAAATCTCCACGTGATCGCAAAGAAATCCAATCGGCTGCAGAATCAGCGCCTTCACGCCCTCCCCCGCGATACGGTCGAGAGTCTCTTCAACGCTGGGTCCAATCCACGGGCCGCCGCTCGCGCCCTGGCTTTGGAATGCGAACCACCACTTTGGAATCTCCGGCGCTCTCACTGCAACGAGCTCTGCGGTCCGCCGCGCATCTTCCGCATAAGGATCAGTTCCCTCACCCGGCCACAATCGCGGGCCCGCGCTTTCGCCTGCTGGCGGGGCCTCGACGGTGCGTGCAGGCACGCTGTGCGCCGTAAAAAGCACTGGCACCGGCTCGCCGACCTCCGCGCTGAGCTTCCCCAACGCCGGCCTCAACCGTTCGGCGAATGCGTCGGCAAGCAGCGGATGCTCCGCCCATCCAGCCGTAAAGTCGATGCGAAGGCCGCCAGCTTCGGCCTCTACCGCTCGCCGGTAAAGCCCCACACTAGTACGCGAGTTCTGCGGCGCCATGCAGATCACCGCTGCCTCCTCCACGCCATCCGCGCGCATCTGCCGCACGACCTCGGGAATATAGGGCCGCCAGTTTCGCATGCCCACGTATACGGGGACCTTGAGGCCGGTACGCGCGAGCTCCGCTCCAACGAGTCGCGCCTGCTCGTTTGTGATTTCGGTCAGCGGGCTCTTCCCGATCAGCGAGTACCGATGCTGAATCTCTTCCACCACTGCTTGCGGAACCGGCCGTCCGCTCACCACGTTGCGCAAGTATTCGGGGATCTGCTCCACCGTCTCCGGCGTTCCATGCGCCAGAAGCAACACGGCTTGTTTAGGCATGCTCTCTCTCCAGCCGGAATTCACGCACCATCTTGACCACCGCCTGCACATTTTCGACAGGCGTCTCCGGCACAATTCCGTGCCCCAGATTAAAAATGTGCCCCGGCCGGCCGCCCGCCGCACGCAAAACTTCCTTTACGCGCTGCTCCAGCACTTCAAACGGCGCAAACAACGTGATCGGATCCAGATTTCCCTGCACCGCATGCGCGTGACCCACCAAGCGCCAGCCTTCATCCAGCGGCTGCCGCCAGTCGAGTCCGATCACATCCGCTCCCGTCGCCGCCATCTGCTCCAGCAACCCTGCCGTCTCCACGCCAAAGTAGATCACCGGCACGCCCATCGCCTGCACAGCGCGCACCAGCCGCGTCGAAGCGTCAAACGCATAGGCGCGATAGTCGCTCAACGAGAGCGAACCCACCCAGCTGTCAAAAATCTGGATCACGTCCGCGCCTGCCTGCACCTGCAACCGGCAGTATTCCGTCAAAACGGCAACCAGCTTATCCAAAAGGCTGATCCATGCAATGGGATCGTGGTACATCAGTTTCTTTGTGTGGACGTAGTTCCGCGAGCCGCCGCCCTCGATCATGTAGCTCGCCAGCGTGTACGGTGCGCCGCAGAATCCGATCACGCCTAGCCGATCGCGAAAATGCGCGGCCACCTTCTCAATGGCCAGCGCCACATACGCCAGATCCCCCGCGCGATCCGTCCTCAACGCGCGTACATCCTCGGCGGTCCGCACCGGCTTGTGCACCACCGGGCCTTCGCCAGCCTGGAACTCGAAGTCCAGCCCCATCGGCTCAAGAGGCAGCAGCAAATCTGCAAAGATGATCGCCGCATCCACGCCCAGCTTTTCAGCGGCGGTAATCGTCACCTCAGCAGCCAGCTCCGGCTTCTTGCAAATCTCAACCAGTGTGTGGTGCTTGCGCACGTCGCGGTACTCCTGCATGTACCGCCCCGCCTGCCGCAAAAACCACACCGGCGTGCGGTCGACCGGTTTGCGCAGGCACGCGCGCACAAATCGACTCCCGGCGAGAATCGGCTCCGCCGCGTCGAGGCTCTGGCCAATTGATTCCATATCGATCATTCTACCGGGCCCCTCGCCCCTCATCAGCCTGAACTCATGGACCGCCCGTGCGTGCTGTATGATGAACCTCTGCATAGGCCGCGGCGCGCTCGGACACTCTTCACGGGCTGCCAATCGGAGCCTCCCCATGGTCGTCACAAAGTTTGCTTACGCCGTCTTCGCCGCATCTCTTGCCGGATTTCTTCCAGCTGCCGCTCAGCAGCCGCCATCCCCCGCGCCGCGTCCCGGGCCCGGCTCTTCTTCGCAGCCTATTCAACTGGATGTGGTGGTCGACACCAAATCGGATCAGCCGGTCACCACGCTCCATCAGCAGGACTTCACAATCCTCGACAACAAATCTCTCCGGCCCATCACCGGCTTCAAGGTCGTCACCGCGAAGCAGGAGTCCGTCGAGGTCATCCTCCTCATCGATGCCGTCAACACACCCTATAACCTGACCGCCTATATGCGCGATGAAACGGAAAAGTTCCTCAAGGCAAACAACGGCAAGTTGGCATACCCCACCACCCTCGCCGTCTTCAAGGACGAAGGGGTTCAGCTTGCGAACGGCTTCTCCACCGACGGTAACGCTCTGAGCAATGCGCTGCAGCACTATGCCATCGGCTTGCGTTCCATCACGCGCGATTCGCAGTGGAGCGAAAACGACCGCCTCACCATCTCCGTCAGGGCCCTTCATCAGATCACGACGTATGCCTCTTCGCTCCCCGGGCGAAAATTCATCATCTGGATCTCGCCCGGTTACCCTCTGCTTTCCGGGCCCGGCTACGTACTTACCTCAAAAGAGGAACAGCAGGTATTTGAGGATATAGTCCATTTTTCATCACAACTACGGCAGTCGAAAATCACGCTCTATGATGTCAATCCAATCGGCGTTTCTGAAACAGTCTTCGGCGCCAATTATTACCAGACCTTCCTCAAGGGCGTCGCCAGATCCGAAGACGCGCAGTTCGCCGAAGTCGGAATTCAGGTTCTCTCGGTTCAGAGCGGCGGCCTCACGATCGAATCCAATAGCGATGTCGAAGGAATGATCCAGAGGTGTCTCGCCGACGCCGATTCATGGTACGAAATCAGCTTCGACCCGCCGGCCGCCGACAAACCGACCGAGTATCACCACATTGAAGTCCGGGTCGACCAGCCCGGACTCATCGCCCGCACGCGCACAGGCTACTACGCAAACCCCGTCGCGGCCAGTCCTTCGCGCTGACCGCGACATCCGCCCTCTCGCGAGCGGTAATTACTTAGTAAGGTCTCGCGCCTTCCGTGACCAGCGGCCACGTGTCCGTCCGGAATGGTCCCGCCGGCAAGCCCGCACCATTGAAGAGCGTAGCTTCAGGGTTCGATTGCCACGCATAGCGAACCTCTATGGGATGCGGCACATCGGGCGACGAAACGATCACTTTGTTGCCGGAAATCCGCGCATCAGCCCAATGAAACTTGCGGTCTTCACCGGCGATCGAGAACTCACCCAGCTTCGCTCCCTTCACCGCCAGCCCTCCCTCGGTATGCGCAAACCGGAGCCGGATCTCTCCCGGCCGCCTGTCGACCGATTTGAGCGTCGGCCCGGAATACACGACATGCTTGCGATAGCTCATCGCCAATGCGCAGAACGCCAGGCGGTCGCCAACCGGCTCTTTCAACTTCGGGTGAATGTTCGCGGCATCGCCTGTATCTATCGTCACCGCAAGGCATGAGTCAGGAACCGTGGTCGCCGCAATTGCCTGCGACTCGCGTAGATCCGCCCAGCCATCGTCCACCGGCACTGCGCTGCGCGGCGAAAATCGAGGCAGGCTCACAATGAAGAACGGAAAATCGCCCTGGCCGAAAGCGTTCCGCCAGTCCCCGATCATTGCCGGAAGAATCTTGCGGTACTGGTATCCCCTCGGCGTATTCTGCTCGCCTTGGTACCAGATCGCGCCTCTGATCTCGAGAGGCGCAACCGGCGCCAGCATGCCGCTGTATAAAACTGTGGGCATCACCGGCCAGCTGTCCCACTCCGCAGGCAGCGCATGCGGCGGCCGCGCATCGACGCTGAGCTTCGCCTGCCACTCGCCGGACAACGAAATGCTCGTCTTGTCGCCCAGCACCAGGTTCGGTTCATCCGGCTTGGTCATCAATCCGCCATCGGGTCTCGTTTTGAAGACGCGAATGGCGATCAGGTTCTTGCCCGGCCTCAGCACGCCTGGGCGAACGAAGTATGCACTCGGGTCTCCCAACCAAGAACTCGCGCCAATCCAAGTGCCGTTGATGTAGACCGTGTTCATCCGCTCAATGGAGCCCGGCATGATCATCGTGTGCCAATCGGGGACAGGATTTGGGACATCGATCTCTTTGCGAAACCACGCCACCGCTGGCGTATCCGGAACTCCCAACGCCGCGAAGTCACCCGGAACATCGACCGTCTTCCAGTCAGAATCATCCAAGTTCGGCGCGAACCATCTCTCTTTCGCCCCCGCATCGTACTCGTCGTACCAGTGCATGATGTAGTTGCCGTACTCCGGCGCGCCTTCCGCGGCCAGTTTGTCCACTTGGGCGAGGGGCATGTCGAAGTCGTGCAACGGCTTCAGCGCATCCGCGCTCGTCCACGCTTCCGCCGGTGTTCCGCCCACCGAATCGACCACCAGTCCGATCGGGACATGAATTTCGGGCTGCAGCTTTCGCGCGAAATAGTAAGCCACGGCCGACAATGAGCCGGCTGTATCCGGCGAAACTACTTTCCACGTTCCATCCACCACCTCGCTCTTGTGGTAGGCCACGTGATCGGCCACTGTGAAATAGCGGATCTTGGGATAGCTTGCCGCCTTCACTTCATCCTCGCCATTCAATGCGGATCGAAGCTGAAGCTGCATATTCGATTGCCCACCACACAGCCACACATCGCCCACCATTACATTCTTGAACTCCACCGACTGGCGCCCGTCAATCGTCACCGTGTACGGACCGCCCGCTTTGGGTGGATTGATCATCACCTGCCATCGTCCGTCGCTTCCGGCAACGCCAGAGGCCTGATGGCCGCCCATCTCCACACGAACGTTGTCTCCGGGCTGCGACCATCCCCAGATCGTGTCCGGCTTGCCGCGCTGCAGAACCATGTTGTCGCCGAAGATTGTGCTCACAAACGGCAGCGGCTTCGCCGCGGCCTGACGCGCCCCGGCCTCCTGGGCAAATGCCTCCGCGTTCGGCGCAACCAGCAATCCGCTTCCGGCAGCAAAGAGAATCAGGCGGCGCAAAATCAAGGGTTTACTCCTCGCTTCTTCAAGCAACGCTTCCAGCGCTGGCTCCAAGTTTCAATTTCAATGAAAGCCAATCCAGCCTATGCCACGCGCGATCGCAAGGCAAGTGTAAGTCATTGGAACCCACGCTCCAGCCTCACAGCCCAATTCATCGCGTGCCCGCCACCTCCGCGCAAACAAAAAGCCCATCGGCGCGAACCGAAGGGCCTTTGTATTTGCCTTTGACTTGGCTCTTCCTACTTTCTGCTCCCTGCTTTTACGCCGTTACCGCCTCGCTCGCATCCACTTTCACTGGCGTCAGCCAGCCAAACTTATCCGGCTTCAGCCCGTTGGCGATCCCGAAGAACTCGTCTGCGATTTTCTTTGTAATCTCGCCCGGCTTACCGTCGCCAATCACGATACGATCAATCGATCGGATTGGCTGCACCTCCGCCGCCGTTCCGGTAAAGAAGACCTCATCAGAAATGTAGAGCAGCTCCCGCGGAATTGCCTGCTCGGTAACCGTGAATCCCAGGTGACGCGCAATCGTCAGCACGCTGTCGCGTGTAATTCCCGACAGCGCCGAGCTCCCCAGCGGCGGCGTAAACAGCACACCGTTGCGCACAATGAAGATGTTTTCGCCCGATCCTTCGCTGACCAACCCATTCACGTCCAGAGCGATTCCCTCCTGATAGCCGTTGGCTTCGGCCTCCATCTTGATGAGCTGCGAGTTCATGTAATTCGCGCCGGCCTTGGCCAGTGCCGGCATGGTGTTCGGCGCCAGCCGGTTCCAGCTTGAGATGCACACATCTGCCCCGCCGTGCCCGGCAAGATACTTGCCCCACGGAAAATTCGCGATGTACACGTCTACCGGCGACCCCTTCGGGTTCACGCCAATCTCACCGTATCCGCGCAGCACGATTGGCCGGATATAGCACGGCGCCACACCGTTGGCCTCAATCGTCTCCACCACGCCCGCGCAAAGCTCCTCCAGCGTGAACGGAACCTCCATGCGATAGATCTTTGCCGAGTCCAGCAGTCGCTGCATGTGCTCCGGCAGCCTGAACACCGCCGAACCCTGCGGCTGCCCGTAGCAGCGCACTCCCTCGAACACGCTGGAGCCGTAGTGAATCACATGGCTCATCACATGGATTTTGGCTTGATCCCAGGCAATCAGGTTCCCGTTGTGCCAGATCTTCTCTGTCGCTTGAATAGGCATGGGGACTTAGGAACTCCTTCTTTTCGAAAACTTGCGCACTTCATTCAAGGTTGTCATGTTTGCCGTTTGAAGGCAAGCACCTTGGCCGTATTTCCACATCCCATGCAAATCCTGTCGCAACCGGCGTCAAGCACGATAGAATCCCACCAAGCCGGTCCCCCAACGCGCCGAGCGCAGCCATGCGTTCCGGGAGGTCTGCCGAATGGGAGAGCTATTCAAAATTGGCTGGGACTTATTCACCATCCGCCATTACCATCGCCAGGGCATGAAGCTGTCCGTCGGCGACTATATGGTAGCAATCGGTTTCGTGATCTTCCTCTACGCCACTGCGGTCCCCGCTGCCGTTCTCTACCAGAATCATCCACAATACAAATGGGTGCTCATCGCCACCTGCGCATTCGACGGAATCGTGTTCGTCGCGATGTTCGTGTGGGAAGTGAAATGGTGGATCAAGCACCGTGCTGCCGCCCTCGCCGCCCGTTCAGCGCAAAGCAATCAGGCCGGGCAGTAGCCGCTACCGGGAGAAACGGAGCCTATGTATTGGTTGGGATTCGTCGTGCTGGTCCTCGTCATGGCCTTCATCCGCTATCAAACAGCCAGGCAGGCCGGACTTTGGAGCTGGTCGAAGTTCTTCCTCACCTTAGTGTTCATCGCGGTGGTTTGCACCATCGTCTCCGCTCCCTTGCTGCTGATGAACATGCATAGTCTCTACTTCTGGCCCGTCTACGGTGCGGGATGGGCCGTGGCCGTCGGCCTCTTCGTCTGGTTCATCATCAAGGCGCGACGTTGGAAATTCCCCAACGCCTCCCCTTCCGCCGAAGCCGATCGCGCTCGGGACCCTCAGGGCTAGCCGAATGAGATTCACTCACGCAGTCCTGGCGTTGCGCCGGTGGATACAGCTGGCCACATTCGCCCTCCTGCTACTTTCAATTGTCTGCCCGGCCGCAGTGCCTCCGCCTGCGGCATCTCCGCAGACCGGAACGGTCGGCGGTACTATCAGCCAATCGGTGCTCGTCCTCACGGGCCCTTGGAAATTTCACCCTGGCGATGACATGGCCTGGGCCAGCCCTGCATTCGATGACTCCGACTGGAATACACAAGACCTGACACCGCCGCCGGGCTCCTACGATCCCGTCAGCGGGTCCAGCGGATTTGTGCCGGGCTGGACAACACAGGGATATCCAAAGCTCATTCACTATGCGTGGTACCGGCTACGTGTTCAAGTGAGCGATGGGAGTTCAGGCGCTGGCGCCCTTCCGCTCGCAATCGACATGCCGTTCAACTTCGACGACGCCTACCAGTTGTATGTGAATGGCAGGGAGATTGGCCACTTCGGTGAATTCAATCCTCACTCCATCACCTTTTTCAACGCCCAGCCTCGGTCATTCCCACTGCCGTCTGAAGTCAAAGGAGGCACGATCACAATCGCGATCCGGATGTGGATGGACGCAGGCACGCCGCTCCTCTACGAGGACGCCGGCGGACTGCATGGGCCGCCGCTGCTCGGCGAAGCGTCGGCCATCGATGCCATGCTTCGCCTTGCATGGGAAACCACCAACCGCACACAGGTCGGCAACATCGTCGAATCCACTTTCCTGCTCCTCGCGATCATCTTCTCGTTTACGCTCTTCGTCTTCGATCGCAGCAAGCCAACCTATCTGTGGCTTGGTCTGGTTTGCTTCGTCAATCTTTTATGGCGCGCCACGGTGACTTTGGGCTACTACTCGACCCTTCTGCCCATGGTTTTCGAATCCGTGATGACCGATATTGTTTTCGCACCGTTGACCCTCGGACTCTGGGCGATCTTTTGGGCGAATTGGTTTGGTCTGGAGAACATCCGTAAGGTCACGCGCATCGTGTGGGCGCTTGTTGTTTGCATTGCTCTCGGAGCAGCGTTGGTTCGGCCGCCCATCTTCGGATCGCTGGTGCCGGTCTCGGCCGGCGTGTGGCTGGTGCGTTTCGCGATGATCGTCAAGCTCTTGCTTGGAGTGGTGCTGCTATGGATCACCTACCGCGGAATGCGCAAGCGCGCAGCCGACGCCTGGCTCGCGCTGGTTCCGATTCTTCTTACGATCGTGTGGGCTTATGAGGAAGAGCTTTCAGTCATTCATATTCCATCGATTTTGGTTGTGGCCGGCTTCCCCGTCAGCCTGGGCGTGATATCCATGCTCCTGATGCTGGGAATCATTTCCCTCCTCATGTTGCGAGGCTTCATTCGAGACCAGCGTGAAAATGCACGGCTAAAGCTTGAGATCGAGCAGGCGCGGCAGGTTCAGCACGTACTCATTCCAGAAGCGATTCCCTCGATTCCAGGCCTTGCAATTGAAAGCGAATACTGCCCCGCGCAGCAAGTGGGCGGCGATTTCTTCCAGATTCTTCGCACAGTCAACGGCGGAGTGCTCGCCGTTATTGGTGACGTGAGCGGCAAGGGCACACCCGCAGCAATGACAGTGAGCCTGTTGGTTGGCACCATCCGCACCCTGGCCCATTACACTCAGCAGCCAAAAGAAATACTCTCTGCGATGAATCAGCGCATGTGTGGACGCACCCAGGGAGGATTCACTACGTGCTTGGCGCTCCGCGTCGACCCCGATGGAACCGTCACGTTCGCCAACGCTGGACATCCTGCACCCTACGTCCAGGGCCATGAGCTTATGATCGAGAACGATTTGCCTCTTGGCCTCGATGCAACAGCCACATACCCGGAGTCCACCTTCCACTTGTCGGAAGGCGAGCGTCTCGCCATGTTTACCGATGGGGTCGCCGAAGCTCGCAACCCGGCCGGCGAGCTTTTCGGTTTTGCGCGCACCGCCGCCATCTCCTGCGAGCCAGCAATCTCCATCGTACATGCCGCTCAAGATTTCGGTCAGGCGGATGACATCACCGTCGTAACCATCACTCGTCTCGCCCCGGCTTAAACAGGGTAGACCGCTTAGAGCAAGGCTTTCGGCCTGAGTCGATTTCGTCCGTCCTGATCCGAGGTTACTTCGCGCAGACTTTGACTCCCCGTGTTCCATTGGTCCCTGAGCCCAGTGTTTCTAGATTTTGAGTGACGGCCCTCACCGCTCCACTTCCCGCCTCCCTGCTATTCGTCGCATGTGCGCTCAGAACAATTCACTTACCCTCCATACACCGCTCCATTGCTCCAGGCCTATGACGGCCGCTTTGAGTCAGTCCTGATCCTGCTCCATCCCTTTGTGCGTGTCCCCCACTCGCTCGCCTGGAAGGTCACTCGTCGATACCCATCCGATGCCGAAATCCTCGCCCAAGGAATCAAACAGCCGTGGTCTGAAATGGCCTCGCACATCGGCCTCGGCTCTTGCGCGCGGATCAGTCAGGCGCTGCTTACCTCCATCGGCTCGCTGCCCGACCACCTGGCCGATCCCGCCGCTTCCGGCGCACTGCAAAGTTTTCTTGAATCCCAGCCCATCTGGATGCCGGTGGAAGGCCGCTTCGAGCCGCTGCTCCAGGCCGACCTTCTTCGCGCCTTTGCGCTTGCATGCGCGCCCGAGCTCGTCTTCGTTCCCGAGTTCCCGCGCTCCGAGCCCGTCGTCACTCTTCCCATTGCCGGCCTCCGCAACGGTTCTATTCGCTTTCCTTCTCGCGGAACCCTCCTTGCCCCTGACCATTCCTTTCTCTTCACCGTCGATTGGGATAGCTTCTTCACCCTCTTCTATGGCCCGCGCTCGCTCATCGCGCGCGTTTGCTCCACCTTGAACATCGAGGGCTTCTTCGCCACGCCTAACACCGAGCACGCATGGTTCAACTACAACATGGGCTGTGCCACCGTGACTCTCTCCCCGGAACACTGGCAAAACGCCTGACGCCATCAACCCGACGGGATCCTTACAACTCAATTTTTTGGTTGACACCCCCTAGCGCCCCCGGCAATCCTGCCATGAAGGCAGCAAACAGGAGGTCCCCGTGGCGACAGCGGCGGTAGTGCGCGCCTCAAAAATGACGTTGCATACCCGCGGCACGTGGAATTCGCGCGAAGACCGCCTGCCTTCTGCCCTGTGGCTCGCCATTCTATGGATCGGAATGATCGCCGGCTTCGGCCTCGATGCTAAGTCGTTCGCGAACCAGAATCCGCCTCCACCGGCGGTGCTTTGGGTTCACGCAGCCGTTTTCAGTGGATGGATGCTGTTGCTCACGGCGCAGGTGCTGCTGGTCATCGGCGATCGAGTGGCGTGGCACCGTCGGCTGGGTACGTTCATGGCAGGCTGGGCCTGCCTGATGGCGGTGTTGGGGCCATGGGCGGTGCTGGCGGAAGATTCGACGCATATGGGCAACAGGGCCACGCCCCACCGGCCTGAGTTCATGGCAGTAAACCTGGTAGACATCGTCGGCTTTCTCATTCTGCTGGCGTGGGGCATCGCGCTCAGAAAAAATCCCGCGGCGCACAAGAGGATCATGATCCTCGCTACCGTCTCGCTCGCAGATCCAGGCTTCGCGCGCATCACTGGACATTTGCACGCCGCGCCGGTATCGATTGTGCCGTGGTTCTTCAATGTTTTCTGCGGCAATGTGCTCATCATTCTTCTCATGCTCTGCTGGGACGTGTTTCGCGGACGCGTGATGAGGCAGTTTGTCGTCGGCGCCGCGGGGCTGCTGGCCGCGGAGTTTGTCGCCACGGTCTTGTTCTTCTGGAAGCCTTGGCAGGATGTGACGAGCCAGTTAGTGCTGGCGTGGGCCCGGCATTTCTCTTAGACGGCGACTCTCCGTCCGCGTCTGTCTGTACGCCACGTCAACATTCCATCTCGGAGAAGCGTATTCTCATCAGTATTAGCGATTGAGAATCAGGGACTCCATGAGCACCAAACAGGAGAACCGGTTCGACTCCAACGAAAGACGCAGCTCGATTCTCTGCTCGTGACCGTGGAAGCTGATCCCGCAGCGCGCCAACTTGCCGGCTCGCTGGCCTGCTGTCTTATCGCGTCGCCAACTCTGGTACCTCGACGTTATACGATGGCAGCACCCCGCACTCTGCAGCCATGCGGAAGAACCCGCGCATCCCTTCCACGCACTCGACGTCCAGCGTGTAGTGGATGTTGGCGGTCAGATACGTTCGGATGGTTGCCTCCGGAATCGGAATCCTCGCCGACCATTCTGAGACCAGCACATCGATATTCGCCAGCCCATGATCGCGCGAGCGAATAAAGTCTTCAGCAACGCTCTGATCTAACGGGCCGCCCCGCGCAGTGGACCAGACGGCCGAAAC
>Ga0335085_10004539_pt1 | contig 22917 bp, 24 predicted proteins | sample Lox_Sample_45_FD_206712 | JGI IMG/M metagenome (GOLD analysis project Ga0335085, IMG submission 206712) | Soil microbial communities from Loxahatchee National Wildlife Refuge, Florida, United States - Lox_Sample_4.5 | ecosystem: Environmental > Terrestrial > Soil > Wetlands | place: USA...
CGTTCTCCGGGCTGATCGCGAGCCCGGCGGCGGCGCGGTGGCCGCCCCAGCGCTCGAGCAGCGCGGAGCACGCGCGGAGCCCGCCGTGGAGGTCGAACGCGGGAATGGAGCGGCCCGAGCCCTTCCAGGCCTCCTCCCCACCGGCGATCAGCACGACCGGCCGGTGATAGCGCTCGACGAGGCGCGACGCGACGATCCCGATCACGCCCTCGTGCCAGTCCTCGCCCGCGACGACGTACGCACGCTGGGCGCGCCGCTCCTCGGGCCATTCCTCGACCTGCGCGAACGCCTCGCGGAGGATCCGCCCTTCGACCGCCTGCCGCTCGCGGTTCAGCTCCTCGAGCGAGTCGGCGAGCCGGCGAGCCTCCTCCGCGTCGTCCGTCAGCAGCAGCTCGAGTGCGGCGCGCGGATGGCCGAGCCGGCCCGCCGCGTTGATCCGCGGCCCGAGCCGGAACCCGACGGCGCCGGCGTCGACGGCGGCCGGGTCGACCCCGGCGGCCCGCATCAGCGCCTGCAGCCCGGGCTTCTGCGTGCGCGCCAGCGCGCGCAGGCCCGCGATCGCCAGCGACCGGTTCTCGTCGAGCAGCGGGACGACGTCGGCGATCGTCGCGAGCGCGACGAGGTCGAGATGCCGGTTCGGGATCTCCGAGTCGAGGCCGAACAGCGCCTGCCCGAGCTTGTGGACGACGCCCGTGCCGCACAGCTCCGGGAACGGGTACGCGGACGGCCGCGTCGCCACGATCGGGCACTCCGGCAGCGTCTCGCCGGGACGGTGATGGTCGGTGACGATCACCTCGAGCCCGCGCGCCCGCGCCTCGGCCACCTCCTCGACCGCGGTGATCCCGCAGTCGACGGTGAGCACGAGCCCGCAGCCCTCGTCGGCGAGCCGCCCGAGCGTCTGCGCGCTGACGCCGTAGCCCTCCTCGAAGCGGCTCGGGAGATGCCAGTCGACGTCGGCGCCGAGCTCGCGGAGCAGGAGGACGGCCAGCGCCGTCGCGGCGATCCCGTCGACGTCGTAGTCGCCGTGGACGCAGATCCGGCGCCCCTCGGCCACGGCCGCGCGGATCCGCTGGGCAGCGGCGCGCATGTCGCCGAGCAGGAACGGGTCGTGCGGCGGCTGCTCGCCGTCGAGGAACGCCCGCGCGGCGGCGGGGTCGCTGTACCCGCGCCGGACGAGGACTGCCGCCGTCAGCTCCCCGATCCCGAGGGACTCGGCGAGCCCGGCCTGCACCCGGTACGGGCACGGACGGATGGTCCAGGTGCCCTCGTGCATCGTGCAGTCACGCTACGGGCAGGGTCGGACGGAGACCGCATGCTGCGGCGCGATGCTCTCCTTCGCCCTCCGCGGACAGGGCTCGGCTTCCTCGTCGTCCTCGCCGTGTCGTTCGTCACGTGGCTCGTCTTCGCCACCGCGCTCAACCCGCTGCTCCGCTACTGGCACTGGCTCGAGGGTGGGGCTTCCCGACCCAGCCGCCCGCGTAACCGGCGGCGACGCCGATCGCGACGCCGATCGCGGTCGCCGCGGCCGCGACCATCGGTGCGACGAGGATCGACGTGTGCAGGCCGTACATGACCTGGCTGAACAGGTCGCGGGATCGCGGAGGGGGGCGCCGAGCCGCGGCCCGGCGCCCTCCCGGGCGGTCAGAACTTCCCGCAGCCCTGGAGCACGGTGAGACCGGTGACCGGACGGAGCTCGGCGCCGTTCCCGAGCGCGCCGAGGGTGGTCTTGACCGGGTTCCAGAACCCGACGCCGGTCAGCTGCACGGTCGTGCCGAGCGTCTGCCAGTCGGCGGTCGCCGCCGGGCAGGCGCTGGTGAACGTCGTCCGGGCCGCGAGGATCTGCGCACGGCCGCGGGTCTTCGACGAGAGGCACTGCGGATTCGGCAGATACGCGTTCATGTACATGCTCGACGGGATGTCGTACAGCTCGAACACGATCTCGCCGTTCGACTGCTGACGGTAGCGCTCGATCACAGCGGTGATCGACCACTGCTGCTTCGTGAACGTCGTCGTCCGCGTCGTCGGGACCTTCTTCGGCGCGGTGAGAGCGGCGATCTGGCCGATGCTCGTGCCCGCCGGCGCCCAGTTGACGCTCTTGTTCGTCGTGTCGCTGAGCGTCATCAGCTTCCACAGGGTGCCGCCGCACCACGTACCCGGCGCGGCCGCCGGCGCGGTCGACATCACCTGACGTGCGCCCGCGGGCGCTGCCACGACGACTGCCACCGAAAGGACGGTCGCTGCGGCGAAGGCGACTCTCTTCATTCCCCACACCTCCGGGACTCGAACCGCCGCAGCTCGGGGGAGTTCATCGGCGCGGGCGGCCGGATCCCCCCACCCTCGAACGAGTGGTCAGCCCTCGCGGGGGAGCTTCACGCCGAGGTAGCTGAGCAGCACGAGCAGCGCGATCCCGGCGACCCAGACGGCGAGGACGAGCTTCGGGTGGCGACTCTCCTTCAGCGAGTTCGCGGCCACCTTCCCCCAGAGGATCACCAGCCCGACGGCCGCGGCGCCGCCGACGACGATCACCGGGGCGAGGTAGACGGCCTTCTCGAAGGGCCATTCCATGAGCCAGGCCGTCGCCGCGACGAGGGCGAGGACGACACCGAGCGCGACCGGGAACCGGAGCGAGCGCACCTGGGCAATGTAGCGGCCGGTTACGCTTCCGGCTGTGGACGCGGCCGCGAACTACGACTCCGGCGACGACTACGTCGTCGAGTTCCTCGGCTACCGGTTCAGCTTCAACGCGTTCGACTTCGAGCAGCGCGTCACGGCGGCCGCCGTCAAGCTCGGACTCCTCGCGGGGAACGAGCTCGACGACGACGAGACGGCCGACCTGGTCGAGCTCGTGGAGCGGGACCGAATCGAGGAGCCCCGCAGCGCGCTCGGCCGCTACCTCGTTCGACACTGGAACGAGGTCTCCCTCGTCGACGGCGAGTCGCTCGTCTACTGGTTGAAGAAGCTCGTGTTCCGCGGCGCATGGCTCGACCACCGCGTGAAGGAGGGGCTGCTCGAGGTCGGCTGGGACGAGGCCGCCGCCGAGTTCGCGTATCGCGACCCGGACGGGGGGCGTGCGCTGCTCGAGCTCCTGCCGACGCCGAGCTGGAAGGAGGTGCAGTACCGGCGGTGACGGTTCCGCGCTGGTACGCGCTCGCAGGGCCCGCGTATCTCGCCGCGCTGCTCGCGGTGGACACGCAGGTCGGTGCGCAGGGGCAGGTGACGCTCGGGGTCGTGACCGGGGCGGTGCTGCTCGCGGCGCTCGGGCCGCTGCCGGCGCTCGCGCGCGCGCAGGCGCTCGGGGTGGTCGCGTTCGCGACGGTCGGAGAGGTGACGGGCTCGCTCGTCTGGGGGGTCTACCGCTACCGGCTGCACAACCTGCCGGCGTTCATCCCCCCGGCGCACGGGATCGTGTACCTCAGCGGGCTCGCGCTCGTGCGGGTGGTGCGGCCGCGCCGGCTCGTCGGCGCGGCCGCGGCGGGCGCGGTCGCGTGGGGGCTCGCCGGCGTGACGGTGCTGCCGCGGCCGGACGTGGCCGGGGCGGTCGGCGTCCCGCTGCTGTGCGTCTTCCTGTGGCGCTCGCGGGCGCGGGCGGCGTACGCGGGCGTGTTCCTCGTCGTCGCCGCGCTCGAGCTGTACGGGACGTCGATCGGGACCTGGCGCTGGGCCTCGTCGTTGCCGGGGCTCGGGATCCCGGACGGAAACCCGCCGAGCGGCGTCGCAAGCGGGTACGTCTGGTTCGACGTGATGGCGCTGCTCGTGGCGCCGTGGCTCGTCTACGCGGGCGGGACGCTGAACCCGAAGCGGCTCTTGCCCTCGCGGGCCTTCCGCAGCTCGATCCGGCGGATCGAGCCGATCGGGATGATCAGCGCATCCGGCGTGTCCTCGCGGTCGTCGACGACGTAGATCGTCACCATCCCGAAGCCCGGCTCCGGGTCGATCCGGTCGAGGACGAAGTGCGAGCTGTCGAAGAGCTCGATCTCGACGAACGGCTTCTCGACGCCGGCGCCCTCGGCGAAGACGGCGATCGTCCGGTGCAGCCGCTCGACGAACGCCTCGTGCGGCAGCTCCGGCACCGGTGTCCACAGCTCGGGCACGCCCCGAGCCTAGCGCGGACGCCGTACACGAGTCGCCGGGAAGTCGTGACACTCCTGTTTGGGTGTCTGACACCGGGACGTGGCCCGCGCGGACGACATGCTCGAGTCGCCGTGCAGGTTTGCGCGGCTCGTGTCCGACACCGAGTGGCCCGACGCGGCGTGGCCGCACGGGAGGCGTCCCGCTAGAACAGACGCGTGTCCGGATCGGCCGCCGCGGCGCCGACGTGGGCGCGGCCGAGCTTCGTGATCGTCCTCCCGCGCGGCGTGCGCTGGATGAAGCCGCGCTGGAGCAGGAACGGCTCGTAGACGTCCTCGATCGTGTCCGGCTCCTCGCCGAGCGACACGGCCAGCGTGGACAGGCCGACCGGGCCTCCGTCGAACTTCTCGACGATCGTGCGCAGCAGCTCGCGGTCGATCCGCTCGAGGCCCGCCTCGTCGACCTCGAGCAGCTCGAGCGCCTCGCGCGCGACGGGCATCGTGATCGCGCCCTGGTGCCGCACCTGCGCGACGTCGCGCACGCGGCGCAGGATCCGGTTCGCGATCCGCGGCGTCCCGCGCGCGCGGCCAGCGATCTCGTCCGCCGCGTCGTCCGCGATCTCGACGTCGAGGATCCGCGCCGACCGCCGCACGATCGCCGCGAGCTCCCCCGCCTCGTAATAGTCGAGCCGGAACGTCATCCCGAACCGGTCGCGCAGCGGCGACGTCAGCAGCCCGGTGCGCGTCGTCGCCCCCACGAGCGTGAACGGCGGCAGGTCGAGCGTGAGCGTCCGCGCCGCCGCGCCCTGCCCCATCACGATGTCGAGCCGGAAGTCCTCGAGCGCCGGGTACAGGATCTCCTCCGCCGCGCGGCTCATCCGGTGGATCTCGTCGACGAAGACGACGTCGCGCTCCTCGATCGACGTGAGGATCGCCGCGACGTCCTTCCGCTCGAGCGCAGGCCCGGCAACCGAGCGGATGCCGACGCCGAGCTCCTCGCGGACGATGTGCGCGAGGCTCGTCTTCCCGAGTCCCGGCGGGCCGACGAGCAGGACGTGGTCGAGCGCCTCCCCGCGCGCCTTCGCGGCGGCGAGCGCGATCCCGAGCTGCTCCTTCACCCGCTCCTGCCCGACGAACTCGTCGAGCCGGCGCGGACGGAGCGTCTGCTCGAGCTCCTCGTCGTCCTCGCGGACGGCCGGCGCCAGGAACTGCGTGCTCATTCCCGCTCCCGGCGCCGGCAACGCCGGCGCCTCCGCTCTCTGCTGAACTCCGTCGAGCCTACGCTCATGCCGCCTTCTTCAACGCGAGGCGCACGCGCTCCTCCGGCGGCAGCTCCGGATCGGTGTCGGCGAGCGCGCGCTCCGCGTCGGCGACGGAGTAGCCGAGCTCGACGAGCGCGTCGCGCGCGACGACGTGCCCGTCGCCGGAGCCGACCGGCGCGAGATCCGGCGCGCCGACGCCGATCGTCTCCTTCAGCTCGAGCACGATCCGCTCGGCGGTCTTCTTCCCGATCCCCGGGATGACCGTGAACCGCGCCGTGTCCTCGCGCACGATCGCGCGGCGCAGCTCCTCCGCCGGCGAGCCGGAGACGATCGCGAGCGCCACCTTCGGGCCGATGCCGTTCACCGTCAGCAGCTGCACGAACAGCTCGCGCTCGGCGCGGTCGGCGAAGCCGTACAGCTGCATCGTGTCCTCGCGCACGTGGAGATACGTCTCGACCGTGACCTCGTCCGCCCCGTCCGCGCGGCGCACCGCCGACGGCGTGGCCGCGACGAGGTAGCCGACGCCGCCGACGTCGAGGACGAGCCCCTCCGGCGTCGACGCGACCGGCTTGCCGCGCAGGCGGGCGATCACCGCGTCACCCCGTCCCCGTCATGCGCAGCAGCGGCGGCGCGAGCGCGTGGCAGATCGCCACGGCGAGCGCGTCGGCCGCGTGGTTCGGCGTCGGCACCGCGCGCAGCCCGAGGATCGTCTTCACCATCCGCTGCACCTGAGGCTTCTCGGCGCGCCCGTAGCCGCACACCGCCTGCTTGACGCTCGCGGGCGGGTACTCGGCGCACGGGACGCCGGCCAGGGCGGCCGCGACGAGCACGGCGCCGCGCGCCTGCCCGACGGAGAGCGCGATGCGGGCGTCGGCGCCGACGTAGGACTCCTCGAGGGCGACCGCATCCGGGTCGTGCTCGGCGACGAGGGCCGCCACGCCCTCGAAGATCGTCCGCAGGCGCACCTCCGGCCGCTCGCCGGCCGGCGTGGACCAGCATCCGTGGTCCAGCGCCCTGAGGCGCCCTCCGCTTTCGTGGACGATCCCGTACCCGCAAGCAGCCGTCCCCGGGTCGATGCCGACGACCTTCACGCCGACACGGTAGGCACTGCGTCGGACGGTGTCCGAACAGCTGTTCCCCCCGGCAGGACTGCCGTGACCGCGCTCCCGGCAGTCCGCTGTTCGGTGTCCAGCGCGGTCGGCGTCAGCCGGCCACGCTCTCGAGCACGCGCTCGGGGATGTCGAAGTTCGCGAAGACCTCCTGGACGTCGTCGTTGTCCTCGAGGTCCTCCATCAGCCGGATGATCTTCTTCGCGTCCGACTCGTCCTCGACCGCGACGGTCGTCTTCGGCACCATCGTCAGCTCCGCCGAGTCGACGGCGATGCCCGCGCTCTCGATCGCGCCGCGCACGGCGGCGAGATCCTCCGGCGCGGACGTCACCTGGAACGAGGAGCCGTCGAGCGCGACGTCCTCCGCGCCGCCCTCGGCTGCGGCAAGCGTCAGCTCGTCCTCGTCCACGCCGTCCGCGTCGACGAGCACGACGCCGCGCCGCTCGAACAGCCACGCGACCGCGCCCGAGCCGCCGAGGTTCCCGTCGTGCTTCGAGAACGCGTGACGCACCTCGCCGGCGGTGCGGTTGCGGTTGTCGGTGAGCGCCTCGACGATGACGGCGACGCCGCTCGGCCCGTAGCCCTCGTACACGACCGTCTCGAACTGGCTCGTGTCGGAGTCGGCTCCGGAGCCCTTTGCGATCGCGCGGTCGATGTTGTCCTTCGGCATGGAGTACGAGCGCGCCTTCTCGATCGCGTTCTGCAGCGCGAGGTTCGAGGACGGATCCGGCCCGCCGTCGCGCGCCGCGACGATGATCGCGCGCGTGAGCTTCGAGAAGAGCTTGCCGCGCTTCGCGTCGGCCGCGCCCTTCTTGTGCTTGATCGACGACCACTTGCTATGTCCGGACAACGGTCCCCGCTCCCGGCGCCGGCCGAGCCGGCGCCTTCGCTCGCTTGGCGCGCTCCGCCGAGTCTACGCGCGCTGCCTCCGTCACGAGGTTCACGAAGAGCTCGTGCATGCGCGTGTCGTCGGTCAGCTCCGGATGGAACGCGGCGACGAGCAGCCGTCCCTCGCGCGCGAGCACGGCGTGGCCGTCGACCTCGGCGAGGATCTCGACGTCGGGGCCTGCGTCCTCGATCCACGGCGCCCGGATGAACACGGCGCGCACCGGCCGCTCGCCGAGCTCGAGCTCGAGGTCGGCCTCGAAGCTGTGCACCTGGCGGCCGAACGCGTTCCGGCGCACGCGGAAGTCGCCGAGGCCGAGATGGTCGCGGTCGAGCACGATCATCCCGGCGCACGTCCCGAAGATCGGCGCCTCGAACCGGCGCAGCGCCTCGTCGACGCCGTACAGCCGCATCAGCCGCCCGATCGCGGTCGACTCGCCGCCCGGGATCACGAGCCCGTCGAGCCCGTCGAGCTGCTCCGGCAGCCGCACCTCGACCGGCTCGACCCCGAGGCGCCGCAGCATCGCCGCGTGCTCGCGGAAGTTGCCCTGGAGCGCCAGGACGCCGATTCGAAGCGCCTTCTCCACGGGGAGAAGTGTAGTGCGGCCTAATCTGCGGCGGTCTTGCCGCGGCCGCCGCGGGCGAGCCCGAGCGCGACGAGGATGCCGCCGAGGACGGCGAAGACGAGCGGCGGCACCCAGCCGTTCAGCGCCGAGACGCTCGCCGGCGACGCGGAGACGTGGTGGTGCGCCCACTTGTCGGAGAAGTGCGTCGTCACCGCCAGCAGCCCGAGCGTCCCGAGCACGGCCCAGCTCGATCGCCTCGACCCGTACGCGACGGCGACGTAGAGGAGCGACGCGATCGCGATGAGGATCCAGTCGAACGTGCTCGTGTGCCACCAGTAGACGAACGCGCCGCCGATCAGCAGGCCTGCCGCCAGGTGGAGCCAGAACGACGACGGCGACTCGCTCACCGCCCCGGCGAGCAGATACGCGAGCCCGACGAAGACCGTCACCCACGCCGTCCAGTTGCCGCCGCTCGAGAGCAGGTCGATGACGAAGAACCAGCCGACGAAGACCGAGATCGCGGCGATGAACGGGAACTCGAACCGGTGCCCCGTGCTCGTCGCCGCGATCAGCACGAGCAGCTCGAGGACGAGCCGCGCGAGGCAGAACGAGTCGAACGACCTGTCGAGCCAGCCGAACCACGTGAACAGCGCCGCCACGAACGCGCCCCACGCGATCACGGAAGCGAACGCGAAGATCCCGCCGGCGAGCCGTCGCTCCGTCCGCCGGAACGCCTCCGCCTTCGCGAGCAGCAGCACCCAGATCAGGAGCGCCCACGCGGCGTAGGCGGCGGCGCCGAACTGCCCCGACAGGTACGAGAGCGCGGCGAGCGCCGCGCCGAGGACGGTCAGCCCGCCGGCGTAGACGAGGAAGGACGAGGTGGTCCAGACGGGCTTGCCGGCCGCCATCGCAGCAGATGCTGCGCGGCCCGTCGGACGGAGCCGTCTACCAGCCGCGCGTCTCGAGCAGCTGCGACGGGTCGAGCGACGCCGCCGAGATCCCGACCATCGGCTCGCCGAGCCCGGCCGAGACGCGCGCGACGATCTCCGCGTCGTTGAAGTGGGTCGTCGCCTCGACGATCGCCTTCGCGCGGCGCTCCGGGTCCCCCGACTTGAAGATGCCGGAGCCGACGAAGACGCCGTCGGCGCCGAGCTGCATGCAGAGCGCCGCGTCGGCGGGCGTTGCGATCCCGCCGGCGGTGAAGGTGACGACCGGCAGCCGTCCGTGCTCGGCGACCCAGCGGACGAGCTCGTACGGCGCCTGCAGCTTCTTCGCCTCGCCGTACAGCTCCTCCGGCGCCGTCGCCGTGAGCCTGCGGATGTGCCCGAACACGGCGCGCATGTGCGTGACGGCGTTGACGATGTCGCCGGTGCCGGCCTCGCCCTTCGTGCGGATCATCGCCGCGCCCTCGGAGATGCGCCGGAGCGCCTCGCCGAGGTTCGTCGCGCCGCACACGAACGGGACGGTGAACGCCCACTTGTCGACGTGATGCTCGACGTCGGCCGGGGTCAGCACCTCCGACTCGTCGATGTAGTCGATCTCGAGCGCCTGGAGCACCTGGGCCTCGGCGAAGTGGCCGATCCGGCACTTCGCCATCACCGGGATGGTCACCGCCTCCTGGATCTCGCGGATCTTCTCCGGGTCGGACATCCGCGCCACCCCGCCGTCCCGGCGGATGTCGGCGGGGACGCGCTCGAGCGCCATCACCGCGACAGCCCCGGACACCTCGGCGATCTTCGCCTGGTCGGCGTCCACGACGTCCATGATCACCCCGCCCTTGAGCATCTCGGCGAGGCCGCCCTTCACCCGCATCGTCCCGTATTCGGCCATGTCCTGAGTCTATCGGGACGCTAGACGTGCCGGCTCCCGCGTCGCTCCGGCCGCGAATGCGGCCGGCTTCAGGGGTCTTCGCGCGGCGGGATCCGCGCGAGCGGATTCCGCCGCTTGGGTAAAAGGGCTACGAACCGAGACAGCCTGTGACCGTGTCGATCTGGGCCTGCGTCGGCGCGGTCGTCCAGACCATGACCGCGTTCCGCTGGATCTGCATGATGTCGTGCATGTGGCGGCGGTAGAACGGTGTCGCGTGGGCGGTGAACGCCTTCGCCGTCTGCGCCGCGTCGGCCGGGTCGGCCGCGAACGCGATCGTCAGGACGTTCCGGTTCGGGGCCGTCGCGCGGATGCCGCCGTTGTCCGCGAAGCCGGCGATGAACCCGACCTTGGACGCGTCGGTGGTGACGCCGGTGTAGCCCTTGTCCGTGAGGCATTTCGCCGAGCCCGCCGCCGTGTAGGGCGCGCTGCTGCGCGCGCCGCAGCCCGCCGCCAGCAGGGCGAGCAGGACGAGGCCCGAGAGAGCGAGAAGGCGCGGCCGCACGAGCCGACTGTAGCCGCGCCGGGCGACGACTGGTGGAAGAATCCGGCTCGTGGAGCCCTGGTCGAGGGACCTGGCAGGCCGCACCGACGAGCACGTGCTCGCGAGCGACGCGCTGCGCGGGAACCGGCTCGGCGACCCGCACGAGCGGCCGCTCTGGGTCTACGCACCGCCCCCGTACGACGCCGAGCCCGAGCGGCGCTTCCCGTCGATCTACCTGATCCAGGGGCTGACCGGGCAGCTCGACATGTGGCGCAACCGCTCGGCGTTCCGGCCGACGGTGCCGGAGCTCGTCGACCGGCTGTTCGCCGAGGAGGGCTGCCCGCCCGCGCTCGTCGTCTTCGTCGACGCATGGACGTCGGTCGGCGGCTCGCAGTTCCTCGACTCGCCGGCGGTGGGCCGCTACCACACGTACCTCTGCGACGAGATCGTCCCGTTCGTCGACGAGCGCTACCGGACGCTGGCGGAGCCGGCGCACCGTGGGATCAGCGGCAAGTCGAGCGGCGGCTACGGGGCGATGGTGACGCCGATGCTCCGGCCCGATCTGTTCGGCGGGCTCGCCACGCACGCGGGCGACGCGCTCTTCGAGCACTGCTACCTGCCCGAGCTTCGCGAGACGCTGCGCGTGCTCCGCGACAGCTACCAGGGCTCGTTCGACGCCTTCTGGGACGACTTCCGCTCGCGGCCGGCAGGCTCGAAGAACACCGACTACACGCTGCTCAACACGTGGGCGATGGCCGCGTGCTACTCGGCGAACGAGGACGGCTCGGTCGAGCTGCCGTTCGACGGCGCGACCGGAGCGATGCGGCCGGAGATCTGGGAGCGCTGGCTCGCTTGGGACCCGGTGCGGATGGTCGCGACGCACGCGGACGCGCTGCGCGGGCTCCGCGCGATCTACGTCGACGCCGGCAAGAAGGACCAGTTCTACCTCGACCTCGGCGCCGAGGCGTTCCGGGCGGCGCTCGCCGCGATCGGCGTGACCGACGTCGAGTTCGAGCTGTTCGACGCGACGCACAGCGGGATCGAGTACCGCTATCCGCTCGCGCTGCGCTACCTCGCCGAGCGGCTGCAGTAGCTCACGCGTCGCGGACGCCGACGAAGGTCGCGTAGCGCGGCCGCGGGATCTCGCCGTAGGCGATCCCGGCCTCGACCTGCGCGAGCACGTTGCCGCGGTACTCGCTCGTCGTCTTCCACGTCATCGTCCGCCTCGCCGGTACGAAGGAGACCGCGTCGATCGTCCACTCGTCCGACTTCCGCGCGGCGAGCGCGGCCCGCGGGATGTCCCAGAACAGGCGCTCGAGCCCGGTCACGATCCGTCCGAACAGCCAGAAGATCCCGTCGAACGGGTTCGGGAAGATGCCGCGGCCGGTGAGGATCTCGTCGCCCGTGTCGGCGTCGAGGTCGCCGCGCTCCGGCAGCTGGATCTTGTACGCGTAGATCTCCCACTCGACGCCCCGCGGGTCGGTGACGCGCGCCGCCGGCCGGAAGACGCTCATCCGGCGAGCGCGCGCGCCGCGGCGCGCCCGGCCGCCTCCGCGAGCGCGCGGGCCTCCGCCTCGGCGTCGCTCCCGGGGGCGTTCGCGGCGACGATCGCGGCGGCGCCGCTCGCGGCGGCCGACGCGAGCGCCGCGGCCGCCCTGCAGTCGGGGCGGACGACCGGCTTGCCGGACGCCGCGAGCTCGGCGGCGAGCTCGGCCGCCTCCGCCCCGGCCCGCGCGACCTCGAGCGGCGGCCCGGCGGCCGCCGCGAAGTCCCCGCTCGCCGTGGCCGCGGCGTACGCGTCGGCGTCGAGCTGCGCGAGCGGCTCCGCGCGCGCCCGGAGCGCGGCCGCGCGCGAGGCCGCGGACGCGTCCTGCGAGACGCGGGCGGCCATGGCGAGGATCGCCGCGGCCGTCGCCGCCGAGAACGCCGCGGCCGAGCCGCCGCCGGGCGCGGCCTTCGGCCCCGCGAGCGCGTCGAGCCACTCGGACAGCTCCAGCTCGAGGACGGGTCGCTCCCCCACGCCCCGGACCATAGATGTGGACCATAGACTCGCCCCGTGCGCGGTCTCCAGGGAAAGCGCGTCGTCGTCACCGGCGGCACGAGCGGGATCGGCGAGGCGACGAGCCGGCGCTTCGTCGAGGAGGGCGCGCGCGTCGTCGCGATCGCCGTCGGCGAGCGCGAGGTCGAGTCGGCGCACGAGCGGATCCCCGGGCTCGAGGCGGCGCTCCTCTGCGACGTCGCCGACGAGACGCAGGCCGACCGCGCGTTCGCGCGCGTGCACGAGCTCCTCGGCGGGCTCGACGTGCTCGTCGCGAACGCGGGCATCTCCGTGCGGCGCCCGTTCCTCGAGATCCGCGAGGAGGACTGGCGGCGCGTGCTCGACGTGAACCTCACCGGCGTCTTCCACTGCGCGCAGCGCGCGGCGCGGCGGATGCGCGATACGGGGAGCGGCGTCATCCTCGTCACCGCGTCGACGAACGGGCTCGTCGGCCACCCGTGCTACGCGGACTACAACGCCTCCAAGGCGGGCGTGATCTCGCTCGCGCGGACGATGGCGCTCGAGCTCGCGCCGGCGATCCGCGTGAACGCGGTCTGCCCCGGCTACGTGCTGACGCCGATGCAGGAGGCCGAGTACACGCCGGAGATGCTCGCCGCGACCGACGCGAAGATCCCGCTCGGCCGGCACGCGCGGCCCGAGGAGATCGCCGGACTGTTCGCGTTCCTCGCGAGCGACGAGGGCGCGTACCTCACCGGCGCGACCATCTCGATGGACGGCGGCGAGACGGCCGGCGGCCTCGCGAGCCGCGGCTAGAGGTCCTGCTCATGCTCCTGCCCCCTGCTCCGGCTCGGGCGGCTCCGGCGAGCCGTAGCGACTGCGGTACTCGTTCGCCTTCGCGGCGAGCTCGTCGCCGCTGACGAGGGTGAAGTTCGCGACGAAGCTCCGGTCGGCGTCGAGCCGCTGGCCGAGACGCTGCCCGCCGTAGCCGGCCTCGTACGTGAGGACGAGGGACGGCGCCTTGTGCCGGATCATCGGGACGAGCTCGCTGTCCGCGGCGGCGAGCTCGCGCCACGGCACCGTGTGCGCGGCGAGGAACGCGTACTTCACCGTCAGCCCCTCGGGCGAGTAGCGGACGTACGCCGCGCGGGGGAGGATCCCGCCGATGCCGGCGACGAGGGCGACGACGCCGATCGCGACGGCGACCCAGCCGGCGAGCTTCGGCTCGATCGCGAATCCGATCAGCATCATGACGAGCCCGAAGCCCACGCCGACGAGCTGCCGCCCGCGGGCCGCGGGGAACGTGACGGTGTCCACGGCCGCCGGTTCGCCCGCGGCGACCGGTGTCCTCCCGGAGCCCGGTTATGTGATCGTGAAGACGCCCTTCATTCCGGCCGCGGCGTGGCCGGGAACGGTGCACTTGTACGGGTACGCGCCCTTCTTCAGGAACACGACCCGAAGCGTCGCCGACTTCCCCGGGGAGATCAGGTTCGTCTTGCGTCCGTCGATCTCGAAGTCGTGTGAGAGCCTGCCGACGTTCTTGACCTTGAAGATGACGACGCCGCGCTTCGCGGTCTTCGTGCTGAGCACGAACTTGAACTCCGACGCGGCGACGTTGACCGTCTTGATCAGCGCCGCGGCGCGGGCGCCGGCCGCCTGCTGGGGGGCCGCGCTCGCGGCGGACGCCGGGCCTGCGACGACGGCCAGCGCGGCCGCGGCGAGTCCGGCGACAGCTGCACCTCTCATCGATCCCTCCTCGTGGAATGCGTGACGGATGTCAGGACGTCGCGAGCCCGACCGGGCAGGCGACGCCGGTGCCGCCGAGCCCGCAGTAGCCGTTCGGGTTCTTCGCGAGATACTGCTGGTGGTAGTCCTCGGCGTAGTAGAACGGCCCGGCCGGAGCGATCTCGGTCGTGATCTCGCCGTAGCCGGCGCGGGTCAGCTGCTCCTGGTAGGCCGCCTTCGATGCCTCGGCCGCCGCCCGCTGCGCGTCGGTCGTCCAGTAGATCGCCGAGCGGTACTGCGTGCCGGCGTCGTTGCCCTGGCGCATGCCCTGTGTCGGGTCGTGGTTCTCCCAGAAGAGGCGGAGCATCTCCTCGTAGCTCGTCTCGGCCGGGTCGAAGACGGCGAGCACGGCCTCGGCGTGGCCCGTCTCGCCGCTGCAGACCTCGCGGTACGTCGGGTTCGGGGTGAAGCCGCCCGCGTAGCCGACCGCGGTCGTGTAGATCCCGGGCGCGCGCCAGAAGACGCGCTCCGCGCCCCAGAAGCAGCCCATGGCGACGATCGTCTGCTCGAACCCATCCGGGAAGGGCGGCACGAGCGGCGTCCCGAGCACCTCGTGGCGCTCGGGCACCGGGATCGGCTCGTCGCGACCCGGGAGGGCGTCTCCGGCGTCCACCATCGTCGCCGGCTTGTTGAAGAGAAACATGCCCCTAGCGTACGTGCCGGTGCGCATCCTGCGCGGCGCGCAGCCGGTCCCGCTGCGTCGGGGCCGAGCGGATCTGCTTCGTCCCCGGCCGCTGGTCGACCGCCTCGATCGACCGGGTGGAGTCGCTCATGTTCCCGGCCGGGTCGATCGCGGCGATCGCGAACGAGCGGGTGTCGTGCCTCTTCAGGCGGATCGCGATCTTCAGCGTCTTCGAGGTCAGCGTCTTCGTCTTCCTGCCGTTGACGATGAGCGCGTATCCGCGGACGCGCGACGCACGCGCCGGCGGGCGCCAGGTGAGCGTGAGCGTGCCGTGGCTGACCCGCGCGCGGAAGTCCTGCGGCGGGCCCGGCGGCGTCTCGTCGAGCGTGAGGCTCCGCGTCGGCGACCACGCCGAGACGTTGCCCGCCTCGTCGCGCGAGCGCACGCGCCAGAAGTAGACGCCGTCGGCGAGCGCGGACGCGTCGGCCATCCAGGTCGCCGTCCCGCCGGGCGCGACCGGGCCGGCCTGGCCGTCCGCGGCGACGTCCGTGCAGGCCGCGTCCGTGCAGAGCTGGAACTCGAGCGTCCCGCTGTCGCCCGGGTCGGCGCTCGAGTAGAGGCCGGACAGCCGGATCCGGTTGACGTCGACGCCGTCGGCCGGCCCGCCGACCGCGGGCGTCGCCGGCGCCGAGTCGTCGATGACGAGCATGCGGATGTCCGACCAGGCGGAGCGGTTGCCGGCCGCGTCCTCGGCCAGCGCGCGCCAGTAGTACGTGCCGTCCGCGAGCGCAGGGGCGCGCCACCCCGCAGGGTTCCCGACGTGGACGCTCCCCGAGTACCCGTCGGCGAGCATGGACCCGCAGTCCGGGTCGGCGCAGATCTGGATGTAGAGGCGGGCCGTGTCGGCGGGGTCGGTGGGATCGTCGATCCGGGCGGTCAGCGCCGGGGAGGTGCGGACGCGGGCGCCGTCGGCGACGAGGAGCACCGGCGCCGACGGAGGCGTCTGGTCGATCGTGAACGAGAGCGCCGGCGACCAGACCGACGCGTTGCCGGCTGCGTCGACGGACTGCACGCGCCACCAGTACGTGCCGTCGGCGAGGAAGGACGGCTTCCAGCTGCCGGTCGCACCGGGGGCGAGGCTGCCGGTCGAACTCGTGAGCACCGGCGCGGAGCAGCTCGTCGTCGTGCAGACCTCGAACGTGAGGGTGCCGCTGACGCCGCTCGAGTCGTTGTAGACGCCGGAGAGCGTCGGCGTCTGGTTCAGCCGCGTGCCGTCGGCGGGGCCGCCGACCGTGGGGCCCGAGGGCGGCGTCGTGAGGAGCGTGAACTGCTGCGTCGCCGACCACGCCGACACGTTGCCCGCGGCGTCCTGCGCCTGCGCGCGCCAGGAGTACGTCGCGTCGGCGAGTCCCGACGGGGACCAGTGGCCGCTCGCGCTGTTCGCGAGGCCGGACGCCGACGAGCCGCTCTTCACGACCGTGGCGCACGCGCTGTCGGAGCAGACCTGGAACAGCAGCGTTCCCGTGTCGGAGGCGTCGGGATCGGAGAAGGTCGCGGACAGCGACGGCGCGGAGACCGGCGAGGTGACGGTCCCGAGCGTCGGCGTGCTCGGCGCGGTCGTGTCGAGCACGACGCTGCGGGTCGCGCTCCATCCGCCCTGGTTGCCGGCGGCGTCCTTGCCGGAGGCGCGCCAGTAGTAGGTGCCGTCGGCGAGGCCGCCGGGGCTCCAGCTCACCGAGGTGCCGCCGCTCACGGTCGCGGACGTGCTCGTGGCGAGGACCGTCGCGCACGCCGAGTCGCTGCAGAGTTGGAACGTGACGGTCCCGGTGTCGGTCGCGTCGGAGTCGACGAACGTCGCCTTCAGCTGAACCGGGTTCACGCGCGCTGCGGCCGCCGGCGAGGTCGGCGTCGGCACGCCGGGAGGCGTCGTGTCGTAGACGAAGCTCCCGGACGACCAACCGGACTGGTTCCCGGCGGCGTCGGTCGCCTTGACGCGCCACGTGTAGCTCGTGCCGTCGACGAGGCCGCCCGGGGTCCAGGTCGCGCTCGTGGTGTTCGCGACGCCGTTCTGCGTGCCGCTCTGGAGCACGGTCGAGCAGGTCGGGCTCGAGCAGAGCTGGAACAGGAGCGTGCCCGCGTCGGTCGCGCCGGGGTCGGAGAACGTCGCGCTCAGGGTCGGCGCGGCGTTGACGCGCGCCGCCACGGCGCCGAGCGCGGGATCGGTCGGCGCGACGGTGTCGTAGGTGAAGCTGCGTGCCGCCGACCACGCCGACGTGTTGCCGGCCGCGTCCTGGGCCTGCACCTCCCAGTCGTTCACGCCCTGGCCCATCCCGCTCGCGGTCCAGCTGCCGCTGCCGACGCTCGTCGCCACGCCCGCGGTTCCCGTGCCGAGCACCGTCGTGCAGCCGCTGTCCTGGCAGACCCGGAACGTCAGCGTGCCGCTGTCGCCGCTGTCGGTGCTCGAGAACGTCGCGTTCAGCGACGGCGCCGACCCGACGTACACGCCGTCGGCCGGACTGTTCAACGACGGCGTCGCCGGGGGGTTCGTGTCGACGACGAACGTGCGCGTCGCCGACCACGTCGACACGTTGCCGACGCCGTCCGTCGCCTCGACGCGCCACCAGTACGTCCCGTCGGACAGCGTCGTGGGCGCCCAGCTCCCGTTGGAGCCGTTCGCGACGCCGGCCGCGGTGCCGGACAGGAGCACCGTCGCGCAGCTCGCGTCGGAGCAGAGCTGGAACGAGAGCGTGCCCGTGCCGCCCGCGGGGAGGTCGGTGAACGTCGCGGTCAGCGACGGAGTCGTGTTGTTCGTCCGCGACGCGCCGGCCGGCGAGACGAGCGGCGGCGGCGACGGTGCCTGCGTGTCCATCGTGAAGCTCGGCGTCGTCGCGGACACCGTCGAGTTGCCGGCGGTATCGGTCGCGGTGATGCGGACGTAGTAGAGGCCGTCGGCGAGGGTCGCCGGCGTCCACGTCGGGGTCGAGCCGTTCGCGACGTTCGCCGCCGTGTCGCTGTACGAGACGCTCGAGCACCCGGCATCGGGGCAGAGCTGGAACAGGAGCGTGCCCGCGTCTCCCGCGTAGCCGCCCGGATCGGCGTAGGTGCCGCTCAGCAGCGGCGGCGTCTTCACCCGGGTCGTCGGTGAGCCGACGTACGGGTCGGCCGGCCCGACGGTGTCGTAGGTGAAGCTGCGTGCCGCCGACCACGCCGACGTGTTGCCGGCCGCGTCCTGGGCCTGCACCTCCCAGTAGTTCACGCCCTGGCCCATCCCGCTCGCGGTCCAGCTGCCGCTGCCGTGGCTCGTCGCGACGCCCGCGGTCCCGGTCCCGAGCACCGTCGAGCAGCCGCTGTCCTGGCAGACGCGGAACGTCAGCGTGCCGCTGTCGCCGGTGTCGTTGCTGGAGAACGTCGCGTTCAGCGACGGCGCCGACCCGACGTAGACGCCGTCGGCCGGGCTGTTCGGCGTCGGTGTCGCCGGCGGGTTCGTGTCGAGGATGAACTTCTGCGCCGTCGTCGGCGAGGTCGCGTTGCCGGCGATGTCGGTCGAGAGCAGGCGCCACCAGTACGTTCCGTCGGCGAGACCGGTCGGCGTCCAGCTGACGCTCGTCCCGTCCGTCACCGTCGAGGACGTGCTCGTCCCGATCACCGAGGAGCACGCCGCGTCGCTGCAGAGCTGGAACGTGACGGTGCCGGAGTCACCCGCGGAGGGGTCGTTGAACGTCGCGCTCAGCTGTGTGCTGTTCACGCGCTGCGCGGCGGAGGGCGACGTGGGCGTCGGCGCGCTCGGCGGCGTCGTGTCGTAGACGAACGAGCCCGACGACCAGCCGGAGAGATTGCCGTTCGCGTCCGTCGACTGGACGCACCAGGTGTAGGTCGTCCCATCGACGAGCGTCGCCGTCGGCGTCCAGTTCGCGGTTCCGTTGTTCGCCAGGGTGCCGCTCGTGAAGCCGTCGAGCGACCCGGCGCTCCCGCAGGACGACGCCGAGTCGTTGCGCAGCTGGAACTCCATCGTGCCGGAGTCGGCATCCGGGTCCGTGTACGTCGCGGACAGCGACGGGGTCGTGCGCACGCGCGACGCGACCGAGCCGAGCGTCGGCAGGTCCGGATACCCGTTCGGCGTCGGATACGTGATCTGTGCGGTGCCGTCGTAAGCGTTGAGCGTCGACAGGGTGTTCGTCAGCGATCCGACCGTCTGGTGCCGCCAGAACTGGACGTAGAGATGCTGGTTCCGGTCGAGCTTGATCGCCGGCAGCGAGAACGACGTCGTGATCGGGCTACCCGTCCCTGATGCGCGTGCGATGTTGGCGCTGCTGTTCTCGCCCGGTTGCGCGCCGTTGGAGCAGCTGGAGGTGCAACTCGGGTCGACGAGCGGGTTGCCGACGACGCTGCCGGAGTCGTCGACGATCCACAGGCCGATGTCGAGCGCGCCGGTGCCTGTGGTCGCGAGGCTGGTGAGCTTGACCGTGACCTGCCAGGTGCCCGCGGGGAACGAGACCCCGCCCGCGGCGTCGACGAACCAGCCGTGGCCGTCGTACGAGGGGGCGGCGACCTTGGCGAAGTCGCCGGTGGCGATGTTCGGGTTCGTGACCGCGGTCCCCGGTGCATATTCGTAGTAGCCGGTGGCGGAGCCGGCCGTCCGGTTCTGCGACTGGGGCAGCAGGGCGCCGAGGCTCGCGTCGGGGATGTTGTCGACGTAGGTGCTCGACGAGTTGTTCGGAAGCTCGGCGACGAGATACCAGGGGCCATTGTTGGTGCTGCCGGCGGCGGGCGTTCGATACAGGCGAACGGTGACTCCGGTCGGGAGGCCGTCGACGCTGATCTCGCCCGCGGTGATCGAACCGGTTCCCGCGTTGGCGTTGCTCGGCGCCGTCTCGCCGTTCGCGTCGACGAGCGTGTAGCGGTATCGCCAGTTGGCGAGATTGCCGGTCAGGTTGCCGCCGCAGCTGTTGCACGAGATCGCCGGCACTGCCGGCGTCGGACGCGCGGTCGTGCTCACGCCCGGACTGTTGACGAGCGTGTAGGCGCCGTCCGCCTCCATCGTCGTGTTCGTCGACGCCGCACCCGACAGGTACAGCGACGACGTGTAGTCCGCGACTCCCGCGTGCGCGGGCACGGACGCGCGGCCGAGCGAGAGCACGCCGGCCGCGAGCACGAGGACCATGGCCATCACCCACCGTGGGGGTGGCCGGCTCGAGGGCAGGTGGAGCCGCAGTCTCATCGCGCAAGTCGGAGTGGGGGATATCCCCTACTCCGATGGAGTTATCGGCCTCCCCGAGAGCCGTCTTGAGCGCCCGAACGAGCAGTGGCGGCCCGGAGGCCGCCACTGCGTTTCGTTGCTCGGTGTCAACGCGTCTTACGGTGTGTACGTCGCCTCGGTGTAGGTGGCGAGGCTCGTCATCGCCGCATTCACGCCGGAGCTCCATGCCGCCGAGCTCCACGCCGCGCTCGCCCAGGCTGCGCTGGCCCACGCGGCACTGGCCCAAGCTGCCGAGCTCCACGCTGCCGAGCTCCACGCCGCCTCGGACTGCACGGCGGAAGCCCAGGCGGCCGAGTCGAACACCGGCTGACCCGTGCTGGGGCTGTTCGACACGAACGCGTCGAGGTTCTCGTTCGGGTTCGGCGGAGCGAAGTCGAGCGCAGCCGCGCTGGCTGCATCGACCTCACCGACGCCCGCCGACTGCCAGTCGACGCCCGGCAGGTAGGCCGCCGTCAGCATGAGGGCGCCCTTCACCTCGTCGGGAGTCCAGTCCGGATGCAGCGCCAGGATCTGCGCCGCCACACCCGCGACGACCGGAGACGCGAACGACGTGCCGGACATCCACATGTAGCCCGGGGACACCACGCGATCCGGCACCGTGTCGGGGATGGTCGTCCCCATCGGAACCGGCATCACCATGTAGCGGCCCGGAGCGACCATGTCGGGCTTCGAGAACCCGTCGGCCGTGTAGCCGTAGGCCGACCACGGGGCGACCGTGTCATCACTCGGATCGGAGGTCTGGTTCTGATCGACCGCGCCGACCGTGATGATGAACGGATCGTTGCCGGGAGCCGCGGACATGTCGACCGCAGCCCCGTCGCCGAAGTTGCCCGCCGCCGCGACGACGGTGATTCCCGCGAACCAGAGCCGCTCGACCGCCTGATCCAGCGGATCGAACTGGAAGCTCGTCGGAGTCGAACCGGCCATCGAGATGTTGACCACCTTGATGCCGTACGTGTCCTTGTTCGCGAGGATCCAGTCGCACGCCGCGATGACGTCGCTCTCCATCGACTCGCCGGCCGAGTTCGCCACGCGGACGCTCACAACGGGAGCGTTCTGCGCGACACCCGGGTAGTCCGACGAGGAGCCCGCAGCGATCCCGGCGACCATCGTGCCGTGACCCTCGAGATCCGTGTTCGCCGGGCTGGACAGCGGCGTGTTGGCCTCGGCGTTCGCGTCGGTGCACAGCGAGCAGAAGCTCACCTGCGCGACGATCCGCGAGCCGAAGTCCGCCGTGTCCGTGGCGTCGATACCGCTGTCGATGAACGCGATGGCCGGCGCCTGCGCAGCAGGACCGGTGATCTCGCCGGTGTTCGGATCGGTGGTGTTCCAGAGCGGGGAGACGTCGGCCGTCGTGGGCCACATCTGCGCGTCCTGGTAATCCGCCGTCTTCACCGGCTTGTCGAGCGTGACCGACTGGAGCAGCTTCGGGTACGTCGCCGCAAGGCGCTTGAGCTGCGCGCCCGTGATCGTCGCGGTGACGCCCGGGATCGACTTGTAAGTCTGAACGGTGTGGCCGTAGCCGTTACCGATCACCTTCGCGATCTGACTGCTCTTGGCGCCGTTCTGGCCCAGGACGATGAACTTGAACACCTGATTCGGGTGCGTATTCACGCGCGTGATCAGGCTCGAGGTCATCGCAGGACCGTTCGCGCCTCCGAAGTGCGGCAGGGCTGCACCGACCAGGGGCGTCGTGGAGAGGCCCGGCGCCACCGCCGGACCGCCGAACGCGGGATTGCCGGTTCCCGCGACGCCGGCGGCAGGCAACGCGAGCGCTGCCGTGGCCCCAAGGACTGCGATGCTCCCGATCGCCGGGCGCATGCGTCCCCGAGACCCTTGCCGGCCTCCTCTGCCCCAGAGAGCGTTGGCCCTACTGCCTCCGCTACTCGAGCTTGGCTTCATAGACGATTTCCTTTCTGCGCATCTGCGCAGGCCGCAGTTGCCGCACTTGCAAGCCGAGCCGTTCGGCTCCGAGGCGAACCCTTATGACCATCGCCTCACGAGACATCCCCCCGAAGGGTGAGGGGGGCCGAGAATCACTCGTTCGAGGGCCCCCGCCGCAGGTGACCGAAAGGGAGGCACGCGACGACGAGAATCGTGGCCAGCGCGCCGATGAAGGCGTACAGCCCGACGGTGCTCCCGACGTACGAGCTGGACGGCCCGCAGAACCGCGGATCGCAGTCCGCGTCCTGCCAGCCGTGGTCGACCGCGAGGCCGAGGTAGACGACGAAGTCGAGGAGCGCCGCGACGAGCCCGAGCCGGATCACGAGGCTGAGTCGCTCGCGGCGGGTGATCGCGGCCACGAGCGCCGCGAGCAGGAGGGCGACGAAGAAGGCGACCGCCGAGTCCTTCTCCTTGTTCGATATCACCGCGAACGCCGCGAGGCCGAGGAAGAAGGCGGCCACGAGCGCGTAGCGCAGGATCCGGAGCGGTCTCATCCGGCCGCCTGCCGGTTCCGCAGCGTGTGGAGGACGACGCCCAGGCCGAGCAGGGCGACGGCCGCGAGCGAGCCGGCGAGGGTGACCGGCAGCGTGCGCCGGTACGTCGTGTCGGGCGCCAGCACCGGGCCGAACTCGACGGCGGGCCGGCCGCCGGGGTGCGGATGCCGCTGCGCGACGGTCAGCGGCGACCCGACGCCGTCGATCGTCACCCCGGCGTCGGCGTCGGCCGCGGTCGTGCTCGATGCGCCGAAGACGATCCGCGAGCGTCCGGGGCCGAGCACGCGGACGGCGAATCGCCGCGCGAACCGGTGCGCGGGCAGGAGGCGCGCGAGCGGAGCGCTCGTGGTCGCGCTGTCGAGCGCGACGGGCGACGACGAGAGGCCGACGGTCACGGAGTACGCCGGCGCCGCGCCTGCGTTGGCGACGACGACGGTCGCGACGACGGACGAGCCCGTGGGCGCCCGCGGCCGGTCGACGGTCACGTGCGCGACGAGCCGCGCGGGCCGGGACGCGGCGGCTGCCGGCGCCGCCGCGAGCAGCCCTGCGGCCAGGATGACCACCAGCTGGGTCGCCCGCC
>Ga0335085_10004540_pt1 | contig 22916 bp, 21 predicted proteins | sample Lox_Sample_45_FD_206712 | JGI IMG/M metagenome (GOLD analysis project Ga0335085, IMG submission 206712) | Soil microbial communities from Loxahatchee National Wildlife Refuge, Florida, United States - Lox_Sample_4.5 | ecosystem: Environmental > Terrestrial > Soil > Wetlands | place: USA...
TTGAAGACCTCTTCCACGATATCGCAGGCTTCCTTTTTGGATGAGCCTATGCGCTCGTAGATCAGGTCCACGAGATCGGCCTTGGTCATATTCTGCGGAGTATCGTCCCCCAAACCGCTCCCCCCCGGAACGGAATTTAACTCTACTGCCGCAACTCTGCCCCCAGCCGCCGCCGCGCCCCCTCGGTCAAATCGCCGTGGGCGCGGTTCACCTCCTCATCCGTGAGTGTGCGATCTTTCCCGCGATAACGGCACGCGAGCGCCATGCTCTTCCTGCCCGGCGCTATCGATTCCCCCTCATACACGTCGAAAACATCAACGCTCTCGAGCAAGGGCGGCGCGCTTTCCCTGATCGCCGCGATCACTCGAGCCGCGGGGATGCCACGATCCACCACCAGAGCGAGGTCGCGTCGGATTGCGGGGTATCTCGGTGGAGCCGTGACTTCTTGGCGCGGCAGGAAACCATAGGCGATGAGATGTACCAAGTCAAGTTCACTAAGCGCGCAAGGACTGCTTAGTTCCACTCTCATCGCCGCTGCCGGATGCAACTCGCCCAGATAGCCGATCGGCCTGCCATCGAACATCACTCGCGCCGCGCGCCCGGGATGCAGAAACGGATAGTCGGCTTCGCCTGCGGCGTCAAACGCAACGCGCGCGGCCACGCCCAGCGCGTAGAACCATTGCTCGAGCACACCCTTGAGCGTGAAGAAGCTTGCAGCCACGGCCGGCCGTCCGACTGCGCCCAGCGCATAGTCGCCGTAGCTGATTGCGGCCAGCCGCTCGTACTCGACCGGCGCGCCATCGTGCGTCGAAAAGACCTTGCCGATCTCGAAAGCGTGAAAGGACGCCGCTTCACGGTTGAGATTGAAGCGCAGCGCGCCAAGCAGCCCTGGCGCCAGGCTGAGCCGCAGCTCGCTCAGCTCTGCGGAGAGCGGATTCGCAACTCGCACCGCCTTGCCGCCCATCCCGGGATAGAGCCGATTATCGTCCGGCCCGATGAATGCGATCGTTCTCAGCTCGGTCAGGCCCGCACCGACCATCAACTCGCGCGCCGCGCTGATAAAGCTCCTGTAGTCGTTAGGCGTCGCGGGCATCGCCGCGCGCTGCGGCACCGTCGCGGGAATCTCGGTCAGTCCCTTGAGCCGCGCGATTTCCTCGGCGAGGTCGGCCGGCTCGTTCAGGTCCGGGCGAAACGAGGGCGGTGTGACCATCAGCCGGCGCGCGCCCGCCGGTTTGACCGCGGCGCCGAGCGCGCTCAGCCGCGCGCGGACTTCCGCGCCCGGAATCGCAACGCCCAAAAGCGAATCCACCGCGCCGAGATCCAGCATCACGCGGCGCTCGGACGCCGGCCGCGGCTCCGCCTCGACCGCGGGTCCCGAGACCTTGCCGCCGGCACTGGCGATTATGAGCTCGGCGACGCGCGCGAGCGCGCGCATCTGGCCGCCACGATCGATCGCGCGCTCGAAGCGGTAGCTGGCCTCGCTGCGAAGACCCAGGCGGCGCGCGGTGCGCGCGATCGTCATCGGCTCGAAATAAGCGCTCTCCAGCACCAGGTCGGTGGTGGCGGCGCTGACTTCCGAGTTGAGCCCGCCCATGATTCCCGCGATCGCCAGCGGCTTTTCCGGGTCCGCGATCAGCAGGTCGGCCGGCTCGAGCGCGCGCCGCACGTTATCGAGCGTGACAAATTCGCGGTCGAGCGCGCCATCTGGCGCCTGGTCGGCGCGGCGCACCACGATCCGCTGCCGGGCGATTTGCGTGCTGTCGAAGGCGTGCAGCGGTTGTCCCAACTCCAGCATCACGTAATTGGTCGCGTCGACCACGTTGTTGAGGCCGCGCATCCCGCACAGCTCCAGCCGCCGCCGCATCCAGAGCGGCGAGGGCCCGATCTTCACGCCGCCTATCGGCAGCCCCGCGTAATGTGGACAAAGCCCGGGCGCCAGTATCTCGACCGCGAGCTCCGGCTGCGCGCGCTGACCGCTGCCGCGCGCCCTGAGCATCGCGGACTTCACGGCCGGCTGCTTGAGCTTCAGCCCGAATAATGCCGCCACTTCGCGCGCGAGCCCTAGGATCGACAGGCTATCGCCGCGATTGGGCGTGATCGCGATGTCGAGCACCGTGTCGTCGGAACGCAAATAGGAGGCCAGTTCAACCCCGATCGGCGCGTCGTCCGACAGCGCCACGATACCCGCGTGATCGTCGGAAAATCCCAGCTCGCGCTCCGAACAGAGCATCCCCTCCGAGCGCACGCCGCGGATAACTGCTGCCTGAAGAGGCGGTGCGTCGGCGAGGCTCGCGGCGCGATGGCCGCCGCTGCCATGCCCGCTGCCGATAAGCCGGGCGCCCAGGCGTGCGAACGGCGCCGTCATCCCCGCGCGCACGTTGGGCGCGCCGCAGACCACGCTGAAACGCCCGACCGCGCCGGCGTCGACGTCGCACAGATTGAGACGGTCGGCGTTGGGATGGCGCTCGACCTTGAGCACGCGCGCCACGAAGACGTCGCTGAAACCCGGCGTTACGCGTTCGACGTTCTCGACCTCGAGCCCGGCGAGCGTCAAGCGGCGGCACAACTCCTCGACTTCGGCTTCGAGCGTGACGAACTCGGCGAGCCAACTGAGCGGCAGCTTCATGACGATGATCCCGGGTCCGAAGACCGGGCGACCGAAGATCGGGCTGTGAAGGACGGAAATTGTCCGAGAAAGCGCAGGTCGTTTTCGAAAAAGAGCCGCATGTCGTCGACGCCGAGCTTGAGCAGCGCCTGCCGTTCGACGCCCATCCCGAAGGCAAAACCCTGGTACTCGGCGGGGTCGTAACCGACTTTGCGCAGCACGTTGGGATGAATCATCCCGGAGCCCAGGATCTCGGTCCATCCGCTCTGCTTGCACACGCGGCATCCCGCGCCCCCGCAGAGTAGGCAACTGATGTCGAGTTCGGCGCTCGGCTCGGTAAACGGGAAAAAGCTCGTGCGAAATCGCACCTCGGTGCGCGGGCCATAGAACGCGCGCGCGAATTCGCTCAGCACGCCCTTAAGATGCGCCATCGTGACCCGCCCGGCGCGGTCAACCATGAAGCCCTCGATCTGGCTGAACATCGGCGAGGCGCGCACGCTCAATTCATCGCGCCGGTAGCAGTTGCCTGGACACACCACTGCCAGCGGCGGCTTGCGGCTTTGCATCACGCGAATCTGGCCGTTGGAAGTGTGCGTGCGCAGCAGCATCTCCCCGGGCAGGAAAAAGGTGTCTTGCATCTCGCGCGCCGGATGGTCGGGCGGAAAATTGAGCGCCTCGAAGTTATGAAAATCGTCCTCGACGTCCTGGGTTGCGGCGATCTCGAAGCCCATCGAGGCGAAAATGTCGAGCATCTGCTCCATCACCAGGGTCAGCGGATGGAGCCGGCCCCGCGCGACGCGTGCGCCGGGCAGCGTCACGTCGAGCCGCGCCTCGCCGAGCGAGCGGGCGAGCGCGACGGCGCGCTGCCGCTCCTGCAGCGCCTCGATGCGGCCTTCGATCTCGCGTTTGATCTGATTGACGAGCTGGCCGATGGCCGGGCGTTCCTCGGCGGCGACCTCACGCATCCGGCGCATCACGTCGGTCAGTTCGCCGCCGCGCCCGAGCACGCGCACGCGCACCGCTTCGATCTGCTCGGCGCTCGCGCCGTCGTCCAACTGCGCCATCGCCGCGGCGCGAAGAGCTTCGAGCTGTTCTCTCATCACGTCCTCAGGAAGTGTGTATGCGCACCATCCGGTCCGCTCGCGAGCGCGCCAAACCGGGCATCGTCAAACTCCCAAAAAGGATCGAGCACAGGAGCATCGAACGACAATCAAGGAAAAGACCATGCGGCCGCGCGCCACATGGTCCTCGAAAGCCGCCAGGGCGCTCTGCCCCTCTAGGCGGCTTTGGCTTGAGCTGCGGCCTCGAGTGCCTTTTTGGCCGTGGCAGCCAGCTCGGCAAAAAGGCCTTCGCGCGCAAGCGCGAGGGCGGCAAGCTGCTTGCGGTCGATCTCGACGCCGGCCTTCTTGAGCCCGTCCATCATGCGGCTGTAGCTCAGCCCGTATTCGCGGGCGAGCGCGTTGATTCGCGTGATCCACAGTGCGCGGAAGTCGCGCTTCTTCTGCTTGCGATCGCGATAGGCGTAAGTCAGCCCCTTCTCCAGCGTGCTGCGGGCCTGGCGGTAGAGTTTGCGGCCGCCGACGAAACCGGAGGCGAGCTTGAGCTGTCGTTTGTGACGGCGGCGTGTTTTGGGGCCGCCTTTGGCGCGAGGCATCGGAGGTCAGTCCTTTTCCTTTTTGATTGCCCTAGAGATACGGGACCAGTTTGCGCATAGTGCGCGCGTCAGTGGCGTTCAGGACGTTTGGCCGGCGCAGGTGGCGTTTGCGGGCACGGCCTTTGGACGAGAGCAGGTGGCGCAGGTAGGCCTTTTTGTGCTTGACCTTGCCGGTTTTGCTCACGGAGAAGCGCTTGGCGGCGCTGCGATTGGTCTTCAGTTTGCCCATCGGATGCGGCTCTTGCTCCCGGTCGCTGGATGCAGTCCCGATTCTCGGGTCTTTCCCAAATCCTAGCGCGGCGTCAGCAGGATCGACATGTTGCGCCCCTCCATCCGGGGCAGACCGTCCGCCTGTGCGATGTCCTGCACCTGGGCGACGATCGAATCAAGCAACGTGCGTCCCAGCTCGGGATGGGTTATTTCCCGGCCGCGAAACGAAATCGAGAGCTTAACACGCTGACCCTCGGCAACAAAGCGCCGGATGTGCTTGATTTTGAACTCGACGTCATGTTTTTCCGTCCGCGCGCCCATCTTGACCTCCTTGATCGCCGTGGCGGTCGAATGACGCTTGGAGTCATGGGTCTTTTTCTTTTGCGCGTAGCGGTACTTGTCGAAATCGGTGACGCGGCATACCGGGGGCTGGGCGGTGGGTGCGACCTCGACCAGGTCGAGGCCCCGGCTTTCGGCCACGCGAATCGCCTCGCGAGTGCTGAGCACGCCGACCTGGCGGCCGTCAACGTCGATTACCCGGACTTCCGGGACGCGAATCTGGTTGTTCACCCTTATCGCCGGCTCGCGCGGGGGCGGGGTACGAAAGTCTCTACGAATAAATCACCTCCGTCGGCATCTCAGCCGACTTGCCGCGGAAAACTGACAGCTCCTCCCGTCAAACGTAAGCGGCAATTCCGTCGAATTGTTCCCTCAGCTCAGCGACCGAATCAGCCCGGCAACGCTTCACTTTTCAGCAGCTCAACGACTTTTTCAAGCGCCATGACTTGGCCCTTGGCGCCGCGCAAGAGCCTCAGCGACACGCTGCGCGCGGCCGCCTCGCGCTCGCCCACGACGATCATGTACGGCACCTTGGCCATCTCGGCTTCGCGCACTTTGAAGCCCAGCTTCTCGTTTCGAATGTCGGCCCACGCCCGTATGCCCTCGCGCTTCAAGAGACCTGCGAGCTCGGCGGCGTAGTCCTCGACCTTCTCGCTCAAGGAAAGCACGCGCGCCTGCTCGGGCGCGAGCCAGAACGGCAGCACGCCGCCGGTATGTTCGAGCAGCACGCCGATAAAACGCTCAAGGGAGCCCAGGATCGCGCGATGGATCATCACCGGGCGTTCTTCGGCGCTCGACGCATTAGTGAACGTCAGGCCGAAGTTCTCGGGCATGTTGTAGTCGAGCTGGATGGTCGCGAGCTGCCATCGCCGCTTGAGCGCGTCGGGCACGTAGATCTCGATCTTCGGCCCGTAGAACGCGCCTTCGCCGGGGTTGATTTCATACTCGAGGCCGTTGCGCTTAAGCGCCTCGCACAGGATCGCCTCGCTCGTCCGCCAGAGCTCTTCCGTGCCGAGATGCCGCTCGGGCATCGTCGCGACCTTGGATTCCAGCCGCTCGAAGCCCAGCGTCTGATAGATGTCGCGCACCATCTGCAGGTTGAGATCGATCTCGGCGGCGGTCTGTGCGGGGGTGCAGAAAACGTGGGCGTCGTCCTGCGCCATCGAACGCACGCGCGTCAGCCCGTGCAGCGTGCCCGAGCGTTCGGCGCGATGGAGCCGGCCGAAGTCGGCGATGCGCAGCGGCAGGTCGCGGTACGAACGCTTTTCGGCGCGGTAGATGAACGTGTGCCCGGGACAGTTCATCGGCTTGAACGCGTAGCCCTTGCGCCATCCTTCGGGGCTCGAATCGATCCGGTCGACGTCGGCGCTCTCGCGGTCGGTGGTCAGGAACATGTTCTCGCGAAAATTGTCCCAGTGGCCGGAAGTGTGCCAAAGCTCGTTCTTGTACACCTGCGGCGTGATCACTTCCTCGAAGCCATAGCGCCGATAGAGCCGGCGAATGTAATCGACGAGCGCGTTGTAGATGATCGCGCCCTTGGGCAGAAAAAACGGCGACCCGGGCGAAATCGGATCGAACACGAACAGCGCCATCTCGCGGCCGAGCTTGCGATGGTCGCGCGAGCGCGCGAGCTCGAGCAGCTTCAGATGCTCCTCGAGCGCCTCCTTGCTCGCGAACGAGGTTCCGTAAATCCGCGAGAGCATCGCGTTGCGCTCGTCGCCGCGCCAGTAGGCGCCGGCGACGCTGGTCAGCTTGAAGGCCCGGATATACCCGGTCGCCGGCACGTGCGGCCCGCGGCACAGGTCCATCCAGTCGCCCTGCCGGTAGATCGACACGCGATCGTCGGGGATGCCGCTCAGGATTTCGACCTTGTAGTCCTCGCCCATCGCGCGGAAGCGCTCGATCGCCTCGGCCCGCGCGACCTCGATCCGTTCGACCCTGAGATTGGCCTTCGCCAACTCGCGCATCTTTGCCTCGATCTTCGGCAGGTCGTCGACCGTGAACGGCGTTGGCGGCGCGAAATCGTAAAAGAAGCCGTCCTCGATCGTCGGGCCGATCGTCACCTGGGTGCCGGGATAGAGGCTCTGCACCGCCTGGGCCATCAAATGGGCGGTCGAATGGCGCAGCACGTCGAGTCCCTCGGGGCTGTCCGCTCTGACCGGCTCGAGCGTGGCATCCTCTTCGATCGGGCGGCTCAGATCGACCAGCTTGCCGTTAAGGCGCCCGGCCACGACCTGGCGTCCTGCGGCGCCGTCGAGCACTTCGAGGATCGTGATCCCGCGCGGCACGCTGCGCGAGTACCCGTCGAGCGATACGGTGACCTGGGCGCTCATTCCTGGATGGACACGGGGGCCTGCATGGACGCGGGAGCGATGAAGGGGCGAGGGGCAATCATGAATGGACGCACGGATTCGTCGGACGGAGGCGCGCCGGTGCCTGAGGACCGCGAAATGTCATGCTAGTAGTATAGCGGAAAGCGGATTGGTAGGCACGGGCGGGTTTGAACCGCCGACCCCTTCCGTGTCAGGGAAGTGCTCTACCACTGAGCTACGTGCCTTCGTTCCAGATCAAGGTGTCTGCGGCCGGGAGACCCCGGCCGCAGCCTCGAATCGGTAACAGATATCCCGAGCGTGGGCAACCAAGCGGCCGGCAAGCGACCGCCGACGGCCTATCTGCTAAGCTCTGCCGCCGGCGGCCTCGGAGATGGATCGCGAACGAATCGCCCGTATCTTCTTTTTCGCCTTTTTTGCCTTTATGGGCTATCAGCTCTACCTGCTGCTGAGCCCCTTTATGGTGCCGATCGTGTGGGCGATGCTGCTGGCCTTTATCGCCCATCCCGCGCTCGTCGATTCCCAGCGCTTCATCCGCAGCCGCACCGCATGCGCCCTGATTATTACCGTGGTCCTGGCGCTGGCCATCGCAATACCTACCGCCTGGCTCTCCAGCGAACTTGCGCTCGAAGCCACCAAGGTTCCGCTCAGCCAGCTCGTCCGCCAGGGCGGATTCGCGCACGTCGGCAGTCAGGCGTTCCATTCCGATACCCTCGCGGCGGTCGAGCGCTGGCTCGAGCATCAGGGCCTGCGGATCGAAGACGTGCGCCGCTGGATGGAGAGGGCGAGCACCCACATCACCGGTTATTTCACCGCGAACGCCACCACGTTTGCGGGCAACCTGGTCAGGTTCGCCTTCGACGTCGTGCTCATGCTGCTCACCTTCTTCTACCTGCTGCGCGACGGGGAGGATTATTACGAATTCGTCCGCGCGCTCACTCCGCTCTCCGACGAGGACAAGGCGATGGTGTTCGAGACCTTGCGCTCGACGCTGTCCTCGACGATCCGCGGGCTTTTGATGTCGGCGCTGTTCGAAGGCTTGCTGCTCTGCCTCGGCTATCTATTCACCGGAATTCCGGACGCGGTCCTCCTCGGCGCGGCCTCGGGCGCGGCCGGTCTGCTGCCGATCGGAGGCACCGCCCTCGTCTGGATACCGGCCGTGGTCTATCTCTGGGTGATGGTGGGATGGGGCTGGGCGGTGACGCTGCTCGTGTGGAGCGTGCTCGTGGTTGGCATAATCGACAATCTGCTGAAGCCGCTGGCGATCGGCCAGGGCACCGGATTGCCGGCGGTCGCGCTCTTTTTCGGCATCACCGGCGGGCTCAAGGTGTACGGGCCGCTGGGCCTGTTCGCCGGCCCGGCTGTGATCGCGGTCTTCGCCGCACTCATCCGCGTCTATCGCCGCAGTTACGGCGAGCGCCCGCCGTCCTCGTTCGCCTAGCGGCCGGCGCGGTGCCTCGCGAACGGCCGGGCGCGCCCCCCGTGGCCCAGCGCCGTGCGCGAGGATAGATTAGAGCCATCGGATCCCCCGCGATGAGCCTCGAGAAGGAGAACAAGGCGCTTGCGATAATCGATCGCTTGCGGGGGAGCGGGTTTGTCGCCTACCTCGCCGGCGGATGCGTTCGCGACCGCGTGCTCGGCGTCCCGGCCAAGGACTACGACATCGCCACCGACGCGCGTCCCGAGGTCGTGCAGGAGCTCTTCGACGACACGATCGCGGTCGGCGCCCGCTTCGGCGTGATTATCGTTGTAATCGACGGCGACCCTTTCGAGGTCGCGACCTTCCGCGCCGACGCGCCCTACGTCGACGGCCGGCGCCCCTCCGCGGTGCACTTCGGCACGGTCGAGGAGGACGCGCGCCGGCGCGACTTCACGATCGGCGGGATGTACTTCGATCCCGCCACCGGCGGCATCATCGATCTCGTCGGCGGGATGCGCGACTTGCACGCCGGCGTCATCCGCGCGATCGGCAATCCCAACGAGCGCTTCGAGGAGGACCATCTGCGCGTGCTCCGCGCGATCCGGTTTGCGACGAGGCTCAATTTCGAGATTGACGCCGCGACGCGGACCGCGATGCGCCGCGCGGCGCCCAGGGTCGCCAACATCGCCGCCGAACGCGTCGGCGAGGAGACCGTCGCGATCATGACCGGCGGCCACGCCGGGCGCGGGCTTGAGCTGATGCGCGAGAGCGGACTGCTTGAGGTCGTGATGCCCGAAGTGCTGCCGATGATCGGGTGCGAACAGCCGGAGAATTTTCATCCTGAAGGTGACGTGTACCGGCACACCTGGCTTGCGCTCTCGATGCTGGAGGCGGGATGCGCCGAGACGCTCGCCTTCGGCGTGCTGCTGCACGACGTCGCCAAGCCGCAGTGCCGCGCGGAGAGCGGCGACAAGGTTACGTTCTATGGACACACCGAGCAGGGCGCGGAGATGGCCGAGGGGATCATGCGGCGGATGCGCCGCTCGCGCTTCGTGCAGGAGCGCGTCGCCCATCTCGTGCGCAATCATCTGCGGCTCGTGATGGCGCCGCGGATGCGCCGGGCCACGCTCAGGCGGATGCTCGCCGAGGACGGTTTCGGCGAATTGCTCGAACTCTCGCGCCTGGACGCGCTCGCCTCCAGCTCCAACCTGGGCTTCTATTATTTCTGCGCCCGCGCGCTCGCCGCGATGGGCCGCGAGGAGATTCGCCCTCCGCGCCTGCTTGGCGGCGACGATCTTATAGCGATGGGCTTCGCGCCGGGGCCGCAGTTCAAATCGATTCTGAAGGATGTCGAGGATCAGCAGCTCGACGGCGCGCTCGCCTCGCGCGACGAGGCGCTGGATTACGTTCGCGCCCGCTACGGCCCGCCGCTGCCCGCCTGAGCGCGGACGCGCCGATGCTCACCGCCCGCAACGTCACCCGCCGCTTCGGTTCGCTGCTCGCGCTCGACGGCGTCGATTTCGACGCCCGTCCGGGCGAGATCGTGGCGCTGCTCGGCGAGAACGGCGCCGGCAAGACCACGCTGATGAACATCCTGGCGGGCCGGCTTCGTCCGGACGCAGGTTCGATCGAACTCTTCGGCCGTCCGCTTCTCCCGGGCTCGCCCGCCGCCGCGCTGGCGGCCGGCGTCGTCGCCGTGCATCAGAGCCCGATGCTGTTCGAGCGGATGACATGGGAGGAAAATCTGGCGCTCGGCGGCTTTGGCGCGGAGAAGACGCGCGCGGGCCGCGAAGGTTTGACCATAGATCTGAATCGGGTCGCGGCGCGCGCGGCCGCGACGGCGGCCGAACTCGGGTTCGCCCTGCCGCCGCGGGGGACGCGGATGGAGCAGCGCTCGATGGCCGAGCGGGTGCGGATGGAAGTCCTGCGCGCGCTGAGCTTCAGGCCGCGCGTGCTCATCCTCGACGAGCCCACCGGCCTGCTTGCGCCGGGCGAGCTGGCCGCCTTTCTCGACCTGCTCGGCCGCCTGCGCGCCGAGGGCCGAATCGTAATCCTGATCACGCACAAGCTAGCCGAGGCGCTCGCCGTCGCCGACCGCATCACGGTGCTCCGCCGCGGCCGCGTCGTCGCGCGCCGCGCCCGCGGCGAGGCGACCGAAGACGAACTTGCCGTCCTGATGATCGGCGGGCTTGCCCCGCCGTTCAAAGCCGCGCCGGCCGCGCCTGGCGCCGGGGCGGCAGCCGAGGGGCAAACTCTGCTCGAAGTCAGGGATCTGCTGGTCGAGCGCGACGGATGGCGCGCACTCGACCATGTGAATCTAGAGATCGCGGCGGGCGAGATCGTCGGGATTGCGGGGGTTGACGGCAACGGCCAGAGCGAGCTGGTCGAGGCGATGGCCGGTGCGCGCCGCCCTGTCAGCGGGTTGATTCGCGTCGCTCCGAGGGTGGACGGGGGAGATCATTGCCGCTGCGATGCCGGCGCGATCGCGGTGATCCCGGAAAATCGCGACCTTGACGGCCTGATCCTCGAGATGCCGCTATGGGAGAACCTGATGCTCGCGCGTCCGCTCCTGGCACGCGCCTGCGGCGGAGGCTGCGGATGGCTCAACGTGGCGCGCGCGATTGCGTTATGCGCGGACCTGCTCGAGCGATTTCGAATCCGCGCGGCCGGTCCGCAAGCGCTCGCGGCAGGGCTTTCCGGCGGTAATCGCCAGCGCCTGTGCGTAGCGCGCGCGCTCGAAAGCCGCCCGCGCGTGCTGGTCGCGCACAACGTCACCCGCGGGCTCGACCTCGCGGCCGCGGCTGAAGCGCATCGAATGCTGGCGGCGTTCGCCGCCGAGGGCGGCGCGGTGCTCCTCGTTTCGAGCGATCTCGACGAGCTGATCGCGCTCTGCGGGAGGCTCTGCGTGATCAGCCGCGGACGCCTGCGCGCAGTGGAAGCGGACGAGCGCGATCCGTCGCGGCTCGGGCTGCTGATGGCGGGCGCGTGTTAGCGCGCCTAGCGCTTTAAGTGCTCCAACTCGAGCGTAAAGCCGATCGATTGCGCGGTCATGCCTTCGCCCCGGCTTTCCTGATGCGTCGCTTTGACCGGGCCGACGCCAGGGGCGAGCCAGTAGTAGTCCTCGACGCTTACGTCCTCGCCGCCCGCCACCAGCCGCACGCCCGAATTGACGCCCGGCGCGCGCGCCGTCCCTTTCGCGGTCGAGGCCAGGCCGGTGCTCCGGACACGGACGCATCCGCTAAATGTTCCGGCAGGCACGGAGACGTTGTCATTGACGCTTTCGATCCGGGTGGCTGCGTCGTACACGGTGCCGTCGAACGTACGGTCCATCTCGCGCCAGCTGGTGCCGGCCGCGATCGGCAATTTGATCACGTAAGAATGGTCGTTCAGCCGCGATTCGGAGCCGTCGCTTTCGTCGATCGCGACGTGGCGGATTCCCTGGCCGTCGTCGGCGTAGAATTCGGTGTAGGTCTTGTCGCCGCCGGTGTTCCGCTGCGGGGTCGCATTGAAGCCGAAGACCTGGCGCGGCGCCAGGTTGGTCGTGGCCAGTTCGCCCCGAGCGCCGGTCGAGCCCGTGAAGCGAAACGTCCAGACCATCCCGGGCTTTAGCGGAAAGTAGTAGGCGAGTCCGCCGCTCGTGCGCGTGCATCCGCCCGCCGCCATTGCGGCAAATGCCGCCGCCGCCACCAACGCGTTCGCCAGTTTTGCTCTCATGTCGTCTCCGCTTCTCGGGAAGGTTCTTACGCCCGCGTCGGCGCGGGTCAAGCTCCTCGCCGGGCGCGATGCGCCTTGACTGCTATCGACAGGCAAGCCTAGCCTACATTTCAATATCGGCAAAAATCGGACGGCGTCGAAGAGAGGCGGCGAGACCCATGAATGGCGTTCACGACCTGGGCGGGATGCACGGTTTCGGGCCGGTTGTCCCGGAGCAGAACGAGCCGGTTTTTCATTCCGACTGGGAAAAGCGCGTGTTCGCGATGACGCTGACCGCGATGGGACGCCGCGTGTGCAACGTCGACGAGTTCCGCCGCGCGATCGAGCACATGCCGCCGGCCAGCTACCTCGCCGCAAGCTACTACGAAAAATGGCTTCACGCGATCGAAGCACTGCTGGTCGAGAAGGGCGTAGCCACCCGCGAGGAGATCGCCGCGGGACACGCCGGCGCGCCCGGGCCCGCCAAGGCGGCCGGACCGCCCGATAACGACGGCGGGGTGGAGTCATTCGACAGTTCCGCGGTCAAGCTGCGCTTCGACAAGAGCTACAAACCCCGCTTCAAGGCCGGCGACCGCGTGGTCGCGCGCAATTTTAATCCCGAGCATCACACGCGTCTCCCGCGTTACGCGCGCGGCAAGCGCGGCGTCGTCCGCTACGATCACGGCGTCTTCGTATTTCCCGACACGCACGCCCATGGCAAGGGTGCCCGGCCGCAGCACGTTTACACCGTGGAGTTTGAGGCCAAGGAGCTGTGGGGCGCCGATCGCAACGAGCGTGCGCCCGTCTACCTGGATTGCTGGGACGACTATCTCGAGCGCGACCGCACTGCCGCCGCCACCGCGAAACCTTCCGTCAAGGCGCGCGCCGCCAAGCCGGCCGTCCGGTCCAGGCCTCGAGCGCGCGCGGCCGCCAAAAAAGGACGCAAACGATGAGCGACGCATACGACCATCACGACGGACATGATTACCACAACGCTCCGCTGTCCGAGCCGGCCCAGCGCGTCAAGGCGCTGGAGCAGTTGCTGATCGAGAAGGGCCTGGTCAACCCGCAGGCGCTCGACGAACTGATCGATACCTACGAGCGACGCATCGGCCCTCGCAACGGCGCCCGCGTGGTCGCCCGCGCATGGACCGATCCCGAGTACCGCAAGCGCCTGCTCGCCAACGCCGCCCAGGCGATCGAAGAGCTTGGCTTTCCGCCGGGTCCGCAGGGCGAGCACATGATGGCGCTCGAGAACACGCCGCGCTTGCACAACCTCGTGGTTTGCACGCTTTGCTCGTGCTACCCGTGGTCGGTCCTGGGACTGCCGCCGGTGTGGTACAAGAGCACGGCATACCGGGCGAGCGCGGTGAACGATCCGCGCGGACTGCTGAAGGGATTCGGGCTCGACGTCGGCGACAAGGAAGTGCGCGTATGGGACTCCAGCTCCGAGATGCGCTATTTCGTGATTCCCGAGCGTCCCGCCGGCACCGAGCAGCTGAGCGAGGACGAGCTTGCCGATCTCGTCACGCGCGATTCGATGATCGGTACGGGCCTTCCGAAATCTCCCGCGCGGAGCGCGCGCCGCGCCGGCGCGTCGAAGTGACGTGCGCCCCGACGGAGCGTATCCAGTGTCAGCCAGGCCCTCCGCACAAAAGACCGCCCCGGATAAGACCGCCGAAGATCTGATCGCGGCCGCCCGCGCGCTGGCTCCCCAAGCCACCTTCGGCGAGCCGTGGGAGGCGCGCGCCTTTGCCGTCGCGGTCGCGCTCTGCGAGGCGGGACAGTTCCAATGGGCCGATTTCCAGCAGAGCCTGATCGACGAGATCGCCGCGGCAGAGAGGGCCGGCGCCGTTACTGCCGGCGGCGCGGATTACTACCGTCACTGGCTGAGTGCGCTGGTCCGGCTGCTCGAGGCCAGGGGAATCGTCGGCGTTGCGGAGCTCAGTGCGCGAATCGCCGAGGCCGGTCCGCCGCCGCCTCCGCAGGACCCGCGCGGCGCCCATCGGCACGGACAGAACAGATAGGCAAACCGCACGCGCACTGCGGCGGACGCCGAGCTATAGACGATGTACCGTTACCTGGTCGGTGCGATTGTCGCTGCGCTGGTTGCCGGGCTGCTCGGATGGCATTGGTATCAGCAGGAACAGGCCGAGCATCGGCACGACCAGGCGCAGATCGGCGATCTCTCCGCCCGTATCAGCCAGCTCGAGGCGCAGAACAAGCAGCTCGATGCAGACCTTGCCAAGGTGCAGGCCGAGGAGCAGCGGCAGGTTACTGAAAACGACTTGCTGACCAAGACGCTCGAGCAGGCCAAGCTGACCGGCAAGATTCCCGACAAGCTTCCCTATCCGCCCAAGTGACGGCGCGCGCGTCCGCTTAGTTCTTTTCCGGCGTGACGGCGAATCGATGCCATTCCGCCAGATATGCGAGCGAGCGCATGTTCGGCATCCGGTCGAGATAGACTTCACCGTTCAGATGGTCGGTCTCGTGCTGGACGACGCGGGCGTGGAAATCGCTCGCGATAAAATCCAGCGCTTCGCCGCGCCGCCCCAGCGCGGTTACGCGCAACTGCCTGTAGCGCGGCGCCCGCCCGCGCATCTCCGGGATGCTGAGGCATCCTTCCCAATCCTCGACCACCGTGCGGTCGAGGATCGTAACCTCGGGGTTGACGAGAAAGGTGAGCGGCACCGAGGGCATCTCCGGGTAGCGCGGATGATGTTCGACCTCGAGCACGGCGACCCGCAGCGGCAAATGGATCTGCGGCGCGGCAAGCCCCACGCCAGAGTACTCGCGCATCGTGTCGACCATGTCGTCGAGCAGGCGCTGGAAGTCGGGCGTGCTGATCCGCTCCGGCGCGACCGGCTGCGCCTTCGCGCGCAGCACCGGGTAACCAAGACGGGCGACTTTCAGAATCATCGGTGCCACCTCTGCGGCTTTTACGAAAGCCGCGCGATTATCTCCGTTTGCCGCGCGCCGCGCCACCGCGAGCGCCGCGCCGCCTGCTCTAGAAGCCGAACTGGATGATGTCCGCGCGGGCGGCGGCGTACGCGCGCGCGAACTCAAGCTGCGCTGCACTCTCGGCGTGAATCTCGAACATCGGTTCGCCGCGCGAGACCACGTCGCCGACAGTCTTGAGCATCCGCACTCCCGCGGCGACGTTGGCGGGCGCGCCGGCGAGCTTGGCCACGCGGCCCATCTCCCAGTTATCGATTTGGCGGATGCGGCCGTCGCCGGGTGCGCCGACTATGGTCTGAAAGAGCGCCGCCCCCGGCATCTCGCGCGCGCCCTGCGCCAGCACGATCTCTTCGAACTTGCCGAGCGCGGCGCCCGAGTCGAGCGCGGCCTGCGCCGCGTGGTAACCGCCGGCCGGCGCGACCTTGCCGCTCATCTCGAGCAGCCGCGCAGCCAGAAACAACGACTTCTCACGCAGATCGACCGGCGCCTGCGCATCTCTCCGCAGGACCGCAAGCACGTCGAGCGCCTCCAGCCTGGGTCCGATGCCGCGTCCGATGGGCGCGTGCGCGTCGGTGATTTCGATATCGAGCCGAAGGTCGATCCGCTCGGCCACCGTACGGAACAGCGCGCCGAGCCGTTCGGCCTCGGCCAGCGTGCGCACCTTGGCGCTCAGGCCGAGCGGAATATCAATGAGCACGTGCGTCGCGCCGACGCTTTTCTTCTTCGCCAGGATCGAGGCGACCATCTGCACCTCGGTGTCCATCTCCATCGGCCGTTCGACAGTGATCAGGATGTCGTCTGCGGGCGCCAGTTCGAGCGCGCCGCCCCAGGCGATGCAGCCGCCGGTGCGCTCGACCACCTTGCGCATCCGCTCGGCGCCGAGCGCGACGTCGGCCAGCATCGCCATCGTGTCCGCGGTGCCGGCGGGACTGGTGATCGCGCGCGAAGAAGTTTTGGGCACGGTGAGGCCGAGCGCGGCGAGGATCGGCACGATGATCATCGTGGTCCGGTTGCCCGGGATGCCGCCGATGCAATGCTTGTCCACGATCGGACCCGGCCCGAATTGCAGCTGCGAACCGGTCGCAACCATCGCGCGCGTGAAATCCACCAGTTCATCGGCGTCGAGCGCGCGGATCGCGCAGGCCATCACGAACATCGCCAGCTCCACCCGCGAGTAGCGATGATGGGTCACGTCGGAGAGAATCGCGTCGAAGGCGGCGCGCGAGAGCCGTCCGCCGCGCAGCTTCTCGCGCACCATATCGACGCTCGGCGGGGCGAACGCGAGCGTGGCGCTGACCGGCGCGCCCTGCGGCAATCCCAGGTCGCGAAAAGCGTCCTCGGTGAGGCCGATCTCGTCTTCGGCGATCAGCGTGTCGAAGCAGAAGCCCAGCACCCCCGAGACCTGGCGCGTCTGACCGGTATGCGGATCCACTCCGATGACCCGCGCGCGGTCCATCGGATTGAATCCCAGATTGCCTTTGGCCACGGCATCGCGATGGATCACGATGATCCGCTCGCGCAGGGTTTCGATGCACAGGTGCTTGAGCCGGAAGGTCCCGTCTTTCATGGGAATCGAACCGCCTGCCGACTCACAGGCGTACGGTCTGAAGCTGCTCGGCCACGATCGCGTTCCATTTCAACTCCTTCAGTATAGCCGTGCGCAACGCCTCGGCCGCGGCCGGATCGCCATGCACCACGTACACCGCCTCGGGCGGCCGCGGCGCCGCCCGCAGCCATCCGATAAGCTCCGCCTGGTCGGCGTGCACCGAGAAAGCCTGCACATTGATGACCTCGGCTTTGACCGGAACGTAGCGGCCGAGCATCTTGACTTGCGGCTCGCCGTTGAGCAGGCGGCGTCCGCGGGTGCCGTCGGCCTGGTAGCCGACGAGAATCACGGTGTTGGCGGGGTCGGGCAGGCGGTTGGCCAGGTGATGAAGCACGCGGCCTCCCGTCGCCATCCCGGAAGCCGAGATAATAATGGCGGGCCCGGCCAGCGAATTGAGCGCGATTGATTCTTCGACCGTGTGGGTTTCGATAAGTCCCGCGGGATCGAAGACCTCGGGAGTGGCAGCGATCTCCGGGCGCAGCTCCTGGTCGCCGCGCTCGGCCGCCGCGCGGTAGATCTTGAGCGCCGCCGTCGCCATCGGGCTGTCGACATAGACCGGCACCGCCGGCACCCGCCGCGCGCGCACCAGGCGCTCGAGATGGAACAGCACGACTTCCGTGCGGTCGACCGCGAAGGACGGAATTATCACGATCCCGCGGCGCGCGATGGTGCGGGTGAGCGCCTGCTCGAACGCCGCGAGCGAGGCGGCGTCATCGTGGAGACGATCGCCATAGGTCGATTCCACCACGATCACGTCGGCGGGCGCCGGAGGTTCCGGCGCGCGGAGCAGCGGATGCCGCGGGCGGCCGAGGTCGCCGCTGAAGAGGATGGTGCGGCGGCGGGGATGCTCGATTTCAACCATCACGCTGGCGGCGCCCAGGATATGCCCCGCGCGGCGCATCGTCGCGTTGATGCCGTCGGCGAGCGCGATGCGCGAATCGAAAGGCGAGGCCACCAGCGAGCCGAGCGAGCGCAGCGCGTCCTCTTCAGTATAGAGCGGGCGCGCGGGCGTATGTCTGGAGTAGCCGTGCCGGTTGGCAAAGTTGGCTTCCTCTTCCTGCAGATGGCCGCTGTCGGGGAGCAGAATGCGGCATAGCGCGACCGTGTCGGACGTCGCGAAGATCGGGCCGCCGTAACCGTCGCGGCAGAGCGCCGGCAGATAGCCGCTGTGGTCGAGATGCGCATGGCTAAGCGCGATCGCATCGATCCCGGCCGGATCCACCGGGAACCTGTCCCAGTTGCGCAGCCGCAACTCCTTGAGACCCTGGAAGAGCCCGCAATCCACCATCACCCGCGCGTTCGCGCATTCGACCAGGAAACGGCTGCCCGTGACCGTGCCGGCGGCGCCGAGAAAGCGCAGGGTCGATGCAGCGCCGGCGAAGCGTTTGGCGGTCATGCTTTCACACTCATCGGGCTTTCGTCAGCGCCGCACTCACCAGCGGGGCGCACTGAATCCTGTTGCTCGGATGTTCGACGGTGTCGCAGGAGACCACCGTTCGCACGCCGGAGCGCCGGATAATGTCGAGGGCGCCTCGCGCGAAGATCGCATGTACCACCAAGGCGTCGACGGTGCGTATGCCGCGTTCGCAGAGCGACCGCGCGGCGGCGGCTATGGTCGCTCCGCTGCTCGCGATGTCGTCGATCACGACCGCGCGGGCGCCGGGCGGAAGCTCCGGAAAATGTATCTGCACACGGCGGTCGCCGAGGCGCCGTTTCACCCCGACGGTCCATCGTATTCCCGCCGCCCGCGCGACCGCCTTGATCCATGGCGCCGATTCCTCGTCGGGTCCAACTGCGATCATGCCGCTTGAGCGGGGCGCCAGCCATCGCGCGATCGCCGGCGCAGCGCTGAGCGACTGTGCACGGCCTCCCGTCACGTCGCTCAGGCGCCGGGTCCGATGGAGATGCGGCTCGACCGTGAGCACGCGATCGAAAGCCCGACCGAGAGAGCGGCCGAATACGCGCTGTGAAATCGGTTCACCGGGATGAAAGATCTTGTCCTGGCGCATATACGCGAAATAGGGCGCCACCAGCGTCACGCGCCGCGCGCCGGAGCGCCGCAAGGCGTCGGCCGCGAGCAGAACCAGCATCAGTTTGCAGTCGGGATTGTTGAACGATTGCACAAGGATAGCTTCGGCGCCCGCGCGATGCGCGACTCTGACCAGCGTTTCGCCGTCGGGGAACGCATGCGTTCGCACGGCCGCGAACGTCGCGTCGAGGCTCCGCGCGAGTCGTCGCGCGAAGCGCGCTGAATCGGCAATCGCATGCACGATTGCCGAGGGCTCGCCGGTTCCAGATTTCCTCATTCGTTCGGCGCGCGCTTTGGATTCAAAGACGTGCGCCCGGGCAATACTCTAGCCGGATCCCGAGTGCTCGATGAGCCGGTCCTACATAGATTTGTCTCTTGGATGCGCCGGGCTGTCTCCGGGATGGAGCAGCGGCTGTGCGATTCAGGAACACCATGGATCCAGGCTTTACTTTAATGCGCAGCCTGCTCGGTCCTAAATCTCAGGGCATTTGTTTTGCTCACTGCCTGGGGTGACGGCGAGAAGCAGGCGCCAGGCAGGCGTCAGTCTGACGCGAAGCTTTGACGAAGAAGCGACGCCCAGACAGACGTGGTAAAAATTAGCGATTATAACCATCAATTATCCTCGTTCGTCCTACTTGACTTATAGTTATCAGCAATACTATACTCTGAGAGCATTTGTTGATGACGGCGCCGGAACTCTATTGAGCTTGTCTCGATAGAGAATCAGTAGAGGGCGTCGGTTTTTTGCGAGTGTGGCGGATGGCGAGGAATTCGACTCGCCAATTGCTGACCGCTGAGTTGCGCGCGCACGTTCGCGCGTAAGACTGCCTGAAAGTAGTTCTCAGGCTGCGATCGCTGATGGAACCGGCAGGTGTGGGTCCCATGAGGGCCGAAGACGCGCTTCGAAAAATTGGTTTGCTGCGCAAGGTGAGACCTGAAAACGGCGCCCTGGAGGCCGAGGCCGAAAATGCGGCTCGCCTGGCCAAGGCGCTGATGGAGCGCTACGCGATCACATCCGAAGATGTGCTTGACGCGGCGCCCAGGCCCGCCTTTCGGATGACCTGGGTTTACTGGCAGGAATTACTCCACGAGTTCGGCCTCCAACTGCGGCACTTCGGCCATCGCGGTAACGCCACAATCGGCGCCGACCGGGTCGTCTATATCAACCTCCGCACTTCGCAATGGTCGGTCGAGCAGCAATCGAACGGCGGACGGCAGACGGTCGCTCGCGACTGGGGTGTGGAATCGCTTCGCACCTATCTTAACGTCCACGGACGGGGATACTCGCTCTTCAGGCGCTGACGCTGGCATTCCTCTCGCCGCGTCGGGGCCGCCACGCCCTGATCTCGTCTGATTTTTCCGGCAGATCACGACAAATCCGGCCCTACCTACCACGGACCGCGCCGCGTAACTTTTGCCGCCCGGCACGGTACTGAGAAGAGCTCAGCCCGCTACGAGCCGATCACGGTTCGTAAGCGGGCGCCGGCAGCTTGATGCGCCAGCCGCATCCAGCAACAAGACGTAAGGAGATGGGCCGCGCGATGACGCAACGTCACGTTCGCGAAACGGGGTACTTCTCGAGTCACGGGCGCAGAATTCTCGGGCGAAGGACCGTGCTCGCGATCCTCGGCGCGCTCCCGCTCGCGATCGGCTGGGAACTCGTCAGCCATGGGCGGCGATCGGAAGCCGCCGACGGCGGAGTATCCTCGGTTGCGGCGGGCGAGGTCGAGATCGTCGAGTTTGCCGATGACGGCCGGAGCAAGGGAACGGTCATGGTCAGCAAGGTGGTCAAAACTGACGGCCAATGGCGCAAACTCCTGACCCCCGAGCAATTCGAGATCACCCGCCAAAAAGGCACCGAGGCGCCATACACGAACAAGTACGCGAACAACCACGCCAGAGGACTCTACCGGTGTATCTGCTGCGCCACAGCGCTCTTCAGTTCGGATACCAAGTTCGAATCGGGAACCGGATGGCCGAGCTTCTATCAGCCGATCGCCAAAGAGAACATTGGCACAAGAGCGGACCGATCATTTTTCATGGTGCGCACGGAAGTGTTGTGCGCGCGCTGCGACGCCCATCTGGGCCACGTCTTTGACGACGGCCCGGCACCGACGGGACTGCGCTATTGCATGAACTCCGCCGCGCTCAACTTCGTCCCGGCCCCATCGGCGAAGGAGCCGGGTTAGCGGACGGCGGTTTTGCGCTGTGGCGCGCCCTGACGCGCTGATGGCCGAGACCGCTATCGGCCGCGCGGCGGAGGTTTCGAACGGCTGCGCCGCGCGGCGCGCAAGCGCCGGCGCACGGCGAAGAGGCCCGCGGCCGCCGCGATCAGAACGCGCCTTACGCGCGTGCGCGGATTGAAGTCGTCGGCGCGTGCAGTTTCGATCGGCCAGGCGGATGCGACCTCCGGGTTAACCACGCTAAAGCGGATCCGATCCTTCCAATGGAAGCGCGTGAACCCACGCGTTCGGATCGATCGCCTCGAAGGCGCCCCGGTTGAACTCTTCGGCGAAGGCCCGTTCGAGCAGCGGATCGCCGGCCGGCGCCGGCTTCTTGCGTATCACCAGCATCGGACCGTCGGCGTCGGTGAAGGCGGTGACTTCCGCGCGATGAAAGGAGAATGGCCGCACGCGTTCCGACCACAAGCTTGGGGTTTCGATGTAGCCGGCAGAGGCGACGCGCTGCAGTTCGGCGAGGAACTGCTCCGGATGCTCGCTGTGCTCGAGGACATGGAGGCGATCGCGTAGTCGAACGCCTTGTCGCGAAACGGCAGCGCCTCGCCGCGGGCCAGCACCAGCGGGCGATCGTCGCGCCTGATCCTGCCGCCCTGCCTCTCTCGCGCCTCGAGCGCGAAGTCAACCAGGATGTCAGAGCGCGGCGAGGGACTATCGCCGGCGCCCACCTCGAGCACCCGCGCATCCGACGGTATCGGCAGCCTCACTTTGGCCCGGCAAAGAGGGTCTGCCTCAGTCTGACGATCGGACGGATCACGTCTTTGGCCGCCGGCGGTCGAGCTTGCGGCGGGGGCCGCTCAAAAGCGCCGTCGCGCAGAGCGAATCGGCGAGCGAATGAATTTGGTGATTCCGCTGTCGAGCGTGTGAAACTCCGGACCATTTGTAATCAAATCAAAGACCCAAGTCTATGGTTTTATGGGGCGGTGGACAGCGGTTCAAGCCTGCTCAACTCGAGCGCTCGCCTCGTCTCGTCACCAGCCAAGGAACGGGTCGCTGGCGCACATACTTGCCCACCTGCACCTTTCGGCCCCGACGAAATAAGCGGCCCGCAATTCCGGTCGAGCGTCGAAGAACTGATCGAAGTCGGGAAACAGTTGCTTTTTGGCCAGTGGAGGCACAATGTTGCCTTTGAACCTCGCCTTTGAACCTCGACGGAGGTCTTGAGAAGCGAACTGATGGTCTCTGCCCCTTCCTTCCTCATCAACGCAGTTCGAGCCTTTTCCAGAGGACTGGTGTTCGCAGCGGAGGGATTCCGCGACGACCGAGACGGTCTGCGCGACATCGTGAACGCGATGGAGCTTCCGATGTCCGTCTGCGGCCGCGATTGGTCATACCGATGGGTGAGTAAGGGCATCGGCCGTCTTCTGGGCCGTCGGGCAGAAGATGTCATCGGACGCCCAATCGTTGAGGTAATCGGCAAAGAAGCATTCGAATCGCTCAAGCCATATTTTGAGCGCGTGCTTGCCGGCGAGTACGTGGAGTACGAGGAGCAGGTCTTTTACAAAGCACTGGGCTGGCGCTGGATCCACGCAATGTACGCACCCACCTTTGGTCCCGATCGGACCCCGGATGGTTGGGTGGCTCTGATTCTTGATATCGACGAGCAACGAAAGGCCCAGGAAATCGCTATCGAAAGCGAGGATCGATTTAGAAAGCTGGCCGACAATGCACCTATAGCGATGTGGATAACCGGTGCTGACGGTCGAAGCACGTTCGTAAATGCGTACTACGTTGCGTACACGGGCCTTTCCGAGCCTGAGATTCGCGAGCATTGGGACGCTTCTATCCATCCCGAAGAGAGAGAAACGTTCGTCGCTGCCTACCTCCAGGCGCTC
>Ga0335085_10004541_pt1 | contig 22907 bp, 23 predicted proteins | sample Lox_Sample_45_FD_206712 | JGI IMG/M metagenome (GOLD analysis project Ga0335085, IMG submission 206712) | Soil microbial communities from Loxahatchee National Wildlife Refuge, Florida, United States - Lox_Sample_4.5 | ecosystem: Environmental > Terrestrial > Soil > Wetlands | place: USA...
GAGCAGTTCCTGGCCGAACAGCAGGGCCGGGCCGACTCGTCGGACTCCTGACCCTGCCGTCCGGCCGGGGATCACACCACTTCGCGTAGCTTCCCGGTGCCCACGTCGAAGACGAACCCGCGCACCGAGTCCTTGTGCGGGATGAACGGGCTGGCCTTGATCCGGTTGATCGACTGCCGCACGTCCTCGTCCAGGTCGCCGAACGCCTCGGCGGCCCACTCCGGCTTGATCCCGGTATCAGCCTGGATGCTGGCCTTGAAGTCGTCGTCGGTGAACGTGAGCATCCCGCACTCGGTGTGATGGATCAGGATGATCTCGCGGGTGCCGAGCAGCCGCTGGCTGATAGTCAGCGACCGGATCTCATCGTCGGTCACCACGCCGCCCGCGTTGCGGATGACATGCGCCTCGCCCTCCTTGAGGCCGAGGATGCCGTACACGTTGAGCCGGGCGTCCATGCAGGCCACCACGGCCACGTGCCTGGACGGGGGGAGCGGCAGGAGCCCGCCAAAGGCCGCCGCGTACGCGTCGTTGTTGGCCAGCAGCTCGTCTGTAGCGGTCATGACGCCAGTCCTCCTCGGTTCTGGCCGCGCGGAGCGGCATTGCTCACGATCATCTTCTGCACCAAACCGGGCGGAGATACACCGAACGGGCCAAACATTCGCCCCACGCCCCCAACCCACTGAAACACATAATTCCGATTGAGATAGTAAGGGATCAGGTGCCCGCGCGGCGCGTCACCCCATCCGCACGCTGCGATACCGGATCATTAGACTGAGCTGCGGGTATCGGGGACGTCGGGGGGAATGCGGCGATGAGCCGGTCGACTGCACGCGAGTGCCTGGCGCCAGGCACGGTGGTGGAACCGGGCGAAGTACTGGTGGCCACCGAGATCGGGGACCCGGCGCACGGGCTGCTGCCCTGCCCGGCCGCGCCGCTGGTGGGCGGGCTGCTGCACCGCCGCGGCATCCGGGTCCGCTACGCACCGGTCCCGCAGTCCGCCGACGCGACGCAGTCCGACGACGGCGCGGCCCTGTTCGTCACCACCGCGCTGCACCGGGACGGCGCCGCCACCGCCATCGGCGCCGCCGCGAACAGCGTCGACGCGGTGGCCATGGCCGCGGCCCGCGGCGCGGTCGAGGAATGGGCCGCGGTCACCGCCAGCCGCCGCCTGCTCAGCGCGGTCAGCCCGTGGTGCCCGGGCGCGCAGCGCGCCCTGGACCGGGCCCGGCAGGCCACCGCGCGAGGCCCGGTGCACGTCCTCGGCCATCTCATGGCCCCACCGCAGGACTGCGCTGAGCTGGAAAAGGCCGGTGCCGTCTTCACCACTTCTGTCTCCGATATCCCTAACGATGGCACCGTGCTGATCCCGGCCCACGGCGCGCCGCCCGGGCTGCGCGAGCAAGCCGCGGAACGCGGCCTCGACGTCATCGACATGACCTGCCCGCTGGTCGCGGGGATCCAGGCGGAATGCCACCGGTTCGCCGAACGCGGCGATCAGGTCGTGCTGATCGGCCAGCAGGGCCTGGCCGTGCTGCCCAGCGTGCTGGGCGAGGCGCCCGGGCACGCCATCCTGGCCGAGACCCGGGCCGGGGCGGGCGCGGTCCAGGTGGCCGACCCGCGGCGGGTGTCCTACCTGCTGCTGCCGGGCGTCCCGGTGGAGGACACCACGGTGGCCACCGAGGCGCTGCGCTCACGGTTCCCGGCGCTGCGCGGGCCGGACCCGGACGGGTTCTGCTACGCCGCCTCCGACCGGGCCGAGACGGTCCGCACCATGGCCGGGTCCTGCGCCATGGTGCTGGTCCTGGGCAGCGAGGACGACCCGGACACCCGGCACCTGCTGGCCCTGGCCCGGTCCAGCCACGCCAAGGCCAACGTGATCGGCGCGGTCACCGACATCACGGCGTCCTGGCTGGCCGGGGCGGGCTCGGTCGGCCTGGTCCAGTCCACCGTGGCCCCGCCCGGGCTGGCCGGGCAGGTGACCGAGGCGCTGTCCGGTCTGGGCCCGCTCAGCGTGACCCAGCGGGTGGTGCGCACCGAGGTGTCCGGCCGCCCGGCCGACTGGTAGGGCGCTCTGGCCCTGGGCCTGGCCCTCTGCCATTGTTGCCTCATGCTGTTTCCCACCTCGCTCGTTGGCAGTTACCCGCAGCCGGACTGGCTCATCGACCGGGAGCGGCTGCGGCACCGGTTCCCGCCCCGTGTGCGCGCCACCGAACTGTGGCGGGTCGCCCCTGAGTACCTGGCGCAGGCCCAGAACGACGCGACCGAGCTGGCCATCCGGGCCCAGGAGCGGGCCGGGCTTGACATCATCACCGACGGTGAGATCCGCCGGGAGAGCTACTCCAACCGGTTCGCGACCGCGCTGGACGGGGTGGACATCGACAACCCGGGCACCGCGCTGGACCGCAGCGGCCACCCGAACCCGGTGCCCCGGGTGACCGGCCCGATCAAGCGGCGGCACCCGGTTGAGACCGGCGACCTGGAGTTCCTGCGCGGTTGCACCAGCAAGACCGTCAAGATCACGGTGCCCGGCCCGTTCACCATGGCCCAGCAAGCCCAGAACGACTACTACGACGCCGTCGAGGCACTGGCGTTCGGCTATGCGGAAGCAGTCAATGAAGAGGTGCGGGACCTGTTCGCGGCCGGTGCCGACATCGTGCAGCTGGATGAGCCCTACCTGCAGGCGCGGCCGGACGAGGCGAAGAAATATGGCGTGCGGGTGATCAACCGGGCGCTGGACGGGATCACCGGCACCACCGCGGTGCACCTGTGCTTCGGCTACGCGGCCATCATCCACGACCGGCCGTCCGGTTACTCGTTCCTGCCCGAGCTGGCCGACTGCGCCTGCGACCTGGTGTCCATCGAGACCGCGCAGTCCGGCCTGGACTGCTCGGTGCTGACCGCGCTGGACGGCAAGACGATCATCCTGGGCGTGCTCAACCTGGGCGACGAGACGGTGGAGAACCCGGCCCAGATCGTCGAGCGGGTCCGCCGCGCGCTGCCCTACGTGCCCGCGGAGCGGCTGATCCTGGCGCCCGACTGCGGGATGAAGTACCTCCCGCGGGAGTCGGCGTTCGGCAAGCTGGTCGCGTTGCGGATGGCCGCGGCGCTGCTGCGCGCGGACGCCAGCGTGGCGCCTACACCGCCGACAGCAAGCCGATAATCGAGCCGATCAGGCCGCCACCCGCGCTCCCGCCGCCGGGGGCGGACGTGCCCGTGGTCGTCGGGGAGGCGCTGGTCGGCGGGACGGACGTCGCGGACTGGGTGGGCTGCGACGAGGTCGGCTGCGAGCTGTGCTTGCCGGTGGTCGGCGTCGGGCTGGCCTTGTGGCTGGTCTTCTTGCCCGCCTTGCCTTTGCTGGTGCTGGTGGCGTAGCTCGATCCGGGTGAGGCCGTGCCGTGCCCGCCCTTCTTGCCGTGCCGGTGGCCGGCGCCAGGGGTGGGCACGGTGGGCGCGGGGTGCGCGGCCGGGGTCACCGCCGCCGGCCCGTGGTCCACGTGGTGCAGCGTGTTCGAGACCAGCACGGCGCCGCCGCCGAACACCGCCAGCAACGCGACCAGCAGGCCGGCCGCCGGGATGAACGAGACCGGGCCGCGGGCCGCGGTGGCCGGGGTCACCGCGGCCGGGAAGCCGGAGCGGGTGAACGGCTCGGCCCGCTCGGCCACCTCCGCGCGGTAGGCCACCGCGCCCGGTGAGGTGTCCCGCAGCAGCGACAGGACCTGGAACCGCAGCCCGGACGGGGGCACCGGGGCGGGCTGCTCGCCGAGCAGGGCGGCCGCGTTGACCTCGGGACGCTCGTGGTCGGTGCAGATCGGGCAGGTGCTGAGGTGGCGGCGGACCAGCTTGCGCTCGGCACTGGTCAGCTCGTCCGCGGAGTCGGTCAGCAGGCTGGCCAGTTCCGGGCAGGCGCCCAGCCGGGGGCGCGCGGTCAGCACCGTGCTCAGCGCCGAGTCGAGCCTGGTCCGGGCGCGCGAGGCGAGCAGCTGGGCCTGGTTGGGCGGCACCCCGAGCACGTCGGCCAGGTCGGCGCCAGACAGCTCGTGCCGCACGGTGAGCTCGATGATCTCCTGGTCCTCGCTCTTGAGCGTGGCCAGCGCGGACGAGACCAGTTCCTGCTGACCAGGCTCGTCGGCCGGCGTTCCGGTGTCGGTGACCCGGATCCGCTCGCTGATCATCGTCATGTCGTCGTCATCGGCCGACCGGGAGACCCGCGGGCCGTCGAGTTGATGCCGGCACTCGTTGCGGGCCACCGCGAACAGCCACGGCCGCAGCCGGCCCGGGTCGCGCAGCCCGCCGAGCTTGGCCGCGGCCACCACGAACGTGTCCTGCACCGCGTCGGCCGCGTCCGCGGGGCGGCTCAGCATCGACCGGCAGTACGCGTACAGGCCCGGGGCGTACTGATCGTAGGCATCGATCAGTGCCGCCGGATCGCCGGCCAGCGTCGCGGCCACTATCTCCCCGTCACGCATGTCCTCACGCTATGGCTTTCCTGAGGGTTTTCGGACGGACTCCACAGGAATCGCCGCAAACCTCATATCGGCTACCCGACCAGGTCGGCGGCGGTTAGGGGGCAAACCTCATTCCGCCGCCTCGGCCAGCTCGGGTGGGCAGTTAAAGGGTCAGGTTGTAAGAAACGACGACGCTCAGGCCGCCCGGGTTGACATCGAGGACCACGGTGGAGAACAGCCCCGCGCCCGCCGCGGTCACTGTGATGTTGACGCTCTGCCCGGCGGCCAGCGAGCCCGATGTCTGGCTGAGCGAGATGTTCTGAACCTGGGCCGCGGGCACGGTGATGTGGTAGTCGCTGACCGCGCCGCCGACCGCGGTCAGCGTCAGCGTCCCGGTCCACGAGCCGGTCAGCGATACCCCGAGCCCCAGATGGAGTGGGGCCACCGACAGCGTTCCGGTCACGCCGGCCGCGGCCGAGGCCGAGGCCGACGCGGACACGGCCACCCCGGACGGCGAGGCGCCGCTGCCGGTCGTGCTGGCCGCGCCCGGGTGGCTGCTGCTGGCCGGCTGGCCGCCACCGGCCAGCGCGGCGCTGCCGCCGGCCGGTGCGGACGACCCACCTGGCCCCGCGCCGGGTGGCTGGGCGGGACCGGCGGCCGACGGTTCCGGGTGCGCGCCTGGTGGGTTGCCCGGGTTCTGGCCCAGGTGATGGTGCAGCACCACGCCGCCAATCAGGGCCCCGCCGACGATGATCGCGCCGCCGGCCGCCGCGCCGGCCCGCGCATGCTGGCCGGCCAGCCGGAGCGAGCTGGGCGCGCTGACCGGCCGGGGGAAGCCGCTGGGCCCGACCGGCCCGAGCCGCTGGCCGATGGCCAGCCGCCGGGCCACCGCGGCCGGCGAGGTGTCGGCCACCAGGCTGAGCACCTGGTGCCGCAGCGCGACCGGCAGCACCGCCACGGGCAGCACGCCGAGCAGGCTGTCCGGGGTCAGCTCCCGGCGGCGCCGCGCCCCGCAGATGTCACAGCGCCGGAGGTGCCGGCTGACCCGCTTGCGCAGCAGCACGTTCAGCTTCCCGTCCCAGCCCGCCATGATGCTGGCCAGTTCGGCGCAGGACTCCTGCCCGGACCGGGCGACCAGGAGCACGCCCAGCGCCGCCTCGAAGTGCACCCGGGCCCGCGAGGCCATGGCGTGCGCCTGGTTGCGCGGCACCCCCAGGGTGTCGGCCAGGTCCGCGCCGGTCAGCTCGTGGCCCAGGGTCAGCTCGATGATCTCCCGCTCGCTCTCGGTCAGGCCGGCCAGCGCCGCCCAGACCAGCTCACGGATCTCGGCCTGTTCCAGCCCCGCACCAAGGTCAGCGGTGTCGTCGCTCACCTCAGCCAACTCGTCAAGCGGGGTGGCCGCATCCCGGCTGCGCAGCCGCCGGTGGCACTCGTTCCGTGCCACCGCGTAGAGCCAGGGCCGCAGCCGGTCCGGATCGCGCAGCGCGCCGACCTTGCCGGCCGCGATGACGAACGTGTCCTGCACCGCGTCCGAGGCGTCGGCCGGCTCGGTGAGCAGTACCTGACAGTAAGAGAAGAGACCCGCTGCGTAACGGTCATAGGCCGTCGCCAGCCCAGCCGGGTCGTTCGCAACGATCGCGGCCACAATGTCCCGGTCGCGCATGGGCTTACGGTAAGGCTCCACGACTGCTGGGCGGGCCAATTCGGGCTCATCACCGGGGTCGCCGCGGAATTCCGGTCGGGCAGTTAGCCGACCGGCCCGGGCTGGGGCAGCACTGGCCCGGGCCGGCCCGGCCGCCGTGCGCCCGGCCCGTCCCGCCGGGACGTGCGGTGGCCAGCGGGCCGTGACGGCACCGGCGGCGCCCGGCAGTGGCTGCCCGGGTGCCGCCGGTGCTGTCTCCCAGTACGCGGCAGTCCTGCGCCGGGGCGGCCGGCGGCTGACAGCGGTACGCCGCCCCGCCGAGCGCCAGTGGCTGGCCGGCCGGCGGCCGCGCGGTCGCCGAGGCAACCATGATCGCCGGTGTCATGCCCGCGCCCCGCGACGTCCGCAGCCGGGGGTGCGTGGGCAGCAGCAGCATCGTGCTCGCTGTCGCCGCGACCAGCACGCTGACCGCGACCCCGGATGCTTTCGTCAGTGAGTGCATGCCGCGTCCCCTCCTCACGACGGCGCCGGGTTACGCCGTCGGAGGTAGGAGTCCGCGCCCCGGCCAGCGCCAACACTTTCTGCCGGAATTTCTCATCGTTAGCCTGTAGCCGCCGCGGCCCGGTACCGGTCCAGCGCGGCCAGCCGGGCCGTCTGGTGCACCACGATCGGCGCCGGGTAGTCCTGGCCGATCCGGCAGCCCGCCCGCTGCTGTTCGGCGGCCGGCATCCGCCACGGTTCGGCCAGGTAACTGTCCGGCACCTGGGCCAGCTCCGGCAGGTAACGGCGCACATACCGGCCGTCGGGATCGAACCGCTGCTGCTGCAGCACCGGGTTGTACAGCCGGCGGAACGCGGGCTGCGGATCGACCCCGACCGACGCGATCCACTGCCAGTTGCCGTTGTTGCTGGCCTGATCCCCGTCCAGCAGCAGCCGCATGAACCAGGCTTCGCCGCGCCGCCAGTCGATGCCCAGGTCCTTGGTCAGGAACGAACCGGCCATCAGCCGGACCCGGTTGTGCATCCAGCCCTCACGGCGTAGCTGCCGCATGCCCGCGTCGACCAGCGGGAACCCGGTCTGGCCCGCGGTCCAGGCGGCGAAGTCGGCATCGTCTCCGGACCAGGCCAGAGTGCCCCGGTAGCGCGCCTGGAACTCCTGCCGCGAGTTCTCCGGGTAGTGCACCAGCACGTGCTGGTAGAAGTCGCGCCAGCCCAGCTGGCGGCGCAGCGCCTCCGCGCCGCTCCCGCCGCCGAGCTGGTCCTCGACCGCGCGCGGGGACACGCAGCCGAACCGCAGGTACGGCGACAGCCTTGACGACCCATCCACGCCCGCCTGGTCCCGCCCGGAGTCATAGTCGCGGACCGGCCCGTCCAGGAACGCCGCCAGCCGGGCCAGCCCGGCCGTCTCACCACCCGGGGCCGGCTCGGCCACCTCCTGCTGCAGGCCCAGGCTGGCCAGCGACGGCACCCGGCCGTGCCGGGTGCGCGCGGGCATGCTGACCTGCCCGGGCGGGTCCAGCACCGGCCGCCGCGGCATGGCCTGCCAGCGGCGGTGGAACGGGGTGAACACCGTGTAGGGCCGTCCCGCCCCGGTCAGCACCCCGCGCACGTCGTCGACCACGCTGACCCCGGGATGCGCGTGCCCGGTGACCCCGGCGCACTGCAGGGCGGCACGCACCCGGCGCCCCCGCGTCGCCTCGAACGGGCTCGGGTCCGCGCTCAGGTGCACCTCGCTGGCCCCGGTGTCGTGGGCCAGCGCGGGCAGCTCCCGCTCCGGCGGCCCATGGCAGATGACCAGCCGCGCGCCGCGCGCCGCGAGCTGCTCATCCAGGTCGGTCAGGCACTCCAGCAGGAACGCGGTACGCGGCCCGGAGGCGTGCCGGCCGTGCAGCAGCCGGTCATCCAGGCAGAACACCGGCACGATCTCCGCGTGCCGTGCCAGCGCGGCGGACAGCGCCGGATGGTCGTGTATCCGCAGGTCACGACGGAACCAGACGAGAGCAACCATGGCCGCCGATGCTACCCAGCCGCCTGCCGGTCATGCCGGAGGCGGGTCCAGTTCTACGTCGACCACGACCGGGGCATGGTCGGACGGGCCCTTGCCCTTGCGGGCTTCCCGGTCGATGTAGGCGTCCTTGACCGCCGCCGCTACTGGCGCGCTGGCCAGCACCAGGTCGATCCTCATGCCCATGCCCTGGTGGAACATGCCCGCCCGGTAGTCCCAGTAGGTGAACGGCTGGCCCTTGAGGGCCCGGGCGGGCAGATCGGTGAAGCCGAGCGCGAGCACGTCGGCCAGCGCGGCCCGCTCTTCCGGGGTGACGTGGGTGGAGCCCACGAACGCGGCGGGGTCCCACACGTCGTCGTCGGTGGGAGCGATGTTGAAGTCGCCGCAGACCACCAGCCTCGGGTGCCCGGCCAGCTCGGTGCGCAGCGCGTCGCGCAGCGCGGCCAGCCAGCTCAGCTTGTAGGCCAGGTGCGGGCTGTCCAGCGCCCGGCCGTTGGGCACGTACACCGACCACACCCGGCAGCCCGCGCAGGTGGCCGAGATGGCCCGGGCCTCCGGGCCGGGGAACCCGGGCTCGGCGGCGAAGCCGCGGCGCACGTCCTCCAGCCCGGACCGGGACAGGATGGCCACCCCGTTCCACCGGCCGGTGCCGTACAGCGCGGCCTGGTAGCCCAGCTCACCGACTTCCGCGGCCGGGAAGCCGCCATCCGCGACCTTGGTCTCCTGGAGGCAGAGCACGTCCGGCCGGACCTCGTCCAGCCAGCCGAGCAGCCGGGGCAGCCGGGCCTGCACCGAGTTGACGTTCCAGGTGGCCAGCCGCACCGTTGTCGCTCCCGTTCTGTCAGGCGTTGACGTGCAGCGCGGCGTTCAGCTCGGTGCCGTGCCCGGACCTCTCGATGACCCGGACCGCGCCGGTCTGCGAGTCGCGCAGATACAGCAGGCCGGACCGGCCGGACAGTTCCTTCGCCTTGACTACCTGCCCGTCCGGCAGCGCCACCTTGGTGCCCGCGGTCACGTACAGGCCGGCCTCGACCACGCAGTCGTCGCCGAGCGAGATGCCGATCCCGGCGTTCGCGCCGATCAGGCTGCGCTGGCCGATCGAGACCGTCTCCTTGCCGCCGCCGGACAGGGTGCCCATGATGGACGACCCGCCGCCCACGTCGGAGCCGTCACCGACCACCACTCCGGCCGAGATCCGGCCCTCCACCATGGAGCTGCCCAGCGTGCCCGCGTTGTAGTTGACGAACCCCTCGTGCATGACCGTGGTGCCCTCGGCCAGGTGCGCGCCCAGCCGGACCCGGTCCGCGTCGCAGATGCGCACCCCGGTGGGCAGCACGTAGTCGACCATCCGCGGGAACTTGTCCACCCCGTAGACGGTGACCGGGCCGCGGCGGCGCAGCCGCAGCCGGGTGGCCTCGAAGTCCGGCACCGGGCACGGCCCGTGGTTGGTCCACACCACGTTGGCCAGCCGCCCGAAGACGCCGTCCAGGTTGCAGCCGCGCGGCCGGATCAGCCGGCTGGACAGCAGATGCAGCCGCAGGTAGACGTCGTGCGCGTCGCCCGGGGCGGTAGCCAGCCGGCCGATCGTGGTTCGCACCGCGACGACCTCCACGCCGCGATCGGGATCTTCCCCGAGCAGGCTGACCACGTCCGGGCCGAGAGCCTCGGTGGCGTCGGCCACGGACAGCCGCTCGGTCCCGCTCACCGGGCCCGCCGGGATCAGCTCCGGCGCCGGGAACCAGGTGTCCAGCACGGTGTCGCCGGCCAGGGTGGCCAGGCCGGCACCCTGTGCCCCGGTCAGCTGCGGATCGAAGTCAGGCTCAGTCACGGCCCACATGGTAGTCGCCGCGGCGGCCCGGGGGCCGCCGCGGCGGGGTGGTGCGGTGCCGGGCTGATCAGTTCACGAAGACCGCGGCGCCACCGGCCGTGGTGTCCTCCACCGGCGCGTAGGTGGCGGTGAAGAATCCGTTGGCGAAGCAGAGCGACGAGCCTGACTCCAGGTCGAACTGCTGGTTAGTGAACGTGATCGAGTTGTCGGTGTTGGACACCGCGCCGGTCACGGTATCCCCGTCCGCCTCGTAGGTGCAGGTGGCCGAGCCCAGCAGGGTGCTCAGCACCACCGTGGTCTCGATCGGCGCCGCATCGGTCCCGGTGATGGTGATGGTGTCCGCGGTGTCGTCCACGGCCGCGGTGAACGGCAGGTTCTGGACGGTCACGCTGGTCACGCCGAGCACACCGAGGACGTTGGACGAGCAGTCGCTGAACTCCTGATCGGTCACCGACTCGGTGGCCGTCCCGCTGGCCGCCGGGTTGGTCAGCACCGTCCCGGTGAAGCTGGACGTGCTGCACGTGACGCCGGAGGTGCCGGTGCTGGAGGAGTAGAAGTTGGCCGTGGTCCCAGAGGCCAGTGAGGATGTGATCACGTCACCGACGGCCACGTTGGTGCCAGCCAGGCTGCCATAGGTCAGCACATCGGCGGTGTCCGCCGAGGCGGGCAGCGCGGCCACCGCGCTCAGCATGGCGCCGGCCGCCAGAACCGCGAAGTAGAGCTGTTTCCGCATGAAGCTCAACCCTCCATTGGGATTTGGGCAATCGTCGACACCCCCCTGGTTTTAGCTAGCTGGTTCACTAGGGCTGACAACACAGCAAAGGCCAGGGGCGGCTCCTTGACGTGCGATGGCGCTGTCCAGCGCACCAAAAAAGGTCGCGGATTGGTCTGGGTACCCGCCTGCCGCCCCGGCTAAGATGAATACCTAGAGAAGTTGTAAACCCCGCGAGTTTTGAAGTCAAGCGGCCGGGAGGGGAACTTTGGCTGTGCGCAGCGACCCACCCCAGCCGCCGTCGCGCCTGCCGGAGCTCCCCGGCGCCCGGCACGGCCGGGACCCGGCCCGGGTGATCAAACGAGGGCCGAGCCGGGTCCCGCCCGAGGTCGTCGCGGCCACCCAGCGCGACCGGCTGTTCGACGGCCTGGCCCGTACGGTGGCGCTGAAGGGCTACGCGGCCGCCCGGGTGAGCGACATCTGCCAGGCGGCCGGGGTCACCCGGCCCGCGTTCTACGCCCTGTTCGAGGGGAAGGACGACGCGTTCCTGGCCACCTACCGGCACGGCATCGGCGTGGTGCTGAACCTGATGGAATCGGCGTATCAGCAGGCTGGCGACTGGCCCGCGGGCATCAGGGCGGCCCTGCGCACGCTGCTGGGCACGCTGGCCAGCGTGCCCTCGTTCGCCCGGCTGGCCATCGTGGAGATCGACGCGGCCGGCCTGGCCGCGCGCCGGGAACGAGACCGGATGCTGCGCCGGTTCGACCAGTTCTTCGCGACCGCACCGGCGCAGCCCGGCCTGCCCGCGGCGGGCGAGCTGGCCGGCTCCATCGTCGGCGGCATCCACTCCACGATCTACCGCTTCGTCGCGCAGGGCCGGTCGGGCGAGCTGCCCAGCCTGCTCCCGGTGCTGACCTACTTCGCCCTGGTGCCGTTCCTCGGCCCGGCCGAGGCGGCCCGGCACGGCCTGGCCGACCCGGGCGACGACGGCATCGAGCCGGCTCCCTGCGCCCCGAAGATTGGCTGAGCACAATGGCCCTGACCAGGGCTTTAAGCCAATGTTCCAGGTCATGAGCCAATCCAGCAAGATCAACAAGCCAATCCCGGCGTGGCCTTGACTCGAATCACTACTCTGCGGTAACTTCCTGTCACCCCGCCCCGCCCTTTGTCACCCGCCAATCCTGGTAGCCATTCACCTGAAGTGCCCGCAAGGAGCGGAAATGACTCTTGACCGCGAAGCCGCGCCGCCCGGCGCGCCCACCGCAGCGGGGCGCCGCCGCCCGGGCCGGGTCCGCTGGCGCCGGTTCGGCGCGATGCTGGGCATCTCCGGTGCGGTCACCGGCGCCCTGGTGTTCCTCACCGCCCAGGGCGTGCTGGCCGCCCAGTTCTCCATCTCCGGCCTGCCGTTCACGGTCACCGCGGACAAGCTCCAGGGCACCGGCTTCGAGCAGTTCGCCACGCTGGACTCGATGGCCCCGAACAGCCCGAACGCGGGCAAGACCGGCGGGCAGCTGGTCCTGGTGGTGTCCGCGATCAAGTCGGCCACGCTGACCAACCTGTGCCAGAGCGTCAGCCTGGGTGGCAGTTACCTGAAGATCACCGCCGGCACCGGCAGCACCCCGGTCAGCGCGGACACGCTGGTGGTGGATTCGAGCCAGCTGTCCGGCGACGCCTCGTTCAACAACATCCAGGTCGGCCAGGACGCCAGCACGCTGAACGAGGTGCCTGGGGTGAAGGGCGGCGCGGGTGTGTTCGCCCAGCAGGCCGACAGTGTGACGATCAACAACCTGCGGCAGACCAACTACGCCACCACCGCCGCCACGTTCACCCTGCCCGGCCTCAGCCTGGGCTTCAGTTCCACTGGCTGTTAAGCATGAGCACGCCGTCTGAGCCGGGCCGCGCCGCCGCACCGAGGCTGACGCTGCCCGGCTTCCCGGCCGATACGGCCGACCTGGCCGACCCGGCCATCCCGGCTGAGCCAGCCGCCCTGGCCGGCCCGGTCCAGCTGGCTGACCCGGAACCAGCCCCCGCCCGGGTCAGCCAGCGCCGGCCGGTGCCCCCGGTCCGGGCCTGGCGCGCGTTCCGGGAGTGGCGGCGGCGCCGCCCGTTCTGGGGCGGGCTGCTCATCCTGCTGGCCGGCGCTGAGATCTTCCTGACCGAGATCGCGCCGCTGCACGTGGTCATCCATCTCGGCGTGGAGGGGCTGGCCGGGCAGGCGGTGCCGTTCGTGCTGGCCGTGTGCGGGCTCTTGCTGATCTTCGCCCCGGAGCAGCGGCTGTTCTACTCGATTGTCGCCGTGCTGCTGACGGTCGCCTCCTGGATCACGTCCAACCTGGGCGGCTTCATCTTCGGCCTGATCCTGGGCCTGGTCGGCTGCGCGCTGGCGTTCGCCTGGACCCCGCTCCCCGACTCAGCCCCAGATTCCTGATCGCGACTCAACCTCGTGATCATGGCGTAGGCAGTACCAGAACCCCACCTAGAACCCGCGGAATCGGCTGGCGGGTGGGTTTGGGAAGCCGGTCGGTGCCGCCCCGCCGGGCCAGCCGGGTGGGTCAGGCTGGCCGGCCGCTGGGCCCGCTATCCGCGGCGTCGGGTCGGTAGCCGGCCTGGGTGAGCATCTGGCGCAGGTTGACAACTGCCTGGGTGTCGATGTCTTTGTGGCGGGGCGGGTCGAAGTATTCGGTGTGGGACGCTATCGTCACGGCGACTTTGCCCCCGCGCTGCTCTTCGGCTGAGCCGACCGCGACCAGCAGCGACAGCACGGCTCGCCATTCGATGTTGTGGCCTGCGGGATGCTGGAAGAGCTGGCGCAGCGTGTTGCGCTGATGGTTACTGAGGTGAGCTGGCGTAGTCGGCGCTGACATGCGTGCTCCTCTCTGCTCCGCCAGCACGGGCGGAGCTGGGAATGCCCGGCCCGGGTGGCCCGGCCAGGGCCTCCCGGCTGACGCTGTCGTGCCCGCCTTCCCACTCCCAGGTACTCACTTGGACATTGTCTGGTGCCCTCGTGGCCGGGATGCGGGCCGCCGGATGGGCGTGGCCGGTGGCTGTGGTCATGGCGGCCAGCAGGGCGGGTGCGCGGGTGCGGTTGCCGGCCTGGGCCGCCTGGTCCATGGCAGCCCAGGCGGCCGGTTCACTGGTCTGCGGTGGGATGATGAGCAGGTCAGTTCGCCCGGCCTTGGCGGTGGCGGTGAGCAGGCCGGCGGGCATGGTTTCGTACCAGCCAAGCCGCACCGTGCGGCTGCCCGCCGGGCCATCGACGCGCAGCCGCCCGGGCCGGCTGGCCTGCCAGCCGGCTGAGCCGAGCATGATCTGGGTAACCGGACCGTGCCGTTCATCGATGGCCAGAATCAGCCCGGGCAGCTCGGCGGCCGGGTCGGCCGACCGGGGCCACCAGCCTCCATCCAGCAGCGTCCGGGCGGACAGGTCCGGCTGCAGCCGGAGCCGCGGGCCCGGCGTGGAGGCCGGGCTGGGCGGGGGTGCCGGGCTGGTCGCCGTGCCGCGTTGGGTGGTGGTCAGCATGGTTGCTGCCCCTTCCTGCCGGCTCCCCGGCTGGGTCAGCTGACCTGCGAGTTGCGCCGGTCACGTCGCATGTGCTGCCGCAGCTGGGTGATCCGGGCGGTTCCCGCGGCCGCCATCACCAGGGCGCCGGCGATGCCGGCGAGCAACAGCGCCACGGCCAGTGACAGGCGCAGGTGCGCGCCCAGGAAGCTGATGTTCACCGCGTGCGTGTTCTGGATGATGAAGATCATCACCACGACGAGTACAAGGACACCCGCGATCAGCCCGGTGCGCAGGCCGCTGATCCGGGTATGCGCGCTCCGCCGCCGGGGCGGCGGCTCCGGCGCGGGCGGCCCGGATGGGGTGGCGCCGTTGACTGAGGGGGGCGGCACGGTGGTGGTCATTCCCGGCTGGCCCGGTGCTTCGGTCATGGGACTGCTTCCTTCCGGAGCGGCAGCGAGCCGCTGACGGCTTGCCAGGCTCCCGTGTAGACCCGGGCTTGCCGCGGCCTTCGGCTGCTGCTCCCGGCGTCTGCCCTCAAGCTACAGTAGAAAGGCATAACTAGCAAATTTTTTCCAGAGTTGTATTGCTAACTTTTCAGGCGTGCGGAGCTGGCATTGCGGACGCTCACGCCGGGAGCGCCTGGACCCCGCTCCCCGACCTGCTCCCCGGCCGGGACCCCGGCGAGCCGACCGCAACCGAGCTGGCCGCCGACGAGCGTTAATCGCCTAGCTCGGCGCGGCGGCGGGTGACGAACTCTTCCAGCTCAGCCCGGATCGCGTCGTCAAGCGGCGGAGGCTGGTAGGCCTCCAGCGTCTTGGCGCAGATCTCGCCGGCCCGCGCGGTGGTGTCCTTGCCGCCCAGCTTGAGCCACCGCTCATAGTTGGCCGTGGAGGACAGCAGTGGCCGGTAGAAGCAGTCACGGAACCGCTCCATGGTGTGCGCCGCGCCCAGGAAGTGCCCGCCGTGCCCGACCTCCTCGTGCGCGCCGAACGCCAGCGACGCCTCGTCGATCTCCAGCGGGGTGAACTCGACCCGCAGCATGCGCAGCAGCTCGACGTCGATGATGAACTTCTCGTAGCAGCTGACCAGGCCGCCCTCCAGCCAGCCGGCCGCGTGCATGACGAAGTTGGTGCCGGCCAGGAACGTGGGCAGCAGCGTCATCAGCGCCTCGTAGGCGGCCTGCGCGTCCGCGGTCTGGCTGGCGTTGAGCCCGCCGCCGGTGCGGAACGGCAGCCCGAAGTGCCGGGCCAGCTGGCCGGTGCAGAGCAGCCCGATGGCCGATTCCGGGGTGCCGAAGCTGGGCGAGCCGGACTGCATGTCGATGTTGGACAGGAACGAGCCGAAGATGACCGGGCAGCCGGGCCGGATCAGCTGGGCCAGCGCGATTCCGGACAGCGCCTCGGCCAGCTGCTGCACCAGCGCGGCCGGGATGGCCACCGGTGACATGGCCCCCATGAGCAGAAACGGGGTCAGCACCACGGGCTGGTTGGCCGCGCAGTACTCGAACTGGGCGTCCAGCATGCGGTCGTCCCAGCGCAGCGGGGAGTTGCAGTTGATCAGCGAGACAGTGGCGGGCGTCTGCTCGATGGCGGCCCGCCCGGCGGCGGCGCCCTGCCCGCCGCCGAACAGGATCTCGGTCATCCGGATGGTGTCGGCCGCGTTCGGCCCGGACACCACGTTGCCCATGTAGATCTTGTCGGTCAGCGTCTGCAGCGCGTAGATCATGTCCAGGTGCCGCGAGTCGAGCGGCGCGTCGTTCGGCTCGCAGATCACTCCCCCGGCCGAGTCCAGCTCCGGGAACGACTGGGACAGCATGCACAGCCGGCGGAAGTCGTCCAGGGTGGCGTCCCGCCGTACCTCGCCCTCGCGGACGAACGGTGAGCCGTACACCGCGCCGAACACCATGCTGTCGCCGCCGATGTGCACGCTGTTGGCTGGGTTGCGGGCCTGCAGGTCGAACTCCCTGGGCGCCTTGGCCACCTGCTCCAGGACGAACTCCGGGTCGAGGAAGACCACCTCGCCGTCGACCTTCTGGCCCGCCTGGCGCAGCAGCTCGACCGCCTCGGGCTTGGCGAACTGGATGCCGATCTCCGAGACGATCCGCCGCCAGCCCCGGTCCAGCACGCCGATCGCGTCGGCGGACAGGATCTCGTAGCGCGGCATCGCGTTGTGGAACATCGGCACCCCAATCTTGACCCTCTGCCAGCCCCCTACGTAGCATCACATCGTAGAACAGAGTTCCGTAACATGGAACTCATGGGCGCGACCAGAACAGGCACGGGCATGACAGCAACCCCCACCGGAACCCAGGCGGTGGACCGGGCGGCGCGGCTGGTCACCGAGGTGGTGCACGCGGCGGACTCGGTCACGTTCACCGAGCTGGCCGCGGCCACCGGGCTGGCCAAGAGCACCACGTCCCGGCTGCTCGACGCGCTGGAACGGGGCGGCCTGGTCCGGCGCACCGCGGATGGCCGGTTCTCTCCCGGCGAGGTGTTCGTCCGGTACGCCTGGCGGGGCGGGGCCGAGGCCGGGCTGACCGAGGTGGCCCGGCCGTTCCTGGACCGGCTCGGCGAGCTGACCGGCGAGACGGTCAACCTGGGCGTGGCCCGCGATGGCATGGTCGAGCAGATCGCCCAGGTGGACAGCCGGTACCTGATCGGCGGGACCAACTGGCTGGGCCGCCCGGTGCCGCTGCACTGCGCCGCGCTGGGCAAGGTGCTGCTGGCCTACGGCGCGGCCGAGCTGCCGCCGGGCCGGCTGGAAACCCGCACCACGCGGACCATCACCAGCCGGGCCGCGCTGGACGACGACCTGCTCGACGTGCGCCGCCGTGGCTACGCGGTCACCGACGAGGAACTCGAGCCCGGCCTGGTCGCGGTAGCCGCCCCGGTGCTGCGGGACGGCGCGGTGGTGGTGGCCGCGCTGTCGGTGTCCGCCCCGGCCAGCCGCCTCACCCCGGCCCGCCTCCCCGGCGTGGCCCAGGCCTGCGTCGCCGAAGCGGAAGGCCTGTCCGCCGCGCTCGGCCACCGCTGCACGGAAACAGCCCGCACGACGAAGGAAGGTGCCGCGTGACCCAGGAAGAGCTGCTCCGCCAGCTGTATGACTTCACGCTGGTCGGCAACGGGCCTGAGGTACTCAGCCTGACTCATGAGGGCCTGGACATGGGCCTGGGGCCAGAAATCCTGCTCTACGACGCGCTCATCCCGTCGCTGGAAGAAGTCGGTGCCCGGTTCGAGCGCGGCGACTTCTTCGTGCCCGAGATGCTGATCGCCGGCAAGGCCATGGCCGGGGCGCTGGAGATCCTCCGCCCGCTGCTGGCCGAGACCGGCGCCGAGTCGATCGGCACGATCGTCATGGGCACGGTCAAGGGCGACGTGCACGACATCGGCAAGAACCTGGTCAACATCATGTTCGAGGGGGCCGGGTTCCAGGTCATCGACCTCGGCGTGCAGGTCGCGCCGGAGAAGTTTGTCGCTGCCATCCAGGAGCACAAGCCGGACATCGTCGGCTTCTCCGCGTTCCTGACCACGACCATGCCGATGTTCAAGGCCAACATCAACGCGCTGCAGAAGGCGGGGCTGCGTGACCAGGTGATCGTGATGGTCGGCGGCGCCCCGGTCACCCAGGAGTACGCCGACGTGGTCGGCGCGGACGGGTACGCGTCCGACGCGTCGGCCGCCGTGGTCCGGGCCAAGGAGCTGCTGAAGCAGCGCCGCGCGACGATCCCCGCCTAGCAGAAGGACCACGATGGAGACAGTGCTCAGGTCGGCCACCAAGACCGTCACGATCAGCCCGGAGCAGCCGTTCTGCATCATCGGCGAGCGGATCAACCCGACCGGCCGGAAGATCTTCCAGGAGCAGCTGCGGCGCGGCGACCTGTCCCGGATCGAGATCGACGTGGCCCAGCAGCTGGCCGGCGGGGCCATGGTCCTCGACGTCAACATGGGCGCCCCGCTGGCCGACGAGAAAGAGCTGATGGTGGCGGCGGTCAAGCTGATCCAGGGACTGACCGACCTGCCGCTGTGCATCGACTCCTCGATCATCGAAGTGCTGGACGCCGGCTTGGCTGCCTATGCAGGGAAAGCCCTGGTGAACTCGGTGACCGCCGAGGACGAGCGGCTGGAGGCCATCCTTCCGCTGGTCAAGCGGCACGGCGCGGCGGTCATCGCGCTGCCCAACGACGAGGAGGAGATCCCGGACGAGCCGGCCCGCCGGGTCGAGCTGGCCCGCAAGATCATCGACACCGCGACCGGCCGGTACGGCATCCCGATCGAGGACATCGTCATCGACCCGCTGGCCATGCCGGTCGGCGCGGACACCTCGGTGGTGGTCAAGACGATGGAGACCATCGAGCTGCTGCGCGAGGAGTTCGGGGTGAACACCACGCTGGGCGCGTCCAACGTGTCGTTCGGCATGCCGGACCGGCACACGCTCGGCGCGGCGTTCCTGCCGATGGCCATCCACAGCGGTCTGACCAGCGCCATCCTGGACGCCCGGTCGCCGCAGATCGTCCGCGCGGTACAGGCCGCCGACCTGCTGATGAACCGGGACGAGTGGGGCGCGGCCTGGATCGCCACGCACCGGGCCCAGCAGGCACAGGCCCAGCAGGCACAGGCCCAGCAGGCCGCGCAGGCGCAGACATGACCTTGCCGGCCACCCAGGACGCGGACGGCCTGGCGGCCGGCCCGGTCCGGGTCGACCTGCTGTATGAGCCCAGCGGGCGCAAGGTCCGGGTGCCCGCCGGGGTCACCCTGTTCGACGCGGCCAGCTGGAACGGCATCGCCATCGACTCCACCTGCGGCGGCCACGGCACCTGCAAGAAGTGCAAGGTCCAGGTGCTGGATGGCGCCGCACCGCCGACGGCCCTGGACGAGCGGGCGTTCCGCCCGGACGAACTGCGCGACGGCTGGCGGCTGGCCTGCCGGGCCGAGGCGGCGGGCGACACCACGATCCACGTGCCGCCGCTGGTCACCCGGCCCAAGGCGGCCACCGTGGGGGTGGGCCGGCAGGTCATCCTGCGGCCCGCGGTGCAGAAGCGCTACCTGGAACTGGATGAGCCCACGCTGGCCGACCAGCGCAGCGACCTGGAGCGGCTGCTGGCCGCCATGGACGACCTGGAGCTGCGCGCCGACCTGCACGCGCTGCGCGCCATCGGCCCCGCGCTGCGGCAAGCGGACTACCAGGTCACCGCGGTCATCGTGGACGACGTGCTGATCGACGTGCAGCCCGGGGACACCAGCGGCCGGATCTTCGGCATCGCGTTCGACCTGGGCACCACCACGGTGGTGGCCACCCTGCTTGACCTGGCCACCGGCACGCCCGCCGCGGTGGCCTCGGCACTGAACGCGCAGCAGCCGTTCGGCGCCGACGTGATCACCCGGATCAGCGCGACCATGCTGGACCCGGAGACGCTCGGCCGGCTGACCGGCCTGGCCCATCAGACCCTGGCCGAGCTGGCCGCCGAGGTGTGCGCCGAGGCCGGTGTGGACCCGGCCGAGGTGTACGAGATCGCGCTGGCCGGCAACGCCACCATGACGCACATCGCGCTGGGCATCGACCCGGAGCCGCTCGGCGTGGCCCCGTTCATCCTGGCCGCCCGGCTGCTGCCCGAGGTGCTCGCGGCTGACCTGGGCGTGGCCGTGCACCCGCGGGCCCGCGCGGTGGTGTTCCCCCCGTTTGGCGCGTACGTCGGCGGGGACATCACGGCCGGGCTGCTGGCCTCGGGCATGGACCGGGACCAGCGCACCCGGCTGTTCATCGACATCGGCACCAACTGCGAGATCGTGCTGGGCAACCGGGACTGGCTGCTGGCCACGGCCGCGCCGGCCGGGCCCGCGTTCGAGGGCGCGGCCATCCGGTGCGGGATGCGCGCCGCGGACGGCGCCATCGAGGTGGTCACGATGACCCCGGAGGCGCTGGACCTCAAGGTCATCGGGGACGCCGAGCCGGCCGGCCTGTGCGGGTCGGGCCTGGTGGACGCGGTCACCGGCCTGATCCGGCTGGGCCTGCTCGACTCCTCCGGCCGCCTGGTCCCCGAGGAGCGGGCCGCCGAGCTGGCCCCGGGCCTGGCCTCCCGGCTGACCACCCTCGGCGCGGAACGCGTGTTCGTGCTGCACTGGCTGGGCGAGCCGGGGGACGTGGCCCACTCGGTGTACCTGTCCCAGCGGGACGTGCGGGAGCTGCAGTTCGCCAAGGCGGCCATCGCCACCGGCTGGCGCATCCTGCTGGAGGAAGCCGGCCTGCAGCCCACCGATGTCCAGCAGGTGCTGCTGGCCGGCTCGTTCGGCAGCTACCTGTCCCCGGCCAACGCGATCCGGCTCGGGCTGGTGCCCGAGGTCGGCGTGCTGCGCGTGGTCAGCGCGGGCAACGTGGCCGGCGAGGGCGCCAAGATGGCCCTGCTCAGCGTGCGCGAGCGGGCCGGCGGCCTGGCTCTGCTCGAGGAGGTGAGATATGTCGAGCTCTCCGACCGCGCCGATTTCAACGACCGCTTCGTCGACCAGCTCGCATTTCCTTCCTAACGCCAGCACCCGCCCCGCGCCACCACCCGGCGCCGCGGCTGATAGTGGTGAGCCCAGGACCCGCCCCGCGCCGCGGGCTGGTGGGGCGGCCGACGGTGGTGTGCCCCATGCCGTGGTGGTCGCGTGCGGCGCCCTGAGCGGGCCCATCCGCGAGATCATCAAGCGCCGCAACTGGCCGGTCGAGTTGCACAGCTTGCCGTCGCTGTTGCACAACCGGCCGGCCCAGATCGCGCCGGAGGTCGAGCAACTGGCGAAGGCCGCGCTGGATCGTGGGCTGCCGGTGGCGGTGGCCTACGCGGACTGCGGGACCTATGGGGCACTGGATGAGCTGTGTGCCCGGCTGGGCCTGCGGCGGCTGCCCGGGCTGCACTGCTATGACCTGCTGGCCGGGCCCTCCCGGGTGGCCGAGCTGTTCGATGCCGAGCCGGGCACGTACGTGCTGACCGACTTCCTGATCCGGTCGTTCCGCCGGTCGGTGCTCACCGAGCTGGGCCTGGACCGCTACCCGGAACTGTGGCCCGACTACTTCGGCCACTACCGCCGGCTGGTCTGGCTGGCCCAGCACCGCGAACCGGCGCTGGAGGCGGAGGGCGAGGCGGTCGCGGCCATGTTCGGCCTGCCGCTAACGGTGATCGAAACCGGCACAGCGCGCCTGGAACGCGAACTGGAAAACCTCACCCGCGCCACCAGCAACATTGATCAAGGCTTCTCCCCACTTAGCATGCGCCCGGAACACTCGGCTGGGCGTTTTGTCACGAATTGTGCGCACGGGACGCATGCTAAGAACTCGGTGCAGGCCTGCTAGGAAGGGACGCAGCCATGCGCGGTGGGCTAGCGAGCGTGGCGCCGTTGCTGGCGCATCCGCGGTATGAGGTGTTCCCGGCCGCGTCCGTCGAGGATCAGGTGACCGAGTGGGTGCCGCCTGGCGAGACGGTGACCGTGACCGCCTCGCCGGCCAAGGGGCTGGATGCCACCCTTGACCTGACCGAGCGGCTGGCCGGGCATGGCTACCAGGTGGTGCCGCACGTCTCGGCCCGGCTGGTCGCCGGGGACGCCCACCTGGCCGAGATCGTGGCCCGGCTGACCGCGATCGGGGTGGACGACATTTTCGTGCCGGCGGGCGACGCCGATCCGCCGGCCGGCCCGTTCGGCAGCGCGCTGTCGCTGCTCACCCGGCTGACCGAGATGGGCCGCCCGTTCGCCCGGGTAGGCATCACCGGGTACCCGGAGTCACACCCGCACATCGACGACGACATCACTATCCAGGCCATGTGGGACAAGCGGCAGCATTCCTCCTACATCGTCAGCAACCTGTGCTTCGATCCGGCCGTGCTGCGCAAGTGGATCAGCCGGATCCGGGCCCGGGGCGTGACACTGCCGTTGTACGTGGGGCTGGCCGGGCCGGTGGAACGGGCGAAGCTGCTGCGAATGGCAGCCAAGGCCGGGGTGGCCGAGTCGGCGCGCTTCCTGGCCGGGCACACCGAGTGGTTTCTCCGCCTGGGCACCCCCGGCGGTTACCGTCCGGAACGGCTATTGGACCGGACCGGAACTGCCCTCACCGATCCCGCCGCAGTCGTGGCTGGCCTGCACCTTTTCACGTTTAACCAGGTCAAGCAGACTGAGCAGTGGCGGCAGAGCCTGCTGGCGCGGCTCGCCGGGCCCGGCCGCGACGACGTGGCCATATGACCCTTCTGGGTGCCATTTAGCTGCGCCCATTACGCTGCGCCGGCAGTGATAAAACTTACTGTACTAAGCGAACAGCACCCAATTTCGGTCGCACCGGCATAGGCTGTGCACTGCAACTCTGTGGCGAAGTTGTCGTGCCTAACCGGCCCGTGCAGTACTACCGATCTTCGGAGCATCGTCCGGGCCGGCGACGGGAGATATCCGTGACCGTGCACTCAGCAGCAACCCGGCCTTCTGGACCTGGAGCGGCTTCGTGCCCGGCCAACTTATCGAGTGGCCGCTGCGCTGCGGCCCGGTCCCGCCACTGGCCGATGCGACCAGCCCGCGTCCGGAGAGCGGGCTAGGGCTGGTCGGGAAGCTGGTCCCGGGCGACACGCTGATCCTGACCCCGGACGGCGAGCCAGGCTCGCCCCGGTTCCCGGAGCACGGCGGCAGCGGGAAGACTCAGCTGGCCGCCGCGCTGGCTCACGGGCTGTGGGATAACCGCTCGGTGGACCTGCTGGTCTGGGTGGGCGCAGCCAGCCGGGGCGCCATCCTGACCGGGTACGCCGGCGCGCTCGCCGACCTAGGC
>Ga0335085_10004542_pt1 | contig 22907 bp, 19 predicted proteins | sample Lox_Sample_45_FD_206712 | JGI IMG/M metagenome (GOLD analysis project Ga0335085, IMG submission 206712) | Soil microbial communities from Loxahatchee National Wildlife Refuge, Florida, United States - Lox_Sample_4.5 | ecosystem: Environmental > Terrestrial > Soil > Wetlands | place: USA...
GGAAGGCTGCCACTAAACGAATCGTGCCGGTATTCGAATCCACTTGCCGGTCCGTCCAAAGAATTCTGCCCTTGTGCGGATATACGGTACCGTCAGCCAGAATCAGCTCGGGTGAACTGTCGAACAAATCGATTGCTTGCCCCTTGGAGCTAAGCTTCTTCGCGCGCAAATACTCTTGTTCACTGACGGGGAAATAGACCTTGATCGGATCCACCTGCGACACAGACGTCAGGTGGGAGGATGGGCCTACGAGATTACCCATTTGAACTTCGGCAATTCCTGCAACGCCGTCAACAAGCGAGGTGACCTTAGTCCATCCGAGATCAAGTTCTGCGCGTTCGACCGCAGCCTTGGCCGATTCGACCTCGCCCTCGGCAGCGAGTTTGGCCTGGATCTCGGTATCTAACTGTTCCTTGGGGACCGCCCTCTGGGCTACGAGCGGCGTGTCGCGGTTTACGTCGAGCGCACTCTTGCCCAGTTTTGCCTGTGCTTGGCCAAGTTCTCCCTTGGCACGGTCGAGAGTGGCCTGAAAAGGTCTCGGGTCGATCTCGAAGAGAACCTGGCCCCTCCGGACGACCGCACCTTCTTTGTAGTTTTGGCTGATGATGTATCCCGAGACCTGTGGTCGAATTTCGGCATTGACATAGCCATCGAGTGTCGCCACCCACTCGCTCTGCACAGGCACGTCTTGCTCTAGCGGGCGCGCAACGACCACCTCGGTATCCGGCAATTTGATGGCGGCATGGCCGCTGCTGCAGCCAGCTAGCCCCAAGCTGAGAACGATTGGGGCGACGATGGCGAAATACTTAGCCCATTTATCAAGGCGCGTTGTGCCCGATAAATACCTCATAGTCCCGCGATTGTTTATGACATTTGACATATGATTCCTTCCTGCAGACATTTATTAGCTGAACCTCTTTGGATCTTTCCCAAACAGTTTCTGCGATTTCATGCCGTGACTTTCTCTTGCGTCGCGCTGTACCGGGCTTCGATAGCTTTGACGGAGTTTTCAAACGCCCTTTTCAAAACGCTCTTGCCGATGGTCCTGAGCACGAGGCCGAGCAACCGTCCCTTGAAGTTCTTGCCCTCCCGGACCACGGTGAGGTCGATGTCGGTGGTGCCATCCGGATGACGAGTGAATGTATAGGTGTGGCCGGACGCGCCTCCCCATACGTTGGAATCGGTTGTTGTCAGCACGACGTTATTCGGATCCGACCAATCGTAGAGAAGGCGTTCCCAAATGCCCCCCGAGCCTTCTGTCACGTCCGCATCCATCGGACCAAGGTGATGCACCTTCAGGTAATCATCCGCACTATTGTTAAAGATCTTGGAGCGGCCAGGACCGAAGTCGGTGAGCCCTGAAATGTACTGCTCGGGCGTCACGGTCGTTGTCTGGTGGAAGCGGATTTCTGGTGTCTCGTTAATCATGCACATTGTCGTTCTCCTTTCCGTTGAGCTCCGACACAGAAGAACAATGCAGCCGGCTTGCCATGCGCAAACTGCTGAAAAGGAAGAAGGTGAGCACCGGGCATCGCACAGCATGCTGAGCAAATGCTGACCGTTCAGCCGAAGTCCCACTCTGAACTTTGGGGAGGTGAATACGGATGCTTTCCGCAGGGTAAGGACGAAAGATTGGGTCTCTGGGAGCTTCAGTTGAAGACTGTGCTCGCAGCTAATTAACCACTATTTGGAGGTGTGTCGCTTGTGAGTGTATTTGTTGATGCCAAAGCGCTGGATTTTCGATTCCAGCGTCTGGCGCGGCATGCCGAGCTTCGCAGCGGCCCCGGAGGGCCCGGATATCCGCCCATGAGACTCAGCAAGGGCATTTTCGATCATTTCCACTTCATGATCGTCCAACGCCGCATTGCCTCTGTGTTGCGACGCGCCTTTTAGCCAGCCCTCATCGACGATGAAACTGTCAGTTTCACTGAGGATGACTGCTCGTTCCACAACGTTCTGCAATTCGCGAATATTGCCCGGCCAATGGTAGGTTTTTAGCAACTCCAGAGTCTCCTTACCGATGTGGCGGATGCTTTTGCCAGCGGCTTTGGCGAAGCGACCGACGAAGTACTCCACGAGCAATGGAATGTCATCCGCTCGTTCGCGTAGCGAGGGAACTGCGATCGGAAACACGTTCAATCTGAAAAAGAGATCTTGGCGGACAGTTCCAGCCGCGACGGCAGCCTCGAGATCACGATTGGTTGCCGCTATCAACCGGACGTCAACTGAGATGGGATGATTACTCCCCACCCGCTCAAATTCCTTCTCTTGTAACACCCGCAGTAGCGCAATCTGTGTCTCCATGGGGAGTTCGCCGACTTCGTCCAGAAACAGCGTACCTCCGTTCGCGGCTTCAAACCTCCCCACCCGCCGTTGCATGGCGCCGGTAAAGGCTCCCTTCTCGTGCCCGAAGAGCTCGGAAGCAATCAAGGATTGTGGAATTGCTGCACAGTTGACCCGCACGAATACTCGGTTTCCGCGCTTTGATCTCCGATGCAGCGCGTGCGCAATCAACTCCTTGCCCGTTCCCGTCTCTCCGAGAATGAGCACCGTCGAATCTGAAGGTGCAACCTTCTCCACGTGCTTCAGCAGTTGGCGTATTGGTTTCGAAGAACCAACAATTTCCTCGAACATGGAAGAGCGATCGATCTCCTCTCGGAGAATGAGATTTTCATTGTGGAGCCGCTCTTCCATCTTTTTCCGGTCATCGATGTCCGTTGAGGTACCGTACCAGCGGATGATCTTGCCTGATTCGTCTTTCAGCGGATTGTATTGAACGAGCTTCCAGCGATAGTTCCCGTCTTTTTGCCGGGCGCGCATTTCGATCTCGAAAGGGACCCCACGTCGAAGCCCGTCCTGACGCCGGGCCGCAAGGGAATCGACGTCGTCGGGATGGAAAGTCGCCGTCAAGAAACCCTTGGCGTTTACTTCTTCCCTCGTGAGCCCGGATTCTTCCAGAGCCACTCGGTTGGCGTAGAGTGTCCTCCCTTCGGGTGAGAGAACCACGACCACCTGCCGAATAGCATCCGTGGTCGTGCGGAGGTCTTCCTCACTTTGCCTTAGCTTCTGCTCGAAGCGCTTGCGCTCGTCAATGTCAATTGCGGTAACGTACCAGCGGACGATGTGGCCGCTTTCGTCGATTAAGGGGTTGTATTGAGCCAGGTGCCAGCGAAACTCGCCGGTCTCAGACAACAGGCGCGTTTCCAATTCGAAGGGAACGCCCTTCGACAGTTTCATGCGGCGCTCATTGAGTGCCTGATCCAGATCATCAGGATGGCAGGTCCGTTCTAAGTATCCTTTATCCTTCACATCATCCGCGCTGAGTCCAAGGCGATTAAGGGCGAACTGGTTCACGTACAGTACTGTGCCGTCTGCTGCGAGGACTGTGATGTCAATGGGGATGGCATCGGTGATCGTTAAAAGGTCGCCATCCTGCAGGCGGCGATGCTGCTCGGAGCTTGCGCTGTGATCCGTACTCATTGCTGAATCCCGCGGGCCGACGTGCCTAGACTCGCTAACGTGCGGCCATGCGGAATTATAGTGTCGGTCAAGGCTAAAGAGCACGCGGATGCTTCGGCGCGAAGATTTCGCCTTGGCATCCACGGTGATGGTGGATTGCTCCCCTGGCTGGCATCCGTGGTACGTTTTTACAGAGATTGATCAGCTGCCCTTGAAATTACGCGCGGCTATCGCCAACCAACAAAAATGGGAAACAAACGTATGTTTAACGAGAGCGGTTATTTGACGGAGTAGCCCTTCGCTTCCATTTGGCTGTTTCTCTGTTTGGGGGGCGTGCCGCACACGCAGTGGGCCGTGGAAGTTGGCATCGTTCGCGATGAAGCGGGCTACCTGGTTACCGGTCCTGATTTGTTGAAAAATGGCAATCGCCCCGAAAACTGGCATCTCGACCGAGATCCATATTATATGGAGACGAACATGCCCGGCGTGTTCGCGGCCGGCGACGTGCGGCACGGTTCGGTCAAGCGCTGCGCTTCAGCGGTGGGCGAAGGCGCCATGGCGGTGACTTTATCCAAACGACGCGCTTCAGCCCCCGATGCCGTAGCTTGTGCAACAACCCGATGCTCTTCATCCAGCCGAACACTTCTTCGATTCGCTTGCGGACTTGGTATCCTTGCCCGCCAGCCATGACGCCCCTCCCGCCTGACATTGAGACGCTCTACAATGCAGGTCTCCACAGCCGGGCCACAGCCGAGTCCCTCCCTCTTCCGCCACTCAGTCTGCATAGCAGAGAAATCGGGTTGCATTACTGCCAGAATTGCTAAAAATCGCCGTAGCGACGCAGCGACGTGCATTCCCGCCTCACTCACATCCGATATTCGCCCCCAAAAATCAAACTTTCCAGCCGAGCGAAAAACGGTGATCGTGACGCCCATCAAGGCGATACCGGCGGCACTGGCGTTGAGGTGTGGCCATCTCTGGAGCGTTTGATTTCCGGCACAGATAGCAATGCGATTAGAGATACGGAATGCATTTACAGATACTAAAGGCAGGCGTCACTCCGATAATATTAGTCGGCGGCTTACTTCGCCGGAGCTGTTTCCGCAGACAGAAGCATACCACCGATTACTGCACACGCTATTCCGAGCCCGTGAAGCAGCTTTATGTTCTCATGCAGCAGGGCTGGGGCGAGCAGGACCACGAAGACAGGATACAAGGCCGTCAGGGGTTCGACGATCGAGGCCTTGCCACCTTGACGCATCGCCGCCAGTAAGCTCAAGAATCCCAGGCCATTGAATACGCCATTCAGCAGCGCCCAGCCCAGGCTTTTGGTGGAGTACTCGAAAATCGAGGTCCCCGGGAACAGCAATGGTTGCAAAAGAATGAATCCCGCAGCGGCCCAAACCAGAGCTGCGGAGGCGGAGATATAGTTCATGGCTACTTTTTGAAACAGCCCCAGAGTGCCCCACGACACCAGCACCAGGGCGGATAGCCATAGCCACATCGGAAGCATGAGTCCCTTCATAAAGAGAGCAGCAGAATTGCAGCCATCGCAAAACATACTCCAAGCAGTTGCAGTTTATTGATTCTTTCCCGCAGGAATGTGACTGCGAGAAGCACAGTAGCAACCGGATACAGCGAAGTAGTTGCCGTAACGACGGAAGCATTATCGCCCGCGCGGTATGCGCCGTATAACGCGATGCCACCCAGTCCGAGGAGCAAGCCGCTGATAAGGGCGTAAGTGTTGCCGCGCAGACTTTGCTTCAGTTGCGGCCTCTGCACTGCCACCATTACCAGACTAACCAGCAGAAATCCAAATGCAGAGACGAACTGCATGGTGGTCGGAGGAATCTCCTCGGAACCGAGCCGGGCGGTAAATGCCCATGCGGTCCAGCACAATGATGCGGCAATTGAATACCAAAACCAGCTTCTTTTGAGAGTGTTCGCGGCAGCGCCAATGACCGTAGCCACGCCTTTGGGAACGAGGGTGGCGGTGAAATCTGCACTTGGGATCTCAGACGGTTGTTCACTTGGGACTGGGTTGGAGGGATACCCGGGTGAGCCGGTAACTTCGTCTTGATCACAAACAGCAGAACGTGCGAGGGCGGCAGCAGCAGCTCCGCCCGTCAGTGACCGGCTGTAACCGGACGGGCTGGCAGGCTGTCGATGTTCTCCCGATGAAGGTGCGCCATCAACCATGATAATTCTTGGATGCTATACATTTCGCACTTGCTAACAACCCGCGGTAAATCGTAGCGTAGTGATCTGGGAGCAGAAAGTGACGAAGGTCATGCCTAAAGGCAATTACTTTAGGTGCGAGGCGAGAAGTCCACTGCTGAGCGCAAATGTGGAGTGCTCACGACAATGCGCCCCTTGCACGAAGTGGTCGGCCGTCAGTGTGGCCAAGTAATGAATAATCTTTAACCCACCGCTTGAGGGCTTCTTCTTGAACGGATGGCTGAAATCGTAAACCGACCAGGTGGCCCGAATACCACCGTGGAGATGCTGCCAGTGAGAAGGAACCGGCGTACGGCAAAATGAAATGAAGCCCTATCTCTTGAGGGAGATTGGTATTCCGCAGGAGGCGTACAGCCATGCCTCCGTAACCGACGTTCTTCGTGATACCAGTCAGTATCCTTCCTCCCGCATGCATTCTTACTAGAGTTGCGATTGGTACGCGTCCACACGCCCCCACGCCGCGGGAGAGCAGCGACTGAGTTGCCTCGACCGCCGCTCGAATACTCGAATCACTGCCGGTTTCCAATAAGGCGTTGATGCCCAATTCGACGAACCGCGTGGCTTCCTTTGTGCCCCCGATTCCGTAGACTACTGTCCGTCGCGGCACAAACCAGGGCGAATTCTTTAGCCCGGCGACGGCGGTTCCGGCAAGAGGCAGCACGCAGGCGTTGATCTCACGATGGCCATCGCTCTGACCCGACCGCAAATGCACAGTGAGAATGCTTGCATTTAGCATTTCGAACGAGTCTGCAAAGCCGACCAGCAGCTTGGGGTCCACCTTGAAGCCTGCCAACGTGAATTGGCGGTTCTGGGGCATTCTTGTAGAAGTTCCCTTCATGAGTTGGAGAAACTCGCCGACAATTTATTTTTGACTGCCACCGGGCTGAAGGTTGCCTAGTCTCCCTAGCAAAATACTCTCGTTGATCTTCACGTAGCTCAATAACGTTCATGAGGGATACACCTAGGTAACCTAGCCAGACGACTCCTTCGATTCCTACCGGCTCGTTTGGCGAGCGTCCTTGAGGGGCCTGCCGATTACTTCAGTTACTTGCTGTGGGCACTTCGGTTCGCCTAACGTCGATTCCAGAAACCGGAACAGGGGCTGGACTTCTATGACTCACCCAGTGAGCAGACTGATCGCACTTCTAGCATTCCTTGTGCTTTTGTCTGTTCCAGGGTGGGCGCAAAACACAGCTGAATTGCAGGGGAGAGTTGTAGACCCCGGTGGGCACCCCACGGTAAGCGCGTTTGTCATTATCAGCAGCCACGACACCTCATTACTACGGGCAGCTACAACCGACGACCTTGGCAACTTCGAGTTCACTTCATTACCGGTCGGCACCTATAGCCTGGAAGTAAAAGCTGACGGTTTTCCCAATTCTCAGACTCGTGACCTGCGTGCAAGCATCGGACAAGTTATTCGGATTGAAATCGTCCTCGGTAGCAATGACGTACACTCTTCGCAGCTTCACGCCGCTCGCCCGTCGGTGGTTGAGACATCGAATACGCAACTTGGCGTGGTGATGGGCGATCAGGAAATATCCAATCTTCCACTCAAGTCCCGCGACACCTTCGAGTTGCTTCAGCTGCAGCCGGGGGTGCAAAGTACGCTGGGCGCAGATCTCTTCTTTGGCGGCGATCAGCCGGGTGTGGTTTCAGTTGATGGCGGGCGGGCACGGTCGAACAACTACAACGTCAACGGCGGACATTCAGGGGATCAATTCATCAACGCCCCTTCCATTCAGCCTTCTCCGGACTCAATTAGCGAATTCCGCGTTATTTCACACAATTATGATGCGGAGCTCGGGCGCAATTCCGGATCTGTGATCAACGTGATCACGAAATCCGGCAGCAACACGCTTCACGGAAGCATCTACGAATATTTTCGCAACAAGGTGCTGAATGCCAGAGGGTACTTTGACCCGGAAACCCCCGATTTCAAGCAGAACGAGTTCGGCGGCATCCTCGGCGGGGCTATACGGCGGGATAAGACTTTCTTTTTCTCTTCGTATGAAGGTCGCAGAGTGCGGCAGGGAATTACGTCCGACGCTGTGCCCGTACCCGCGCAGCAGGAACGCGGAGGCGACTTCTCAGCAGGCCCGGCTTTCACGGGCATACTGAGCGACAACGCGGTCGCAACCAAACTTAGCAGCCGTCCTGGATGCAACGCGGCAGTCGCGGCGAACGGCGGGGCCGCGATCGCAACCGGTACTCCGTATGCCAGCATTTTCCCCATCAACGTTATTCCGACATCGTGCTTTGACCCGACGGCAGCAGACTTGATGAACGAATTTGTTCCGTTGCCGAACGTTGGTGCTCAGACGTTTCTTTCAGTGCCCGAGGCCAAAGTTCGCCACGACCAGATCACGCTGCGTTTGGACCACAACCTTACGAGCCAGCAACAGCTCAGCTTTTACTATTACGGAGCGGATGGACTTGATGGTGAGCCGTTCTCGCGATTCCAGGCGGCAGGTTCGAACCTTCCTGAATTTGGCAACCTAACCAGAGACAGGTTCCAGCAACTCAATCTGTCGCACAACTGGATGGTCAATAGTAAAACGACCAATGAAGCCCGCTTCGTGTTTTACCGGGGCGCGCAGGGCCAGTTCCTGTCTCCCCAGCACACCAACCTGGTGCAGGATTCGTGCGCCACAGTACCTGCGGACCAGTGTTTCTCAGATCCTTCCAACCCTCGCCTGGGTATTACTCCGGGATATGGAGCCGGTCACGAAGGTGTGCCGTTTGTCTCTCTGGCGGGTGGATTCGCACTTGGCAACAATGCCAACGGGAGTTTCACCCAAACGGGGAACGTTTATCACGGCTTCGATAGCGTCAGCAAGATCATCGGCAAGCATCCTCTGAAATTTGGCGCGGACGTCCGCAACCAACGTTTTCACCAGACCTACTTCTACAACATCAACGGGAACTTTGAATTCTCAGGTGGCGGTCCGAACGATGTGGGCTTCGCTGACCTGGTCCCTAACTATCTTCTGGGGCTTCCGGACACCTACTCACAAGGTTCGGCGAACGCGGTCGACGTCCGTACCACCCAGCTTGGGATATTCGCGCAAGACGCCTGGAAACTGAAGCCCAACCTCACGCTCTATTACGGGCTGCGCTGGGAGTTGAACACGCCGCAGGAGGATGCAGGCAAGCGCATTCAGGCGTTTCGCCCGGGCCAGGCCACCAGCATCTACCAGTGCGAACTGAGTGCCTCGGATCCATTGACGGCGACTTTTGGTTCGAACGACTGCTCACCAACCGGACCTGCCGCATCAGTTTTCCCACTCGGATTGGTGCTGCCGGGGGACAAAGGTGTGCCGGCGGGTCTAACCAATGACTATCTCAAGTCCCTCGCTCCGAGATTCGGCCTGGCTTGGTCGCCTGACTGGACGGGCGGGTGGGCAGCTAAGGTCACGGGCGGTCCGGGAAAATCAAGTGTGCGAATGGGCTGGGGGATGTTCTACGACAGCAATGAGGAGTTGATGCTGGCGTCTTTTGCTGCACAACCTCCATTTGGCGGCAGCACATTCATCAGCAATGTCTTCTTCAACACTCCGTTTCTCGGCCAGAACGGGACCGTGACCCCGAATCCGTTTAACGGTTATTCAAATCCAGCTCGGGGCTCGGCGGTAGATTTCGCGCTCTTCCGTCCTATTCTCTTATTTGGAAATTTTCCTGACACGCTGCGCAGCCAATATGCAGAGCAGTATCACTTCACAATTCAGCGCCAGCTTCCGCAAGACATGATGCTGCAGTTCGGGTATGTCGGCAGCCAGGGTCACCGCTTGCTGGCCAGCCTTGACCAGAATTTCGGCAATGCGCAGACCTGCCTTGACCTGAACCAGATCCCGGGATTGTCGTGCGGGCCGTTTGGCGAAGACACCGCCTACTCGATTCCGGCTGGCGCCATCCCACCGGGGGTCACCTTGCACCTGCCGTATGGTTCGGTCCCCAGCGTTACAGGTCCGAATGCGAACCCGATCAGTTTGATCGGGCTGCGCAAGTATTCATCTCCGCTGTGTCAGCCCACTACCGGGACGGGTTGCCCGCCCGACGGTGTGCCGGTGTTCAGCAGCCTGTTCGCCATGGAGCCGATTGCGAACTCGGCCTACAACTCGCTTCAGGCGCAACTCAGCAAGCGCTTTTCTCATGGATTGCAGTTGCTGGCTTCATACACCTGGAGCAAGTCGATCGACACGGCCTCCAGCTTCGAGAATTCGGTGAATCCAATCGACCCGAGCCGGTCCCGCGCCCTGTCGTTGTTCGACGCTCGCCACAGATTTGTGTTGAGCGGATATTGGCGAGTGCGAGACTGGAAGGTGTCGAACTGGAGTAGGCACATCATCAATGGTTGGGCGGTGTCGACGATCTCTACGTTGCAGTCTGGATTCCCAGTCCGCATTACCTCTTCCGGTGATCAGGAACTGATGGGTAGCTTCGATTTTGAGGCGCCCGGCGAACCCACCCAGGTCGCGCCGTTTCGCCGGCTGGATCCGCGGACATCCGGCGGCTACTACTTCGATCCCACGTCTTTTGTCGATGGTCCTCTCGGCCAAATCGGGAATGCTCCACGAACCGTGTGCTGCGGTCCGGGGATTATCAACTTCGATTTCGCCTTCCACAAGACTGTGGCTCTAGGCGAGCGCAGCAATCTGGAATTTCGAACAGAATTCTTCAACCTGTTTAATCACACGCAATTTTTTAACCCAGACGGGGATATCACGGGAGGATCGACCTTCGGGCTGGTAAACCGGGCGAGGGACCCGAGGCTGGTTCAAGTTGCATTGCGGCTTGCCTTTTAGGCCCGCCGTTCTGAGCGGCAATGAGGATGACGAGACTGAGACACATTTTGTTGCTCGTGGCGCTCCTCGCGGGCGGAATGAGCGCGATGGCGCAGACGGAACGGAAGGTTACTCACCGTGAAGAGCCGGACTATCCGGAACTTGCAAAGAAGATGAACCTTCACGGCACGGTCAAACTCAAGATATGGATCAGTCCGGACGGTTCGGTGCGGCGGTTGGAATACGTCGGAGGCCATCCAGTGCTGGCGGAGTCTGCGCTGAAAGCGGTCAAAGGCTGGCACTACGAAGCGGCTACCAAGGAATCAAACACCATCGTGGGGTTGAAGTTTTGAACTCCAGTGTCCCCGGTTCAGCAAGTTTAGCGAAAATCTCGGAGCTTTCGAATGCGAGCCGCCAGAGGGATCGTTTTTCTGTGATCTATAAGATCCTGATCGTAGTGTTGGCCGCCTTCGCGTTTTGGCTGATGTTTCGCGTTAGAGAGGGAGAGCGTGAATTCAGGGAGTCTCAGCAGGCTTTACGCCACGTAACCAGTTGGCGGCAGGAAGCCCGAGTGGGAGACCAGGTTAACCAGCAGGCTGAAATCATGTGCCCTGACGATGACCGCGGGCCAGGCCAGACTACTTCCCACTCGAAAGATGCCGGGGCGAATGGCGTGAGGGTTGAACCGCTGGAAAATGGTCCCAATTCTCACCTTCAACCTTCAGGAAACCTACCCGATAAATCGGAAACTGTCCCCAAGGTGACTGCGCCTTGCGAAAAACTGCACGGCGAACTTCTTTACCCGCTGCCGGACTATGACCACCTGATCAAGCACACCAAAATCATTAAGGGGGCAGTTGAGTCAGTCCAAGGTATGAAATGCCAGGAATGGACGACAGTTCGCGTAATTCCTGGCCGTTTCGCTCCGGCACAGCCCTTTGATGATGCACAAATCTGTATCGGCCTTGCTGATCATCTGCCCCGGCGTATTAAGTACGAGAAGGTTGAATACATATTCTACGACTGGAACACTCCCATTCAGGTCAAAGAGAACCAAGCGCCGCGAACGCGGCTTCCCTAGCGCTTCTTCGAGCCTCGACGAAACAAAAGATCAATTGCGTTATGCGCCATGTGCGCGCCCACTTCGATGTAGAGCGCCGCTTCTCGGGCCCAGCCAATTGACCTTGAGAGGAGAACTGGTGTAAAGATTTGTTGCAGCATGGGTGCCACGCTGCTGCTGGAGTTGCAGTCCGGCAAGGCGGGCAGAGGGAACTGACTAGAGAAAACAATCAAGTCGGATCTCCTACCATTCAGGAAAGACCCATTTCAGCCAGGCCACCTGCTCAGTAATGTATAGGGGGCCCTGCGGCGCGAATGCGCGTGTGCTTGAATCATAGGAAAATCAAAACCGCAGAAGTACCAACGAGGTGGCCTGTTGCGCGGTTCCGCTAGGCTAGGCGCTCTGAGGAGCGATCCGCCTACTCCAGGTCATGCGATTGCCTTGGCGATCAAGAAGGGGGTCCCAACCGAAGTCGCGATTGATAGACAAATTCCAACTTAAGGGTCTCGGGCGTCGCTTCGGACTCTGACCGAGTATGGCGAACACAGCTGCTGAACTGTATCCCATTGATCGAGGAGCGAACAGCCCGAATGTGCGCGCAGCGTGTTCATAACGCTCCGGTATGTGTTGCGCCCACGCAGCGAGGAATTCCTTCGGTGTGAGGCGAATCATCACCTGACGACGCAGCCGTCTGTCTTTGGCCCAGAATGCTATTTCTTGCCCGCTGATCTCGGTGATGCGACGTTGAGCAATGGGCGGACGCCTCGCATATCTGCCAGCATATCGCAGGAAGTGCTCCTTAGAACCCAGCGACTGCAACTTCACACTCCACCAGCGATTCTCTTGGCTGCTGAGCGTTGCGTTGACCTGTTCGGCGGGCAGGTTACTGGAGAGCATTCCCGCTTGTAAACTAGCTCGCAACACACGGATGACAGCCTTACGCCAGTAGTGGGTGAGAGCGTCAACATCATAGTAAACAGTAGCGCGCCATCTTCCCGACAGTTCTAAACCTCCCGCTGTCACCATGCGTGAATGGGATTCCCGCTGGAGATTAAGCGGTTGCCGAGTCTTGCCCGTGCGTCGTCCTCTGCCTGCCGGAGATTGCCAACCTCGGCCTCGATTGTAATTGGCCATCCATCGGATTTCTCAACGAGAATGTCTGGCCGTCCGCCTTCCTCAAAGATTCGTCCGATATTCTCAGAACGAAGCGTCCATTCCCGGCCGAAATGCTGTAGAACCTCGCCAAGAGCGGTGTTTATCGTTTGCTCGTGAGTACCAGTATGCAATTACCGCACCTTCCATCGAATTGTGAAGAGCGTCTCTTCGCTGAGGATTTGATTCATTCGATTCTCGATCTCATCCATGAGGGTACGGAAGCCAAGAGCAAAGGCGGTCGAGAGAAAGCGATCATCTTCACCGAGTCCACCCGGACTCAGGAGTACGTCCGATCCATCCTGGAGGACATTGCACGCTACAAAGGCAAGGTTGTGCTGTTCAATGGGTCGAACAACGATTGGGAGCCGCTATGGGACCAGATTGTCACCGACCACGGATGACGCCACGACGGTGTCCACAGACTGCCAGCGCTCGAACCGCGCCGCGATCTCTCGTGCCGGGGATGTCGCGTGATCCCACGAGAATGCATCCGAGGCGCCGCTGTGCAGCAGTCGCCAAACGTTGTTCCCCGCCAGAGCGGGCCGGGAAAACGCCACGGCAAAGATTCGTTCCAGGCCGTTACGACTCCATTGCCTGATGAGATCGCAAACTGGCTGGCGGCAAGGTACCGAGTAGGCATGGCCTATGGGTCTACTCGCACCGCAGGGCCGCATTGGGATCAACGTGGGCGGCGCGATGCGCTGGGATCCAACTGGCAATAGACGTGGTGGTCAGAAGAAGCACAGCAATAACCACAAAGGTAAGAGGATCACGTGGGCTGATATCGTGTAGCAAGCTCCGCAGAAGAGGCGCAGCAGCCAGGGCTACGACGATCCCGACCAGAACGCCCGCCGTGGCCAATGAAATACCGTTAGCCAGAATCATCCGCAGGACATCGCCCGGCTTCGCACCAAGCGCCATACGAATCCCAATTTCCTGAGTCCTTCGTCCCACTACAAAGGACACCACTCCGTATAGCCCGACAATGGCCAATGAGAGGGCGATCACGCCAAAGGCTCCGCTCAACACGGCGAATACGCGAAGTGTGAAAAGGCCGTTCGTAGAAAACGCTTTTGCCATCGTGATCGCGGAAAGGGGAGTCACTTCCGGGTCCAGTGCGCGGATCTGCTGGCGAACAAGGGAGACAAAGGCTGTGGGATCACCTTTGGTGCGGAGTTGAAATGTTGCCTGGGAACCTCCTTGTTGGAGATTGGGCAAGTAGAAGACGGGAGGCGGGGGGGTGGTGATTGATCCATTACTGGAGTCTTTCACCACACCGACGATCTGGATCGGAACGTTGTCACGTAGTCGAAGGATGTGGCCAAGAGCCTTGTCCACGGTATCGTTTTTGACGATGTACCGCCGCGCCAAAGTTTCATTCACAATCGCGACCTGCGGCGCTTTGTCAGTATCGTGGGCGGTGAACTCGCGTCCGCAGAGCAACGGGATCTGCATGGTCGCAAAATAATTGGGGCCGATCTGATTGGTGCTCGTATCGATGAATTTTTCACCACCCGCGCTGGTGTAGCCGTCGATGGACAGATCCCAGGAACCGCCCGAGAGGAACGGAACGCTGCCCGCAAGCGTTGCCGAAGTAACACCGGGAAGTGCGGCTACACGTTCGAGAATCTGCTGGTTCAGATGAGTTGCCTGCGTGTCCTTGTAACCGTGCAGGCCTGGGTCCACGAAGACCAGGAGCATGTGGTCAGGGTTGAACCCGAGGTCTGCGCTCTGCGCGCGCACGAAGACCTTCAAGAACAGTCCGCCCGCGACCAGGAGAACCACCGAGAGGGCCACTTGTCCGCCGATCAGAATGCGGCGTGCGAGAGCGCTGTGCGATCGTCGCCCCAGGGCAGTTCTTGTCGTCGTGGCGCTCAGGGCTTCTTTCACCGCCATGAGGGCAGGTGCGATTCCACACAGAAGAACCGCTGCAATGGAAGCCAGTGCGGCAATGCCGAGAACGCGCGTATCCAGTTTCAGATCTGGGCCTGCGGGAGAAGTGGAGTAGGGTATGAGCGACGAGAAGCCCCGGATGCAACCAGCCGCCAGCAAAATGCCAGCCCCCCCGCCCAACACGGCGAGCAAGGTGCTCTCGGTTAGAAATCGACGGACGAGGGCTGCGCGCGATGCGCCCAAAGCCAATTGAGTGGAGATTTCACGGATGCGCGACGCAGCTTGAGCCATCATGAGGCTAGCCACGTTCGCGCACGCCATCATCAGCACCAACACCACAAGGCCCAGGAGAATGAAACCTGGTGTTGCTGCACCGTTCTCAAGACGCCGGCTCATCTCCGATCGAACGAATGCAGCCGTGTCCTGATTGGTGTTGGGATAGTCTCGCTCGAGACTACTCATAATAACGTTCATTTCTGATTGGGCTTGAGCAATCGTTACTCCGGGCTTCAGACGACCCAGCAGAGTGCCGCTCCGGTAGTCTCTGTGTGTGAGATCGTCGTTGCCGCCAGGCGATACGGCTGCGGTCATCATCATCGGCAGATAAACATCCGGACGAAACCACAGATCGACGCCAGAAAATGACTTCGGAGTCACTCCAACGATCGTGAAGCTATGGCCGCTCAACTCAACCTGCTTGTTGATAATTCCTGGATCGCCGGCAAAAGCTCGCTGCCAAAGCGAGTAGCTGATGAGCATGACCGGGTATTTCCCTGGTGCCTGGTCCTCCTCAGGGAGAAAGGTCCGACCTAAGGCGGGCTGTACGCCTAGCATGGAAAAGAAATTCCCTGAAACCAGTTGCCCCCAAACCACCCGCGATTCACCATCGCGAACGGCTCCCACAGGGTTCATTGCGGCGGTCATATCCCGCCGGGTAGACAGCGATTGAAACGACTTGCTCCGAGTCGAGAGGTCGACCCAATCGAGGTAAGAGGACGACCCAAAGCTGGTCAAACGCGATGCTGCGATATCGACGGTGACGAGTCCGCCGGGATTGGGTGCAGGCAGCGGGCGAAAAACCATGCCATCGCAAAGGCTAAAGATGGCAGCGTTGGCGCCGATGCCTAAAGCCAGAGACAGGACGACCACCGTCGTGAATCCTGGTCTCTTAATCAGAGTGCGGAGAGAAAAGCGCAAGTCGCGCCACAGCATGTCGAGGAGGGGGATCGTATTCATTTCGTAGATGGTCTCGCGAATCCGATAAGGATTTCCCAGCTTGCGATGGGCAGCGGCGCGAGCGTCTGCGGGAGACATGCCCGCTTCGATGTTGCGGTCGGTTTCTATTTGAAGGTGAGACTCGAGTTCGGCAGCACGCTCAGCATCCCAGTGTTTGCGGCGGAAGAAACGTACTAGACTCATTGGTTTGCTCCCGGATAGTTACTCAGCTGCTGGCCGGAGAATGCGTCCAATCGCCTGCACCAGTTGATCCCAGCGATTGGTCTGCGCGAGGAGTTGCTTTCTTCCCGAGGTTGTCAGCCGGTAATAGCGAGCGCGGCGATTGTTTTCCGATGTTCCCCAGAACGCAGCGATCCAGCCCCGATCCTCAAGCCGATGAAGCGCTGGATAAAGCGATCCATGCTCGACCTGAAGAACATCTTCTGAGCGGCGCTCTATGGAATACGCGATTGTATGCCCGTGAGCCGGGCCCGCAGAGAGAGTCTGTAAAATAAGCAGATCCAGCGTGCCCTGAACCATATCACTTTGGAGCGGAGATTTTCCGGTTCCGGCCATGTGCGCGATTATACTCGGGAAGATGATCTATGGGAAGGAGGGCTAATTCCCGGATAGCGGGCGGGGTGGAAGGAAGGAACGGCAAAACTTTCACACCCCCGTCCCGAGCCCACCGTTCAAATAGAATCGCAAAGTTGATCGAGACAGATACTGTGTTGTCTATGGGAGCACAAAATACCCTCAGGTGGCGCACGACAGCTCTCTCAATGAAATCCGCTGAAAATCGCGATCTCTTTCCCGGCGCATTGGAGATGATGATTCTCTGAGTTGAAGACTCATAAGTTTAGACTGTGGAACCAACGCTATTGTCTCCACGTATAATCCGCCGTAGGAGACCCGCATGCCAACTCTTCTACAGGACCTCCGCTATGCTCTCCGGCAGCTGCGCCATGCTCCTACGTTCACATTGACCGCATTACTGACCTTGGCCGTCGGCATCGGCGCGACAACCGCGATCTTTACCCTGACGCAGGCCATCATGCTGAAGTCCTTGCCGGTCGCCGATCCTGCCCGACTCTATCGCATCGGCGACACGTCGGAGTGCTGTGTCGAGGGCTGGGAAGACGATGACTGGAGCTTGTTCTCTTATCAGCTCTACCAGCGTCTCGCGGCGGCGGCACCCGAGTTCGAGGAGACCACCGCTTTTCAGGCCGCGCCTGGGATCTACAGCGTTCGGCAGCAAGCCAAAGACCGCGAGGCACGTCCCTTGCGCGCCGAGTACGTGAGCGGAAGCTACTTCCATGTTTTTGGCCTCGACGCCTTTGCCGGACGCGTGATCAACACAACGGACGATCAGCGATCGGCCGCGCCGGTCGCAATGATCAGCTATCGCACCTGGCAGCAGGCTTACGGCTCAGATCCGAGGATCATTGGGTCCACATTCTTCGTGCAAGGACAGCCAGTCACGTTGATTGGGATTACGCCTCCAGGCTTTTTCGGTGAGACACTGCGGAGCGATCCGCCGGACTTTTGGCTGCCCCTGCAACAGGAGATTCTGTTCGACGGCCAGAGTGCAAACATGAGAACGAATCAGCGCCAATGGCTCTATGCCATTGGCAGGTTGCGGCCGGGTGCGAGCGTGCAAGCGCTGCCTGCCCGGCTGACGCCAGTGCTTCAACGCTGGCTCCGTGACGAAGATGAGGTACCTGCCGAATTCAAACCGCAGGTTGAACCTTCAATTCCGCAGAAACTTATCCGGCTGGCTCCGGCCGGAGGCGGTGTCACTTCCTTACGGGAAAACTACGGCTCGAGTCTGCGTATCCTCTTAATAATTTGTGGAACCTTACTCCTCATCGCCTGCGCCAACCTGGCCAATCTGCTACTGGCACGCGCAGCCGCCCGCCGCTCCCAGACAGCAGTGCGCCTGGCTCTGGGGGCTGCGCGAACAAGACTGATTCGCCAGCAGTTGACGGAGGCTGTACTGCTGTCTGTGTTAGGCGGCATGGCAGGATTAGCGTTTGCATACCTGGGAGCGCGTCTGATGCTGGCCCTGGCATTTCACAGCGCCACCTTTACGCCCATCAGTGCGAAACCTTCGCTGCCGGTTCTGGGATTTGCATTTGCGCTTTCACTCCTGACCGGTGTGCTATTTGGCGTGGTTCCGGCGTGGTTGACCTCGCGTTCCGATCCGGCAGTAGCCCTGCACGGAGCAGGCCGCGGCACTCGCGCTGGGGCATTGTTGCCGCAGAAGATACTGGTGGTCAGCCAGGCGGCGCTTTCCCTGGTTCTGCTGGCCTGTGCGGGATTGCTAACGATGAGCTTACGGAATCTGGAGAGTCAGGACTTTGGTTTTGACGTCCAAAATCGCATCAGTGTTCAGATCAATCCGCCTCTGGACAGTTACACACCTGAACGCCTCGACGCGCTTTATCGCGCAATCGAAGATAGTTTGGTGCGGTTGCCCAATGTGCACAGCGCAAGCCTGGCCGGCTACAGTCCGCTCAGCGGCAATAACTGGGGTGAATTGATTGCGGTAGAAGGGAGAGGTGATCCAAAGGCTGATATGGCGGAAGGTGTCTCTTGGGACCGAGTGAGTCGTCAGTATTTTTCGACCGTCGGACAGCGCATCGTGCGCGGGCGCGACTTCGCGGAGAGCGATTCCAGTGCCTCGCGCCCAGTAGCGATTGTGAATGAATCGCTGGTCAAGAAGTACTTCCCCAATGAAGATCCCCTCGGCAAGCACTTTGGCATGGACAGCTCCCGATATGCCGGCACGTTTGAGATCGTCGGCGTAGCGCGTGACGCCAAGTACAACGATCCAGACCAGCCCGCAAGGCCCATGTTTTTCCTGCCACTGGAGCAGAGCGTCCATTACTCCAACGCGGACATACAGCGCAACGAAATACAAACACATTTCGTAAACAGTATCCAGTTGCTGGTACGCGGCCATCCCCTCAATCTTGAGCCGCAGCTTCATAAGACTCTCGCCGACATCGATCCCAACCTTACGATTATCACCGTGCAAAGCATGAACGAGCAGGTGACCTCAAATTTTGATCAGCAGCGTATGGTCGCGCAGTTGGCCGGGACATTCGGTCTCATCGCAATGGCGCTGGCAGCAATCGGCCTCTATGGCCTGACGGCCTACACGGTGGCCTGCCGAACCGGCGAGATCGGAGTGCGCATGGCTCTCGGAGCCGACCGGCTAAACATTGTGCGATTGGTCCTGCGGGGAGCGTTTCTGCTAGTGGCTATCGGCTTATTGATTGGAATTCCTCTGGCCATCGGTGCGGGACGCCTCATGGCCGCGCAGCTATTCGAGATACGCAGCTGGGATCCGCATGTTTTCGGGATTTCAATTCTTGGGCTCGGCGCTTGCTCCTTGGTCGCCAGTATTCTCCCGGCAGGTCGAGCTGCTTCGACGGATCCCATGAAGGCGCTGCGCACGGAGTGAAGTTATGTGGCTTGTTTTGTGGCGAACTAGCCGGTTGGTGTAATTGGCACTGACGCAACGCTCCCGACTGGATTGCTGGTCCTGCGGCGTAGAAACCGATTCGCAGGCTCCGAATACAAGTTTGCGACAGCAGCCCCTAACAATGCTGCAAACAGGATGGCGAAAACGAACAAAATGGGCACGCCGCGCATGGGTTTGCCGGCATGAAGAAACAGGTCAAAAAGGGTAAAAACTACGAACATGTGCGTCAGGTAAATCTCGTAGCTGTATCGGCCCATCCGTACAAGCGGGCTCAACACGCGTGGACTTCTCCATTCCATTTGTGCCGTGGCAGCTATGAACATGCATGTTCCCACACCAAGTAGGCTGAAGTTCAGCCCCGTCTTGCCGAGCCAGCCTCTATAGACCTGCCACGAAAAAATGAGACTTGCTGAGACGACGACAGTCCCCGCAATCCCCAATGCCCAAATCGCTCGCCGAGAAAAGCGTCTGCTCGAAACGACCAAAGCCGTGAGGCATCCCCACGAGATTCCTTCCATGCCTCCTAGATAGGAATAGTCTTCTGCGATCTCGTTGCCATGAGCGAATAGAGTTCGGCCGAAGGGACCAAGAATCACAAAAACCAAGAGTAGGGCGGGAAAGACCATGCTGCGACCGAAGAATCTCTTGCCGGCGAGTAGGAAACAAGCCACGGGAAAAAAAAGATAAAACATCTCCTCTATTGAAAGGGACCATAGGATATCCCAATTGCCCGGCAAATATCCTCGATGGATTTCCAACTCATTAAGGTGCAAAGTCAAAGCGGCGAGCAGAGCACGTCCAAGGCCTCCCGTTTCAGCGGTTACGACGTAGTGGTGCACGTCTGCGAAATGCAGAGCACACAGAACAGCAAGCAGCAGAAACAGCAGCGGTGCGATACGCGCAAACCGAAATAGATAGAAGCCGCGCAGGGAAAGTTGCGGAAGTGAACCCCAGCGCCGAATAGTGATCGAGGTGATGAGAAAACCCGAGATGGCAAAAAACATCTGCACACCGAGTTGGGCATTCCAGACGAGAATGTGGACCAACTGTGCCGGCAGAAGCTCTGTATATGGAACATCAGCACCGAGCAGGCGGATGTTGATGTGGTTCATCAAGACGAAAAAGATCGAAAGACCACGGAGCAGGTCTATGCCATCCAGACGCTTCCAGGTGAGAGCGCGAGGTGCGGATTGGGAAACAGTCACATCTTCATTGTGCATGAACGCGGTCATGGTCAGAAGTATCAAGCCGCATAAAGGCGTTCGACTTCCTGTTGTACAGGAACTGCTGAAGTCAATGCTTCTCCAACTCGGCCTACTCTAAACACCTGCTCAAGTCTGGAGGATCTCGTATCTGATGGCAGGCTATTCGTGTCGAAGGGCCTGCATAGGATCGATCTTTGTTGCGTGCCGGGCCGGAATATAGCTTGCCACCGATGTGACAGCCATCAGGAGCAACGACACCAGAAATAGAGTCAGCGGATCGTGAGCTTCGACGCCGTAGAGAAACTTTGCGAGCAGGGGTGTGGCCGCGAACGAACCCGCAACGCCAATCATCACTCCGAGGAACGACAGTAGCATTGCCTGACGCAACACTAATCCCATCACCTGCGCGCGTTGCGCTCCAAGCGCCATCCTCAGGCCAAGTTCGTGGCGCCGCTCTCCGACAGAGTAAGAGATGACTCCATAAATTCCAACTATGGCGAGGAGCAGCGCAATTCCGGCAAACAGTTCCAATACCTGAGAAAGAAAGCGCCAGTCGGTAGCCGACTGCGAGACCGTTCGCTCCACAGTCGTGATTCCAAAGATGGCAGATTCTGGTGCAAGCCCTGTGATGATCTGCCGCATGCTCTGCATCACTTCTTTCGTGTCCGCGTGAGTGCGGATGACGATGCTCTTGTGAACGCGCGCTTCCGTCCAGCTGGGATCAATGCGCGATGACAACTGCTGATACGGAACAAAAGATTCGGGTCGGGCGGGCTGGGTCAAAGAAATCTGCTTGACGTCTTGAACTATGCCGACGATCTGGCGGGGCTTCTCGTCGGGCGAGTCATCGAATTTGATCGCCTGCCCGATTGGATCCTGATTCGGCCAATAGCGCTTTGCCATAGCCTGGTTGATGACCACCACCCAGGCACTGCTGGTCGTGTCCTGCTCGCTCACGCCGCGACCTCGCACGATGGGGATCCGCATCATCGGAAAGTAGTCGGCACTGACTCCCTCGCGAAACACAGTCGGCCTTTCGATCGCGGTCGATGCTCTCTGGCCCGCAATCGTGAATCCGGGCGACGCATATTGCGCGCTATCCCCAAACGTATCCAGCAGCGGAAGCCAGTCGATCAACGCGACGTCTTCGACGCCCGGAGTGCTGCGAAAGCGGTCCAGGACCCGATTGTAGAACTGCCCCACCGGCGGGAGTATCACGTTGAAGTTGGGATCCATCTTGATGTATTGATCTCCGGTCAGGCGAACTTGCGCCGTTAGAAGATGCTCGGAAGCAAAGCCCGGCGAAGTCCCCAAAATGCGCCTGAGCGTGTTGATCATCAGGCCCGTACAAATCAGCAGGACGAGGGCCAGAGCAATCTCGGTGACTACCAGCGTGTTTCGCGTCCGATGGCGCGAAATCGTCGCCGTGCTGCGTCCGCCTTCTTGCAGGCATTCCGTCAGGCTGGTCCGCACCGCGCGATAAGCGGGGACGAGGCCGAAGGCGATTCCAGTCAAAACACAGGTTCCGAAGGTGAAGAGCAAAACGCGAGAGTCGATAATTGCTGCCGTTTCGCGTGGAAACCAAACCGGAGCCCAGACATCAAAAAGCTTGACGCCAACAAATGCGAGGACCAAACCGATCAATCCCCCGATCAACGAAAGCAAGACGCTCTCCGTGAGCAACTGACGGATCAAGCTCCCGCGATTGGCTCCCAGAGCAACCCGGACGCCCACTTCTTTCCGTCTCCCGTCGCCACGCACCAGTAGCAGGTTGGCGACGTTCGCACACGCAATCAGTAAAACCAGAGCGACGACTCCGAACAGTGTGTAATAGATACTCGCCCAGCGGCCGAACAGGCGTTCCTGCAAGGGATCAACCCGGACTCCCAAATCCTTGTACGTCTCGGGAAACATCTGCGCCAGGTGCAACTGCCTCACCTTCATCGCGGCCTGTGCCTGTTGAATCGAAACGCCCGGTTTCAGCCGCCCGACGGCGTTCTCCCATCGCACATCGTTGATGCCGGAATCGACAGTATTTGGAATTCCATGGATTACGTAAACATCGGGAACTCCGGTACCGAAAAGGTCAAATCCGGGCGCGAGAATGGCCGCAATTGGGCCCGAACCCGTGTCCACAAAAATAGTCTTACCAAGCGTCTTCGGATCGCCGCCGAAATGGCGCTTCCAGAACTCGTAACTGATGAGACATCCCGTCGGATTATTGTTTTCGCTGACATCGTCGTGGGGAAGGGTGCCCATGAACGCTTTGATTCCAAGCAACGGCACCATCTCCGCGCTCATGTGCTGCACAGCAACCCGCTCGCCATATCCTCCGCCCGACATCGCGACAATGTCCGGGTGAGAAATGAACTCCAGTCGATCGAATACCTGATTGTCGGCTTTCCAGT
>Ga0335085_10004543_pt1 | contig 22904 bp, 35 predicted proteins | sample Lox_Sample_45_FD_206712 | JGI IMG/M metagenome (GOLD analysis project Ga0335085, IMG submission 206712) | Soil microbial communities from Loxahatchee National Wildlife Refuge, Florida, United States - Lox_Sample_4.5 | ecosystem: Environmental > Terrestrial > Soil > Wetlands | place: USA...
CAAGACAGTTGACGCACGGCCAAGGCTCGATTACCAACCGGAGTCGTATAGCCGAAGACGTTCTTAACTGCCGTTTTTACGTTCGCCATGAATTCTCTCTCCTACACCAATTCAAACACGGACCTAGGTACCGATACACGTGTAGTTGATGACCGTAGTTACCGTGTTCGGACCTGTGAACGTGATCGAAGAAGCAGAAACGTAAGTGATGGCAACGCCACCGGCAGCGATCGCCGCGGTATTACCGGTCGGAGTCGCTGTACAAACGTAAGACGAACTAGTCGTAAACGGAAGCGCCGTGATCGTCACTGCTGAAGGAGATGCGCTACCGAGCGCGACCGTACCATAGGCGATCTTGGCGCCGCTGATTGGGGTGACCGCACACGTTGAAGTCGTCCCGCACGTCACAACCGAAGAGGTTGACGCGCCACCGGTCGAAGCAGCACCAGAGAACGCAGCACCGTTCTGCCAGCCATACGAAATACGGCTGATCGCAAGTTCACCCGTCTCGACAAAAGCGAGGATGACATTGCCAGAAGCCGAAGCCGTCGCGATTGAGGTTGTCACCGCAACCGTACCCGACGAATTCGTATAGACAATATCGCACGAACTGTAACTAGGCGCCGAACAGTCGGTTTTCCCTGAGGCTGCGGACGTTCCCGTACCTGAATTCGCAGCGATAGTTACCGCATGACCGCCATTATTGACGGTTCCAGCCGTCCACTTCAGGACAAGTAAGCTACCTGCATAGACTGTCGGAGGCCGATAGTTAGCCTGAGCAAACAGACCCGTGGAGAACAACAGCAGTGAGAGAGCCGCCAAGATTTTTCGCATCGCCAAACCTCGAAAACCAATTTTTACCAGCTTTTACCACTCCGCGATTAGCCGAAGTTCTGACGGCTAGGCAGCGAAATCGTGATGATCGTCCCGCCAACCGGCAACACATTCGCGCGGCCCAGGTACCGAGTCTGCATGTTTGCAGCATCGGTGAAAGTCGGATTCCCGCCGCCATCGAGAATGTCAGCAGTCGCGTTATCTGCGCCGGCGCCAGCATCGGCCGCGAACACGGCTTGCCCGATCGCCGCAACGCCAGTGAGCGCAGTTTTTAGCAGAACACTTGCCACGCCACCGCCATTGAAAGCTTGCATCCAGAAGTAATTGCCAGCGTCAACAGCGTTGTCATCACCCGTATCAGGATTCAGATAGAAGCCGGCAATGAGCGAGTCATCATCGGGCTCGACGTTCGTAACCTGCCACGCCTTTGCCGAATTCGTCGGATCAACCCAGAAGAGAAGCTGTCCGCGCTTGAGCGGAGACGCATCCGTATCCAAGCTAGGATCTAGCTGAACACGCTGATAGCGGCCGGCATAGAGCGTGCCTACGTTCGGGTCCGCATACGGCGCAACTTCAGACTCAAGCCAGTCGGCATACTGGCCGAGTACGACACCTGAGGGCAGTTCTAGCCCGGTAATGGGCTCAAACATTCCCGTCTGAGTCGGATCGTTATTGCTGTTCAGGTAACCGCGAACATATACAAGCCGAGTGTTAGGCATCGTCCATCTCCTGAAGCTTTTTGAAGGGACCGGCCCTAGGACCGGTCCCTCTTACTGCGCCGTCATCAATGTAGCTAGTTAGCTCGCGTACCCGTAGTACTGCACGTTGTCGCGCGGCGAATCGCTGTACAGGTTGATCGCCAAGCGCATAAACAGTGCATCGAGCGAAACGTTGTCATAGGCCGAAGTGCGCCGGATTCCGAAGAACCACGCCGGGTCAGTCGTCGGCCGAGAGTGCCAGGTCGCGCCATTCAGCCACCAACCGGTTTCACCAACCGTGACGGTAACACCGGAGCTAGGCAAGCCGGATGCGGACGTAACCGTCGCGGGAACAACAAAGGTTCCGGTTTGGTTCGTCTGTCCACCACCACCGACCAAGTTCGACGGCAGGTAATCGGGGTCGATCGCCGAAGGCGTAAGCCAGTCGTCATAAATGATCGCGTCTTCGAACTGGATACCGGCCCACTTAATTCCTTCGCGACGAACGCCGAGTACATCGAAGCGCTGTTGCCGCTGGAACATCGAAGCGATGTAGGTGTATCCGACCTTCGAGACGATACCGATTGTCGGCCGGCGAATCGCTTGCGAGTAGGTCTGCAACAGGAATTCGAAGCTGATTTGCCCGGTACTTCCGTCGCTATTTCCCGCCCACCGCGGAATTGAATTCAGGGTGTTACGAACGGCGCCGTTTCGAGTCTGCGCGCCGTACATCGTGAAAACGTTACCGTCCCACGAAGGATTTTTGCCATCGTTGCACAGTTCGGACATCCCATTGATGAGCAATGTCCGATTGTCTTCGACGGTCGCGCTCGCCGGCTGGCCGTGGCGATAGGCATCCATCTCAAGGAACGTGTTTAATTGTTCCGTGAGCGATTCCAGATACGCCATGTACAGATCGACGGCGGCATTCGGCCCGGTATTGATAACACCGCTCGATTCGCCGTTTGCCATTTCGTAATCGTCGACGGAGAACCACGTCGCGTACTTTTTCGGCAGGAAGCCCATCGCAGCGATGATTTGCTTGCGCGTAACGGTCACAGTCTGACCGGACTCCACGCCGCCACCGTCAGGCCCTTGATACTGGAAAGGCTCCTGCATCAAGGTACCGCCGCCGAACGGGTCGATTGCCCCCTCGCGTCTCAGGTGATCTTGAAAAGGCGTGTCGACGAAAAATTCGTTGTAGACAACACCTTCGCGGATGTCATTTCGGGTCGTCGCAGACAGTTCGTTGAACACCGGATCAAGGCTGATTGCCTTAAACCAGAACTGCAGACACCAGAAATTGAGGAAGAATCGCAGAATGCTTTGCATTGTTGTGTCCTCGTTACCTGTTTACGCGAAAGCGAATTTTCAAAACAAAAGGATCTAGTTGACCGCTTCCCCGCGCGTCCGCATTCCTTCAAGAATGCTGTTGCGGAGCTTCTGTTTTCTGTCAGGGTCGGTCCACGCCATCTTGTTCGGGGCTCCCGTCTTCTCGTCTTTCGCATAGTTCGGGAAGCGCGACGGAACCATAGGCGCGCGATTCGGATCGCCGTATTTCTCGGCATACTCTTTGCGAACTTTCGTTTCGATCGTCTTCGTAAGTTCGGCCGTTTCTTTTTCCTTTGCCTCACGAGCGATCGTGTCGCGACGTTCTTGAACCTTGTACTTGGTGGCCCAAACGTCGATCGCCTTGCGGCCCGTCTTGCGAGCCTCTTCCATGATTTCTGGAAGGTCGATCAGGGGCTCACCGAACAGCTTTTGGTGTTCACCTTCAAGACGCGAAACAGTTGTGATCGCGTTGAGGATTTCAGACATCGAAGGCGAGCCGGGTACTTCGTTTGAATTTGGATTCGCGCGATGCCCGTTTCCACCCGCGGCAGCAGCGGCAGCAGCAGCCGCGCCACCGGCAGCAGCGGCAGCGGCGCCACCATCCCCCGGAAGTTCAGCGGCGATAAAGCCTTGTTTCTTTGCTTCGTCAACCTGTGTACGGAGGAATGCTTCGCGCGCTTTCGCGGATGCAACCTCGCTCGACCAAGTATTGATTTGTGGGGTCGCTTCTTCCTTCCAGAACTTGTCGATTCTGGTTTCTTTTTCCGTTGCGCTGGCTAACGCAGCCTGGGCTTCGGTGTTTTTGCGATCAGCCTCGCGTAACTCAGATTCAAACACGTCGCGCGCCGGCCCTAGGGTCGACAGAATGTTTTTGATTTGGTCATCCGTCTGACCTTTTTCCTTCAACAGTTGTTCGAGGGTTTTAAACATTTGTCATCTCTCCGCTAGAAAGGTGATTGCTGTCCCGGCCGCGCGTTCTGCGCCGGCATGATTTTGCGCGCTGCATTTTGAACTTCTCGGATGATGTTCTCCGCTTCGGCTGAAGCGGGAGGCGCAGCTTGCGCGAGCATTTGCGCTAGGCGCGTGATTGCAGCGATGAGTTGAAGGGGATTGTTGCCCCCACCACCGCCGCCCTGAGGTGATGGCGGGGCGCCGGAACCGGGAGGGGTACCGGCGCCACCACTCGGATTTACTGGAGTCGTTGCCATCGGCTATGAGTTACTTCTTACTGCGCTTGTGACCGCGCTTCCGGCCGCCCTTTTTGTGCCGTTTGCCGAGAGAATGCGAAGCACCGTGGACCATCTTGAGCTTCGCCTTGCCGCGATGACGCTTTGCCATGTGAAGGCTCCTTCTGCGAAGTAGAGCCGAGGCAAAAAGAAAAGCGACCTCAGAACTTATGCCTTAGCTCTAAGATCGCCTGATCGCTTCCGATGGATGATTGGCGGGTTCTCGATTGCCAATATAAACGGGCTGTCAAGCCCCCTGTTACAAATTACGAAAAACCACCCGACCAAACGTATTTTTCAGGCTCATTTACGCGCACTCGAAGATGTTTGAGGAATGGTGACGGCTGAAAGAATTCATCGAGAACAACTTGCTCGCGAATTGCCCTCAATGTGATCGCGTTTAGTTCGTCATAAGTTGGGACAACAATTTTTGAAGGGAAAGACCACACACGATTGAGCGGGATTGCCTCTTCAATCGCGACCGCGAGAGCGGTACCACCAAGAATGCGAAGGAAATTTCTTCTATTCATAAAACTTCGGCCGGGTTATCGCAGTTGAGTAAGTCACCTGCTAGGTCTCTTCCTCTCAGCTCGCCGGCCGAACCCTCTACCAAACGTGCTACGTCTTTCCGTAGTCTATTTCAACTGGCTGTTTCTGCAAAAAAGAAACGCGCGTCACGCCACCACGGTTGATGTCGATCGTAAGTTTTCCCGATGACTTCGTGCGCTTCAGAAACGCAGTAATATTCTCGACGTTCTTGTCACTGAAGACTGATTCAGTGTGTAGCATCTCTTCCACCGAGTACTCCGGGTCAGTCTCTTCTGTCCGCTTTGGAACGCTCATCCTAACCACTCTCCGAAACGACAGTGCGTGGACCCGCCGCGCCTGTCTTCTGTTTTATTTTTGGAGCCTGTTTTCCTGTCGGAGCGCGACCGCCTGTACCTTTCTGACCACCTTTAGGCCCTGTCCCGGTTTCGTCTCCGGGTGGAGGTGCCGGCATTTCGGACTGAGCGAGTCTTGCGAGTTGGGCTTTCAATCGAATTTCGATCTTCTGCCAGTTAAACCATCGCTCAAAGTAGGTTGCACCGTCGATTTCACCGTAGTTTTCGATGTTCAATTTCTTGGCAACATCGTGTGGCGCTATCGGGAAACCACCGCGATACAACTGAAGAAACTTCATCTGTTCCTGTGTTTGCGTTATATCGTGCATCGTACCCGGAACAGTGAGTAGCACGATATTTTTTGCCAAAGTGCGCGCGCGTTGCGCCGGCGTGTAGATCGACTTTTGCGGCACAACCGTGTTCTGTGCCATATACAGAAATTCGTCAAGACCGTGACTTGGAAGAATCGACTCAGGATCGAAATCGAACGTCTCAGGCGATACCCCGTCAGGTCCAACCCACTGCATGACTCGCTTCGTGGTGAGGTATTGCGGAATCAGGAATCTCATTTGATCCCACACGGTACCGGTAGAGCGCTCCATCCCCGAGGCGATGCCCTTGATGAGCGGACCTACGAAGCCGAGCGCCTTTTCGAAAGCGTTATCGTTTTGAAGATTCGCTTTGAACTCTGCGAGCGCCTGAATCTCATTGAGTCCTAGCTGTTTGTCTTCGGAGTCGATGAGATACTTAATCCAAGCCTCAGCAGCGGACGGAACTTCCAGCAAGCGATCAGGCAGAAGCGCGCGAAACACCTTCTCCGGGTCACCGTCGACGCCTACACGTCCGCGTTCCTCAAAGGGGTCGATGCTCTGCGCCGTCCCATCGTTCAACCCGGCTTGGCGATCGTATGCCAGGGTAGGATCTAGGCGCGCCTTGAGAAGTTGATCTACGAGACGTTCGGCACTCTGCCTTGAACGTTCGATCGTGAAAATATCGTGCGTAAGAGAAAACCCGCCCGGTTCCCACGGCCAATCATCCGCGCAGTACTCCGCGAGCGGTACCTGTCCGTGCCAATCCTTTGCAGGACCGTCATAAATGGGCTTGCGCATCCCGCGCGAGCTAATCATCAGGCGCCGATATGGATACAACATGCAGTCTTCGGGCTCTGCTTTACGCATTTCAACTTTTCCAGAAAGACCCATGCCGGCAGGGATTTCCTGTCCGATATACGGCACATCGTATGACCAACTGGTATCAGGAATCCCCATCGGTATTACGGTATCTTTGGTTTCGTTGATCGCCAGATCACGAATGAATGTGTAGCGAATTTCGCAATAGAGGTTGTCCCAATTCGCACCCGTGCTGTCTCCGTAACGGAAACGCTCAGCAAGATCTAGCCGACGCGCAGAAATCGTCGACGTGTAGCGTCTTCTGGCAATCGGCAATAGCGAGTGTTGACACCACGGAAAGCGGCCGTGCGCTTCCCAAACCGGCATCATGATAATGATTGTGACTGAATAGGCTTTCTGAAGATCGTTATTCGACGGAAGTTGTACAGGTAGAACATCCATGAAACCGAGAGGATAGAATTCGATCTTCATATCCTCGCCATTCATGCGGGTTGCGCGCGGCCACAAGTAGCCTTTTGCGGTACCTACCATGTACTGCAAGCATTGACGGAGAGAACCGACGAAGTTACCCTCTTTTGCCGCTGCGCACGCGGTCTTGTTAAACATCTCGACTTGCGATTGAAAGATTTTGTTGCCGGAAGAGTACTTCCCAACTTCGCGCGTGTCCGATAACGTCTCAACGACCTTACGCAAAAGATACTTGGCACGATTGATGTTCAGTTGCGATCGCTTTTGGTTTGCGTCTTCCGCAATCTGGCCGGCGATGATCGAAATAGACTTCGGAATGTCGCTGTAGGCGCGCTGGCCTTTAAGCCAGTTCTCGCCCTCCTGTATACACGCCTCTTCGATCCAGCCTTGACGCTCAGGCCCAAGTGCCGTAAAAGGCGGTGCTTGCCAAGACACATCTTTCTTCGGCATTGCTATTCCTCGATCGCGAGATGACCTTCAACTTTGCGCTTACGAATTGAGCGCTCTCTGTCTTCAAGCTTCTTTAGCGCGTACTTGAGCGTATCTCTTTCGAGATTTGACTTGGCGCGCGACATCGCGAGCCGAAGTTTTGCGCGAACTTCATTCATCTTCGCTTCGAGTTTCGCGGCGAATTTCTCATCAACTTGCGCAAATTCCGACTGTAACTGCGCTTCGTTTCGCCGGCTAACCGCTTCCAGTTCCTTAGCGGTATTGGCTTCGCGTTTCACGTATCCACAAAGACAGTCACGATTCACGCCAATATCATGAGGTTTTGGAAGCCTACAGACAGGTAACGGCGCCCACCATACCGGGGGAATGATGATTCGGCCGTCAGTGATGCGCTCGAAGTAGATGAGCTTTTCACTTCCCAAGCCGGCGTTTCGTGAACGCACGTGCTTAGGTAAATAAATTCTAGAGGACTCTGACATAAGTTATGAGACGCGGAATGCAAATGGATCATACGGCGAAAGGTCTAGCTCAGGCAATCTACCTTTCGGATTCGCGTACCGTTTTTTCTCGCGTTCGATGCGAGTATCTTTCGTGTGAGCGATGCAGTATCCGATTCCTAATCCAAAAACGCGATCGTCATGCTTGCCCTCTTGATGCTCCATTCGTGACCGGCCGGTCTGCGTGTACTTTTTCTCAAGATCCGCTAATTCGCGAATCGCGAACGGCGATCGCACGATGTACCATCCGTTTTCGATTGCGTCTATCGTGCGGCCGAACATATACGGCCGGGACCATGTTTCCGTGTACCACCCCAAGCGCTTCGAGTGTCTCTCTTCTTCATCCGGTCGCTTGCCGTCAAGACGGTGCCACCTGAAATGCCGATAGAACCCGAGGCGAATAAGCTGATTCTGCGCATCGTCACCGGGTTTGCGACGTTGTTCGATTCCCATCAGCGGCATTCGCCAAGTTGGAATGTCAGGCGCGTACCAAGCGGCGATCGCAGCCATGAAGTAAGCAGCCTCAGCCGTCGAGATATTCGGCGAACAGAATTCGGCCGCTTGCATATCAGGTCCATCCTCAGGCCCGATACGACTCATATTTAAAACGGAGCGATCTTCGCCTACACCGTCTGCTGTGTCGCCGGAAAAGGAATAGTCGCACCCTGGTATCGGTTCTTCGAAGACGAGAAGCTTCGTGTGAGAGCTTGACTCTTCTGTCAGGTCGATCGGCTTCAGCGGAACCATCATCCACTCAAGTAGAGTGCCTTTCGGAGTTACCCAACTAACCTCAAACCGCGGCTTGTCGTAGTCGACGATGGACGGGTCAGGTTCATGCTTTTCGTCGATACCCTCGCCAATGATGCCGTATGCCTGAATAGGAACATGCTTGATGCTGTCGGAGAGTACTTCGATCGTTTCGTTTCCGAAAATCGTATCGTTCTTGCCTGAGAGCGCTTCCGCATCGTCGCACGGCATCTGTCGGAGCCACTCTTTTGCCGCGTTCTTACGCTTGGATTCCTGAAAGTTGAAATCCCAATACCAAACTTGTTCGATCGGCAATTCCCAATCGCTGCCGAGGATGCGACGAAGAATCGGAGTATTACGAACGTAGGCGCGACACTTTACCGCGTGCTTCCGCGCTTCATCACTTGGACGATAGTTCGCCGGCACCGGGAACTTTTCGAGCCAATCTCTTTTCGGATACAGATCACTTGCCATGTGCCACGGAATAAATACCGGACACAACCGAGCACGGCCGAGAGGATAGAACTCTTTCGATGAGCGCCACGTGTCAGCCCACCACCCTGTATTTCCGTTTCCAGTGGATTCAAGCACGAGGAACACACGTCGCGACGTATGTACAGCTTTAAGTAAGCCCTCGTCGATAAGCTGTTTCGGATTCGGGAAATCGCACACCTCCGAGATATGAGCACACGTGACCGTCCAACCTTGCGCGATACCGGTATCCTGCGCGCCAGATTGAATTGCGACCTTCGCACCATGTTGGAACTCCACCATGCCGTGATTACCCGAAAGCTTCCACTTGCGGGTTTGCGGCCGTAACCACCAAGGAAGTTTCTCAACGATGGTGCGCGTCATGTTGAGCATTAGCTCTGACTTCTGCGCGTTCACCGAAGAGGAAACCGCGTTTACACCCGGTATAAAGAGGGTCCTATGCGCGAAGTTGAGTTGTACTTCTGTCGAGATACCCTGCTGTCGCGCTTTCAAGCAAATCAGTTCGATTGCGAGTTGCTTCTCGTCGAATTCGGCGATGATTTCATTGAAAACTTCCTGCGATCGGCGAGGGACATATCGCATGACATTGCCCTCTTCGTCGCAGATGTAGGCGTAGCGCGTTTTGAAGTAATTCGCGTCACACTTACAGAGCGCGCGCTCATTGCGCATCCACCATGTTTCTTTTTTCGTGAGCGGCCGTTTGAGGTAAAGATCGCTCCATACGGTAGGGAACCCGCCTTTTTCGCGCGGACCTAGCTCTAGTTCCTTGATGTGCGTATTGAAGCGGTCTACTTCATCGAGAGAGTGATACTCGGGGCGCCAGCCTAGGAACTGCTCTTGAACGCGGAGCTTCTCATCAATCACCGAGCGTGCGTACATCTACTTCCGGCCTTCGAGTAGTCTTTTTTCTATCGTGTCCATCTGCTGAATTTCGTCATCGAAATCAGGCAAATCAGGAACAGAGTGTGCCTCTGGATTCTCGCCCTCTTCTTCGCCTTCGATGGACTGACCGGGTAGACCGCGGAAGTTAGCCACCTGGACACGGTTGGTAATGAACGTTGCTCCCTCGCGGGTAGGAGTGAAGCCCATTGCGTCATGTAGCATCTGTCGATCGCGATGACCACCGGGCTCTTTTGCCTGTTTGATCGTGCTTCTTACGATTTCAGGGTGCGAGGTAGTAGCGATTATCGCCGAAATTGTCTGATTTTCGAGAAAGAGGGCTTTTGTCGCTGCTGCGAGCAATTCGAGCGTGTGTACGCCGGCCGCGACTGCGATTTCTTCGAAGGTAAGACGCTCTCTGTCTGACTTTGAAACGGAGTCCCACTTTCTAACAAAGGCTTGAGCGTCTTCATCGTCGTATCCTCGAAGAGACTGGACAACTTGGTCGAGTCCACCTTCAGCGTTGACGAGGATATGAGCAATAGCCGGGACACCATACATTTGTTCCTGACTGATTCCCAAGCGCTGCAGAGCTTCAGCGCGAGGGTCTCTTTTTGTCACGCGACTGTACCCGCGCTTGACGGGCTTCACGCTTGATCGCCGCCGTTTCACGCGGCCCGATGTATTCAGGGAAGACGGGTCCGCGCATCTCTTCGGGGATTTCTTCGCCTTTGCTGTAGTTGGCTTTGCCAACAGTGGCGGGAGAAACTTTGATGTTTGGGTACTCTTTCGCATAGCGATTCTGCTGCAGTGTAACCCAATCGCGCAGGGATTCAGAGATGTTGTTAAGTGCATCGGCCGCATCTTGCAGCGGCCGACACAAATGGTCGATGAGAACTTTGGTGTTCCGATCGAGGTTCGCGACTCTTCTAGTATTTGCCATTGAGAGCTATCGCCGCATTCGCCATCATCACAGCCTCGCGAATCTTGCGAATCGCTACCGACTGATCCGGGCATGAAGGAGTGTTGTCAATGACGACGAGAGCGAAGTCCATTGCGGCTTGCCGCACGTTCTTGTAATTCGGGATCTTCGCCGGGTCATCGTGAAAAGTGAAAATCTGTTGTATATCCGCTTCAGTTAAACGCGCCATCGTTCCTATTTCTGCGCGAGGGCTTTTCGCGCGGTTTTTGCCGGCGCGCCTTTCGGGTCATACTTGACCCGCTTCTCTTGGATTCCACCCGAGGGTTTCGTCGCAAGAACAGGAACCCCGATACCCGCTTCTACGCGAACATCGTTAGGCGATTTAGGAACCTCGGAGACTGATACGTCGATCGACTCGGTATCAATGTCATCTTGTTCGTCACCGCCTTGTCCTGAGGCACGTGCGTAGGTTTCTTTGATTGCCGTTCCCGTGTTCTGGAACTGAACACGAATTTCAGCCTGATACGAGAACGACGCATAGGCTAGGTGGGGATTGAGGAAACAATCGCGCGCGAGTTGCGAGCGAATTTTGGTGACGATTGACTCTATGATTTCGTCACCGGAAAGAGGTTTGACGATCGTGCGCTCTGCCAATGCAATCTCCGAAAGCTAAGTTTTTGTTACAGCCGTAAAATACGCTTTCACCACGGCCGCGAACAAATAATCTTTCACCTTTTGTTCAAACGGCAGTTGATCGTAAGGAACAATACACGGGTGCTCCTTCTTCTCCGGGTTCTTGACCTCGCCGTATTTCCAGCCGTCCGCAAGTTTAGCTTGCATCCACGCTCCATGCGAGGCTGAGGGAGTAACTTCTCTCCCTTCGAACAATTCGGTGAGGTGCAATCGAACTCCATCCATCGCAGACTCTTTCTGCCACTCAGGAGCCTTAAGCCATTCCGGTTGTGACTTGTCGCCTAGCGTCAAGCAATACTGACGATTCGCAGCGTGACAAATCGAAGCTATGCGCTCTACTTCGCTTGCCGACATCAGCTTGTGTGCCATTGTTGCCTTTCGTTGAAGTGGCGCCGTGCTGTTTATTCTCCGCACGGCCGAGAGGTTATTTATTCGGTTGTGCCGGTGTCTTTGGGTTGTGCCGGGGCAGATGTCTGAGCTTGGTTTTCGTTCGCCTGTGGTTTTGCCGGTGGCTGTGCCGCATCCTCAGCAGGAGCGCCGCCGATTTGACCGCCATCAACAGGTGTCGGTGTCGGAGCCTTCGGTGTCGGAGTTGGAGTTTTCGGCGCCGGTGGAGGTGTTCTCTGTGCTGTGGTACCTTGAGCGGTCCTCGCGGTCTCGCGCGTTTCCAGATCCGCAATTTGCTTCTGCATCACTGGAATGACGTTCGTGAGAAGGTTCTGAAGATCCGCATGTGCTTGTTCGTGTGCTTCGGGTTCCATGATTTTCCTTTCTGCAAAAAATTAGGCCGGTGAAACCCTGAGGAAGAGTCCCGGCCCTTATCCCGAGGAATGTTTGAAACTACGTGCCGTCTGAGATGTTGTGGGGATGTGACGGCGGGGAGGAATCTGCTCGAATACTATCAGCCAGAACTCGTAGACGCGCGATCGCGTTCTGAATCAATTCCGACTGTCCATTTGCCGAGCCCAGGTCACGCTCTAACAGTTCGATGACCGTATCAATCTCTTTCGCGAGCTTCGCTAAGGCCATTGAACCCTTCTTTCGGCATCCGGCGCTTGAGTGCGTCTTTGACGGCCGCGCGAAATGCTAAATCGGTCATCTCGCGATCGAGCCCAAGACGGCTAATCTTGTTGCGGGTTAGCCCGATTTGCATCAGCCATTGAATACGAAGCAACACCGCTTCAGTCACGGGCCTTTGCCTGTCGAGCAAGTTTCTTTCCAGCCTTGATTCTCTTTTCCAAGGTTTCAAAGCGTTCAACTGTAGCAGGGTACGGATAGTGCTTCGCATTTTCGATGTGGGAGACCTGAACACGATGCAGACCTAAAAGCGCTGCAAATTGAGTTTGGGTGAGTCCCTGTTTCAGCCGGAAACGATGAAAGCGCTCACCCATCGCCTTACGTTCCTTTGCAGTTGAGAAAGTGCTCATCAGCTTGCCACCCTGTCATAGATTCGCCATTCAAGAGCCCCGGCGAGCATCTTCTGTAATTCGTCGAGCGACATCCTGTGATCTAGATTTCCGATTTCAACCGAGAGCCTGACAATATCAGGACAGTAATAAAGCAAAACCTCTCGGCAATCGCTCCAGTCGACGACATTGAAAACGAAATGAACGCCGGTTTGTAGCTTCGTGAGGTTACCGGGCTCCACGACGATCACGCCTACATCTTGAAATTTCATTCGTAACATAGCGTGTAAAGTCTTGCACGATGTAGCATCTTGCGTCAAGGGAAAGATGCTACTTGATAAGCGTATATCCCTCTTCGAACGCTTTCGCCGGCGAGAACGACTGATACCCGTCTTCATAGACCACGAAATACCAGCCAGCAACCGGATTAAACTTCGCGTACATATGAGACGTAATCTGCATCGGGAGAAAGTTGTCTTCAAAATGAAGCGTGATGTATCCCGCAGAACTGTCACTAGGTATGACCACCTGTTTAATTTTGAGCGCCCACACCTCTTTGTGACATTTGTACTTCGGCATCTGCTTTACGGCAATTCCTGATTCCATCAGTGATGACCCTCGCATTGTCGGCAGAAGATAAGACCGTGACGGCAGTGTTTTGAGGATTTGGGTGCGGAGGCGGGACTCGAACCCGCGACCTTTCGGTTATGAGCCGAACGCGCTGCCCGCGCACGTTTCACCGGCGCCGGTAAGGATGGCTTGCTTGATTTCGGCGCCGGCTTCGGGTTGTGAGTTTCGGGTGAGATTGTAACCGCACCGCGAAGTTTTTCAACGACGAATTCTTGAAGCTTGAGCCCGAGCCTAGAAGCTTCGGATTTAACCGCTCGCGCTACATCGTCGGGAACGTTACGGATGTTCAAAACTGCCATGTTTGCCTTTCAGAGAACGTGCCGAAGATCAACTACTCTGCCGGGTTCAATTTGTTCAGCGAGACACTTTTCGAACTCACTTCGCTCCGCGTCTTCTCTGACCGCAATTCGGTGAACGAAGACGAAGCAGTCTATTCCGTTCTCTGTGCGCCCCTTCCAAACTCTGACGGGTACCCCGTCAAGGTGAGTGATTTGGTCGGTTGATTCGACTGTTAGTTGCATGGAGGCAAATGTACCAAACGTACCGTTTGTGTCAATTCACAATTCTTTGAGCGCGTACTTATTCCCGTTCTTGTGAATAAGCCCGAGCTTGTTTAGCTTTGAACAGGTGTCGTACACGGTTTGCGTGCCGCTGTGAGTCGTAACTTTCAGTTGAATTGAAGTCATTTCGCCATGATCTAGCAGAGCTTGAATAAACTCTGCCTGTTTCCCGCCTAACTTCTTCTTCCACGTCTCCCACACGGCCGATTTGCGAAGATCCGTCGAGTTAGGAAGATCCTCTTCGAGTGCGATCGCATCCATCTCGCCGAATACTTGCTTCAACCCCAGGTACAGCGGACCAAGAACGCGACGAAGATTTTGGACGGCGCGCGCGCTGTCGCCTTGAGCAGTACGGAGTTCGCCTTGAAGTTTGAAAACTAGGCTCTGCAGTCTATCGTTCTCCTTCTGCAGTTCGACAATCATTTCGTCGCGTCGATCGACATTACCCTCAAGCTGCAGTTGTGCCATTGCCAGAGCCCTCCTGTAGCGCTGCAAATCCCCGGAACGCACGTTCAAGGAGCGACGAAGTTCCACACCGCTCGATCTGCCTAATGGCCGCGATCGTAAGACGTACCGCGTTGAGGTTCCATCGGACTTCTTTGAACTGATCGCAAGCAATAACATAATCAAACCGCTGTTTGTTCTGGACATAGGCACGCGCGTTGTCACGGTGCATCGTGAGTGTGCGGAACATCTCAGGATCACCGCCAGTGTCAGGATGATAGCGAGACGCGAGGCTACGAAATGCCGCGTCGATTTCGGCGAGAGTCGGGTCAGGCGAGTGAATCCCTAACACATCTTGCCACGAATAATCCTCTTTCACCTTGCGAGTGAAATACACCGAGACTCCGGGGTCTCGCGGTTCTATACCGGCCGTCAGTTGTCCGCGGAGGTTGAGCGGGATATTGCACGAGATTACGACCTGTGACACTCCCATGCGCTCAAGTTCCTTGATGAGCGATTCACGGTATTCGTTCAGCGGTTTTTTCCAGCTTAGCTGAGCTTTCCGGTCCTGAATGCGAGTGCGAACCCAACCTTCAGGCCAGAACAGCGGGTGAGCCTCTTTGCGCTTCTCTTGATCCATCAGCAGACCTTTCCTTTCGTCTCTTCCATGACTACTAGCTCAACGGCATTCGTAAAAGCAGTGATGAAGGCTTGCGCGAAACCGGGCTCCGTTTTGATGCGCTGCTCAATCGAAGGTCTAAAGTTCAGTCCAATCGAAAGCCTGTCTTTTTGTTCGTCGATGAGGATGACGCCGGCAATCGTTGAGCCTTTTATCATCTTAGGCACAACCTCTGAAGCGGTTTCGGTTGAGAACTCGCCGGCATCATTGGCGATCGCCGCAACTTCCATGAGACCTTGAGCGAAGCGAAGAAGCGACCCGCTTACTTGGCGACGAATAATTTGCGTGCATTCAGCACAGGTACCAGCATTCCCGGTACACTCGGGATCTTCGCAAAGAAAGTCTTTTCCGCATCGCAGACACTTGTGATTTTGACTCATATTGATCGCCTCATGAATTCTTCAAAACTCGGGTTTTTCTTTTTCCGGTTATACGCGACGACTTCAATACAGCGTTGACCGCCGTTTCTTTGAGCGCTCCGAAATAGCTTCATCCGTATCCCGGCATCTAGTTCCCACCATCGCACAGCCCAAACCTTGAAGCGAGTCGGAATGCGATCGAACGGCTTTACCCGGTGAGCGTGCAGCACGAGCCACGTTCGCTCACGCTTAGTTCCCACGGCCGTATGTATCAGGTCACCGCGCTTGATCCACAGCGGATGATGAAACATATCTATCGTCATCATGGCTACTTCAAGAGGTACTTACCAAATCTGCGCTTCAGGTACTTCGGGTAATTCCAAGCACCCTGTTTACCGCACTGATCGAAGAAGCGAACTAGCAGCTTCGTATGTAGAACCTGCAAGTGTTCGTCACCTTCGGTCCAGATGTCATGCCACGCAAAATCAAACTTCCCGTCGACGCGAGCAGTCAGCGCATCTTCGTGAATAATCGTGACCCGCGGATTGCCTTGAAACTCTTTACCTACGACACGGATAATGCCACTGTCGATTTCGACGACCGTAATATGGTCTACCTCAGGCTTTGCCAGCAGTCCGCGCACAACGCATCCAAGACCCAAACCGGTGACTAAGATCCTGCCTCTTCCATTCATGAAGATCGGAAGGTGCTTTTTTAGTTCCAACATCGAATCTTCCATGACCACCTCGCCGTCATGGTGGAGTGTCGCCTGAGTCAACCTGTGCAGCGCTGTGTAATAAGCGTGTCCGACACGAACCTTGAAATACGCTTGCATCACCGCGTTCATGTTTTCGTCGAAAAAGTATCGCTTGATCGTCCACAGCCCGAATTCTTGAGGCTTTAGTGTCAAGGGAACTCGCGCAGCAAAGCAGTATTCCTCAGGCGCCATTATTTTGCCTTTGATGCGTGACAAAAACAGGTACAGCTAACCTTGTAACAAGCGTTGTGACGCCCCTTCTCGCAGTTCATGGATTTTTCGGGCTTGAGCGTTACCTTGCCGTCCGGTCGCGCGCCGCGGTTTCCTGGGTTAGTTAGTCGCATTCGTTCACTTCCCTCGCAGGTTGATGATTAGGACACTCGCCTTCAGCGCAGAACACATATCCGTCGCTGCGAAACATCGGACCACCGCACAGTTCACAAGAAAATCCAGCAGGAAGACCAAAGCGCTCACGTCTCCAGAAATTACACTTTGAGCACTTGCGAATCGTATCTGGTCCATCCTGAGTAGGAATCAGTTCGCCGGTACACTGCGTTTTCTTGTCGGGCCAGTTGGGGCAACGTTCGTTCATTATTGCTTCGGCCCCTTGTCTCTGAGGTACTCTTCCATCTTCTGATCGACGTATTCGAGCATCTTCAGATCAACAATCCACGCGCGCAATTCCTCTTCGAGCGCATCTAGTCGCTGGAAGTCCGACTCTTGCGCTTCCTCGCCTTCAGACAAACCGGAAGTCATTGCCGAGAACATACACATACTCCCGGCATAGAAAGCATTCCGCATGTCTGTGAACTGCCGAGGGTGCGCGTTTACCGGGATAGATTTCTTGAATTCGTCCCACGCCTCTTCGATGATTTTTTTGCTCATAGTTCCTTTCCGGTCGCTTTCTCGACCCGAAGATCCGTCAACCTCAGGTGAGTCGCCAGCGTGAGCCAGCCGCTTAAATCCGTCCCGTTTTGCCAGCCGAGTACTTTCTTATTCCCGTGCTCATCGTTGCCGACGACCGCGTACTCTTGACCCTGGTACCCGACCTTGCCCTCAAACCGTCTACAGGTCATCTCCCCTCGCAAGTTCTAAGTTGAAATCGAGCGTGACAATCGAGGCACTCCATCACCGAGAACCTCACCGCGTACCCCGAGTCAATCGCTGTCGGAGACTCGCCCCAATTGCCCTGCATTTTGTGTGTTTCGGTCATCGTGCCGCTGTACCCGCTCGACCCCTTGCACACCGGACAAACCCTCTGTTCCCGAACCTGTTTCCCCAGAGCCTCACTCACTCGCCCACACCCTCGCAATCTCGCACCCGTACTACCGTCTTCCCACGCATCTCTTCGCGTACCTGCTTTATCGCCGCATCAAACGCCTCACACATCGTCTCTTTGAACGCAAGCTGTAACGTCCAGTTGCGCTCAATCAGCACCGCAAATTCCCGCTGCAACGACATTGACAAAGCAGGAACCCCATCACGCATGACTAGCTCCAGCTTCCCGAATTCAATCGGAGGCTTTGTACCGTTTGTATCAGTCATTGTTGTGTACCGTTTGTACCACCCCGGCCCAAGACACTACAACATTTTTTTCTTAATTTTTTTGGAGCGCAAAATCGGAAACGAAAAGGCGTCGGAGACTTCGGTGGGGGGTGGGGTCGGACAACAGAAAAGCGCTCGGGACTATTACGAGAAATCAATCACTTAGCTATTTCCAGCGAATAGGCTACGGCCAAAGATAGGAGGGGGGCTCAGTTCTAAACCGGTTACCAGATCGAGCGCAGATAGCCTGACAAACGACCGCGAATTGCGCGCGCTTGAATGGTACAAACGGGACAACAGTACCAGATGAAATTTCCGCTCTAATCATGCGGAATCATTTTAAGTTGCTTTCGAGGGGATTTTTCTCCGGGTGAGGTGCGCGAAGCTTTTGCACATCTCGCGCGGTGCGATCAAGTCCGGGGGGAACAAGTGATAGCAGAAGACGGGGGAAAGCGGGAAAGCACGCGGGAAGTAATAAGCGCGCGGTTACTGAAGATTTGCTGCAGATTACCTGCAGAATGTAGTATCTTGCGGTCGGAGGTTTTCTGCCGTGGTGAATTCGATACATTGGGAAGTGCATACGCGGACGTTTCGCGGGATATTCGTGCCGTACTTCGTAGAAGACGGGATTCCGAAACGATTCGACAATCTAAGAGAAGCTAACGAAGCGCTTACAGGGTTTCTTACCCGCACAGGGGAAGAGATTGCTAGGGGCGAGCGCTTACCAGAACATGGATACACTCGCGAGGAATTCAAGATTGTATGCGTGATAGATGCGGTCGCAGCGAATGAACATCTCGCGCATCTTCCCTCACTACGTAAACCGCTCGCGGTAATCGAGTATCGGGGGAAGCGATGAAGAGACCGAAAATTAGAGTTAACTGCGATCAATGCCAAGCGCTCATGATACAAGGTGTTTTTTGTCATGAGACGGGATGCCCTAACACACATAAGCGCTTTATAGATGGCGAATGGCTCAACATCCGCGAATGTCGGGAGTGTGGTTCTCACGTCATCGGAGATGACGTTTGTTGCGAGGTGAATCAATGAGCCTATTCGATTCGACAATGCTGCAGAATTCCCCCCAGGTGTCGCACCCGTCTCAGGATTGCTTAAGCTTCCCTCAGTCCCTCACGGAAAAGTACAGACCGCGATTGCTTACCGAATTCGTGGGACTCGAAAAACCGAAACGTTTCCTGCAGAACCTCGCAGCGAATCCAAAGAGTATTAATCTCTTATTCCGCGGTCCAAGTGGGACGGGCAAAACTACTGCAGCGCTCGCCTTAGCTGAGGCGATTCCCGCGGAGTTGCACCATATACCGTCCCAAGAATGTACCCTTGAGCGTATCCAGCGTGTTCGCCAAACTTGCCAGTACTTCCCCGCTGAGGGGAAGCGCTTTCACCTAGTCCTAGGCGATGAGGCAGATCAGATGACAAACGCTGCGCAGATCGCTCTATTGTCGAAGCTGGACTCCACCGATGCGGCGCCAAACACAATATGGGTTTTCACCTGTAACGACACTGAGCGCTTAGAACCTAGGTTTCTCTCAAGGTGCAAGGTACTAGATTTCTCAAGCTACGGGATGGCCGACGAAGCATCTTGCTTGTTACAGCGTCTTTGGTTCGCTGAGGGGGGAAGATCAGATAACGCGCCAAACTTCGCGCGCATTGTCAAAGACGCTAAGAACAACGTCCGCGCAGCGATCAACGCGCTTGAGACTGAACTCATGATGCTGTAACCGGGTAAGCTTTCCACTCGCGCGCTTCGATATGAGGCGCGCTTTTTTGTGCCCAGGTATCGCGCTTAAAAAATCGCTTTTATTCTTGTGTAGTGTCTTCGATTGTAGTATCTTGCGGTCGGAGGTTTTCTGCAGGTACTAATTCAACCTAGCGCCTAATCGGTTTTCAGATAAACCTCTAATCAGTCGGGCACAGTCGGGCACTCCGCCCACAGTCGCAAGACTTAAAACAGAACTAGGAGCAAACACAATGGAACTTTTCAAAGCTAACCGCCAATGGTCTAACCGTCCTGCAGACCAGCGTTTCGAGTCACTCACGGACCTTTACAACGTCACCAAGAAATATGCTGACCAAGCGCGCGAAGCTAACGTGCCGTGGTCAACGATGCGAACCGAAGCCATTGACGGAGATGTCCAGCTAGTAGGCAGAACCGGGATTCCCGCGAAGCTTACTCATTGGGCTTTCGGCCAGATGTGCGCGCGCGTTGACGCACCGGCCAGCTACTTGCGCGAGCTTCCCGCCACGCTCGCAGTTCAGAACTTGAACCACGGCCTAGCGAACCGCGGAAAAGAGAACAACGACAACGCCGCTCTAATGTTCCACGCAAACGGCAGTCTGTTACTTAGGAGTTGCACGAGCGAGCGCTACTCGCGAATCTGGAATTACGAACTAGCAGCGCGCTTAGTGGAACTAGAAAAGATGGGATGGGAACCCGCGCGACCTGATACACATTGGGGTGCGTCTGATATTGGGACCTGCATTATGTGTAGCGGTACTGGCAAGGGAAGTGACGAGCCCTGCATGTACTGCAACGGCACGGGACGCGAGTACCCCGCTTTGTACGCGTCAGATCACGATATGTTTGCCTTTGTGCGCAACAGAGGTGCCGTAGTACGCGAGCCGGGGAACCCGGATGGCTTGCAGCGTGGGGTGATTGTTGAGAACTCCGAAGTTGGAGCCTCAAGTCTCAAGATGACCCGTTTCCTGTATCGCGAGATGTGCGGGAATCACATTATCTGGGGTGCATCGAATGTGATCGAGATTTCTCTCCGACATATCGGCGATGTTCGCGAGCGCTTCTATAAGTATGCCGCGCAGATCCGTAAATATGCGGAATCATCGGCCAGCGATGAAGAAGCGCAGATCGCCAGCGCGAAAACCAAGATTCTCGCGAAGACCAAAGAAGAGGTTTTAGACCTCCTATTCGGCAAGCGCTTGAACATCTCGCGCAAAACGCTTGAAGCCGGTTACGACGCGGTAAAGCCTGACCAAGACGGAGACCCAAACAGCGCTTGGGGAATCGTGCAGGGGCTTACCCGTCACAGCCAAACACAACCGTATGCCGACCAGCGGACGGCCATTGACCGCGCGGCAGGAAAGATTCTGCAGATAGCTTTCTAAGCCTAGCTAAATTCAAGCGCTGCAGAATAGGCGCGTCTTGTCGGGAGGCGAGGCGCGCCACTCTTTCACCGGATGCGGGAGGTTGCGCCGGTTATGAGGTTTTCAGCTTGAAGAGTTTTCAGGATTCCGCGCGCTTCAAATACGGCCCGAGGTGCGCGGGATTCTTATTAGGGTGCGGGAATAGAGCCCCCGCACCCATTTTTAGAGAGACGCACACTAAAGGAGGTTTTCAGCATGACAGCAGACCAAGCGCGAGAACTGGCAGAGATTCACGGCCGGGTAATCGTGAACACGTTAACGCACGGAAGATTTCTCAAGGGAATTGATGAGGCGATCTATAACCAAGCTGTGACCGCCGCGCACTTTGGCCGGTTAGCGCTTGGAGGAAATCGCTTTGTACTAATCGAGGGAGATTACTCCCACCCGGTTTACCTCGAACACGTCCCACACGGAACCGAGGTGATAGACCTCGCAATATTGCGCGCCGACGACGCCGACAAAGCTACCGACTATTGGCTTTGTCACATGACGGAACAAGCGCGCGAGTACATCCGCAACAACTACCCGCACACTCTAAACGCTGTGAGCGCTCGAATGCGTCACAGTTTCGGCCACGAATAGGAGGCGACCGCTTGAACCACAGACTAGGAATCTCACGAGACCTCACACACGACGAATGCGCAAACATTCTCGCCGCATTGCGCTTGTTTCAAGCAATCGTAGAGGGTAAAGCAGCATTTCAGATTACTAACTATAAGCGCGTGCCGAATGCTTGGAACATGATGAGCAACGCCGAATCGGTGCGCACAAGCATGGAGCACTTCGAGGACGCGCGACTTTTAAACGGGCAGCAGCTTGACCAACTCTGCGAGTCTATAAACCTCGAAGAGACAGAGGAGGATAAACCACCAACGAACAAGGAGCGTGCCCAGGTGAAATTAACAGACGACGAACAAACACAACTAGTCACCGCCATGCGCAGCGCAGCGATAGCGCTCGCTGAACTATGGGACACGCTACGGGACATTGAAGGCGCGCACGAATGCGAAATCAATCTCGACCTTGAGGCGATTTCCGATCTTGCGACCGCGTGCAATGTTCCACCGACACACGGAGACTTAAAAACTGACTACGTGCTCGCGACGTATGAGAGACACGCGCAGGTGAACAAGTGAACTATTGCGCCACGTGTGGCAGAGCCGGGGAAGACAGGGACACAGCGGGATTCGTGGACTTGCCTAACCGATGGTTTTGCCACAAACACCGCATAATTCGACGCGCAGCGCTCGCAGTGTGGCAGTACATCGACAAGCTCGCGCCATTCACGCGAGAGCTACGGAAACGTAAACCGGAGATTGTTTCTAATCTCATGATCTACATAGAAAGGGAATTCCACCAATGAAGAGAACCGCAACCCTTGATGAGTTTATAGGCCGACTCTGTGACGGACCCGAGAAGCACGCCACCGGAGTTATTTACCGGGGAAGTTATCGCCGGGTGAATATCTTCAGTGACCCGTGCTGTGACGGAATCAGCGTGAGCAACATGCTACCGGAAGGTTTCGAGTACATCGAAGAATTCGAAGACGGACCATACCGGAAGGTATGGAAGAGTGACCGCCTACGAGCCATCGTGACCTATTGCGAAGGCGACGTTAGCGTCACTGTGGACCCGGACCAAACCAGCTACGCCGCACGCCTAGCCGCGCAGTTCCAATTCTACGTGTTAGGAATCCGCGAGCCACAAACCCAGAGCGAGGAACTAGAAACCGCGCAATGGTACACCGCTGGAGGATACGCAGAGCCAGCCTTACAGGAGAAGCTAAAGGGCATTACCCTCGCTTGGCAGTACGGAGGGCTTGTTACTTGGCGCAGACTCCCAGAGACCGCGAAGAGAATTGCACGCGAGCACCTCGCCGCGATCCGCAGCAACTAGACACCGCGCCGGCCCCGAGCCGGCCGCGCGCGCCGGCGAATACTCCCCGCATATATTATTCAGCGCTTATTCTTAGCGCTCTAGCGCTTCTGATCGGCGCCAAAATCATTTAATTTTCGATCGCATCTCGGATTCGCCTTGAATCCGAAAGGTAAGTACTTCTAAGATCCTCGCGAGGTATTTCCCACCTTTACAACTG
>Ga0335085_10004544_pt1 | contig 22903 bp, 22 predicted proteins | sample Lox_Sample_45_FD_206712 | JGI IMG/M metagenome (GOLD analysis project Ga0335085, IMG submission 206712) | Soil microbial communities from Loxahatchee National Wildlife Refuge, Florida, United States - Lox_Sample_4.5 | ecosystem: Environmental > Terrestrial > Soil > Wetlands | place: USA...
TGGTCGGCGCAGACGCGGTCTCGTAACCGCCGGTTTTTGTCTCCTTGAGCAGGATATCGGCGAGCAATCCGGCCTGTAGCAGGATCGCGATTGCCGCGGCGCCCGCCGACCACGCCAGCGTACGCGGCGACAGACTTGAAAAGAATTCACCGATGCGGCTACCGAGATTGAGCGGCGCAGCCTGCCGGCGTTCGGGCTCGGCATCGATCGCGGCGAATAGTTTTTCCTGGGCGCGCGCGGAAGGCGCGCCCAAAGTCTCATTGAGATGAATGGTCTCGCCGAACTCCTCGCGCACCAGCGCGTAGCGGAGAGCGAGCTCGGGATCGCGCGCGAGCGCCTCTTCGACGCGCTGGGCGTCGCGGCGGCTCAGCGTTCCTGCCGCATGCCACGGCAGAAGCTCTTCGATTTCCTGGCGCTCGGGCGCTTCTTGTTTCATCGCATTCATGGCCAACCTCGATCTATTCCTTGCTCCTTGAGAAGCTCCGAGAGCTTCTTGCGTGCGTAAAACATACGCGTCTTCACGGTTGCCTCCGGGATGCCGACGATCCCGGCCACCTCTTCCACCGACTTCTCGTGGTAGTACACGAGGTCGATGATTTCCCGGTGGTCCGCCGAGAGCCTGGCCAGGCATTGCCGCAAGGCCAAGCCCTTGTCTTTCTTCGCCAGGGCCGTTTCGGGATCGTCAGCGTGATCCTCGATCTGCCCGGCCGTCTCGTCGTCTAACTCCTGCTCCGGCCGGCGCCGCATCGCCGACAAGGCCTTGAACCGCGCGATGCTCAGCATCCATGTCGACGCGGCGGAACGGCCCTCGAACTTTCCGGCTTGTCGCCAGACGTCGAGGAACACCTCGCTGATCAAGTCTTCCGCCGTCGCCTCGTTGCGTACCAGCCTGAGGACGAACCGGTACACCCGAACATGGTGCCGCGCGTACAGCACCTGCATGGCGAGCCGGTCGCCACCTGCGATTCGCGATATCAGAACTTCGTCCGAAGTCGTTTGCATCGCAGAACAATCGGCTCGTGCATGGGTCGCTTGGCGGGGCTCTCAGGTTCAAGCGAAATCGAGGAAATTTGCATGCGCCGCCCCCCCGGGCCGACAGGCAGTCTCCCCTTTTCCGGCGTGAGTGGGCAAGTCAAGGCCGGCAAATGCGGGCATTTACCGCCTTTTGGCGTGAATAAAGGGTGACACCCCGCGAATCAGCGGCGGGGGTTTGAACCTTTTCAGGGGAACCAGCGACCCATGGTCAGGATGTGACAATCGCATCCCATGCAATCAACGCCCCAGAGACAGGAGAACGTCATGTTTCGCAAACTTACCCTCGCCCTCGGTGCCACCGTTGCGATCGCCGCCGCCGCGCTGATCCCGACTTCTGCTTCCGCCCATATGCATGGCCACGGCCACTTCCATGGCCACGGCTGGGGTTGGGGTGTCGGCATCTACGCGCCGACCTACATCGCCTCCGACTGCTACGTCACGAAGCAGGTCGTCAATACGCCAGTCGGTCCTCGCGTGCGCCGCATTACGGTCTGCGGTTAACCGAGCAGACCATGGACGGGAAATAGCCCCGGCTTCACCACGCGAAGCCGGGGTTTTCTTGTCCCCGCACCGAACCGCGCTTGCGACGCGCCGGAATTTGTTATGCTGAACAAACGGTCGTGCGACAACAGCGGCTGGCGTCAGGGGAGGTGCCATGACAATCCGGATGATGACCCGCAGCGCGTTCGTCGTCCACGCGTTTGCGATTTCGTCGGCGATGTGAAGGAAAAGCCAGAACGCGTGCCGCTTTCGCAGATCAAGCTTTTGCCGTCCGATCCTGCCGCGGAGGCGGCGACAGAAGAGATCAAGAAAAGATATTCGCAATATTCTGGAATCTGACATGCTCCTCGAAGGGTTCACGCGTAGCGAGATCAAGACCAGTGGTGCACGCATCGTCACCGTGACCGGAGGAAACGGGCCGCCGCTCCTGCTGATGCACGGAAACCCGTTCACGCACTTGAACTGGCACAAGGTGGCGCCCACGCTGGTGCGCGAGTTCAAGGTCGTCGCCACGGATTTGCGCGGTTATGGCGATTCCGAAAAGCCGCCGGGCGGCGAGGATCATTCCGGCTACTCGTTCCGTGCGATGGCGCAGGATCAGGTCGAAGTCATGGCCGCGTTGGGCTTCGACAAATTTTATGCCGCAGGCCACGATCGCGGGGCCCGGGTGCTCCATCGCATGTGCCTTGATCATCCGGAAAAGGTGATGCGGGCGGCAATCCTCGACATTATCCCGCAGTATCACCTGTATAATAATATCAACAAACAATGGGCGACATTCTCCTGGCATTGGTTCTTCAACATCCAGCCTTACGATCTGCCGGAGCGGATGATGGGCGCCGACCCCGATTGGTTCATCGAAAAGAAGCTGGCGAAAACCAAACAAGGCCTGAGCTTCTTCGACAAGGATGCCCTTGCCGAATACAAACGCTGCTTCCGAAATCCGGCGACCATCCACGCTATCTGCGAGGATTATCGCGCAGCTGCCGGCATCGATCTGGAGATGGACGCCAAGGATTTTGCGGCTGGTCGCAAAATCGAGTGCCCGGTGCTTCTGTTATGGGGTGCCACCGGGGGCGTGGGCCGCAACAGCGAACCGGGACCAGCCGAAATCTGGCAGAACTACGCCAAGAATATCGTCGGCGCCAAAGCCGTCCCGTCAGGACATTATCTGTCCGATGAGGCGCCCGCGGAAACGACTGCCGCGTTGCGCGAGTTTTTCACCGCCAAATTCTAGCCACCGTTAGATCGCCGTTGGTGCCGGCATGTCGAGGAAAGCGCGCGTCGCATGCCAAAACAGATGGCGGTTGATTGCAACCGCCACTGAATGGGCAGTGTTCGGCAGGATCACCAGCTGTTTATCGCCGTGCGGAAGCTGCTGATAGAAGTCGAACAGGTCTTCTACAGTCGCGATGCCGTCATGCTCGCCACGGACCAGCAGGACAGGCACCTGCACTTTCCGGGGATCCACGACTGGCAGATTGGCGGTCATATCGAGATACGTGCCGGTTGGCACCTGGTCGCCGAATTGCAATTCCACGTCGGCCAAAATCTTGCCAACAGCTGGATCGGTGGTGCCCGGTCTGTCGCGCGTGAAGATGCTTTCGATCATGGCGCGATCGCGTTTGCGCATATTGTGTGTGCGGAAATATTCGAGTTGCTCGGCGCGTTTCTTCAGTGTCGGCGACTCGGTGCCTTTGTAGGTGAACGCCGCCAGGACCAGGCGGTCAACGTGCTCGGGTTCAATTGTTGCGTATAATCCGGCGCGCAGTGCACCCGACGATTCTCCCATAATATGCACCTTGCGGTGTCCGGTTTCCTTCGTGACCACAGTCATGGCGGCCTTGAGGTCCTGTGCTCCGCTGGCGATATCGGAATTGCCGCTTGTGCGTCCTGACTTGCCGTAATTTTCGTGGTCCATGGTCCAGACGTCGAAACCCCAACGGGCGAACACGTTCATCATCGAATATTCGCCGTGGCCGGGTGTATCGAGATCGAAAATGCGCCAGGTGACCGAAGAACCGTGCACCAGAAAAATCACCGGCCGCGCTGCTTCGCCCGCCTTCGGGGCGCCGAGCCGCTTGCGGAACAAATAAAGCGGAACGTCGCCTTTTTTGGTCCAGTATTCCGCGCTCCAGATTTCAGCATCGACTGCGGCTTGCGCAGTCGTCGGCAGGCCCGATAAAAGCCCGGCGCCGACGCCCAGTCCGGCGGTTTTGAGAACGGCACGACGGGGCAGGGGTTCGGATTCGTTCATGGGCACCTCCCGGACGGTCGCCATTGCGATTGATTGGCTGGCGGCCATATTTCCGACACGCTAACAGATTGCGAGAACGGGTGGCAGTCCACTCGCCCGGAGGGGTTAGTTCTGCTAGGGGTCGGCAAGGTGCGCTCTTGAGGGCGCGCGGCGTTGGAGGCGATGCGGCCGGCGCCAAACCGGAGGAATGATGCTGAAATCGCTGCGCGCGGTGGCGCGATTTTTCCAGAAGACGATCGGTTGGAATCGTATCGGCGTCATATTAAGCATCGCCATCATTACCGTGGCGGCCGTGGTGCTTTTTCACATGCTCCGCGACATCGACACCAATGAGGTCGTCGCCGCCTTGAAAGCAACCAAGCCGCAACACATCGCCGCCGCGGCATTCTTTGTTGCTTGTGGTTATTTCACGCTCACCTTTTATGACTGGTTCGCCTTGCGCACAATTGGCCGGAGCGAAGTCCCTTATCGCGTTGCCGCGTTGACAGGCTTCACCAGTTATTCCATCGGCCACAATGTCGGCGCAACGGTCTTCACCGGCGGCGCCGTGCGTTATCGCATCTATTCGACCTATGGCCTTGATGCGGTTGAGGTGGCCAAAATCTGTTTTGTCGCCGGCCTCACCTTCTGGCTCGGCAATGCCACCGTGCTCGGCCTCGGCGTTGCCTACCATCCGCAAGCGGCCGGGCCGATCGATCAGCTGCCACCTTGGCTCAATCGCACCGCCGCCATCGCCATCCTGGTGGTGCTGGTCTCCTACGTAGGCTGGGTGTGGAGCGCGCCGCGTGAAATCGGTCAGGGCGAGTGGAAAGTCCATTTGCCGAGCGGCCCGTCGACTTTGCTGCAAATTACCATTGGCATCATCGACCTCGGCTGTTGCGCTCTGGCGATGTACATGTTGCTTCCTAACGAGCCGAATATCGACTTCGTTACAATTGCGGTGGTGTTCGTCTCGGCGACGCTGCTCGGCTTTGCCAGTCACGCGCCCGGCGGCCTCGGCGTCTTCGACGCCGCCATGCTCGTGGCGCTGTGGCAATTCGACAAGGAATCGGTCTTGGCCGGGCTGCTCTTGTTCCGGCTGCTCTATTATATTGTGCCGTTCGTAATTGCCCTCGCCATCCTCGGGTCACGTGAAGTATGGCTTAATATGTCCGGCGCGCGGAAAGCGGTTGAAACGAAATCGATAACCTCGGCGACCGAGCCGATTCGCAGCGAGCTCGAGGCTGAAAAAACCGACGTCAACTGACTATGGCGACTAACGATGACCGCCGCGATTTTCCCGCCACCTTGGGTTTGGGGGCTCGATTGCGTGGCGCGTGGCAAGCGTTAGTCGGCCAGACGACTGTCGCGAGTGCCGCGGGTGCCGTACCGGTAGCCAACCGGGCACTTGCCGCGCCGCAGGCCGTATTGATCGAGCAGCTCATCGAGGGTCTTCCCGGTGCCGCGATCGTGCTCGACCGCGAAGGCCGAGTGATTGCGTTCAACGAAGCCGCGTCCGGCATTGCCCCGGCCCTGCGCCGCGGCGAACCGGCCCTGATCGCGTTGCGCATGCCGGATCTGGTCGACGCCATCCGTCGCGCGGCCAAACGTCACGAGCCGCAGCGCGTGGAATTCTTCGAACGCGTGCCGGTCGACCGCTGGCTGGAAGCCTTCGTGACACCGGTTCGACTCGCGACCGGCGGCGATGCCATTGATCTCCTGGTGATGACCTTCAACGATCTCACGCCGCTGCGGCGGGTGGAGGAGATGCGCGCTGATTTCATCGCCAATGCCAGCCATGAATTGCGCACACCGCTCGCGGCATTGCTTGGATTCATCGAAACACTGCAAGGTCCTGCCAAGGAGGATCCCGCTGCGCGGGCAAAATTCCTCGGCATCATGCAGGGGCAGGCGACGCGCATGGCGCGCCTGATCGATGACCTGCTGTCGCTCTCACGTATCGAGCTCAACGCGCACTTGCAGCCGAATACGCCAGTCGATCTTGTTCCCATTGTGCGGCAGGTGATCGACGGTCTGCAGACGCTGGCGCGCGATCGTGGCGTGGAGATCAGGGTTTTGTCGCCGCCGGACACACTCATGGTACTCGGTGACCGCGACGAGCTGATCCGCGCGCTCGAAAATCTCGTTGAAAATGCGCTCAAATATGGTGCCGCCGGCAAGCGGGTGGACGTTACATTGGCGCGCGGACAAACCCGAGGCGGCACGCCGGAGGCGCGCATATCGGTACGCGACTATGGTCCGGGTATCGCGCCGGAACATTTGCCGCGCCTGACAGAGCGATTTTATCGTGTCGATGTGTCCGACAGCCGTGCGCAAGGCGGTACCGGGTTGGGGCTCGCGCTGGTCAAACACGTGCTCAACCGGCATGGCGGCCGTCTCACGATCGAGAGCACACCTGGCGCTGGCGCTGCCTTTACCATGCATCTGCCGTTACGCACCGATGAACCAGCCCCGTCCGAGGATTCATAGCCAAACCCAAAGGGTTACACTGTCATGTGGCTGTCACCAAAGCTTTATAGAACAGTGACATGCGACGCCTATGGCTGACCACGACTTCGGATTTCCCCTCGGTAAATCAGAATAAAAAATGTCCGAAGCCGTCGTGGAGAGCATTTTTTAGAGCAACAGCGGCCGCCCAAGCATTTGGGCGTGACAGGGGCGATGGGTCTTTCCGGCCCGCGCGCACCTTTGGCCGCCAACATGGAGAGAACCCTTGAAACACTGGACCGCATTGGCAGCCGCTGGCGTCATCGCTGCCGCCGCTTACTTTCCGGCCAAAGCCGCCGACATCTCTGGTGCCGGCGCGACGTTCCCTTACCCGATCTATGCCAAATGGGCCGATGAATACAAAAAAGTCACCGGCAACGGATTGAATTATCAGTCGATCGGTTCCGGGGGCGGCATCAAGCAGATCAAAGCCAAGACCGTAACTTTCGGCGCGAGCGATGCGCCATTGCCTGGCAAGGAACTTGACGAAGCAGGTCTCGCCCAATTCCCGATGGTGATGGGTGGTATCGTGCCAGTCGTCAATCTTGACGGCGTGAATCCAGGCGATCTGACCATCGATGGCCCGACTCTCGCCAAGATTTTCCTCGGCGATATCAAGACCTGGGATGATCCGGCGATCAAAAAATTGAATCCAGGTGTAAAGCTGCCAAACCAGGCGATTGCGATCGTGCATCGGTCTGATGGCTCGGGTACGACCTTCAACTTTGCCTATTACCTCGCCGATGTCAGTGCCGACTGGAAATCGAAAGTCGGAGTCAACACGTCGGTGCAATGGCCGAGCGGGATCGGCGCCAAGGGTAACGAAGGCGTTGCCAACAATGTCGCCAACACCAAAGGCTCGATCGGGTATGTCGAGTACGCTTACGCCAAGCAAAACAAGTTGACCTTTACCAAGATGGTCAACAAGGCAGGCAAGACGGTCGTGCCAACCTCGGACGCGTTCCAGGCAGCGGCGGCAAATGCGGATTGGAAGTCGCAGCCTGGTTATGGCGTGATCCTTGCCAATCAGCCCGGCGACAAATCTTGGCCGATGACCGCCGCGACGTGGATCCTCGTCTACAAGCAGCCGAGCGATATTGCTGCGACCGGTGAAGCGCTCAAGTTCTTCGCATGGGCTTACAAGAATGGCGGCAAGGCAGCTGAAGCGCTCGATTATGTTCCGATGCCTGCCAATGTCGTCGCAGACATCGAGAAGTCCTGGACGACCGATATCAAAGACGCGAGCGGCAAGCCCCTGTTCGCGATGACGAATTGATCCAAGATCGCAGGAAAGGGCGCCGCGCGGCGCCCTTTCCATGTTTCCCACCGTGGGCAGACACGGCGCTTGTGCTGCGCGTGGCCGGCGGCTTGAGTAGCTCTCCGCAACGGCGAAAAGCCAAAGGAGAGCCGGATGTTATCGATCGGGAGGCGACCCGTGGTTGATGTGGCGTTGCAGGGGGCGGGAATTTCGATCGTCGACCATGTCGACCGAGCCAAGGTTCTGCAACGTCTGCGGTTGGGCGACGCCGTCTTCCGCCATTTGACCCGCGGCGCCGCCCTGGTGGTTCTTGTCATCCTCGGCGGCATTATCGTTTCGCTGGTTTGGGGGTCGTTGCCGGCGCTGCGCACCTTTGGCGTGAGCTTCCTCTACGAAGAAGTCTGGAATCCGGTCACCGAAAAATTCGGGGCCATCGCGCCAATCTACGGCACCATCGTCACCTCATTGATCGCGATGCTGATTGCCGTACCGGTCGGTCTGTTCATCGCGATGTTTCTTACCGAACTGTGCCCGATGTGGCTGCGCCGTCCGATCGGGATTGCAATCGAGCTGCTCGCGGGAATTCCCAGCATTATCTACGGGATCTGGGGTTTGTTCGTGTTTGCTCCCTTCCTGCAGCAATATGTGCAGCCATTTCTGATCGCCGTATTCGGCGAGGTACCGGTGCTTTCCGTGCTGTTCGCGGGCCCACCCTATGGCATCGGTGTTTTCACGGCCGGCCTGATCCTCGCGATCATGGTTCTGCCCTTTATCACCTCCATCTCACGTGACGTATTCGAAGCGGTGCCTCCGGTGCTCAAGGAGGCCGCCTATGGACTCGGGTGCACGACCTGGGAGGTCGCGCGCTATGTCGTGTTGCCCTACACCCGCGTAGGCGTAATTGGCGGGGTTATGCTCGGTCTCGGCCGCGCTCTCGGCGAGACCATGGCCGTCACCTTCGTGATCGGCAACGCGCACCGTATCTCCGGCTCGCTATTGGCGCCCGGCACCACCATTTCCGCCACCATTGCCAATGAATTCACCGAAGCGGTCGGCGATCTCTACACCTCGGCCTTGATCGCTCTCGGTCTCATCCTTTTCGTGATCACGTTCATCGTGCTGGCCATTGCACGGCTGATGTTGATGCGGCTGAACGCGCGGGTCGGAGCCTGATCATGAATTCCTCATTCGCGTCTCCGCTCTACGCAAAGCGCCGCCGCCGCAATGTCATCACCATGGCTCTTTCCTACGCCGCGACAGGTTTCGGCTTGACCTGGTTGGTGGTCATTCTGGCTGTGCTTTTGTGGGAGGGCTTCAGCGGCCTGTCGCTCGCGGTATTCACGGAAATGACGCCACCGCCCGGTTCCGCCGGCGGCCTGCTCAATCCGATCGCCGGCAGCCTGGTGATGACCGTGATTGCAGTGCTTGTAGGCACGCCGCTCGGAATGCTTGCTGGCACGTACATGGCCGAGTACGGCCGCTACGATAAACTGACGATGGTCGTGCGCTTCATCAACGATATCCTGCTCAGCGCGCCCTCGATCGTGATCGGTCTCTTTATCTACGAAATCATGGTCGCGCAGATGGGGCATTTCTCCGGCTGGGCGGGCGCGGTGTCGCTGGCGGTAATCGTGGTGCCGGTGGTCGTCCGCACAACGGAAGACATGCTCATTCTCGTGCCCGATACCCTGCGGGAGGCCGCCGCCTCGATCGGATTGCCGCGGTCATTGATGATCCGGAGGATTGCTTATCGCGCCGCGCGCGCGGGCTTGGTCACCGGAGTTCTGCTGGCGGTCGCACGAATTTCCGGGGAAACCGCGCCGTTGCTGTTTACCGCGCTTAACAATCAGTTCTGGAGCCTCAACCTGAATGCTCCCGTTTCAAGCCTGCCGGTCGTCATTTTCCAGTTCGCACTCAGCCCGTACAAAGATTGGCAGAAGCTTGCCTGGACCGGAGCGCTGATCATCACGATGGCTGTGCTTGCACTGAGCATTGTCGCCCGGATCCTAGCCGCCCAGAGAAAAACATCATGAGTGTAGCAACCCTCACAGTACCGACCGTCGTGCATGCACCGGGAAATGCGGAGGATCTCACCGAGAAGATCTCGATCCGCGATCTGGATTTCTACTATGGCGATCACCGCGCGCTGAAGAGTGTTACCGTGCCGTTGTACCAGGGCAAGGTGACGGCTTTCATTGGGCCGTCCGGATGCGGTAAGTCGACGCTCCTGCGCATTCTCAATCGCATGTACGATCTTTATCCGAACCAGCGGGCAACTGGCCACGTGCGGTTGGACAACGATGACATCCTTTCAACGTCACAGGATCTCAATCTGCTGCGCGCGAAAGTCGGCATGGTGTTCCAGAAGCCCACGCCGTTCCCGATGACCATCTTCGAGAATATTGCCTTCGGCATCCGCTTGTACGAACGGCTGCCGAGGGCGGAGCTGGAAGACCGGGTCAAGCAGGCGCTTGAGCGCGCCGCGCTGTGGGAGGAAGTGAAGGACAAGCTCGGCGCCAATGGGCTGTCGCTCTCGGGCGGCCAACAGCAGCGCCTGTGCATTGCCCGCACCGTCGCGGTGCGTCCGGAAGTAATTTTGTTCGACGAGCCTTGCTCGGCTCTCGACCCGATCTCAACTGCCAAAATCGAGGAACTGATCGACGAGCTCAAGGACGACTACACCATCGCCATCGTGACCCACAACATGCAGCAGGCCGCGCGCGTCTCCGATTTCACGGCCTTCATGTATCTCGGGGAGCTGGTCGAGTTCGGGGAAACGACCAAAATCTTTACCACTCCGAACGATCGCCGCACCCAGGATTACATCACCGGCCGCTTCGGCTAGGAACTAAAGACAATGACCGAACACACGCTGACAGACCATACCATGAAGGCTTTCGATACCGACTTGCAGGATCTGGCCCGCATGGTCGCCGAAATGGGTGGACTCGCCGAGAAGCAGGTCGCGGAGGCGGTCGACGCACTGGCGACCCGCGACACTACATTGGCGCAGCGAGTCTCCAATGCCGACGCCAATATTGATGTGTTGCAGCGTGAAATTGAAGAGAAGGCAGTGCTCACTATTGCGCGACGCCAGCCTTTGGCCGTCGATTTGCGCGAAGTCGTCGGGGCGCTGCGTCTGGCGAATGACCTCGAGCGCATTGGCGATCTTGCCAAGAACATCGCAAAGCGGGTGGTCGCACTCAACGGGGAGTTCCCGCCGCCAAAGCTGATCCGCGGCGTCGAACACATGACCGATCTCGTGCTCGAACAAATGAAGCTGGTACTCGACGCCTATGGCCGCCGGGACGTCGGCAAAGCGATGACCGTATGGCGCGGCGACGAAGAAATCGACGCCGTCTGCACCTCGGTTTTCCGCGAATTGCTCACCTATATGATGGAAGACCCTCGCAACATCACCTTCTGTATCCATCTGATGTTTTGCGCCAAGAATATTGAACGCATGGGCGACCATGCCACCAACATTGCCGAGACCGTCCATTACATTATCGAGGGACGCCCGATTGCCGATCAGCGGCCAAAAGGCGATACCACGACTATTGCGGCGCTGCGCACGGCCGGCGACAGGTAATGGAATTTCGCATGAATGCTCGCATCCTGATCGTGGAAGACGAGGAGCCTTTGACGATGCTCCTGCGCTACAACCTCGAGGCCGAAGGCTACGAGGTTGAGACTTCCGCGCGGGGCGATGAGGCCGATACGCGCCTGAAGGAGAGCACGCCCGACCTCGTGGTGCTCGACTGGATGTTGCCTGGTCTTTCCGGCATCGAACTGTGCCGTCGCCTGCGCGCGCGACCAGAAACGAGGCAGTTGCCGATCATCATGCTCACCGCGCGGGGCGAGGAAAGCGAGAAAGTGCGTGGGCTCGCTACGGGCGCCGATGACTACATCGTCAAACCATTTTCGGTACCGGAATTGCTGGCCCGCGTCCGCGCGCTACTGCGCCGGGCCAATCCGGAACGGGTCGCCACGGTGCTGAGCATCGGCGATATCGAGTTGGACCGCGAAAAGAAAAGAGTGTCCCGCAACGGTCGTCCGGTCGATCTCGGGCCAACGGAATATCGCCTGCTGGAATTCCTGATGGAGCGGCCAGGCCGGGTGTTCTCACGGGAGCAATTGCTCGACGGAGTTTGGGGCTCCGACATCTATATCGACGAGCGCACGGTTGACGTGCACGTTGGCCGGCTGCGCAAGGCGATCAACCGCGGCCAAGTGGCCGATCCCATCCGCACGGTCCGCGGCGCCGGTTACGCGCTCGACGACCGCTTCGGCCGGATGAACTGACGGCCATTAGCCGCCAGCCTCAGATCCGAGGATGCGTCGCTCCGAGCGCCACTGAATGCCGCCGTGGCGAAGGCGAAATCCAAACTTTGCCGCGAGCAGCAGGAAGGCGTACGCAAGCTGCAACCGCCGTAATGGCGAGAGGAAAGAACGCCGTTCGTAGAAATCGCCCGCCAGGATGGTGATCAACCCGTGGCGCGTGTTGAAGAGATCGAACGATGACATGAGGATGTCGCGCAGTATCGGCGAATTTATCCGGTAGATAAGCCAGGACAGGGAGGCGAGGCTGATCTGGATCTTGCGTTCATAGTCGCGCACCAGACGATCGCGCGGCTCCCGGCCCTCAAGCAAAGCGTCGACAACCTTTGCGCCAAATTCTGCGCTGCTCATGGCCATCATCACGCCGCTTGAAAACAGCGGATCAATGAACGCGGCAGCATCACCGACGAGGATGTAGCGTTCGCCTGCGTAACTCCGCGAATCGTACGAATAATCCGCGCATGCGACGAGCGGACCCAACGGTTCGGCATTCGTCATATCCCTGGCAAGACTCGGGCATTTGCCGACCGCGTACGCGAAGATTGCATCAGGCTTGCCTTTTCTTGATTTGAAGAGCGCCTGCGTTCCCACGACGCCAACACTTGTCACGTTGTCAGGCAGCGGAATCACCCAGAACCATCCTTGCTCGAACAGATGAACGGTTATCATTCCGGCCTTGTCGCCAGCCTGCTGCGGGATATTGCGGAAATGTCCAAATATAGCCGCGGTGTTGTTCTGCTTGTCGATGCGCTTCAGTCCAAGCCGGCTGGCGAGCAGAGTATCGCGCCCGGATGCGTCAACCAGAAAACGGGCGGACCATTGTGTTTGATTTTCATCGGCGCCGATCGCGGTGACGGTCGTGCGATCCGCACAGTCCAGAGCGACGTCGATCACCCGGGTGCTCTCCATTACGCTGGCGCCGAGCCGGCGGCTATTGTCGAGCAGCAATTTGTCGAACTCCGAACGCTTTACCTGGTAGCTGTAACCAACGCTCAGCAACGGGTTGTCGGCAAAACGAAACGTGGCCGCTGCCTCGTGCTCGTCGGAAACGAGCTCTGCGCCCGGCTTGTAGACGCCGATGCGTCGAACGTCGTCCGCCACGCCTAGACGATCGAATAGGGGCAGATTGAGCGGCAGCAGCGACTCGCCGATGTGGAAACGCGGAAACCGATCCTTCTCCAGCAGGACGACGTGTTTGCCTTTCTGCGCGAGGAGCGCGGCAATGGTGGAGCCGGCCGGGCCACCGCCGACCACAACGACATCGCATTCCTGATGGTTTGTCATGGCGAACGCGAATTGCGGACCAAGGTCACAAGAAGAATGGCGCAAGGCCGCGTCGTCATTGTGGCAGCGGACTTTCCCACGCCGTAAACGCGGAGGTCGACCTCCATCCGCCATTCGGATGACAGGGCGTGCGTCACCGACAATAATGGCTCTTCACCAAAGAAAATGGCCGGGCGAGACCCGGCCATGAAAACGAAGAACGATAATGCCGTTAGTTTCTGAACGGCCGCTTGTCCCGCCGCCGATCGCTGGCCGGCTGGTACGCAACGCGGCAGTGATAGGAGCAATAGGGCAGTTCGTTCACGGTGTCGCCACCGCAGAAGAAAAAGTCCGAGCCGCCCGGATCGCCGACCGGCCAGCGGCAGGTCTTTTCCGTCAACTGAAGTAAGGTTTTGCGCTGCTCCACCGGAATTTCGATCAGTTCCGGTTCGGGCTCGACGTCATAATCATAGGCGAGGGCGGTATTGCCGCGCATCGAAGGCCGCGGAACGCGCATCAGGTGGCCAGAGGAACGCGCCTTGCGCGGCCTTGGCGCCGTCGAGGAGGGGCTTTTGGCACGGCCGGACAGGCCAAGCCGGTGAACCTTGCCGATCACTGCGTTGCGGGTGATGCCGCCGAGTTCAGCGGCAATCTGGCTGGCCGACAGGCCATCCGCCCACAATTTCTTCAGGAGTTCGACCCTCTCGTCCGTCCAGCCCATTGGGTTTTCTCCTCAGACTTCAAGGCCTTGGATAGAATCCAACCCCATCGTCAGACGCCCCATCGGGCGCCAGACGCATACGCGTCAGGGATGGACCAGAAAATTGCTCAGTAGCACGAGATGTCGTACTAACTGACCGAGACGCTACAATAGGCAGTGACTCGGCTGCAAGCTCTTACAGGCCTCCGCGCCTAGCTACCAACAGCTTTTCCTTTAGAATCAGCACTTGCGGCACAATTGAGTCGGCGGGTGCGTTGACAGGGCGGGACTCGGCAATAGAATGAAAAAAGTGCCGCCCGGCGAGGCGGCACATTTCTTTTCGGCGCGCGCATGGTGCCGAAAATCAGGGACTGGGGTCCGAAAGGTTGTGCGCTGGGGAAAGCGCATGAGTGGGCACCGGTTTTTCGGACAAGATCATGCGCAGACGAAAATGCTCGATGGAAGATAACGGTTGTGAGCTCGCATTTATTGCCAACCTATGCGCGGGTCGATCTCGCTTTCGAGCGGGGCGAGGGCGCGTGGCTTTTCACCACCGAGGGTGAGCGTTACCTCGATTTTACCACCGGCGTTGCCGTCAATGCGCTTGGCCATGCACATCCGCACCTGGTCAAGGCGCTGACCGAGCAGGCGCACAAGGTCTGGCACGTCTCCAATCTGTACCGCATCCCCGAAGGCGAGAAGCTCGCAGACAGGCTGTGCGCGGCGAGTTTTGCCGAAACGGTGTTTTTCCAGAATTCGGGTGCCGAAGCGATCGAATGTGCGATCAAGATGGCGCGCAAATATCAGTCCGCCAGCGGCAAGGGTGAGCGCTATCGTATCATTACGTTTGAGGGCGCGTTTCACGGAAGGACACTGGCGGCACTCGCCGCGACCGGCAACAAAAAATATCTCGACGGGTTCGGCCCGCCGATGCCGGGCTTCGACCAGGTCCCATTCGACGATCTCGATGCGGTCAAGAAGGCGATCGGCCCGGAGACCGCCGCGATCATGATCGAGCCAGTGATGGGCGAAGGTGGCGTGCGCGTGGTGCCGCATACATTCTTGCGCGCGCTTCGCAAATTGTGCGACGACAATGGCCTGCTGCTGATATTCGACGAGATCCAAACCGGCATCGGCCGCACCGGCGATCTGTTCGCCTACCAGCACACCGGCACCGTCCCCGACATCATGACGATCGCCAAAGCGCTTGGCGGTGGCTTCCCGGTTGGCGCTTGTCTTGCAACCAAGGAAGCGTCGAAAGGCATGACGGTTGGCACGCATGGCTCGACCTTCGGCGGCAATCAGCTGGCCATGGCGGCGGGCAATGCGGTGATGGACATTGTAACGGCTGACGGTTTCCTCGATCGGGTAAAGAACAATGCGCTGCTGCTCAAGCAACGGCTGGCAGAACTCAAGGATCGGCACGCTGCGGTGATCGCCGAAGTGCGTGGCGAAGGCCTGTTGATGGGACTACGCATGATCCCGCAGGCGTCCGAGATGGTTGATGAACTGCGCGCCGAAAAAATGATCACGGTCGCGGCCGGCGACAACGTGGTACGGCTGTTGCCGCCGCTGATCGTTGGCGAGAAAGAAATTGCCGAAGCCATCGGATGCATCGACCGGGCCTGTACGCGCCTCGCACAGACGCATGCGCGCAAAGCCAGGGTGGCGTCATGACCGCAAACGGAGTACGGCATTTTCTCGATCTCATTGATATTCCCAAGCCAGTACTTGCCGGGCTGATCGACAAAAGCCGCTCCATAAAGGCTGCGCGGGCGCGGGGTGTCGTCGCGTCGCCGCTCGCCGGCAAGACGCTGGCGATGGTGTTCGACAAACCCTCGACCCGTACGCGTGTGTCTTTCGATGTCGCAATGAGGCAACTTGGGGGCGAGGCGATCCTGCTGACAGCGCAGGAAATGCAGCTGGGCCGCGGCGAAACGCTGGCAGACACCGCGCGTGTTCTGTCGCGCTATGTCGATGCGATCATGATTCGCATTCTCGATCACGAAGCTGTAGCAGAACTCGCACGCCACGCCACAATACCGGTCATCAACGGACTCACGCGGCGCTCGCATCCCTGTCAGGTGTTGGCCGATGTGATGACGTACGAGGAAAAGCGTGGACCGATTCGTGGCCGAACGGTTGCATGGAGCGGTGATTCCAACAATGTGTTGGCGAGCTGGATGCACGCGGCCGAGCGCTTCGACTTCCAGTTGCGGATAGCGACGCCTGCGGAATTGCGTCCGAAAAAGTGGTTGATGGATTGGGTGAAATCGTCGGGCGCCGCGATCAGGATCGGGGACGATCCGGAAGCCGCGGTCAAGGATGCGGACTGCGTGGTCACCGACACCTGGGTGTCGATGGGCGACCGGGACGGCAAGCACAGGCACAACGTGCTCAAGCGCTATCAGGTCAATGCCCGCCTGATGGCCAAGGCCAAGCCGGACGCGTTGTTCATGCACTGCCTGCCGGCGCATCGCGGCGAGGAGGTCACCGACGAGGTGATCGACGGGCCGCAGTCGGTCGTGTTCGACGAGGCGGAAAATCGCCTGCATGCCCAGAAAGGTCTGCTCTCCTGGTGCCTGCACGTCGACGCCTAGCGTCGCGGCCTTACGAATGCCAGTGATGACAAAAGCGGGAACCGCAGGGCTCGCATTCCGTTCGTTGAACGCTACATAGTGCCCATGACTAATCCTCAAGTTGCCATTCCTTCCCGTGCGCCATCGGCAACCACCGCTGATGACACCGTCATGCCGTTCGAGATTGCCAAACTCGACCTGCGCGGCCGCGTTGTGCGGCTTGGTCCTGCCGTGGACGAGATTCTTGCGCGGCACGCCTATCCGCAACCGGTCGCCAAGTTACTGGGTGAGGCAATCGTACTTACCGTGATGCTTGGTTCGGCCTTGAAGATCGACGGGCGCTTCATCCTGCAAACACAAAGCGACGGTCCCGTCCGGATGCTGGTTGTTGATTTCACAGCGCCGGACAAAGTGCGGGGCTGTGCGCGTTTCGACAAGGATCGTGTGGCCGCTGCGATCGCGGCAGACGAGACGGATGGTGGTGCGCTGCTTGGCAAGGGTCACCTCGCGATGACCATCGACCAGGGTTCTGACATGAACCGTTACCAGGGGCTGGTCGCGCTCGATGGTGGCTCGCTGGAAGATCTCGCGCACGAATATTTCCTGCGCTCAGAGCAGATCCCGACACGGGTAAGGCTGGCGGTCGCGGAGGAATTGCGTGCCGGGTCGGGCGGCGCTATCCACCGATGGCGCGCGGGCGGGATTATGCTGCAATTTTTGCCGAAAGCGCCCGAACGCGCGCGCGTTCCCGATCTCGACCCCGGCGATGCGCCCGAAGGTGTTGAGCCGCACACGATCGAGGAAGACGACGCCTGGGCCGAAGGCCAGGCCCTGATTTCGACCGTCGAGGATATCGAGCTGATCGATCCGTCGCTTTCCAGCGAACGGCTGGTCTACAGGCTTTTCCATGAGCCAGGCGTGCGCGTTTTTCGCGCCAGTCCGTTGCGCGCGGAGTGTTCATGTTCGCGAGGTAATGTCGAGGCCATGCTCAAAAGCTTTTCACAAGATGACCGCGACCATATGGTCGAAAATGGCAAGATTTCCGTCACCTGTGAATTCTGCAGCGCGAACTATCAGTTCGCGCCGGGCGAGGTCGGCGCCAGTCCTAGTTGATCGTGCGTTCGGCGTAAGACGAATCGAGCGAGAATGCGGGGATCTCGATGTCGAAATGCTCGCCAGTTTCCGTCACCATGCCATAGCTGCCGACCATGAACCCTGATGGCGTCGGCAGCGGAACTCCGCTGGTGTACTCAAACGATTCAGTTGGCTTGAGCGTCGGCTCTTCACCTACGACGCCCGGGCCTTTGACCTCCTGCAGGCGTCCGAGTGCATCGGTAATTCGCCAGTGTCGTGTCTTGAGCTGAACGGTTTCCGCGCCGAGGTTGGTAATATTGATGGTATAGGCCCAGAAAAAATAACCGTTACCCGGCGACGATCGCTCCGACACAAAACGGGGCGTGACGGTGACCTCGATCTTGCGGGTTACGGCGCGATACATCTATATGCCGCACAGTTTACTTGGCGGGGCTTGCCATTCGTTTGATGCCCCGGATTATGACTGAAAGAGCGCACGAAAGAAACGCCGCACATGGCCCCGGTTTCGACCGAACGCGATCTACGGCTCGATTTGTTCCGCGGCCTCGCACTCTGGCTGATTTTCCTCGATCACATTCCGTCCAATGCGGTCAGCTGGATTACCATCCGCAACTATGGCTTCAGCGATGCGACCGAGATTTTCGTCTTCATCTCGGGTTACACCGCGGCTTTCGTCTACGGTCGTGCAATGCGGCAGCACGGCTTCGTCGTTGCATCCGCGCGAGTGCTCAAGCGCGCATGGCAAATTTATGTCGCCCATGTGTTCCTGCTCGCGATCTACCTCGCCGAGATCGCGTATGTCGCGAACAGTTTCGATAACCCTCTCTTTACGGAGGAAATGGGTGTACTCGATTTTCTCAAAAATCCCGACGTCACCATTCTTCAGGCGCTGCTTCTGAAGTTCAAGCCGGTGAACATGGACATCCTGCCGCTCTATATTCTGCTTCTGGCGTGGTTCCCCCCGATGCTTTGGTTGTTGCTGCGCGCACCGTCGATTGCGTTGCTTTCCTCGGCCACACTCTATGCGTTGATGTGGCTGTTCGAGTGGAACATTCCCGCGTATCCGAGCGGCGTCTGGGTGTTCAATCCGTTCGCCTGGCAGCTGCTGTTCGTGTTCGGCGCCTGGTGTGCGCTCGGGGGCGCGCAGAATTTATCGCGCTGGTTGCATTCCAAGGTGGTGGTGGGGCTGGCGATTGCCTATCTCGTGTTCGCGTTTGCGATCGCAATGACCTGGTATTTTCCAAGGCTTGCGGCCTTCGTTCCGAAATTCGTCGGCGAAGCGATCTATCCGATCGACAAGACCAATCTTGATGTGCTTCGCATCATGCATTTCCTCGCGCTGGCCGTGATAACGGTTGTGTTCGTGCCGCGCGACTGGCCGGCGCTGAAATCATGGATTTTCTGGCCGGCGATCGTCTGCGGGCAGCATTCGCTGGAAACGTTTTGTCTCGGTGTCTTTCTGTCCTTCGCGGGCCACTTCGTATTTACGGAGGTGTCCAATCGCGTCTTCACTCAGATTATCGTCAGTTTTCTCGGCATTGCCATTATGGTGGCCGTTGCGGCGCTTATTTCGTGGTATAGACAAGCCGAACGACAGGGCGGGGGACCGCGCCCGCCTGCCGCTAGGCCGGGCTACGCGGGGGGCGACGCATGAGGCGCTTGCTGTTGCTGGCGTTGCTGATGCTGGGCAGCGGTCCGACCTGGGCCGAGCAGCCGGCTGAATGCCAGGTTGCTGAAAACCTCATCGAATCGAATTTCCGGTTGCCGCAGGTCACGCGCGCGCTGAAAGCGAAGCACCTCACCGTGCTGGTTGTCGGCGCGGGTTCTTCGCAACTGCCGGGATCAAACGGCACGGCGTCGGGCAATGCCTATCCGGCGCGGTTGCAGCACGCGCTTGCCCAGCAACTACCGGGCGTTGACGTGAAGCTTACAACCGACATCAAAGCGCGACGAACTGCCGCCGAGATGGTCAAGGGACTTCCGGCTGCATTAAGCGCCGCCAAGCCGCAGCTTCTGGTGTGGCAGACGGGAACGGTCGATGCGATGCTTTCGGTTGATCCAGATCAATTCAGCCAGGCGCTCGACAAGGGTATTAATATTGCCCATTCGGCAGGCGCTGATGTGGTTTTAATCAACGCACAATATAGCCCGCGAACGGAATCGATGATTGCCCTTGGTACGTATGCCGAAGACATGCGCTGGGTTGCATTGCAGCACGAAGTGCCATTATTTGATCGCTTCAGCATCATGAAATTGTGGGGTGAACTCGGAACGTTCGATTTATATTCGGCCACGAAAAAACTTGACATAGCCGAGCATGTCCATGATTGCATAGGCCGGCTGCTGGCCGATCTCGTGATCGCGGCGGCCAAACCAGAAGAGCCGCCGGTCAACGGCAGCCGCTAGTCGACAGGTTGAGGATTAACTTGCGGAACGAAATTCCCGGGCAACGGGTCACAAGATTGATGACCGCCGCCACGCTGTTTGCGGGGCTGGTCTTCGTATTGCCGGCGAGTGCCGATACAGCGGCACCGGCTTGCGATGCGCCACTTGATCTTATCCGTCTGGCAAATCCGTTGTCGCACATTGCGCACAAGGTGATTGCCGGCGAACCAATTACGATCGTTGCTATAGGGTCGTCGTCAACGGCGGGCGCAGGCGCAAGTTCACCGATGTCGAATTATCCGAGCCGGCTTGAAGTCGAACTCCGCCAGCATTTTCCCAGGCTGTCGATCACCGTGCTCAATCGCGGCGTCGGCGGGGAAGAAGTGCCGGACATGCTCGCGCGCTTCGATTCGTCCGTGATCGCCGCCAAGCCTGACCTCGTGCTGTGGCAACTCGGCACCAACTCCGTCATCCGCGATCATCCTCTTGCCGACCATGGCGCTCTGATCCGCTCCGGTATCGACAAGATTCGCGCCGCCGGCGCCGACATCGTTCTGATCGATCCGCAATTTGCGCCGAAGGTGATCGCAAAACCCGAAGCCGAATCCATGGTCGCGCTGATCGCTATGACCGCCAAACGGGAAGACGTTGACCTGTTCCGCCGCTTCGATGTGATGCGGCATTGGCGCGAGATTGATCATCTCGAATTCGAGGCGTTCGTGTCCCCCGACGGGCTCCACATGAACGACTGGAGCTACGCGTGCATGGCGAAGGAACTCGGCAATGCCATCGCGGAAGCCACGCAGCGGCCGATCATGTCGGCAACGGTAGCGGCGCACCACATCGTTCCCTGATTCAGACTTTATCCAGTGCTGTCAGCAAATCCTCGATCAGGTCGTCGGGGTGTTCGAGACCCGCTGAAAATCTGATGAGTCCGTCGCCGATGTCGAGCTCGGCGCGCTGTTCAGGTGTAAGCCGCTGATGCGTGGTTGTGGTCGGATGCGTAACCAGACTCTTGGCATCGCCGAGATTGTTGGTGATTCCGATCAGCTGGAGGCCGTTGAGAAACCGGAAGGCGGCTTGCTTTCCGCCTTTGACCTCGAATGAGCAGAGTGTCGAGCCCGCGCGCATTTGCTTCCGGATGATCTCGGCCTGCGGGTGATCGGGCCGCCCCGGATAGATTAACCGTGCAAGCTTTTTGTGTCCGGCGAGCGCATTGGCAACTACGCCGGCATTGTCAGTTTGACGCTGCACGCGCACTGGAAGCGTCTCCAGGCTCTTGAGCAGAACCCATGCATTGAATGGAGATAGCGAGGGTCCGGTTTGCCGCAGCATTTGATGGTAGTGGTCGATGATCAGCTTTTCGGAACCGAGGATGATGCCGCCCAGGACGCGGCCTTGGCCGTCGATATGTTTGGTTGCCGAATAGACCACGCAGTCGGCGCCAAGCGCGAGCGGGCTTTGGTAGAGCGGTGTAGCGAACACGTTGTCGACCACCAGTCTGGCTCCGGCGTTGTGCGCGATGTCCGCGACTGCGGCGATGTCGATTACCTCCAGGGTCGGATTCGTCGGCGTCTCCAGGAAAAACACTTTGGTATTTTTCTGAGCCGCTTTTTTCCAGGCTTCGAGATCCGTGCCATTGACCAGCGTCGACGTCACCCCGAAGCGGGGCAGCCATTCCTCGATCACCCAGCGGCAGGAGCCAAACAGCGCCTTGGCGGCCACGACATGATCGCCGGCTTTGACCAAGCCCATGAGCGCTGTGGTAACAGCCGCCATGCCGGTAGCCGTCGATCGCGCGGCTTCCGCTCCTTCCAAGGCCGCCATGCGCTGTTCGAACATACTCATGGTCGGATTTGAGTAACGCGAATAGACGTAGCCCGGTATCTTGCCGGAAAAACGCGCTTCGCAATCCTCTGCGGTCGGATAGATGTAGCCTTGGGTGAGGAACAATGCTTCCGAGGTTTCGCCGAACTGCGAGCGCAGTGTGCCGGCATGCACCAGCCGGGTTTCGGCACGATAGTTCTTGGTCGACGCGGGCATTCTGGCCTCCTCAGGCCTTGCGCATGGTCTTTACCGAAAATCGGTTACCCCTTTTCGGGACCATGCGCGTGGCCAACAAAAAACCGGCCGGAGAAATGTCTCGGCCGGGCTCACGCGTCCCCGGCCTTTTAGCGAGTTATTTTACGTGGCTGCAAGCCGGCCGGCTCAAATGACCACGGGATAAGATGTTTGTAGCGGGGGGCACCGCTTCCCGTCAAGGTCTCCTTGGGTTAGATCGGCGCAATTGCAGGGCAGGCACGTGACACTTTCCTTTGCTATCGACGACAAGGGCATTCTGCCCGACCGCATGATTGCGGCGCTCGCCGCCGACGGCGGGATTTTGTCCGAGAATCAATTCGTGCCCGATCAGATACAGCCAGCGAGCCTCGATTTGCGGCTGGGCGAGGTCGCTTATCGCGTGCGCGCAAGTTTTTTGCCCGGCCGCACCACGGTTGCCCAGCGTATTGACGGGCTCAAGCTGCACGAGGTTTTGCTCACCGACGGTGCTGTCCTGGAAACCGGTTGCGTCTATATCGTGCCGCTGCTGGAGAGTCTGGCACTGCCCGATGAGATTTCCGCCGCCGCCAATCCGAAAAGCTCGACTGGCCGGCTCGACGTATTCACTCGCGTGATTGCCGACGAAACGCGCGGCTTCGACCGTATCGAGGCCGGCTATCACGGACCGCTCTATGCTGAAATCAGTCCGCGCACTTTTCCGGTCCTGGTACGGGAAGGTTCGCGCCTGTCGCAAATTCGTTTCCGCCGCGGCCACGCGCTACTTGGGGCCGATGCCTTGCGCGATTTACATGCGCGCGAGCGTCTGGTCGACGCTGACAACGTTGACGTGAGTGAGGGCGTTGCCGTCAGCGTGGATCTGTCCGGCCTGGGTCCCGGCGGCCTCGTCGGCTATCGTGCCAAGAGGCATACCGGACTGATCGATGTGGAGCGCCGTGGCGGTT
>Ga0335085_10004545_pt1 | contig 22903 bp, 22 predicted proteins | sample Lox_Sample_45_FD_206712 | JGI IMG/M metagenome (GOLD analysis project Ga0335085, IMG submission 206712) | Soil microbial communities from Loxahatchee National Wildlife Refuge, Florida, United States - Lox_Sample_4.5 | ecosystem: Environmental > Terrestrial > Soil > Wetlands | place: USA...
TGTTGTCGACGTTATGGATAATGTGCATGATCAGGAGATGGCCCAGTGCCAGAAAAAGCAAGGCAAGGCCCGAAATCCGCATGAAGATCCAGGCGTAAAGCTCCAGTCCGCTTTCCGGTCTCGGCTTTCCCGCTCCACTCATCGCTACCCCCCCTACTTCAATATGAAGCTCAACATGTAGACGGCCGTGGGAATGAAAATGATTGTAAAGGCGATCCCCACCGCATAGCTGAGCTTGCGGTGGAAAGCCATGGTCTCCGGCCAGAAGTCGATGACACAGATCCGGATGCCATTGATGGCATGGTACAGAACCGCCGCCACCAACGCCACTTCGCCCACGCGAAACGCGGGGTAGCGATAGAGAAACAACAGCCGGTTGAAGACTCTTTCCCCCCAACCAATCAGAGAAATATCCACAATATGGATTAACAAGAACAGAAACACACCAATTCCTGACAAACGGTGCAAGACCCAGGACCAGTGCCCAGGCCCGCCACGATAGGTCAAGTACTCAAGAGGTTTGACCATGCTCGTCCCATTCTCCTTGTTGCATACCAAAATAGAGATGCAGATAAATGTCAAACGCCGGGCGCCGCCGGTAACCCAACCCCACATCTTCCCCCGAGATCAATGCGACCGGCAATCGTACTCCAACTATTCCTTCCAATGCAATTGACCTGACAAGGCAAACCTGCGTTGACAGGTTTTGTGAACGGCGATAGGTCGGAAAAGCCCCCCGGACCGGGAAGCTTTTCTTAATCCGCAGTCCGAGGTCCGTTTACTTCGCTTCGAACATGAAAGACAGTAGCCACAATGCGGGTTTCCGTTGCCATTCGGCAAACACTAAAGTAGCATTCACCATGGGTACTTTTCAATATGACTGGGCAGATGAAATCCGGCCTCGTAGCGCTGTGCTTGATGGTGAGCACGGGGGCCTTTGCGGCCTCACCCGAGGACGCGCAAAGCGGGCCCACCTCCAAATCACCCTCTCAGCCTGTCTCGATCTACGAAGAAAGACCGATTAACTGGAAATCAATCGTCCCCGACGTTTTTCACGACCAGAAGCCCATTTGGACGTTTCCGGCCGCCCTTGCCCACGGACAACATTGGAAACCAGCCCTTGGGATTACAGTTGTTTTGGGCGGGCTCATTGCGCTCGATCCGCACGACACCCCGTATTTCCGCACCACGTCGGCATTTTCGGGATTTAACCGCACTTTTAGCGGAACGAATACAGCACTTGCCATCGCCCTCGTTCCGGCCTCGTTCTATGTCTTGGGAGCAGTGCGCAAGGATTCGTACGCAACCCACACTTCGCTGCTGGCTGGCGAAGCCGTGGCCGACGCCGGGATCCTGACCTGGGTTCTGAAAAATGCCACTGGCCGCCTGCGACCGATCAACATCCCGCCGGGGGGGAGCTACTCCGACACATGGTTTAAAACCTACCAGCCACCCCTCCGTGCCGACGCAAGCTTTCCTTCTGCTCACACCATAGCAGCTTTTTCGGTCGCTACCATCTTCGCACGCCGTTATCGGAGCCACCGTTGGGTGCCATGGGTCGCCTACGGAGGGGCAACCCTGATCGGCTTCTCACGCGTTACCCTGCAGGCACATTTCCCCTCTGATGTTTTCGCCGGCGCCGCATTCGGTTACGTTATCAGCCGATATATTGTTATGCCGGGGCGAGAACCGGACCTTTGATTGAATCCAAATTTCTTGTGCTTTCTTCACTTCCGCAACATAATTGTGAACTGCGCGAGAAATTGACAGACACAGGAGTTATGACTGGTGTCTATGAAGCTGACATCAGTCCTCCACTGCATGAAAAAGTTTAACCTCATCGTCAGATTTTCTCTGGCAGGTATAGTGATAGGGCTCTTCGTCGGCATTTACGAAGGGGCCTTTCTCCTTCTTAACCAGCGAATTCTACATGTGAAATACGCGGTGGGCCCCGCCATTTTGGCTCTTGCCCCTTTGGTCGATGCTCTGGCCTTTGGTTTTCTGGGTGTGATTCTTGGGTCGGTCGCGGATCTGTGCCATCGAAAGTTCCCTCGCGGAATATCCCATCTCATTACCCTTGGCCTTGTTATCACTGGCGCTTACTTGACGTTCTTGTCGTCTCATACTTGGATACATGTCAGCAAATCTCCGCTCTTGGTTAATGCCGGTATTGCCCTCATGAGCAGCTTGATTATGGCTTTTTCGGGTCTCCGGTATTGGCCAATTATCCGTCCCCATTACATCACGCTGCATGCCCAGTTCTGGCCCCCCGCACGATCGTTAACTCGACAAGCTGTCCTCTTCACTGGAGCAGTATTTGTAGGCTTAGTGATCTCCTGGATGATCATTAGGGCGCCGGAGCCGCGTTTGGATTTGCACGCCAATGGGGTGGGTGGCAACCGGCCCAACTTCGTCATGATCGCATTAGATTCTGCGCGCGCGGATCATTTCTCTGCCTATGGATACACTAAGCCGACGACAGCCAATTTGGACAACTTGGCAAAAAAGGGGGTCCTTTTCGAAACGGCCATTGCTCCCGCTCCTTGGACGTTGCCATCTTTTGCAGCGGTGTTTACCGGCCTTCTCCCTCATCAGAACCAGACGGGATGGGAAACCCCCTTAGCGGATGGAACTTTGACTTTGGCCTCGATCCTGAGTTCACGCGGCTATCAGACGGGCGGATTCAATGCCAATTACAACTATGGGACGGCCCAAACCGGCTTGGCGCAAGGGTTTGATTTCTATGATGATGGCGACGGGGCGTTCCTCACAGACCTTGCGAACATTGGTTTTGTGAAGGCGTTCTGGTGGCTCGTCTACTACCCTTTCATTCGGGCCGACTACCTGCCACGGCGCAGCGCCCGCACACTCAACCAGGCCGTCTTTAGCTGGTTAGGCCATCTAGGCAAGCAGCCTTTCTTCCTTTTTGTCAACTACTTTGACGTCCATGAACCTTACTCTGCAATCCCTGAAGTCGGGAACCGCTTCGGAGACGCGCAGAAGACTTTTGCCCAGCGGATCAGACCTGAAGTCGACGGCAAACCATGGCAATTTGACGTTCCACGGTCGCCTGCAGAACAGGCAACGATGATCGCGGGTTATGACAGCGGCCTTGCTTATGCCGATAGCCAGATCGGCAGCCTGCTGCAACTTCTCGAATCCTCCCCCGAGTGGTCCAATACATACATCATCGTTTTTGGGGACCATGGCCAAGCATTTGGTACGCATCGGCATTATGGACATGGATGGGGGCTGAATCGGGAACTGCTGCACGTTCCCTTGATCATTGCTGGCCCGGGGATTCCTCAGGGCCGCCGGGTCAAAGATCTGGTGGGCCTCCAGCAGCTCTTCGCCACCATCCTTGATTTATCCGGAGCGGGTGGCGCCCCTCCGGATCGGAATAGTTTGCGGAGTTCTTGGACGCTTCCTCCGACCGGGCATGGTTCGGCCCCCATGATCATCTCTGAACTCGTCGGGAATGCGAAGTTGGGGGATGACAGCTCGTCCGTGAGTGTTGTAACTCCCGAGTGGCACCTAATCCGCGATGCGGCGGGAACCCTGCAACTCTACGACTGGACCACCGATCGTGGTGAGGAGGTGAATCTCGCGGGTTCTCCTGAGCACCAGGCTGCGGTTGCCGCTCTCCAGAGTCGCATGTTTGAGTGCGTCCAGACATCCTCACCCCCTTGGCTCGGGGAGAACTACCTTTGGGCCCTCGGCGAGCGGCAGTTTTCGCTCCTGGCACGGAGGCACTTGGTCCACACAAATTGGCCCTCCTTGAAATTCCGGCAACTTTCTGCCCAAGAAAATGAAGTGCTCCACAGCCTACCCTACCAGTAGTGAGCACCTCTTGTTGCACAACCAGAGAAGAACTGTGCTCCAAGTCTGGGACCTTTTTGATTTCCAAGGCTTTTTCGCCAATAAGCCTTTTTTTTCAATGGCAGTTTTGCGAGCGCGATCAAAAAAATCACAAGCTCTCAGGTCAGTAGGTTTCACAATCTTTAGGGCAATCAGAGTCAAGGCTTAGTCCCGTGTGCTTGAAAAGGTCTCCGCACATCTGGCAGCTTCTTCAGGCAACAGAATTCCGCCGTTATTCGTTCACGCAGTTCGCGCACGTCCCGCGGAGCGTAATTGGGCAAGTGATTGAGCTGAACGTAAGACCACACATTATCAAGGTGATTCAGTTCCGGGGCATAGGATGTCTTCAGCATTCTTCCCTGGTTTCCTGGGTGCTCGCAGGAGACCCCTGAAGCCTGATTTCGTCAAAGCTGCACTGATTCTTGGTGACTGGGCTCCATGCCCACTACTGATGAAGAGTCCACCGGATTTCAGGCGCACCGCAAGCGAGATTTTCCAAAACGAATTTCCCACAAAACGAATTTCCCTCTTGACATGGCCAGCGTTTGATGGTACGGTGCCGCTGTCTATCCACAAAAAGGCAAGGGCTCTTAGTATAGTGTGTCAGAAATATAGCTACTTGTAGCACCGTCCTTTGAGGTCGGCAGGTGCTGAGCTAAAGCTCAGCTTTACAATAACGACCCTGACAATTAAATGCATCGCGATTCGTGATGCAGCACAAAAGGCACGATAGCTTGCTCATTCTCGAGCTCGGCAGCCAAGTGGTGGCCGTGAAGTGGTATGTTTCGGGGATGGGTGAAAAGAGAATGGGCTACGACACTACCTACACATAGTGTGCGAGTAGACGCCTATCTGAATATAGGCCGATGGCGGCGCGTCGGCTGTGGGGAGAGAATCTGGCATACTGGGGCGCGCGGTTTGTGTCAGCGAAAACGCTACGTACACATCACGCCCCGTAATCGGGAAGGTGGGGAGTAATTCGAGTGCCAGCGTATTGCCCTTTGGTACCATTGACAGCTTTTGAAGTTCGTTCTATTTGTCAACGTAGGGTGGGTAAATTTCTCGGGACAATCTAGTATTCAGGGTGTTGCCAAACGTGGAGCGACGTGCCTGCGCGCGGTAGGCATTACGCCACCGACGGTTGGCGGGTGAAGAGCGAGAATCCAGTTAATGGAGATGGAGGAGGTCGAAATCTATGAAACGTTCAATTGAGTTACAGATGGCCGCAGTAGCGGCCGTCGTGTTGTTCGCCTTCGCAATTTCCGGAATGGCCCAACAATCAGCGCCAGGATCGCCACGAGGGGTGTCCGGAACGGTCCAATCAGTGCCCGTGAGGGGTCCATCCTCGCCGGGCACACTATTCATCCCTAAATCCAGTGTGGCGCAACCCCCCCAGCCGGGAAAACTTGCCGCCCATACCAACGTCCAGATATATGTCCCTGCGGGACAGACGCCTGATTCATTGCCTCCGTTCCCGGGGTATGCCTATGAGACGCCCCAGTCGCTCGAGTGTGTTTATGGGCTCACCTCAAATGGTTCCAATTTCCCGAATTGTAATCCCAACAATGGCTCGCTGAATACCGCCACGGCCGGCAGCCAGAGCATCGCTATTGTTGATGCCTATGACGACCCGTCCGCCCCGGGTGACTTGGCTTGGTTCTCGATACAGTTCGGCATTCCCATATCAGTGGGCCAGTTTCAGGTCGTTTGGGCCAACACCATAAACTCCTCCTGCAACTATGGCGGGGTTCCGATAGATTATTCCGGCGGCTGGGAAGTGGAGGAGTCGCTGGATATCGAGTGGGCCCACGCGATGGCCCCTGGGGCCAAGATGTACCTAGTGGAAGCGTGTTCAAACTACAATTCCGACTTGCAGCAGGCCGTGCTTGTCGCCACCAATCTGGTGCAGTGTGGGAACTCGGAAATCAATCCCTCGACCCTTGCCCTCGGCTCTTGCCCCTCGACGGGGGGCATAGGTGAAGTTTCTATGAGCTGGGGAGAAGGGGAGTTCTCCGGCGAGACCGGCACAAGTTGCGGTTCCGTCGGAATCTATCAGAATCCAATGAACGACGGATGTTTCAACAAATATGCTGTCGTCTACGTTGCATCGTCGGGCGATTCACCCGGGGTCAGTTACCCCTGTGCTTCTCCTAATGTGGTCTGCGCCGGCGGTACCACCAACCGACGTAGCGCCACGACTGCGAACTGGATACAAGAGACTGCTTGGGTCGACGGCGGCGGCGGCTCGACCGCCCTCGAACCCCTCCCAAGTTACCAGTCTGGCCTCACCAACTGCACGGCGCTGGGGTCAACCCGATGTGTTCCAGACTTGTCGTTTGATTCCGATCCCTATACGGGGGTCTATGTGTATGACACCTTTCCCGTCGAGGGCTTTTATTACTACGAGTGGCTCATCGTCGGTGGCACCAGTGTCGCAGCACCGGCGCTGGCCGGAGTGATGAACAACGCCTCGTCCACTACTAATACCTGGGCTGGTTCCTCCAGCGTTGAGCTTAGCCAAATCTACTACAACAGATTTAATTCGGCTGCCTTCACGGACATCACGGTCGGCTACTGCGGCTTTTACATGGGCTTATCAACCTTGTCTCACTGGGACCCGTGCACGGGCGTCGGCGTTCCCAACGGTTTCAGTGGGCTGAACTTTACATCGTATACAACAGCAGCAGGTGCAGGCGTCATCAAACCGTAGTGGACGATATCACGGTAGGCTACTGCGGATTTTGCAGGGGCTTATCTTGATTCACAGGGAATTCTGCACGGGCGTCGGCTACCCCAACGTTTACGGCGGCCCCAGGTCCGCTGTCATTGTGCTGAGGTGAGTTTCCTTGCGCCCAGCCGGGCACAAAACGACCGGACCGCTGGCAGCAGGGACTTTAAGGGGGGCAGTGCCACACAGGGAGGTGCACTGCCCTCGCTTATTGCAGGTTATTTGTTTAGGTGGCGGGGGCGCTATCCTGCTTCGCCGTAAGATGAAGGGTTAGTTTGACTTATTAGATCAAGCAGAACGGGGGAATGGTAGGGAGAGCCCGGGCGCGGTTCTCGCGTTCCCCGAGCGATGCAAGGAGGGTGGAGTGTGATTCGCTGGGGGTAACACAACCCGTGGGCTCCATGGTCGGGGTATGGCCTTGGTTACGAAGAACGGGCGCTATGGCTGCCAGGGGTTGATGCGCTGTTGTGTAATGCAGGATGGGGGGCGAGGAAAAGATCGAGTCCGGCCCATCCGGGGGCGGAAAGCGCTGAAGGTGCCGCAAAGGCAGTGTATGCAGGGAAGTCTGTGGGTGAACGAGGGTTCCTGCCTGTCGCTGAGGCCGGAGCGAACGAAGCGTCTCGGCAGTTAATTACTGGTGGGCACTACGACGCACGACGGCTGAACGTCACGCTGGTTGACGCTGATTGTGGAATGGTAAAGTTTAGTCAGAGTTCTTTAAAGCGGTACGCGACCACAGTTTTTTTGGATAAACTGTAAACTGCACAGAAACGACGTTATTGCTCTGTGCCCCTGTGGCTAGAAACGGGAACACCCAGCGCTCATGTTGGGCAAGGACCGAAAGCTCCATATCCTTTTGGACAAACCAGTCTGCTTTGACCCGAATCGAATTCTGCGACCCCCCAGAAGGAATGAACTCCCTGCCTACTCTCTGCTCACGCCACCCGATTTGAACCCGTTTCCGAGGTGAATGCCAATACGTAGTGCTTATGTCGAAGGCGCTTCCCCGCCTGCCAACCGTGTCGCCAATTAGGAAACCCTTGTTCGTGTATGAATCCCTATAGTGCCAATTCCAATAGGGTTGCTCCTGTGTTACGGTGTTGGCGAGCTCAAAGCGCAAATCGAACTTCGGGAGGCGTGGAATCTGTGATAAGTAAAGGCCCGGATTGTAGAATGCGCGTGAAGGATTCACCAGCGGATTTACATCGTCATCACTAAAGTTATCAGTGTAGATTGTCAGCCACTTTCGCAGATGAGGAAGGCGGTAGGAGAAATCCATCCCCCCCTTGTTATCACCCGAAAAATCTTGCGACGCGACACAGCAACTATCGGAAAAGCTGAAATAGCTGTCGAACAAGTTGTGAAGGGTGAAAGGAATGCCTTGGCCGAAGGCGACATTTGTCCGGGAGAACCCGATCTCCATATTTGGGGTGGGCTTTAACGAAACTTTTTCTCCGTGGAAATAGGGCCCGGGCGGCCCACCAGGGAAATGGTGGCCGGCGAGCTTTCCATAAAATAACTCCGCGCGCACCGGTCCCAGATACTTCAAAAACGACGGTAGGACAATGGGTTGCACCTGATCCACCCGGAACATGTAGATAGGGTCGATGTTGTTGCTGAACAACATGGGGCCCATGGTTCCCGGTCCCCACCAGAGGCTTTGCTTCCCGAAGGACACGTTGTAGATGCTCAGGCGCACGCCCACGTATGTGTCCAGCAGGTCGAACTGGTTAACTGCACCAGTAGCCTGGGAATAAGGCGCCGAGGGTGTTAGATCCAACTGCTCGATGTATGACTGTTGCGCGGCGGTCAATCCGGCGTACGCAGGGGAGTATTGATACTCCCCACGGGCGTAAGCAAAAAACCGTCCCCGCACCGCCTGCGCTGAAAAACCCGTCACATTGTTGAAACCCGTGTTGAAGGCCCGGCCGAAATCATTGGCAATGGTTTGGCCGAAGTGGTAGCTGTCCCGCAATGGCGTGCCGGAAATTCCCATGGCTCGCGTGTACAAGGATTCCACCCCGGCTTGCCGCGCCGAACCCGTATTGAGGAAGTTGATCTCTACGCTAAACTCCTGGTTGAGGGCCTCGTAGAGCGCCATGGCTTCGCCCTTTTGGGCGTCAGCATTCAGCAGGATCTCGTCTGCATCCAACACCAATTGAGCGCATTGTAATCTTGTCCATGGCCGGAGGCTCACGAACTGCTTGTTAATTGCTCCCAAGCCCGCCAGCCGATCAAAAGCCGCATACACCCAGTTATCCAATGGCACGTAAACGGACCCGAGCGGAGCATCTGCCAACGCCACCGCGCTCTGGAAGAGAACCAGTCCCAATGCGCAGCCGAGCAACCTCAGAAACGCAGTCCAGTAACCTGGGTTAGGGCGGGGTAATAGTTTAAGAATAGAGAGTTTCTCCCGGTCGTATGGATAAAGCTTGGAGTTATACATCCATACAGTGAATATCAATTCTAGCATCTGCCTTGTAGGGAAATTAACAAGGCGGCGCGACTCTTGGCTATCGCAGCGCAAAGACTCCAGGCTAGGGTCGGGCGGAAGACGAAACTACAAGGCCGGGCCAATTCGTTTGCGCAGACAAATAGCTTTCCGGCATGCCAATGTCCAAATGATAGTCGGTAATTTCATGAGCGAATATCCGATTGACAAGCTTGGGCAGAACATCGCTGCCCAAGTCGACCGGCCATCCCTCGGGAATACTCTCCAGCAGTACGGGGCGAGCCAGCACAATGCCGCCGAAGGCGAGATTGCCGGGCGGTCTTTCCGGCTTCTCGATGAATTGCCGGACCAAGCCACCTTCGTTTACAACCACGATACCCGACCGAGTCGGATCGGGAACCCGGCAGACGCCCAAAGTGGCTACCCCTTGGTGTTGCTGATGAAAGTCCGCCATCCGCGTGAGATTTGCCGTCGTCAGGATATCGGCGTAGAAGACCCAGAAGGATGTTTCCGACTCCACCCACGTCCGATTGGCCCGCAATGTCCCCGCACTGCCCAGCAGTGTCGGTTCTTCAAACTGCCGGACTTGTATGTCCCAGTGGGTTTTTGCCAGAAAGTCCCGAACCATTTGAGACTGAGAATGGAGATTGACGAGGACCTCATCGATTCCGTGTTGGCGGCAAATTTCCAACCAGATCGCGAGCAGAGGAACTCCCCGAATGGGCACGAGACACTTGGGCATCTGGTCCGTAAGCGGACGCAATCGCGTTCCATGGCCAGCGGCCAACAAAAATGCTTTCACCGTTTCATTCTCACTTGTGCTTCGGAGGCGGAATTGAATGATCCCCACCCCTCCGGGGCGATCCGCAGGCGCACCAAGGCACTATGCAGATTCAAGGATTCGTTGCAAAAAGACTGGCAGAGGATAACGTGGGGTGGGAAGCACGAAAAATAGGAATCTAGTGCAGGTAACTGGAGGTGGTCCGCCACTTAACGTGTTGACTCCCACTTCATTTCCGAAGATTTCAGCAGCGGATGAGAGACCAGTAGGTGCCACACCAATGCTTGGAAGGATTCGGTATGAGGTGTCACGGTTTCGGGGTCTACCGTGGGAATGAGCACGCATGCGTCCGCCACCTGAGCGGTGAAGCCGCCATCGCGTCCGACGACGCCGCAAATCGTCGCGCCCACCTCTTTCGCATATTGCAGGGCACGAACCAGGTTAGCGCTAATGTTGCGTCGCAAATCTCCCCCGCCCACCGAGAAGACAAACACCATGTCATGGGAATTCAGGCGACTGCCGCGCAACCAATTCGCGAACGATGTCTCCCATCCGTCGTCGTTGATTCGCGCCGTCAGTTCCGAGACATTGTCGGTGGGCGTGTAAGATTCAAATCCCGCGATCTTGCGAAAGTCATTCACGGCGTGCGAGGCATGCCCTGCGCTGCCACCCACCCCGAGGAAAAAGATTCGACCTGCCCTGGCTTTGACCGCAATAAGCAGTTGGAGAACCCGCTCCACGCTGTCCTGGTCGAGCTGCTGAAGGACCTGGCGCGCTTGCCCGATATACCTCTCCGTATAGTTCATTTCTGCACTTCCAACCGTAATGCCGATGGTGGCTCCCTTCCGCTTAGGATGATGCAAACACCAAAAGATGCGGTCGATATGTCCTCCCGCAGCTTGCACCTACGTGAGCAAAGTCCGCTCAAACCACTTCAGAAGCCACCAAAGGTTTGACCGCGGACTCAGTCGCGCCGTGGGTCCCGGTGAACTCAACCTGCCTAGAGTTGGTAGCCTGCTTTGCGCGCGTCCTCATAGAACATCTTCACCGTGTCAAGCGAGTACTCGCTAAGATCCTTTCCAATCAGCCCGAGTTTCTTCAAGATGTCGGAAGTCGCCGTAATGATGTGGCACCCGACCGCATCGGCCTGGAACACGTTCAGTAATTCGCGGGGGCTGGCCCAAATCAGCTCAAGGTTGGGATAGGGGCGCAGCAGTTCGATCGCAGCGGCCATCACGGGCACGGGATCGCGCCCGGTGTCTGCAATGCGTCCGGCGAAAACGGAAATTTTTGCTGGCGGCCCGCCCGCCAGGCATTCACTGGCGTCCCGAACCTGCTCCAGCGTCAGGATTGCGGTCACGTTTATGCGGACGCCCGCCCGAGCCAAGCGTTTCAATATATCGCCGGAGAATTGCCTCCGAGTGTTGGTGATGGGAATCTTCACCAGCACGTTTTCCGCCCATGACGCAATCTCCGTCGCTTGGCGCTCCATTTCGCCAAAATCGTCGGCGAACACTTCGAAGGAGACCGGACGATCGCGAATCTGTTGGAGAATCTCCCGGGCAAACGCTTTATAGTCGGTGACGCCAGACTTGCGCATAAGCGTCGGATTCGTCGTGAAGCCGGCGATCAGTGGGTTCCCGTACATTTCGAGCATGGTCGCCCTGTCTGCACCGTCAGCGTAGATCTTGACGTTCAGGCGCAGGGGGCTTCTACATTCAGCCGTCTCAGATGGGGCTGGGTCTTTCCCAGGTTTAACCGAGGGTGCGGATAAGATCGCCATGATGCAACTCCTTATGAAGAGCCTGCTGCTCGTCAGACTAGACCAATGGGGTGGACCGTAGGAGGCGTTCCTAGTCTTGCTTTCCCCCGGAATTAACGGGTTGCCTTGGGGGCTTGGTGAAGCGCTGCGGCGTCACCACCGGCAGTTGCCCGTATGCAGTCCTACTAGCCTTGACCCTCAAGGGCAGGCGTTTGGGCATGATGAGCGGTCCAGATTGGCGAAAACTTTCATCTAAAAGCCCTGCGACCGCGGCTCTCTCTTGCTCTCGGTGGTTATGCCGCTGGATATGGGCCAGCCGGCCGTCGCGGGAGACGACATCGAAAATCACCTTGCTGCCCTCGAAATCGAACCGGAAGTTCAGCTGGCGCAGCCCCGCGGCGCGCATCGCCTCGCGTAACTGCGTTGTCTCCCCTTCACAATAAAGCGTCAGGAAGCCGCCGCCGCCCGCTCCTGAGATCTTGCCGCCTATGGCGCCGTGGAGTTTGGCCAATTCGTACCAGGCATCAATTTGCGGATTGGTGATGCCTTCGGCCAACCGCTTTTTGGTTTGCCAGTGGATATCCATCAACTCTCCGAAACGGCGCAAGTTGCCGTTCACAATCGCGCTGCACGTCTCCATCCCAATGTCCTTGATCTCCCGCAGACTGGAGACAACAATCTTATCGTTCCGTTTGGTCGCCGAGTCCTGTTTGTGCAAGATGGCCGTGGCGTCGCGCATATCGTGAGTGTAGAACATCAGGAGGTTGTGTTCGAGCGCCTCAAGGACTTCGACATCGAGTTCCAGCCTGACCACCTTGACTTTGCCGTCGGGGGAGATATCCAGAATGGTCAGCCCGCCAAAGGCGGCCATGTACTGGTCCTGCTTGCCGATGGGCTTCTTCAGGATGTCCAATTCGATGTGGCAGGCCTCTTCGGCCAGTTGCAGAGGTCCCACCGGGCTCTGCACGAGCGCATGCATCGCGTTCAGTAACCCCACCAGATAAGAACTGGAGGAGCCCAGGCCGGTGCCGGCGGGAATATCGGCGATCGAAACAATTTCGATTCCACGAGTGACGCCGAAGTGCCGCAACGCCTCGCGCGCCAACGTGTGTTGAACCTGGTCGACGTGATCGGCCAGTTCTGATTGTGTGTACTTCACTCGAATCTTGTCATCAACTATGGGAGTGTTCACATTGAGATACATGTACTTATCGATAGCCACAGCGAGAACGAAACCGCCGTGCTCACGGTAGAAAGAGGGTAGGTCCGTTCCACCACCACCAAGCGTTACGCGATAAGGGGTTCTGGTAATAATCATAATTGCTCCCTTTGGGAACTCGGAATCACAAATTTAGAATTCTGTTTGGCACCCTTGGGGCGCCTTCCATCGCTTGGTTGAGTCTTGGAGAATTCGCCTGGAGAACTCAGGACTCTTGACTTTGGCTCGCGAGAAGTTGGTTGACCATGCTTCTCGCCCCCCCTCGCGCGGTAGTATGTTGCGGCGAGGCCGCGCCCCCGCGCCGGGCGAGGGGTTCGCTATCACCTATGCCTTTTGACCAGCGCTGGTTTCGATAGTCTGAAGCACGCGCTCCCGGATATATTGAACGGATCGCCGCAACCCCTCGTGGATATCCACCTTAGGTTGCCAGCCGAGCTCCCGCGCGGCAGTAATATCCGCCAGAGTTACCCGGGCTTCACCCGGCAGGTCCGGTTTGAAGTTTGGCTTGAGCCCCGTTCGCAGCATATCTTCGACAAGCTGGAAAATCTCGTTGATGGAGAAGTTCGCTCCCGTTCCAACGTTGAAAACCCGGCCGTTTGACCGTGGGTCTTCGAGTAGAGTCAGATGGAAATCGTTCACATCATCCACATAGATAAAATCCCGGCGTTTTTCGCCGGTTCCGTAAATGATCGGCTGTTCTCCGCGAAGCATGCGAATGATGAACGCACTCATCACCGGTGGTACGACTCGCCGCCAGTCCTGTGCCGGGCCATAGACATTAAAGTAGCGCAGGATAGTGATGTTCATGCCGTAAAGCTGACGATAGCTCTCGCAGAACGTGGCCCCCCCGTGTTTGCTCACGGCGTAAACCCCGAGCGGCCGAATCTTGTTTTCTTTGGTGGGGAACTCGGTGATACCCTCGTATTCAGCGCTCGTATCGGCGTAAATGAACTTTCCCACCTTGGCTTGTCGTGCGGCCTCTAGCAGATTGAGGGTTCCGACAATGTTGATGCTGGCGGCCTCGAGCGGATGGGCCAGACAATCCGTCAAGGAGTTTTTGGCTGCCAAGTGGAACACGGTGCCCACCTGCCGCAACAGCGGATTGACTTCCGCGTCACGAATGTCGAGCCTGTGAAACTCCACTCGCGGATCGATATTTTCAAGAGTTCCGGCGCTTAGATTGTCGATCCCGACGACCGAATAGCCTGAGTCCATGAGACGCTTCGCCAGGTTACTTCCGATGAACCCAGCTACGCCTGTCAGTAGGATGCGCTTATGCATAATCGAGATGCTCCCCCTAAGTTGACCGGAACGCACTTATGTCCGATGCCGGAACTGAGATTGGCACGGAAGGTCCCGCGGACCGTTCTCCAGACAACTTTTGCCTCCGGTTAGAATGCTCCCTCGGCGCGAACCACCTTCCAGAACGTTTTTGCGATGATTAGCAGGTCCAGCCAGATGGACCAGTGGTCGATGTAGAACATGTCCATCTTTATCTTCTCTTCATAAGTCGTGAGTTGCCGCCCCATGACTTGCCAGAATCCCGTGAGGCCCGGTTTGACGGAAAGCAGTTTCGGGAGTAAGGAGCCATATCGTTCCCCTTGCTTTTGCGTGATCGTTCGAGGGCCAACCAGGCTGATGTCTCCAATCAAAATGCTGAAAAATGATGGGAACTCATCGAGGCTGTACTTGCGCAGCACTCGTCCGGCCCGGGTAATACGGGGATCCTGTCTGAGCTTGAACTGCAGTTCGAACCGCTTGCGAAGCTCGGGATTCCCTTCCAGAAGCTGATCGGCATCCACTCGCATGGTACGGAATTTAAGGTAATACCGGGTGTCGCCTTTCGGGCCGACATAGGCACTGCGGTAAAAAATCGGCCCGCCGTCCTCCAGCTTGATAATTGCTCCGATTACAGGGCCGACGAGCAATGTCAGCAAGCTTCCCGCCAACCCGGCAAGTCTATCGACGCATAATTTGACGCTTTTCTGAACTCGCCGGGACCAACCCGGTGCCTGGTAAAACCGGATAAAGCCCGAGAACTCGTCCAGCTCAAAGTTGAGTTCAGAGGTAGCAAACAGATCCGAGTAGACCTCGACGTCGACCCCCCGGGCCTTCCCGCGGCGAATAATTTCCCCAACCAACTCATGCGATCCCGGGGTGGTAGTGGGGATGCATACCACCACCAGTTGCACGCCCAGCTTTGCGACCGTTTCGTCCCACTCGGCCAGGGCTTCGGATCCGGTCCGGCTCGATACTCCGAACGGAAGCACGCTGTCGAGGTCAGAGATGGCAATGACCCCCACCATCTGGTATCCCCGATACCGTTGTACGGAAAGCAGGTTCTTGAATTCGGCGAGCTTTTCCGTGCAGCCCACCCAAAGCGCCTTTTGCTGGGCCAGTCCACGCCGCCAGAGAGCCCCGTAGATGGCCCGAAGGCCCAAGCGGAAGAACGGAATGACCACCAGGGCCAGAAGATACCAGGAGACGAAAAGGTACCGGGAAAACTCGAGTTCCTTGAAGAATATAAAGTTTGCGCAAACCAGGGCGAGAAACGAAAGCGAGGCGGCACGGAAAGTTATGGCGAGTTCTTTTTCCGGCCTTCGCAAGTCCGGGCTCTGGTACCCCTCTCCCAGATAGAGCATGACCAGCATGAACGGCAGATAGAACAGGAGGTAGCCGGGCGGGGTCAGGTTACACTCGGGGATCCCGAACAGCTTGTGCATGCCGATCAGCGATATCCAATTGGAAAGCGCTACTGCTGCCACGTCACAGGCGAGGAAAAGCATGGGCTTGACGCTGCCTCGGCTGAGCGCCTCGAAAAATTCTACCCGGCGTGTACGGTTTCTTTCCCCCGGGTAAGTCGATGGCAGCCTATCCTCGATATTTTTTCCTTCGACTGTATTTAGGCTCATTCTTTGCTGGCCACGATCAACGTCGAGTATCCTACAATCAGTTTTCGGAACGTCAACCAATAGAGGGCCTCGGTGAGTACGTGGAGAACCCTCTTGGCCACGTTCTTCCACCGATCATCGTTGAAGATCAAGGGAGCATTTCGGAGATAGACGGGTTCGAATCCGCAGCGCTTGACTAATTGCGTGATCGTTTTTGGTTCGAATGAGCACAGGTGAAGGGGCGGATCGAATCCCACTAACGGCTTACGTTCGGGCCTCATCAAGAAGGGATCTTTGAAGCCGAGGCGTCGCCGTGCCTCTCCCACAAGGGCATGCAAGCGCGCGTCTGGAACCACAATTGCGAGGATTCCGCCGCTTCGCACCAATGGGCGCAACTGTAGGAGGATGGAGACAGGATCTTTCAAATGCTCGAGGACATTCAGAAGGGTCACCACGTCGAATTCCCTAATCGCGCCGGAAGCCACGAATCCCTCGACCGTCCCATTGAAGGTTTCGACTCCATGCACAGATTGCGCGTAGGTACTGCCCGTTAGCGAAGGCTCTATCCCAAATACTTGGAATCCGGCTTCACGGAGACAACGAAGGAAGTTGCCGGAACCGCTGCCGACATCCAAAGCTGATCCGCCCTTCTTGTGGCGCAAGACAACTTGTCTGACACCTCGGTTGAATCCCTCTTCCCCAATCCGCCACTGGTTGCCCTGGTCGAAGCCCGCGTAAATCTGCTCCAATTCCTTGAGGCTCGGCTGAGGATTCACATAGAGCAGACCACAGCTACCGCACTGCACGATGATGTACCCCCGAGCACTGAGGTACGGCGTGCAAGGCGTAGCAGAGCATACTCGGCATGAAACAGTTTCTCGCGGTGGTAACGCCAGTACAGTCCCCTGAGAGGCCAATTCTGTTCTCCTCTATCACTCAATGGCTTTATGACAATTCGTCTTACCTGCTAGTACTGCCGCACGATCCCTCACGGATGGCCATCAAAGCGGATTTGGTGGATTCGTGCCTTGGAACTTCGCCCCGTTGCCGGGACCCTGAGGTGGCCATCCTCGCAAGAAGGACTGCAGGCAACCCGCTAAAGTTACTCGGCGCCTTCCAAGTTGTACTTCTTCAAGCCTAGCAACTGCAATGTAATCGCCCAGATGAATCTGGGATTGGATTTCAGATAACGCTTCCACAACCGCCTGGGTTCGTGGATGAGCCGGTGGACCCACGCCAGGCCCGCTCGCGCCATCCAGGGGGGCGGGACCGTGCTTCGGCCTACATTCATGTCGAAGGCCGCGCCCACTCCCACCATGAGCGTGGTGTCAAGTTTATCCAGGTATTGCTCCATGAAGAGTTCTTGCTTGGGGGTACTGAGACCAATCCAGGTAACATCGGGCTTCAATCGGGCGAAAAGCTCACAGATCGCTATCTCTTCCTGCCGGTCCAATGCCCGGAAGGGAGGCGTAAAGGTGCCGACCACCTTCAGCCCGGGATAACGCTGGATGAGGACCTCTCTTAATTGCTCCGCGACGCCAGGTGCTCCACCGTAAAAGAATTGGGTGTAGCCCTTTCGGCTGGCGAGTTGGCAAAATCTCAGAATAAGGAGTGGCCCACTCACGAGGTCCATCCCCTTACACCCTTGAGCCCAACCCACCCAAACCGTCGGGCGCCCATCGGGGACGTTCAGAAATGAGTTATTCAAAACTCTTTTGAAAGCGCACTTGTCTTGCGCTTCGATCACTCCATGCACGCCGGTCACGCAGACGTACCCGCGCACCTTGTTGATTACCGCTGCCTCCATCAAATCAATTGTGGACTGAAAATTGAGACTGTGAATCCCAACTCCCAGCACATTGGCCCGTCGAGGTGTCGTTAATTCAGGAAGTGCCATCTATTGTACCGATCTGTGCCATGTGACTCAGAATGTTGGTAATCTAGCCCGTTGCTCCCGTGCAAGCAATTTGGGGCTTTGATAGGGCATGCCAAGGCCGATTTTCATAATCCGGACTTCCTCGAATCAGTCCTGCGCGGGGCGAACCGCTTCCATGTACAGCGATTCCGGCTTGCGCGGAATGCCGTCGCCATCTGCATCCAGACGGAACTCCTTCCAACCCGGGATAACACTTGTGACCGCACTTTGCACCGTGCAGTTCACAAAGCCAAGATCCATGAGAAGCGTCTTGAGCGAAATTGCGTCATACATCCACAAATGGCGCTCGCCCGCTTTTTCGGCTCCGCCGCGAATCAGTTTTTCAATAAATTTCAAAGCTCCCTTCTGTTCGTTTGGGCCGGTAGCCTTATCCCGGACCATTTGGTCAATCAGGGCTTCAATCGCTTGTCCATGCGCAATCGGATCGTGCATGCTCTGTTCGTACTGGCAAAAGTAGTAAGCAAGGTCTGGAACAACAACCCTCAGTACACCCCCGGACTTGAGAACCCGCCGGCATTCTTTGAGGAACCCGGGGGCGTGCCGCCGCCTCAGATGCTCAAGAAAATGTGAATGGTAAACCACATCGAAGGTGGACGTTAAATAGGGAATGCCGTTGCGCAAATCCCAGCGCACAATCGCGGGATCTATACCCCCGAGCCGCTCCCATCGAAGTTCAGTAATCACGCCGCAGCGATGCAGCAGTGCAGCCACTCGCCGGTGGCGCGCCAGCAGCGCATATGGGCCGAAATCGATATTGTTCCATTGTAGGTGCGTAACCGGCCCGCATCCGACGTTGAGCATCGCCGATCCGTTGGGTTGTTTCTTGACTGGAAATCGCTGCTTCATTGTTGGGGAACCTGACCTGTTCAATCTAACTGGGAATGTCTCCGCGGGGGAAGCCCGCCATCACTTCGATCGAGTCGGTGATCCGCACGGCGTCCACGGATACGCCCAGCACAGGGAAGCGGGATGCGTGCAGTCCTAGATTCATTGATGTAGTCCCCGCCACGCGAGGCGAGCGCGCGGTGGTACACTTCCATCACGAGGGTGTAGTTCCGCCCGCCGGTGCACCGCCCGGCCCCTGCGCTGGAGGCTTCAACCGTGCCCGCTCTCCCGCATAGTCAAAAAAGGGCTTGGAAAAGAGATTGAATACCCAATGCAAGGCAGCCGAGAACCTCGAGTGGTAGGCTATGTAAGCTAACCAGGAAGAGCGGAATGCGAGCCATCCAGGATAGTTTTCCCATTTCCTTCTCAAGAAGAACTTGTCTTTCTTGAAGTCCAGGTAGTCGCGGTTGAGCTCAACACCCTCGAGCGACTTGATACCCGCTCGCTCGAAGGCATAGCGGAGGTAAGGAATTGTGCGCCAATCAAAGCCCATCAGTTCGGAAACGACGAGATCGGTAACGAAAAGATTGTCGCTGATCAGGACCCATCCAAGGTCTACTACGTCGCCCTTAAGAGGACCAATGCGGTTGAGGCCGTATTTGCCATCCACGATGGCAATCGTCCTCGGGAGGGCCTTGTTGATTTCGTAGATCGTTTCCTTGAAAAACGGATGAAGCTTCAGCCTTAGCGCAGGCTCCTGGATCAATCCCCATTGATTCTTCAGCGCTACGCTGACGATGGTGTTGGCGTGCACTTTGGGCACCGGCATGGTTACGAAAAGGTCCGTCCCATCGAGCAGGAACTTCGCTAAGGGAATAGACAGACTCTTCCGACCGATCTGGCAGGACACGGGACGCGACTCCATGTATGACATATTACAGATGCCTACCCCATGGCGCTTCGCGAGTTCGGCTATACCGGTTTTGCGGAATACCTCATCCATGGAGAACCGGTTATAACCGCCCGAGTCCGATTCGCAGATCGTTATATTGTTTGTGAAGTTCTTGAGGTGGACCACGACTGCCTCTACGGCTGTAGGATTGGTCATCACGCCTTTACGAAATGTGGGAAACGTTAGGTTCGGCTTGACACAAACCTTGTCACCCCATTTTAGGAATGACTGAACCCCAACCCAGTCGAAACCCTCCTGGAGGGGAGACAGGTAATCGTCTCTAAGGGTTTCGATGTAAAGCCGAACGGCCTTCTTGGTCATTGCCTCACCACCTTACCAAATATACCCATCAGCGTCATATAAGCTCGGTCGGGGCCATACTCCGACTCCACCAACTGCCTCCCGTAGCGCCCCATGGCCTGTATTTCGGCGGGTCTTTCTATCAAATAACGGACTTTTTCGGCTAGGTCGGCGGCGCTGCCGGGTTGAAACAACATGCCGCTCTTTCCATTTCTGACGATATAAGGCAGACCGCCAATATCGGAAGCTACTACCGGCTTGCCCGCCGCGTACGCTTCGAGCGCGACCAAGCCAAATGTCTCGTACCATTCTGAGGGGAAAACAGCCAACAAGCTGCCCTTCAGCAATTCCCACTTTTCCACTCCGTCCTTGAAACCCACGAATTCGATATTGGTTATTCCTCTTTCTCGAACATAAGCTTTTAACGGGGCCTCTAGCGGACCCGTTCCGACAATCTTCAAGAGCGGTTCCTTCAGCACTTCGAAGGCTCGAACGAGCGTCCAGAGACCCTTTTCGCGGGAAAGGCGACCCAGGTAAACCAGGTAATTGCCATCTCCGGGACACGGACTGACTTGTGTTGCGTCTATGAAGTTAGGTTTGATGAATAGCTTATCTTCGGAAACACCGGCTTCCAGCAGCTTGAGCTTCGCGAATTCTGTCAGGCAAATGAAACCGCTGATTTTCCTAAGCACGCCAGCCAATCGGCTGAGTCCAATCGACGTAGCGTAAAGCGCACTAAGCGCGTAGCTATCGCGGTGGCAGCGATATCGGATCGCGTTGAGGTAGTTACCCTGCTTGCAGCGCTCGCAGATATGCCCGTTCGTGTAAAACTGGCCTTGGGGACAGAGGAATCGAAAATCGTGAACCACTTGGAGAGACGGGACTTTCAAGGAGTGGAGCGTGTGATACACCGAAGGAGAGATGAGTGGAAACACATTGTGAATGTAGGCAACGTCCGGTCTAGATGTTCTAACGAGTGAGCTGAGCTCTCGCTTTGTGCGGAGTGAATAGATGGTTTCCGAAAAGAACTTGATTTTATCTTGAAGGTTGTACCCTTTAATCTCATCATTATGGCGCGTGTATGAAGTGACCTCATTGCCGTGCTCTTCCAGTAGCCGCCTCTCGGCAAGAGCAGCGGCATCTTCACCTCCGTATTGTTGGTAAAAATCGTGAATCAGAAGCACCTTCATGCGTTAATCCTGTCTCGCGCTCTTTCCGTGACTTGCTCTTGCGCGGAATGTGACCAGTTCCTCCTCCACGCGCACCACCACGTCCTCACCACCGACCTGCTGGTAGCAATTATGCCTCAACGCAATTTTCACTTGCGGCTACCCCGTTTTATGTAAGAAGGGCATTTTTGATCTATTCCTGCCCTGGTTTTCGCCTTTGGCCTGCCGTTGAGAGAGATGGCGATCGAAACTGTTCAAAATAGTAGCCCTTCAGAAGTTTCTCGGAGTATCTGAGGACTTTCGCAGGAATGCGAAGGACTTGAAGAGCACACTTCTTCCACCAACCCTCCGGTAATCTACGCAAGATCGGCGAATACGTCTGAGCAATCTGGTCATGCTCCTGACGTTGCTTACCGGGTTGGCTGCTCGATTTGCTGCGAGGGTGCCAACGATAATCCGCAAGCAGGTATGGAACGTGCTTGAATCTATAGCCTTTCTCCGCCAAGCGGAGGAAAAACTCATAGTCCATGGCGTAGTCAAAGCGTTCGTCAATCAAGTTGCCCTCATCGACCACCCGCCGACGGAAGAAAGTAGCGGTGGTCGGAATGTAGAGCACGTGGTTGTACCGGAGGATGAAGTGGCTAAATTCAATCTCGCGGCAATTCTGAAAGACACAACCGTGTTCGTTGACGTATGTGTAGTCGCCGTATATGACATCCGTATCAGGGAACCTCCGGAATGCCTGCACAATTTTCTCAAAGCATCCCGGACGATATCGATCATCTGAATTGAGCCAACCGACAATATGGCCGGTTGCCATCCGCAACCCCTTGTTCAAGGCATTGCTCTGCCCTTTATCCCGTTCGGAAGTCCAGCGGAGGTGTGGGCTTCGACGCAGAAAGTCCACAGTGCCATCCGTAGACGAACCATCCACGATAATGTGCTCGAAGTTGGGATACTCTTGGCGCAAGACACTCAACACGGCATCTTCAATAAAAGCCCCTTGGTTCAGGGAGGGCGTCACCACGGAAATACGTGGCCACATGTTTGTTACCCCTTTTAGTGACGCCACTCGGTTGTAGTTCATAATTATTAGCCAATTGAACTGGTGCAGAGTTGGCGTGAATATGCAGGAAAGAGGCTGACGGCAGTAGAGGTGTAGAGAACCCAGTAGATGTCATGTTGCGTCAGGAGCGAACTCTCGGTAAGGTTATAAAGCAGCATGAACGCCAGGTACATGCACAACCAGCCCGAAACGGGGCCTGGCGCTCTCAATAGAAATCCATGTGCCCGCCGCCAAAGCACAACATAACCCGCGGCGAAAGTGGCAAGCCCCAAGGCTCCCAAATCCAGCATGAGATCGAAAAAGCCATTCTGCCCGTGGTTTGCCGGATATGCGATCCTGAGCTGAACCCAGCCTGACTCTCCGTAAGTACCTTGCCAGAACGCGTTGTATCCATAGCCTAGCCAAGGCCGCTGAGAGATCGGGTCCAGCAGAGCGCTCCACAGTAGGGTGCGGCCAGTCATGTCCGGGCTTCGATTTACAAGCTGGAGCGCTTCTGCAAGAGTGAAACTCTGGAACAGCAGCCATCCGACAACCAGCAGGCAGGCACCGACGGGGATCAAAACAGTTAGCCGGCTTCTCATCAACCAGTACAACGGGAACATCGCGATAAGCCCGGCACACACGATCATTCCCGTTGCAGATCGCGCGAGGAAGAGGAGGGCAAGCGACGCTGTGACCCCTAGCCAGCGGAGCGAGTCGAAGCGCTTCGGTCGCACGAAAACAAACACCAATACAGCGAGAGCCATGGCCCTTGCGAGCGCGTTTTTCTGAATGAATACCCCCCGCCAAGCACCGAGAAGCAAGTCCTGATCCATGCCGTAGCCAGGAAGGAATATCGCAAAGAGGAAGCTCAACAACACTACTAAGAAGCACGTCCAAGCCAGCAAGCGCAGTTGCTCTGGGACCGTGTAGCGAGTCCCGAAGTAGACGCCGAACGCCGTCATAGCAACGAGTAGGACGCATC
>Ga0335085_10004546_pt1 | contig 22899 bp, 22 predicted proteins | sample Lox_Sample_45_FD_206712 | JGI IMG/M metagenome (GOLD analysis project Ga0335085, IMG submission 206712) | Soil microbial communities from Loxahatchee National Wildlife Refuge, Florida, United States - Lox_Sample_4.5 | ecosystem: Environmental > Terrestrial > Soil > Wetlands | place: USA...
TCACGGTAACCAAATGTTGATTGGAAAATGTACAAGAGAAAGATTAAAAGAAAAACCCTATGGAGACTGGTTCAATAAAAATTATGCTGATTACAAGATCGATACTGTTACTGCTGAAAAATTGAAAACTTATCTTTCACAAAAAAATTTCTTAATATTTATGGGAACCTGGTGTGGCGATAGCAAAAGAGAAGTGCCCCGCATCTTTAAAATACTCGATTATTGCGGGGTTAAGTCAGGTAATATCAAACTTATTATGATGGATAGCCGGGATTCAGTGTACAAACAAAGTCCAACCCATGAAGAGCGGGGACTCAATATTCATCGCGTACCGGATCTGCTCATCTATTCGAATAATAAAGAAATGGGGCGCATTGTAGAATCTCCGGTAGTGACTCTGGAAAAAGATATGCTGGCTATTACGAGCGGTGAGACGTATACATCCAATTATAAAATAGTTCCCTTTCTCGTTACGCAATTTCAACAAAAAAACATCCGGGATATTCAAAATAATTTGCCCGATATAGCCAATGAGGTCAAACCATGGATGTATCATTTTGCAGAATTGAATTCATATGGTCATGTGTTGATGGCAGCTGGTGAAATGGATAAAGCCGCGGTTTCCTTTAGGTTAAACGCATTACTTTATCCTGAAAATGCTGGTGTTTTTGCCAGCTTGGGTGCATATTATCTGAAAACAGGGAATAAACTACTGGCGAAAGAAAATTGCGAGAAGGCATTGAAAATTCAACCGGATAATGAACGCGCAAAAAAAATATCAGATCAGCTGCAAAATAATTAGTAGCCCATTACTGTTTAGAATTTTTCAGAAGTATTCAGGTCAATTATATTAGTTTTGCGCATCAAAAATAGAAATAATGAAAAAAATGATTGTTCTGGGTTTTGTCTCTATGATAAGTCTGATAAGTATGGCCCAGGCGAAAAAGAAACCCGCAACTACAGCTGCTCCCGCTGCGCCTCTTTTAAAAACTAACAACGATTCTCTCAGTTATGCGCTCGGATTAAATTTTGCAAATTTTTGCAAGCAACAGGGAATCGAATCTCTCAATGCAAATATCGTCTCCAAAGCTATCAACGATGCATTGATGAACGGCAAATTGCTTTTAAACGATCAGCAGGCCAATAATGCTATCATCACCTGTATACAAAAAATAAAGACTGAAAAATCTGCAGAGAATAAAAAAATCGGAGAGGAATTCCTGGCTCAGAATAAAACAAAACCCGGAGTCATAGCATTACCAAGCGGCCTTCAATATATGGTGTTAAAAGAGGGAACAGGCCCTAAACCCGCTGCGACAGATAAAGTAAAATGCACTTATGAAGGGAAATTAATCGACGGTACGGTTTTCGACAGTTCTGAAAAACAGGGAGGACAACCGATTGAATTTACAGTGAACGGCGTAATTGCCGGATGGACAGAAGCACTTCAATTGATGTCCGTCGGAAGTAAATGGCGTTTATTTATTCCTTCCAATCTCGCTTACGGAGATCAGCAAGCCAGTCCGATTATAAAAGCTGGTTCTACTTTGATATTTGATGTGGAATTGCTGGATATTGTGAAGTAAGAAATATATTTTTCGTGCAGGGCTAACAAAAGAAAGGAGGCTTTCTCTTTTTCTCTGTTAGCTCTGTGCTAAAATTATTTATAAAGCAATTCATAATATTCATGTGCCATCCTACCTGAATCAAATTGAAACTGCACATCCCTCATTCCATTTTTAGCTATTTGTCTCCAGGTTTCGTACTGATCGTAGTATAAAGGGAGAATTTGTCCTTCCAGGATCTCATAAATCTTTTTGAAATCATAATCGTCCTGGTCCTGAGTGTTCATATTCGCATAGTCTGCTTTCGGAACTACAAAACCATTGTTTCCGTTATTAATGAATTCTGGTATCCATCCATCATCAGTGGAAAAATTAACGGCTCCGTTCATAGCAGCAGTCATACCGCTGGTGCCTGAAGCTTCACGGGGAACGCGGGGATTATTTAACCAGCAATCAGCGGCCTGTTTCAATCTCTTGGATAAAGTCAATTCATATCCCACAACTACGGCTACATTTTTATAGCCCTTACTTAAATGCACAAGACTATTGAATTCATTAATGGCTGGATAATCCATTGGATATGGTTTACCAGCCCAGATGATCTGTACAGGATATTTTGTACTGCTGGTTAATTTATTGAACTTATCCATCTCCCGCGTGAGCAAGCCTGCCCTTTTATAGCCGGCAAATCTTCTTGCCCAGACAATGGTAAATATTTCGGGATTAAAAACTTTTCCTGTCTGATCTGCCACAATTTCGAAAGCTCTTTTCTTCAAATATTTTTTCCGGTCATCCCACCAGTAATCATCCCCTGCTTCTTTTTTCTTGTATAATTCTTTATCTGCCCAGTATCTCCAGTTTTGCGCATTGGTGATGGAAATAATGGGACAAACATTTGCATATTTATTCCACATTGCGCGGGACACATGTCCGTGTAATTGCGAAACAGCATTGGCAATATGAGCAAATCGTAAGGCAACCAGTGAATGATTGAATGCATCATCTTCAATACCCGTCAGCTTTCTTGTTTCTTCCAAAGAAAGCCCGCAGAAATAACTCATCTTATTGCACAAATAAATATCATGCTTTTCATTCCCCGCTTCTTCGGGCGTATGTGTAGTAAATACAAGGCGCTTTTTTACTTCTTCAATATTTTTATTGAATTTCTGATACAAATAAAATGCGGAGCTGATACCATGAGCTTCATTTAAATGATAGAGCTCGGGATTGAATCCAAGTTCATCCACCAATTTTGCTCCGCCTACTCCGAGCAAAATAAACTGTGCTACCTTGGTAGCTACATTGGCATCATAGAGCCGATGTGTGATGGTTTGAGAAACATAATCGTTTTCCGGCAAATCCGTACTCAATAAAAAGAGAGGAGCATTCTTAAATGTTTCAGGATTCAGGTACCAGGCTTTCACCCAAACAGGGTGTTCATGAATGATGATTTGAAATTTGATGCCTGTATCTTCTAAAAAACTATATTGTTTTTCCATCCAGGTCACCTGTAATGTCTGATCCTGATTGCGTGCCTGATCATAATATCCGTATTTCCAAAGAATCCCGATGAAGATCATATTCTGTCTCAACTCATATGCGCTTCGCAAATGTGATCCGGCTAAAAATCCAAGTCCCCCGCTATAAATTTTTAATGGCTGATGTACTGCAAATTCCATGGAAAAATAAGCTACCTTCCTGGAATACCGTTCATCCACAGCATAAGGAACATTAAAATCTTTAAAACTCATAAGCAGTTTTTTCTATATGGTGCGTGTAAAAAGTACGCAATATAACGGATAAAATCGATTTGAATTGTTTGATATTGGAAATCTGAAATTTGTTTTCAACCTTCAGACTTCAAATGTAAATTTTATTTATTTTTCTTTTTCGCAGGTTTCGGCTTTGCTTCTTTCTTCTTCACGTACAAACCGTCAAAAAAACATTTAATATCCCGGTGATTCCCGCAGCCTTCTACTTCACGCATTCGTAGGGTATTGTCCCCAAAAGAAAAATCCACAATGCAGGGATCTCCATTTCCCTTGTATCGTGCAGCTGAAGAAGATATGAATCTGGCTTCGCCTTTCAGTTCCCCTTTACATTCTCCATCGTCTTTTTCGAAATGAACAAAAATGATGACGTAGGAAGAATTTTTTCCGTCTCTGACTGAAATAAAATTGCGTTTATCCTGGACATAGTCGCCGGTAAATTTATGTTTATGTGACAAGGTGTCGATCGGATTGATAATCTCGAAATTTTTCGGTCTACTTTCATTTGATTCAGTTAAAATAAGAGTAAATGTACCGGCATCGTTAAAAACATATACCCATCTCCGGTAAAATAACTGACCGTTTGTAGATTTATGCTGGCGCGTTGTTGAGATAGTATATTTATTGTCCATTCCTGCCACCCAATTTACTGAGGGGTCGCCTTCAGAATTAATCAAAGGCAGGGATGCTACAAACTTATCATCCTTATCAAAACAGATGATATAAATAATTTTTTTAGCCGTTCCAATTGCTTTTACAAAAAGATAGGTTTCATTTTTTTTGACAACGATTTTTCCGACGGTATAAATCTTCGGTCTCACTCCTTTACCAAAATGAAGAGAAAAAACAGAATCGGGAATAAACTTCTCTACTGTTTTATAACTGATTAGCGAATCCCGTTCATGATGTCTAAACAAAGTATCCGTAAACTGGAAAGGCAATGGAAGCGGTGGAAAAAATGTAATAAAATCATGAGCATTTTCGATCTCATCACTGCTTGTGGCGGTCTTCTTATGGCTACATGAAAAAAATAGGACTGCAATAAAAAAAACCAGGTAAATCTTCATACAATAGTCGTATTGAATTCTTCCGGGGGTTCAAAAATAACCATTCATAAGCAAAATCCTTTCCAAAACCGAAACTTTAAGAATTAATTTTTGATAATGAAATAAATTTTTTTAGTTTTGTCTAAATTTAAATTTAGACGACTTGAAATATTCTGCCAGTAAAGAGAATTATCTGAAAGCAATTTTCCATTTACAAACCGAATCGGAAGTTGTCGGTACCAATGAAGTTGCAGAAGCCATGCATACCCGCCCCGCATCAGTGACAGATATGTTGAAAAAATTGAAAAAACAGAAATTATTATCTTATGAACGATATAAAGGCGTGAAATTGACCAATGAAGGCCGAAAAGTGGCTATTCAGATCATCCGCAAGCATCGCCTATGGGAATATTTTCTCGTAGAGAAATTGCAATTCGGATGGGATGAAGTGCATGAAGTAGCAGAAGAACTCGAACATATCAGCAGTCAGAAACTGATCGAGAGGCTGGATAGTTTTCTTGATTTTCCCCAGACCGATCCACATGGTGATCCGATACCTGATCAACAGGGAAAATTCAATCTCATTCCACAACAGAATCTCCTTGATATTCCAATCAATAAACCGGCAAGGGTTTGCGGCATTGCAAGCCAGACAACCCAAATGCTGGAATTATTACAACATAAAGGCATCAATATTGGAACCAGGATAGAAGTAAAGAGAAAATTTCCTTTTGATAATTCCCTGGAATTAAAAATCAGGAATCAGCCTGTCACTACCATCAGCGAACAGGTTGCAAAAAACATTTTAGTGAAAGATGAAGAATAGGCTACAAAGAGACGTTTCATTGAGTGAGGTTCATGGCACTATCGATACAAAAGTCAAAGGATCAGGGTGGAAACAGGTATTTATGTTTTTTGGTCCGGCTTATCTGGTAAGTGTGGGTTATATGGATCCCGGCAATTGGGCAACTGATCTTGCCGGCGGAAGCCGCTTTGGCTATATGCTGATATGGGTTCTGCTTATGAGCAATCTCATGGCCCTTCTCCTGCAAAGCCTTTCGGCCCGACTCGGTATCGTAAGAGGACGAGACCTGGCACAGGCTAACAGGGAAGCATACCCGAAATATATCAATATTACTTTGTATGTGCTTGCAGAAATTGCCATCGCAGCCTGTGACCTGGCCGAAGTGTTGGGTATGGCCATTGGTATCCAGCTGCTGACCGGCCTGCCACTTGTTTATGGAGTTTCCATTACAGTTCTTGATACTTTTTTATTGCTGTTTTTGCAAAGATTGGGCATGCGCAGAATGGAAGCTTTTATCATTGCGCTCATTGCTGTAGTAGGACTTTCTTTTTTGATCGAAATCATAATGGCTAAACCGGATGCCGGGGAAGTAGCGAGCGGGCTTATCCCCTATTTATCAGGAAAGGAATCGCTCTATATCGCGATCGGTATTATTGGCGCAACAGTGATGCCGCACAATTTATATCTTCACTCCGCATTGGTACAAACAAGAAAAATCCAGAAAGAAGACGGAGAAATCCGAAAAGCGCTGAAACTAAATTTTCTTGATAGTGCGATCGCATTGAATCTTGCTTTTCTCGTCAACGCCGCCATCCTGATTCTTGCTGCTACTGTTTTTTTTAAATCGGGAAGAACGGATGTCGCTTCTATTAAAGATGCCTATCAGTTACTGCCTTCTTTTCTTGGATCAGCCCTGGCTTCAAAACTTTTTGCAATAGCACTGATAGCAGCGGGACAAAGTTCGACAGTTACGGGAACATTATCCGGGCAAATAGTAATGGAAGGGTATTTGCATTTGCGCATCAATCCGTTGTTAAGAAGATTGATGACCCGCTTACTCGCCATCATTCCTTCTGTGATTGTAATTGTTATTTCCGGAGAAAAGAAAGTTGATGACTTATTGGTATTGAGCCAGGTAATACTAAGCCTTCAATTAGGATTTGCAATCATTCCATTGATACATTTTGTAAGTGATAAAAAAATGATGGGGAAATTTTCGATCAATACAACTATCAAAATCCTTTCCTGGTCTGTTGCCGCTGTCCTCGTTTATTTGAATGCAAAATTGGTATTAGAGGAAATCACTGAATATTTCGCACATCCTGGAAATCTATTTTTAAAATCACTTCTTTTTGCAGCGGTATTATCAGCTCTTTTTTTACTCATCTACATTTTTGCACATCCATGGTTTTCAAAACATCAACAACGCAAATCTATTCAGTTACACGCTGAGCCGGAAGGATTGAAAAATTTAAACATTCCCAGTTTCAGGCAAATTGCAGTGGCGCTTGATTTCAGCGAGCACGATGAAAAACTGATCGCTTATGCCATTGGTCAGGGAAATAAAGATAGTTTTTATTTACTCATACATGTTGTTGAAAGCGCCTCTGCCAGAATGCTTGGCAAACAGAGTGATGACTATGAAACCAGGAATGACGAGGAACGTCTTGCATTTTATAGATCACAGCTTGAACAAAAAGGATTCCGTGTAATAACAAAATTAGGATTTGAAAACCGAACACGTGAAATCGTCAGGATAGTAAAAGAAGAAAAAGCTGATATGCTGGTCATCGGCGCACATGGGCATACAGGGTTAAAAGATTTTATTTATGGTGAAACGGTAAATACTGTACGTCATGAACTGAAAATTCCTGTGTTAATCGTTAACCTCTAAAGAACAAAAATGCAGAATAAATATTTGAACAGATTGGTAAAATATAAAAATGCCGGTAAAAAAAACAAAAGCTTTTTACGTTCCGTAGGAAGGTTTCGTATTTATAATGCGTTCCTGCGGAACGCGTATCGACCATATTATTTTATGCTACCCACCAACGGTCCCTGGCGGGACGAATTTGCGAAGGTTCTACCGAATCCCAGGTTTATTATTTATTTTTCTTTAGCAGATGTTTTAAACGGCTGAACGTCTCGGGTTTGATATTGAGATATGCAGCGAGATGTTTTTGTGGAACTCTTTGGAGTAAGTCCGTATTCTCATTAATGAATTTAATAAATCTCTCATGAGAATTCAATCTCATCCTGTCATAATTCCATTGTTCCTTGCTGAGGAATTGCTGTGTAACCAGAATCCTTCCCAGCCTTTCCATTTTGGGGCTGGCAAGGTATAGGTTATCGATATTTTGTCTGGTAATCGAAATAAAAATGGTCGGTTCAATAGTTTCTATTGCATGGTTGGAAGGAGTACCCGAAAGGAATGATTCAAAAGAGCTGATAAGATCGTTCTCTTTAGCAATCTGTGTAATAATTTCTTCCTTGCCTTTATAAAAAAATTTTCTTGCAAGGCCTTTAACAACAAAATTCATATAATTTTCGATCTCACCTTCTCTGATCAGATGTTGTTTTTTATCGAACTCGCGAATTTCCAGTATTTCGGTCAGGGCGTCGAATTCCTTTTCGCTTAAAGCGACATATTTTGATACATATTGTCTTGCTGTATCAATGAGCTGCATAGAAAAACATTTGGCGAAGCAAGGTAACGAGTTAAACGATTTCCTGGAAAAATTTTTGAAGAATGGTAGTCATCTTTTGTCATAGTGTTATAACTGACAAATGATGAATGAATTAATATTCAGGATAATGATTAGCAATATTCCAATTCCATTGAAAATATCCCTGAAAAATGTTGTAGCGGGTGATGTTGGTGATTTAATCTTCCTGCTGATGGCATCATCCACCCTTTGTTAAATTCATTCAATTCATGTAGGTTTGCTCCTCTTTTGAATTAAAAAATTGCAATATGGCAAAGAAAATTAAAGTCAGTAATCCCGTCGTGGAATTAGATGGAGATGAAATGACACGCATTATCTGGAAATTCATTAAAGACAAACTGATTCTGCCATATCTTGACATAGATATCAAATACTATGATCTGGGAATTGAATATCGCGACCAGACAAACGACCAGGTTACCATCGATGCTGCCAACGCCATCAAACAATATGGAGTAGGAATCAAATGTGCCACCATCACTCCTGATGAAGCAAGAGTCACTGAATTCAAGCTCAAACAAATGTGGAAGAGCCCCAATGGCACAATCCGAAATATTCTTGATGGAACTGTTTTCCGTGAACCGATCGTCATTAAAAATATTCCGCGGCTGGTAACGAATTGGACGGCTCCGATCATTGTCGGTCGCCATGCTTTCGGCGATCAATATCGTGCAACAGATATTGTAATTAAAGGGAAAGGAAAATTGACAATGACTTTTGCTCCCGATGATGGCAGCGAACCTCAGACATTTGAAGTATTTCAATTCAAAGGGAACGGCGTTGCATTGACGATGTATAATACAGACGAAAGCATCAAAGGGTTTGCAAGAAGCTGTTTCAATATGGCGCTGAACAAAAAATGGCCTTTATATCTATCCACGAAAAATACTATCCTGAAAAAATATGATGGACGCTTCAAAGATATATTTGCCGAAATCTACGATGCTGAATTCAAACAAAAATTCAAAGAAGCCGGAATTGTTTATGAGCATCGCCTGATCGATGATATGGTTGCCAGTGCTTTGAAATGGAACGGTAATTTTGTTTGGGCCTGCAAAAATTATGACGGAGATGTTCAAAGTGATTCTGTAGCACAGGGTTTTGGTTCTTTGGGTCTCATGACTTCAGTCCTGATTACTCCCGATGGGAAAATTATGGAAGCCGAAGCTGCGCATGGCACTGTGACACGCCATTACAGAGATTACCAGGCAGGAAAACCTACTTCGACCAATCCGATTGCTTCTATTTTTGCGTGGACCCGCGGACTTTCTTTCAGGGGAAAACTGGATAATAATGAAGACCTGATCCGATTCAGCAATGCACTCGAACAGGTTTGTATTGAAACTGTTGAAAGCGGAAAAATGACAAAGGATCTTGCTGTTTGCATACATGGAAATAAAGTGGAACACGGTAAACATTTTATTTATACAGAAGAGTTCCTCGATGCAATTGATGAAAACCTTCGGAAGAAAATAGGATAGAAAACGGGTATTTTTTTTGTTTCGGAAATATTCAATGCCCAAAGAAGCTCTTTTTGAACATTGCTTATGAAAATTGATTGTTGAGTGTTCAAAGATCCATGTCTCCGGGCTTTTAATAATTTTGAAAGCCACTACAAAAAAATCTTCGCCAATAAAAATCCTGTTATTATAGTTACAACTACCGTAACCAGTCCCGGTCGGATAAAACTATGGTTCACGATAAAACGACCGGTGATTTTTGTAGTACCTGTTCTGTCAAAACTGACTGCAGCTAACAGTGTGGGATATCCGGGCAAAACAAAATCGCTGTTGACTGCCGGGAACATGGCGATCAGCGAAGGATGTGTAATATTTAATGCCAATCCCAGGGGCATCATCGTTCTTGTAGTCGCTGCCTGACTGAACATGAATATTCCCATTAAAAAAATAGTAATCGCGAATGTCCATGGATATGCGCTGGCAATATTCCCCAATGCATGTTTCAAGATGGCCTGGTTATGATTGATAAATGTGGAACTCATCCATACAACTCCAAAAACAGAAATGATGGCAGCTGCCATAGCATTGAAAAGACTTGCTTTGGCAACCTCGGCAGGAGTTGTTTTAGTCAGCAACATGATCAATCCGGCGCCCGAAAGTGTTACGATTTCTATGACTGTTCCCATTGTAAGGGTTCCATTGGCATTGACGCTGATATTGCCGGTTCCGGATGGAACGATCGGAAGCAGTGATGGAAAAGACCCTGCGAGTATGATCAGCAAAATGATCACGCCAAAAATGATTACAGCAGATTTTGCGCCCGGTTTGTATTCTTTTTTTTGGGCGGCAACAGAATCAATACTCGCTGCAAAAGACGGATCTTTCATCTTCTCCAAAAAAAACGGATCCTGCTCAAGCTCTTTCCCCATTTTCAAAACCGATAGGGCGCCTGCCAATACGCCGACGATGCATGAAGGAATACCGATTTTCATAATATCGACAGCAGCGCCGGGATATGCGAGGATGCTTGCAAATGCAGCAGTGGCAGCCGACATCGGGCTTCCGGTAAGCGCAACATGAGAAGCCACTACTGAAATACTCAAAGGCCGTTCCGGCCTTATTCTTTTTTTTGCAGAAACCTCCGATATAATCGGCAATACCGAATATATAATATGTGAAGTTCCTGCAAATAATGCCAGGAAATAAACGACGAATGGTCCGATGAAAATAATTTGAGAAGGATGTTTGCGGATTATTTTTTCAGCTATGCCTACCAGGTAGTCCAAACCTCCTGCAGCCTGCAGGGTTGCAGCTGTGGTAACGATGGAAAGTATGATCAGCATTACATCCAATGGAGGTTCGGTTGGACGCATATGAAAAATGAAGATGAAAAGGAAAAGTCCAATCATGCCCATCACTCCCAGTCCGATCCCCTTCATCCTCCCACCTATTAATATGGCGCTAAGTAAAATAATTAACTGAATCCAGATCATAGATTCAGCAAAATAACCATAAACTTGGGATTTCTGATTTCGGGATTGAGTGATTGGGAGATTTGAGTTCAGTTTTCTGTGGGATTAAGAATTTTGATTTCGAAAAAATCCAAAAATCCCCAAATCTTAAAATCAGCATTCAAAAAAATAGCCATCCTGTGAACAGGACGGCCACTAACGATTGCTTGCCATATGAAAAAAAGCTTATTTCTTAGTGGTGTCAACTGCTTTCTTAGTGGTATCGGCTTTTACTGCACTTGTATCAGCTTTTACTGCTGTAGTGTCAGCTGGTTTTGCAGCAGCTGTATCAGTACTTGTTGAAGAAGAAGTTGAATTGTTACAGGCTGCGAATGCGCCGATAGCTAAAACTAATAAGAGCTTTTTCATTGTAGTCATTTTTTGTTTTTAAATGAATGGTTTTAGGTTAATACGGAAAGGATGAAAAAGTAACCCCCCCAAAAACTCAAAAAATAAATATTATTTTTATTAATGTGTAAATTCAACCTATTGAGTAGAAATTTTTTATATAACCAATTTTTTGAGATTGATTTGGGTTACGAATCTTTAATTTCGGTATTAAATAGAGCACCTGCGTGAGGACAGACAACAATGAACTAGTTGTATTGAAAGGCTTGGCACAGAACGATAGAAAGGCCATTGAGACCCTTTATAAGCGTCACTATGGAATGGTACAAGCACTTATCCTGAATAATAACGGCAGCGTTGAGGATGCGAAGGATATTTTTCAGGAAGCTTTGATTGTATTGTATGAAAAAACAAAATCCGGGAGCTTCGAACTCAACTGCCAGATCAAAACATACCTCTATTCCGTATCCCGGCGCTTATGGCTAAAGCGTTTTCATCAGCTTCAGAAATTCAGTTCGGAAGTTGAAAATGCAGAAGAAATTGTTTCCGTGGAAGAAGATTTGGAAATGCATGAAAGGAGAAACAATGATTTTCTGATCATGGAAAAAGCAATGCAAAGCCTGGGTGAACCTTGCAAGAGTTTGCTGGAGTCCTATTATCTGCACAAAAGAAGCATGATGGAAATTGCAGAAGATTTCGGTTATACGAATGCAGACAATGCAAAGAATCAAAAGTATAAATGCCTCATGCGACTGAAGAAAATGTTCTTCGAACAATATAAAAATTAAGAAGTGATGCAAGAAATTGTAATGCTTGATACGATTGAAAGATATATCCGCGGAGAGATGTTGTCGGAAGAAAGAGTTTTCTTTGAACAGCTCCGTAAAACTAATCCTGCTGTCGACCAGATGGTAGTGGAGCATACTATTTTCCTGAATCAGATGAATAAATTCGGAGACAGAAAGAATTTTAAAGCTGCATTGAATGATGTCCATAACCAGTTATTTGAAACCGGAATCATCAAAGAAGAGCAGGGAGCGAAGGTTATCAAGCTATGGAAAAAATATAAACGTGTAGTGGCGATTGCGGCTTCCATTGCCGGAGTGACTGCACTCGGAATCAGTGGTCTTATTTCTTATCTCTCACCAAAAGCAGATCCCAAGTCAGTTGAAATCCTCAGGAGAAAAATGGCGGTCCTGGAAAAAAACCAAAGTTCACTCGCTCACGAACTCAATGAATCAAAAGCTTCAAAGATACCAGAGCCAACTGTTAAATATGGTGGCACAGGTTTTCTGATCGACGGCAAAGGTTATATCGTAACAAGTGCTCATGTTGTGAACAACGCAACCGCTGTCAGAGTACAGAACAATAAAGGTGAGTTTGATACGAAAATTATTTATGTTAATCCCAAATCAGATCTGGCTGTTCTTAAGATAGTGGACAGCAATTTCAGAGCATTGTCCTCTCTCCCCTATGGTATTAGCAAGACAAGTGGGGATTTGGGTGAACCGATTTTTACATTGGGATATCCAAGAGATGAAATTGTATATGGCGAAGGATATATGAGTGCAATTACGGGTTTTGAAGGCGATACACTCGCCTGCCAGATTGCTGTTGCAGCGAATCCGGGTAATAGCGGCGGCCCGGTATTAGATAAGAATGGGGATGTGATCGGAGTATTGATTACAAGACAGGTGCAGGCCCAGGGAGCAGTATTTGCAAGTAAGTCAAAAAATATTTTTAAAGCCCTTGACGCCATCAGGACCGATAGCACTGTTATTAAGAATGACAGTAGTCTTTTAAATATAAAAGTTTCTTCAAGCTCCTCTTTGAAAGGAATGGACCGCACCCAGCAAATCAAAAAAATTCAGGATTATATTTTCTTAGTAAAAAGTTATTGAGAAAAAGTCCGGACTCCACTCTTCGGACTACAATTTCCACAGCCTCTCAGGATATTCTCCCGCCTTGATCAGAGCGTGAAGACTTTTCTGTACTTCGGGTGCATCTTCTTTATATGTTACCCCAAACCATTTTGCATCAGTAGGAATGACTTTGATCCTTCCCCGGCCTTCACTGATAAACCGATCGCCGATAATAGGAATAAAAAATTCGGCCTTGGGGTTTTTGCTGTTCTCCGACAGAAATTCTAAAAATATTTTTTCAATAAAAGGAAATACAGAGGCATCGAAACACCAGAAATTCATCGAGACTTTTGAATCGTCTCTGACCTCGACTTTCTTGTCTCCTTCTTCATATACAATTTTTCCATTCGTATCCCGGTATATTTTGGTCCTTTCTGCAATCGACACCAGGTTCTCATCCTTGTCTACTTCGCAAACCCCCCTGCTCACTGAACCATTCTCAGACAATGTTTTTGCAAGATGATATCCGATAATACTGTACAAATCATTCCTTGTTTCAGTGGTCAGAAAATAATATGCTTTTTGAAAAGCGTCACGTCCATAAAAATCATCTGCATTGATTACTGCGAAAGGCTCACGAATAGCTGTTTTCGCACATAAAACCGCATGTGCAGTTCCCCATGGCTTTGTTCTTTCCTGTGGAACTTCATACCCATTTATAAAGTCATGTAGATCCTGGTACACGTAATCCAGCTCAACTTTTCCTTTTAATTTGGGTTCAAAAATATTCCTGAAATCATCTGCAAAATCTTTGCGTATAATGAACACTACCTTTTTAAACCCACTCCGTATCGCATCATAAATTGAATAATCCATAATCGTTTCTCCACCCGGACCAAATCCCTGTATCTGTTTCATACTGCCATATCTTGATGCCATGCCCGCTGCCAATATTAGAAGTGTTGGTTGCATTTACCGTAATTTTAATGAAGAGGATAGTATCCGAATATTCCGCTGATATTCGCAATCCTATAAACCACGAAAATAAAAAATTATGCTTTGATCAGAAATTGTTTTATGCACCGGAATAATCAAATCATCAATTATAATGCTATATCTGTTGATCCGTTGGAATTACCGGAATTTAAAAAAAATGGAATCCAGGCCGATGCTCTCCGGTTGGATAAAATACATCCTGTAATTTCCGGAAATAAATGGTTCAAATTAAGAAACTATCTGGCAGAAGCAATCGAAAAAAAATCTGAGAGACTGATTACATTCGGGGGTGCATATTCGAATCATATTGTTGCGACCGCATGCGCCGCAAACGAGGCTGGTTTCAGATCACTGGGTTTCATAAGAGGAGAAGAGATAATAAACTTGTCACATACCTTACAAATATCAAGACAGTTCGGTATGGAACTGGAATTTATCAGCCGAGAAAAATATAAAAGAAAAAATGAGCAGGAATTCAAAATAGCCTTATTAAAAAAATATCCCGGTTCTCTTATTATCCCGGAAGGAGGCTCGGGAATATCCGGGATCGAAGGCTGCCGGGAGATAGTTTCATTGGTTGAAAAAAACAGGTATACGCATATTTTCTGCGCGATTGGTACCGGAACCATGTATATTGGCCTGGCCAATGCATCAGAACCCCAACAATACATCATCGGTATCCCCGTTTTAAGGGGGATAAAGAATTTAAAAGATATAAGAGGAGACCAGCTGATTGATGAACAAAAAACAAAATTTTGCCAGATCCATGACGGATATGATTTTGGTGGTTATGCGAAAAAAAAACCAGAGCTGCTCGATTTTATGAATCGATTATATGGGCAATCAGGAATTCCCACCGATTTCGTTTATACAGGCAAATTATTTTATGCAGCCGTTGATCTGGCAAAAAAAAAGTATTTTCCGCCGGGAACAAGATTATTAATTATTCATAGCGGGGGCTTACAGGGGAATTTGTCTCTGCCGGAAGGGAGTTTAGCATTTGAATATAAGTGAAAAATTTAGTCTTCCCCTTATATTTGCTGATTAAAAAGTCTTAAAGACACTTTATAGTGCCATGCGCTTTATTTTCGCCCCGCTTTTACTGGTTGTCGTTTTCGTACTCGATGCCGCAGGTCAGGACACGCTTCCCAATTTTTCAGCTGTTCTGAAAGAAAATGGCAAGGTGCTCATCAGCTGGCGAAATACCTATCCCCTTATCAATCAAATCAGCATACAAAGGTCTTCTGACAGTTTAAGAAATTTTACTACTCTGCTTACCGTCCCTGATCCTGCTATTCCTGAAAATGGTTTTGTGGACAGCAAATCGCAGGGAACAGCGATGTTTTATCGATTGTTTATCCTTTTAGGCAACAGTAAATATATTTTTTCGAAATCCAGGAGGGCCGTTCCTGAAATCATAGCCAATAAAGAAAAAGCGAAAACTGAAGAAGGGGATGAAATTACATTGCAAAGGGTCGATAACCAGCGAATATATTATTTGCAGGATAATAGCAATAAGCAACGCCCTTCAGTTACCAGTCCGACTAAAATCAATGCACCTCCTGCATTGAAAGTTGAAAAGACAGTTTTTATTAAAAGAAGAGATTCTGTGATCGGCAAACTTTCGGGAAAAATGATCTCTCAATTCAGGGACTCAGTATTATCGAAAACAAAAGATACAATCCTCTTTGTAAATGCAGATACGATTCTTATCAAAAACTATATCGCACCTGTAAAAGAAGTAAAAGAAGTATACAAAATATCAGTTTATGTGTTTACAGCAAAAGATGGAAACGTGAACATCTCTCTTCCCGACGCCAACCGAAAAAAATACCAGGTCAAATTTTTTGAACAGGACAATACTCCTTTATTGGAATTAAAAGAAATCAAAGATCCATTGCTGATCGTTGATAAAACAAATTTCATTCATTCAGGATGGTTCCGCTTTGAATTATATGAAGATGGAAAATTGAAAGAAAAAAACAAGTTATTCATCCCGAAAGATTTTTGATACCCTTCTATTGGAATTATATACTATATACACTATCCACTAATTCCACATCGAAAACTATTTCAAAATTTTGTTTGAGTTTTTGCTTCACCTGCTCCAATGGAACTTTTTGTCCTAATTCTTTTTCCAGTGAAGTAACCTGCTTATGTTGGATGCCACAAGGAATGATAAAATTAAAATAGTCCAGATTGGTATTGACATTAAACGCAAAACCATGCATAGTAATCCACCGGCTGCAGCGAACTCCCAAAGCAGCTATTTTTCTTTCTCTTCCTTTTTTATCCGGGTCAAGCCATACTCCCGTTTCACCTGATGAACGCGATCCTTTTATTCCATATTCAGCCATCGTCAGAATGATAGTTTCTTCCAGTCTGCGCATATACTTACCGATATCGGTATCAAATTTTTCAAGATCCAGGATTGGATATCCGACAATTTGTTCGGGTCCGTGAAATGTAATATCACCTCCCCTGTTTGTCCTGAAAAACTGGATTCCCCTGGCGGCCATTTGTTTTTCATCGATCAAAACATTTTCGAGGCTGCCACTCTTTCCAAGCGTATATACGGGAGGATGTTCTACAAAAAGTAGATAATGTTGAGTCTGGAGTCCGGTTTCTTTGGATTGTCCCTGATCAGCGGCTTCTGACTTTATCCGGAGATTTTTTTTCATCAGCTGTTCCTGGTAATCCCAGGCCCGCTGATATTCCATCCTGCCAAGATCCTCAAATAGAACTTCCTGCTTTTGCATAATGCAAATTTAATACAATGTGCGGATTTGCGAATGAGCAGATCTGCGAATCTATAATTATAAATTATTCGCAGATCTGCACATTAGGAAATTTGCAAATTTTCTTCTTTGTATTTTTGTAAAAACCGGATTATGAATAAAGACCCGCGGAACATCGCTGATTTTGAAGAACTCGGAGAAGCTTCTGAAGAGTTGTATGAGCGCATGAGCATCACCGTGGACAAAGGACAGGAGCCCTTTCGCATTGATAAATTCCTGGCAGGCCGAATCGAAAATGCTTCCCGCAATAAAATACAACAGGCAATTGAAGCCGGACGTGTCCTGGTAAATAATAAAATGGTGCAATCCAATTACAGGATCCGGCCTTCCGACCATATCATTATTTATTCAGAAAAAGAAATGCAGGGTGAAGAAATCATTCCGGAGAAAATCCCTTTGGATATCGTTTATGAAGATGATGATGTGATGGTCATCAATAAACCACCCGGGCTCGTTGTTCATCCTGCTTCGGGAAATTATACAGGTACTTTAATCAACGGAGTAGCTTATTATCTGCAACAGAAAAATAGTGCTATCACAGAAGATACGCTTCCCCGTTTTGGTCTGGTACACAGGATTGATAAAAACACCAGCGGACTAATGGTGCTTGCAAAAACAGGAAAAGCAGTTGCCAGTCTGGCCAAGCAATTTTTCGAGCATACGGTAAAACGTCAATATATGGCATTGGTGTGGGGAGATATTGCGAATGAATCAGGCACTATAGTAGCACATATCGGACGACACAGGAGATTCAGAAAATTATTCGATGCCTATCCGGAAGGCGATCATGGCAAGGAAGCAATCACCCATTATAAAGTATTGGAAAGATTCGGATATGTAACACTTGTTCAATGTGTACTGGAAACAGGGCGCACACACCAGATTCGTGTGCATATGAAACATATCGGCCACCCTTTATTCAACGATGAAACTTATGGCGGAGACAAAATTGTGAAAGGAACCGTTTTTAGTAAGTATAAGCAATTTGTAGAAAATTGTTTTGCAATCTGTCCGCGGCATGCCTTGCACGCAAAGACAATTGGCTTTATTCAACCCACCACAAAAAAAGAATTGATTTTCGAAAGTGAATTGCCCGCTGATATGAAAAAACTAATCGAAAAATGGAGAGGCTATACGACAACCCGTATAAACCAGATATAAATATGGAATGATAGTTTATTTAGGGAAAATCATTTTATAATCCACGCTGATCTTGCCTTTGGAAATATCATCCAGCTTTCCTTTCAGCAGTTTTCTTTTTAATGGCTTAAGATAATCAATGAATAATTTCCCTTCGATATGATCGTATTCATGCAGAATGATCCTTGCGGTAATTCCATTGAAAGTTCTCGTGTGCGGCTGAAATTGTTCGTCTACATATTCAAGCTTTACTTCTTCATTGCGGATGATATCTTCACGGATTTTCGGGATACTCAGGCATCCTTCATTATAAGCCCATTCCTCTCCGTTTAATTTTTTGATATGTGCATTGATAAAAACCTGCTTAACACCCGGCTCGTCGGGATATTTGCCTTTTTCATCTTCATCCTGGTTAGCGAATATCTGTGTGCTATCGATAATGAATAAACGAATATCGCGGTTCACCTGGGGAGCCGCAAGACCAACCCCACTGCTGTAATACATGGTCTCCCACATATCCTCAATCAGCTTAGCCAGGTCAGGATAATCTTGAGAAATATCTTTGCAATTAACTCTTAAAATCGGTGTCCCGTAAGCAACAATAGGTAAAATCATTATTTGACTGCTTCAGCCCGCAAAATTAGTGATTTTCGCGCAGAGCCAGCGGAGGAAAAGAGGATAAACTCTTTTTCTATGTTTAGCTCTGTGCGATATTTAAAAAACATCAACCATTAGCCTGCAAATACTCCTGTAACATGATGGTTGCAGCAATCCTGTCGACCATTCCCTTATCCCGCCTCTTCTTTTTTTTCAATCCCATATCGATCATTGCCTGGGAAGCGAGTTTGGATGTATATCGTTCATCTATTGTTTTAACTGGTATGGAAGGAAATTTTTGATTCAATTTCTCAATAATTTTTCTTACGGGTACTGTCGCGTGAGTATCGGAATCATCCAGATTCTTAGGTTCTCCGATCAGGATCAATTCGACCTCCTCTTTCTTAAAATATTCTTCCAAAAAAGAAATCAATGTGCGTGATTCGATTGTTGTCAGGCCATTGGCAATAATCTTTAACGGGTCAGTCACGGCAATACCTGTTCGCTTAAGACCATAATCAATAGCGATAATTCTTGGCATAGAACAAAGATAGGAACAGTTTGAAGTTTGCAGTTTCGAGTTTAAACCGCCTTATGAATATGATTTGCAGAAATTAAGATATCGGCAATTACAAAAAACGAGAATACCACACTGGCAATACCGTTTGCCGTCATAAAAGCAATATTAACCCGGCTCAGATCATTGGGTTTCACAATGGAATGTTGATAAACCAGCATGCCGATAAATACGCAAACACCTAACCAATACCACCAACCGAAACCTCCGTATACCCCTGCCCATACTACACATACAATGCTTAACAAATGAAGCAATTCTGAAATCCGCAAGGCCTTTGCCTTACCTAACCAGGATGGCATTGAATATAGTTCCTGTGATTTATCAAACTCCTCATCCTGCAAAGCATAGATGATATCAAACCCACTCACCCAAAAAATTACTGCGAATGAAAAAAGAATTGGAAGCAACGAAAACGCACCGGTAACGGCAAGATATGCACCAATGGGTGCAAGGGATAATCCAATACCCAATACCAAATGACAAAGCGGAGTGAATCGTTTGGTGTAACTATAAAATAAAACAACAAATAAGGCGACCGGGGAAAGAAAAAAACAAATTTTATTGATAAAGAAACAACATGTAACGAACAAAATACAACAAACAATCACAAAACGAAGCGCACTATTTGGAGAAATAATTCCCTTTGGGATTTCGCGAATTGCAGTACGTGGATTTTTTGCGTCGAAGCTTCTGTCGAGATAGCGGTTGAAAGCCATGGCCGCGCTCCTGGCAAATACCATACAAAGAATAACCAGAACAAGTCGCAACCCCATATTAGCGATAGTTGCCGGCGACAATATAAATGTGTGCCATTCGGGAACTACAGAACCACTTGAGGTGATGCCCAGGAAAAAGCCAATCATCGCAAAAGGCATTGCAAAAATTGTGTGGGAAAATTTAATCAAACTCAAATAATTTTTTACCGTACTCATGCTTCAATCCGATTAATAAACAATTTAAATTTTATTAGAACCTATTATCTTGTTTCTGACGATCTCCCACAACACAATCCCCGCAGCCACGGAAATATTCAATGAGTGTTTCATACCCAACTGTGGTATTTCGATGCAATCATCACATAATTTCAGCAAGCTTTCATCCACCCCTTCTACTTCATTACCAAAAATAACTGCGAACTTATCATATTGTTTTGACAAAAAATCCTGCAAAGGAATGCTCTTTTCCACCTGCTCAACTGCTACAATTCTATATCCCGCATCCCGTAATATTTGTATCGCATCAACTGCGGCTTTGAAATATTTCCATTCTACAGTTTCTGTAGCACCTAATGCAGTTTTCTGAATATCCCGATGAGGTGGCTGAGCAGTATAGCCGCAAAGATAAATAGCCTCTAATAAAAAGGCATCTGCAGTCCGGAAAACGCTGCCCACGTTGTGCATACTCCGGATATTATCCAAAACAATAATTACAGGAATTTTATCGGATTCTTTAAATTCATCAACCGTCTTCCGGCCCAGCTCAGCCATGCTTAACTTGCGCATGAAACAAAGATAGTGATTAGGCCATGGACCATTGACCATGGTCTGTAGTCTATAAACTATGGTCTGTTCCCTAATTCTCCCCAAAGGTGAAAATCACCTTTTTTATGACCCACACTTCCTTATTTTTGTTGCCCATGTTCTAATACAAACAATTTGATTTTGGCTGATAAAAAAGAAAGCAGAAATATTCAGGATACGCCGCTCATGCAACAGCACCGGGCTATCAAACAAAAATATCCCGACGCTGTTCTTTTGTTCAGGGTCGGAGATTTTTATGAAACCTTCGGAGAGGATGCAGTGACAGCCTCACGTGTTCTGGGCATCACTCTTACCAAAAGAAATAATGGGGCCGCAGCGTCGAGCGACCTGGCAGGCTTTCCTCATCATGCCCTGGATACCTATTTGCACAAATTGGTGAAAGCAGGTTATCGCGTAGCTATCTGTGATCAGCTGGAAGATCCAAAATCTGCAAAAGGAATTGTAAAACGGGGAGTAACGGAAATGGTTACGCCGGGGATTGCTACGAATGAAAAATTATTGGAACATAATAGTAATAATTTTTTATCCGCCATTCATTTCAATGAAGATAAGCTGGGGATTGCTTTCCTGGATATTTCCACAGGCGAATTTTTTGCGACAGAAGGAAACCAGGAATATATAGACAAGCTTTTACAAACACTCAGACCTGCTGAAATCATTTTTCAACGCAATTACCAGAAACATTTCAAAGAAATTTTTGGAGCCAGGTTTTACAGTTACACACTCGAGAGCTGGATCTTCGACAAAAAATTTGCTGAAGAAAGTCTGCTGAAACATTTCCAGACACATTCATTAAAAGGATTCGGCATTGATGAACTCAATGAAGGTATTATTGCTGCGGGCGCCATACTCTATTATTTGAAAGAAACAGAGCATCCAAATCTCCAACATATCACTTCCATCCAAAGAATTGACCGGGATGATTATTTATGGATGGACAAGTTCACCATCCGGAATCTGGAACTGTTGGGTAATGGAACAGATAAGGTACAAAGTCTGCTGAAAATATTGGACAATACTGTTTCTCCAATGGGAGCCCGCCTGCTGAAACGATGGATCATAATGCCGCTGAAAGATATTTTAAGAATTAATGAGAGACTGGACCTCGTTGAATTTTTTATTAAAGAGGTTGATCTCAGGAATAGAATCGTGAATCATATCAAACATTGTGGTGATATTGAAAGACTGGTTGGCAAGATACCGGTTAAGAAAATCAATCCGAGAGAGCTCTTACAGATTGCAAGAGGGCTGCATCATATTGAAGAGATTAAATTATTATGCGAATCTGCCGGCAATGGATATCTGAAAAGACTTGCGGACTCGCTGAACCCATGTCACTATATTGGAGAAAAAATTAAAAAAGAGATTATTGAAAATCCTCCTGCTACCGCTGCAAAAGGAGATGTGATCAACCGCGGTGTGAATCATGAACTGGATGAACTGCGGAAAATAGCTTTGGGAGGCAAACAATACCTGATCGAATTGCAGCAAAAAGAATCTGAACTGACCGGAATATCCTCTCTGAAAATCAGTTTCAATAATGTGTTTGGTTATTATCTTGAAGTCACCAATGCACATAAAAATAAAGTACCCGTAGACTGGATAAGAAAGCAAACACTTACCAATGCAGAGCGATATATTACTCCGGAATTGAAAGACTATGAAGAGAAAATTACAGGGGCAGAAGAAAAAATCCTTGCTATCGAATTAGACATTTATGAAAAGCTGATTCTTGAACTGCAGGATTATATTGCTCCGATACAGGTGAATGGAAATGTATTGGCTGTAATGGATTGCCTGCTCTGCTTTGCAAATAATGCCCTTCATTTTAATTATAAAAAACCTCAACTACACGAGGGCAATGAACTTGAACTGATTGAAAGTCGTCACCCTGTAATAGAAAGGAATTTACCACCTGATGAGCCATATGTCGCGAATGATATTCTTCTTGATCCGTCTTCCCAGCAAATCATTATTCTGACTGGTCCAAATATGAGCGGGAAAAGCGCTTTATTGAGACAAACGGCGCTGATAACATTGATGGCGCATATCGGAAGTTTTGTTCCGGCGGATGCCGCAAAATTACCGCTGACGGATAAAATTTTTACAAGAGTGGGCGCTTCGGACAATCTGAGTGCGGGCGAATCTACTTTCA
>Ga0335085_10004547_pt1 | contig 22898 bp, 22 predicted proteins | sample Lox_Sample_45_FD_206712 | JGI IMG/M metagenome (GOLD analysis project Ga0335085, IMG submission 206712) | Soil microbial communities from Loxahatchee National Wildlife Refuge, Florida, United States - Lox_Sample_4.5 | ecosystem: Environmental > Terrestrial > Soil > Wetlands | place: USA...
GATGTTCTTCACCTCCGGCACGACGGGGGTGCCGAAGGGGGTGGTGCTCACGCATGCGAGCCTCATCGACCGCGCGCGCGCCGCCGCCGAGATGGAGGGTCTGGGCGACGCCGATGTGGTGCTCGCCTACCTGCCGCCGGCCTGGATCGGCCAGAACATCTTCTCCTACGCGCAGCCCTTCGTCACCGGCTACTGCATCTGCTGCCCCGAGTCCTCCGAGACCGTGATGAGCGACATGCGCGAGATCGGGCCGACCTACTACTTCGCCCCGCCGCGCGTGCTCGAGGCCCTGCTCACGCAGGTATCGATCCGCATGGAGGACGCGAGCGCCCTGAAGCGCGCGCTGTACCGCTACTTCATGGAGGTGGCGCGGCGCACGGGCGGCGCGCTGCTCGACGGCAAGCCGGTCAGCGCGGCCGACCGGCTGCTCTACCGGCTCGGCGACCTGCTCGTGTACGGTCCGCTGCGCAACGTGCTCGGCATGAGCCGCGTGCGCGTCGCCTACACCGCGGGCGAGGCGATCGGGCCCGACCTGTTCCGCTTCTACCGCTCGATCGGCATCAACCTGAAGCAGCTCTACGGCTCCACCGAGACCAGCGTGTTCGTCTGCGTGCAGCCGAACGGCCAGGTGAAGGCCGATACGGTCGGCCCCGCGGTGAAGGGCGTGGAGCTCTCGTTCACGCCCGAGCGCGAGCTGCTGATCCGCTCGCCGGGGCTGTTCAAGGAGTACTACAAGAACCCGGCCGCGACGGCCGAGGCGAAGGACGCGCAGGGCTGGTTCCACACCGGCGACGCCGGCTACTTCGACGCCGACGGGCACGTGAAGATCATCGACCGCGTGAAGGACGTCGGCAAGCTCGCCGACGGGTCCCTCTTCGCGCCGAAGTACCTCGAGAACAAGCTCAAGTTCTTTCCGTACGTCAAGGAAGCGGTCGCCTTCGGCCACGGCCGCGACCGCGTCTGCGCGTTCATCAACATGGACATGGATGCCGTGGGCAACTGGGCCGAGAAGCGCAACCTGCCGTACGCGGGCTACGTCGATCTCGCCTCCAGGGACGAGGTCTACGCGCTCGTGCGCGACTGCATCGAGAAGGTGAACGCGGACCTCGCCGGGGAGACCGAGCTCGCGGCCTCGCAGATCCACCGCTACCTCATCCTGCACAAGCAGCTCGAGGCCGACGACGGCGAGCTCACGCGCACGGCGAAGGTGCGCCGCCGCCACGTCGGCGAGAAGTACGCGACGCTGGTGGACGCGCTCTACGGCGGCGCGCGCAGCGTGCACGTGGAGGCGCAGGTGCGCTACGAGGACGGCCGCACGGGCTCGATCTCGGCGGACCTGAAGATCCGCGACGCGAAGACCTTCGCGCCCGCCGCGGCGAAAAAAGCCGCCTGATGCAGGGCGCCGCGGGCAGCGAGGCGGGCGCACCGCCGATGAGCGAAGGCGCGCGGCGCGTCGGCGAGGTGATCCTCGCGGTCGAGGGGGTTTCGCTTTCGTTCGGCGGCGTGAAAGCGCTCACCAACGTGTCTTTCGACGTGCGCGAGCACGAGGTGCGCGCGATCATCGGGCCGAACGGCGCCGGCAAGAGCTCCATGCTCAACGTCATCAACGGCGTCTACCACCCGCAGCAGGGCAAGATCCGCTACCTCGGCCGCGAGTTCCGCGACATGGACTCGCACGAGGTCGCGCAGAGCGGCATCGCGCGCACGTTCCAGAGCCTCGCGCTCTTCAAGGGCATGACGGTGCTGGACAACATCATGGCCGGGCGCAACCTGAAGATGCGCACCAACATGCTGCTGCAGGCGCTGCGCATCGGCCCCGCGCTGCGCGAGGAGCTCGAGCACCGCGAGGCGGTGGAGCGCATCATCGATTTCCTCGAGATCCAGGCCTACCGCAAGGTGCCGGTCGGGCGGCTGCCCTACGGCCTGCAGAAGCGCGTCGACCTCGCGCGCGCGCTGGCGATGGAGCCGCGCATGCTGCTGCTCGACGAGCCGATGGCCGGAATGAACATGGAGGAGAAGCAGGACATGTGCCGCTTCATCCTCGACGTCAACGACCAGTTCGGCACCACGATCGTGCTCATCGAGCACGACATGGGCGTGGTCATGGACATTTCCGACCGCGTGGTGGTGCTCGACTACGGCAAGAAGATCGGCGACGGCACGCCCGGCGAGATCCGCGCCAACCAGGCCGTGATCGACGCCTACCTCGGCGTGAGCCACTGACATGCCGACGCACAGGTGCGTTCGTGAGTAAGCACTGGCCCGTCGTGGCGCTCGGCGTCGCGCTGCTGGTGGGTCTCGCGCTGCCGCTTGCGACCGGGGCGGCGCCGCCCGGCTTCTACATCGAGGTGCTGCTCGGCGGCCTCATGAGCGGCGTGCTGTACTCCCTCGTCGCCCTCGGCTTCGCGCTGATCTTCAAGGCCTCGGGCGTCTTCAATTTCGCGCAGGGCGCGATGGTGCTGTTCGCGGCGCTCTCGGTCGCGCGCATCGCCGAGCACGTGCCGCTGTGGCTCGCGATCGTGCTGGCGACCGTGATCATGACCGCGCTCGCCTGGGTGATCGAGCGTTTCGTGCTGCGGCCGCTCGTCAACCAGGAGGGCGTCGCGCTGCTGATGGCCACGCTCGGCGTGACCTACTTTCTCGACGGCTTCGGCCAGACCGTGTGGGGCTCGGACATCTACAAGATCGATCTCGGCATCGCCAAGGAGCCGGTGCTGATCCTCGACAAGGTCTTCCAGGGCGGCATCCTCGTCAACAAGGAGGACTTCGTCGCGGCGGCGGTCGCCGCCGGGCTGGTGGCCGGGCTGACGCTGTTCTTCCAGAAGACCGCGACGGGACGCGCGCTGCGCGCCGTCGCCGACGACCACCAGGCCGCGCAATCGATCGGCATCCCGCTGAACCGAATCTGGGTGATCATCTGGTCGGTCGCGGGCTTCGTGGCGCTCGTGGCCGGCGTGATCTGGGGCTCGCAGCTCGGCGTGCAGTTCTCGCTGTCGCAGGTGGCGCTGAAGGCGCTGCCGGTGGTGATCCTCGGCGGCTTCACCTCGATCGCGGGCGCGATCGTGGGCGGTCTGATCATCGGCGTGGGCGAGAAGATGGCCGAGGTGTTCCTCGGGCCCGTGCTCGTCAAGGCCTTTGATCTGGCCGGCGGCGGCATCGAGAACTGGTTCGCCTACGTGCTCGCGCTGCTGTTCCTGCTGGTGCGGCCCGAAGGCCTCTTCGGCGAGAAGCACATCGACAGGGTCTGACGCATGCTCTACCGCGAGAACGGGCAGTTCAAGTCCACCTACGCTTCCGATCAGCAGATGCTGCCGATCCTGCAGGACCGCGTGCTCATGGCGGCGCTGCTCGCGTTCGCGTTCCTCGTGGTGCCCGCCGTCACCTCGGAGTACGTGTTCCTGTCGCTGCTGATCCCGTTCCTGATCCTCACGCTGGCGGCGATCGGGCTCAACCTGCTCGTCGGCTATTGCGGGCAGATCTCGATCGGCCACGCGGCGTTCATGGCGGTGGGCGCCTACGCCGCCTACAACCTCGTGCTGCGGGTGCCGCAGCTCAATTTCCTCGTCGTGCTCGTGCTGGCCGGCCTGATCGCCGCGCTGGCCGGCGCTTTGTTCGGCATCCCGAGCCTGCGCATCAAGGGCCTGTACCTCGCGGTGGCGACCCTGGCCGCGCAGTTCTTCATGGACTGGCTGTTCGCGCGCGTGAAGTGGTTCACCAACTACGCGCACTCGGGCTCGGTCTCGACCGCGCCGATCCAGCTGTTCGGCTGGACGGTCGAGTCGCCCGCGGAGAAGTACCTGTTCCTGCTCTCGTTGCTTGTCGTATTCACGCTGCTGGCGAAGAACCTCGTGCGCGGCCACATCGGCCGCGAGTGGATGGCGATGCGCGACATGGACGTTGCCGCGGAGGTGATCGGCATCCGGCCCGTCTACGCGAAGCTGACTGCGTTCGCCGTGAGCGCCTTCTATTGCGGCGTGGCGGGCGCGCTCTGGGGGTTCGTCTACCTGGGCTCCTGGGAGCCGCTCGCCTTCAACCTCAGCCTGTCGCTCAACCTGCTGTTCATGATCATCATCGGCGGCATGGGCTCGCTGCTGGGCAGCTTCTTCGGCGCCGCGTTCATCGTCGCGCTGCCGATCCTGCTCGACCAGGTGCCGCTGTGGCTCGGGGTGCCGATCCCGACCGCGACCGCCTCGCACCTCGCGTCCATGATCTTCGGCGCGCTGATCGTCTTCTTCCTGATCGTCGAGCCGCTGGGGCTGGCCCGGCTCTGGGCCATCGGCAAGGAGAAGCTGCGCCTATGGCCGTTTCCGCATTGACCGGGGTATGATTCCGCAGGGAGTAGTTCCGAAACTCATTGGAGGAGGGGTCACGATGAAGCTCAAGTCCATTGTCCTGGCGGCGGCGGTCGCCGCCGCGTTCGCCAGCCCGGCCGCGTTCGCGCAGGCCAAGGAGCAGTTCTTCCCGGTGCTGTCGTACCGCACCGGGCCGTACGCGCCCAACGGCGTTCCGTTCGCGAACGGCTACGTCGACTACCTGAAGCTCGTCAACGCGCGCGACGGCGGCATCAACGGCGTGAAGATCTCGTTCGAGGAGTGCGAGACCGGCTACGCGACCGACAAGGGCGTGGAATGCTACGAGCGCCTCAAAGGCAAGGGACCGACGGGCGCCACCGCGTTCCATCCGCTGTCCACGGGCATCACGTTCGCGCTCACCGACAAGTCTTTCTCCGACCACATCCCGATCATCACCACGGGCTACGGCCGCGCCGACTCGGTCGACGGGCAGGTGTTCGCGTGGAATTTCCCGCTCGGCGGCACGTACTGGGACGCGGCGGACATGCTGGTGCAGCATGTCGGCAAGCTGGAAGGCGGGCTGGACAAGCTGAAGGGCAAGAAGATCGCGCTCGTCTACCACGACTCGCCCTACGGCAAGGAGCCGATCGCGCTGCTCGAGACGCGCGCGAAGATGCACGGCTTCCAGCTGCTGCTGCTGCCGGTCACGCATCCGGGCGTGGAGCAGAAGGCGACCTGGCTGCAGGTCCGCCAGCAGCGTCCCGACTACGTGTTCCTCTGGGGCTGGGGCGTGATGAATTCAACGGCGATCAAGGAGGCGGTCGCCACCGGCTACCCGCGCGAGAAGATGTACGGGGTGTGGTGGTCGGGCGCCGAGCCCGATGTCACGCCCGCGGGCGACGGCGCCAAGGGCTACAACGCGCTCGTGTTCCTCGCGCCGGCCGGCCAGGGCCAGGTCCACAAGGACCTGATCAAATACGTCTATGACAAGGGCCAGGGCACCGGCAAGAAGGACGAGATTGGCGAGGTGCTCTACAACCGCGGGCTGGCGGCAGCAATGCTGACCGTGGAAGCCGTGCGCAAGGCGCAGGTCAACTACGGCAAGAAGCCGCTCACGGGCGAGCAGGTGCGCTGGGGCCTGGAGAACCTGTCTCTCGACGACGCGGCGATCAAGAAGCTCGGCTTCACGGGCTTCATGGTGCCGCTCAGCACCAGCTGCGTGAACCACGCGGGCGAGGCGCAGGCGCGCATCGAGACCTGGGACGGCAAGAAATGGAGCGTGCAGCCCGGCGTGCTGCACGCCGACAACACCATCCTCAAGCCGATGATCCGCAGCTCGGCGGAGAAGTACGCGTCCGAGAAGAAGATCACCAAGCGCGATTGCGCGAAGGAAGCCGGCTGACCATCGCAGGCTGAAAGGGCGAAACAGGGCGGCGCCGGGGACCCTCCCGGCGCCGTTTTTTCGAGGCACATCCATGACTGCGGCTGCGGCGATGCTCAGCGTGAACGGCATCGAGGTGATCTACAACCACGTCATCCTCGTGCTCAAGGGCGTCTCGCTCAACGTGCGCGAGGGCGGCATCGTCGCGCTGCTGGGCGCCAACGGCGCCGGCAAGACCACCACGCTGCGCGCGGTCTCCAACCTGCTCAAGGCCGAGCGCGGCGAGGTCACCAAGGGCTACATCGAGTACATGGGCGAGCGCATCGAGCGGCTCACGCCCGCGGAACTCGTCAGGCGCGGCGTGGTGCAGGTGATGGAGGGGCGGCACTGCTTCGCGCACCTCACCGTGGAGGACAATCTGCTCACGGGCGCCTACACGCGCAGCGGCGCGGAGATGCGCGAAGGCCTGGAGCGCGTCTACCGGTATTTCCCGCGCCTGAAGGAGCGGCGCCACTCGCAAAGCGGGTATACCTCCGGCGGCGAGCAGCAGATGACCGCGATCGGCCGCGCGCTGATGGCGCGACCGAGGATGATTCTGCTCGACGAGCCTTCGATGGGCCTCGCGCCGCAGCTCGTCGAGGAGATCTTCGAGATCGTCAAGGAGCTCAACGCGAAGGAGAAGGTGAGCTTTCTGCTCGCGGAGCAGAACACCAACATCGCGCTCAAGTTCGCCGACTACGGCTACATCCTCGAGAACGGCCGCGTCGTCATGGATGGCGAGGGCGCCGAGCTCGCGCAGAACGAGGACGTGAAGGAGTTCTACCTCGGCTTCTCCTCGGGCGGCCGCAAGAGCTTCCGCGACGTCAAGTCCTACCGGCGGCGCAAGCGTTGGCTGTGAAGAAGAAAGCCGGCGATCACTACGACCGCCTCGAAACTCGCTCGCCGAAGGCGCGCGAGGCGGCGCTGCTCGCCGCGCTGCCGAAGCAGATCGCGCATGCGCGGCGGCGGGCCCCCGGTTTCGCGAAGCTCCTGGAGCACGTCAGGCCGGAGAAGATCAGGAGCCGGGCGGCGCTCGCCGCGCTGCCGGTGACGCGCAAGTCCGACCTCGCCGGCCTGCAGGCGGCCGAGCGTCCGCTCGGCGGTCTGAACGCGACGCCGGTGGCGAAACTGGCCAAGCTCTTCATGTCGCCCGGGCCGGTCTACGAGCCGGAAGGCAAGGGACGCAACTGGTGGCGCACCGCGCGCGCGCTCTACGCCGGCGGCTTCCGCGCGGGCGACCTCGTCGCCAACACTTTCGCCTATCACTTCACGCCGGCGGGCTCGATGCTGGAATCCGGCGCGCTCGCGATCGGCTGCACGGTCCTGCCCGCAGGCGTGGGGCAGACCGAGCTGCAGGTCGCGGCGATCCGCGACCTCGGCGTGAGCGCCTACATCGGCACGCCTTCGTTCCTCAAGCTCATCGCCGAGAAGGCCGATGAGTTAAAGGCGGACATCTCGACGCTGAGGAGGGCACACGTCGGCGCCGAGTACCTGCCGCCCGCGCTGCGCCAGGCGATGCTCGCGCGCGGCATCCGCGTCACGCAGAGCTACGGCACGGCGGACCTCGGCTCGATCGCCTACGAATCGCTCGCCGCCGACGGTTCCGTGAACCCCGGCATGATCCTCGACGAGGGGTTGCTGCTGGAGATCGTGCGCCCGGGCACGGGCGATCCGCTGCCCGAGGGCGAGGTGGGCGAGGTCGTGATCACGACGTTCAACCGCGACTACCCGCTCGTGCGCTTCGGCACCGGCGATCTGTCGGCGATCCTGCCGGGCGCGAGCCCCTGCGGCCGCACCAACACGCGCATCCGCGGCTGGCTCGGGCGCGCCGACCAGACCACGAAAGTGCGCGCGATGTTCGTGACGCCGAAGCAGGTCGCCGAGATCGTGCGGCGCCACCCCGAGATCCTCAAGGCTCGCCTCGTCGTCGAGGGCGAGACCGGCGACGACCGCATGACGCTCAAGTGCGAGGTGCGCGCCCGCCCGGAAGGCGACGCGGCACAACTGCGCGCCGCGATCGTCGCCTCGATCCGCGAGCTCACGAAGCTGCGTAGCGACGCGGAGCTCGTCGCTCCCGGAACCCTGCCGAACGACGGCAAGGTCATCGAGGACCTCAGGAAATACGTCTAGTCGCTGCCGCGGGCAGGTCGTCGAGGCGTTGCATCTCCGGATTCCTCACGATCGAGGCGTCGTTCAGGAACGCCTTGAGGAACTCGGTCGAGTCGGCGCCCCAGAAGAGCTCTCCCTCCACCTCGAAGGTCGGCACGCCGAACACGCCGCGCTTCAGCGCGTCGTCGGTGTTCTCGCGAAGCCGGTTCTTGATTTGCGGATCCTGCAGCCGCTCCGGCGCAATGCCGAGCTCGCGACACAGCGCGTCGAAGGCCTTCGAGTCGGCCGTGTCGGCGCCCGAAGTCCAGATCGCATCGAATATCCTCTCGACCGCCTCCGGCCTCGAGCCGCAGGCGATTGCAAGGCGCAGGTGGTGCAGCGGATTGAACGGGTGGCCCGCGGGATAGCGGAACGGCAGGCCGAGGCTGTGCGCCCACCAGTGGCTCCAGCGGTAGGTGTAGCGGCGCTTGCTCGGCAACTCGGCGGGGCCCTTCTGGCCCCAATGATGGAGCAGCCCGGCGAAAAGCACGGGCCGGTACTCGATCGCGAGACCCGCGGGCAGCTCCCTGAGCCGGTGCAGGCCGATGTACGCGAACGGGGAGACGAAATCGAAATACCAGATCGCGTGGCGCATGGATTGCTATCCTAGCCCGATCCCGGGAGGTCCCATGCGCTACCGCACATTGAAATATTCTGCCGCAGGCCGCATCGCGCGCATCACGCTCAATCGGCCGGCGCGGCTCAACGCCATCGACGACAGGATGCCGCGCGAGATCCGCCGCGCGGTCGAAGCCGCCAACGCCGACGACCAGGTGCACGTGATCGTGCTCACGGGCGACACCGTCGATGGGACGGCCGCCGAGAAGATGGGCCTCGTCTACCAGGCGGTGCCGCGCAAGGACCTCGACCGCACGGTCGACGCGCTCGCCCGCCGCATGGCCGGCGTGCCGAAGAACCAGCTCATGATGCAGAAGCTCATGATCAACCAGGCCTACGAGAACATGGGGCTCGCGAGCACGCAGGCGATGGCGACGCTCTTCGACGGCATCACGCGGCATTCTCCGGAGGGCGCGTGGTTCAAGCGCTACGCCGAGCAGCACGGCTTCCACGAGGCCGTGGCGTGGCGCGACGGCGGCAAGCCGATCCCGGAGGGCGTGCCCGCGGCGGGGAGGCGCAGATGAGCGTTCGCATCGAGAAGCAGGGCAAGGTCTGGACCGTGATCCACTCGCGGCCTGAGGCGAAGAACGCGATGGACCCGGCGAGCGCCGACGCGCTCGAGCGCGCTTTCCTCGAGTTCGATCGCGACGCCGAGGCGGCGGTCGCGGTGCTCTGGGGCGAGGGCGGTGCTTTCTGCGCCGGCTTCGACCTGAAGCATGCAGCGAAAGGGGCGCTGAGCGCCGAGGGCTATCCGGATGATCCGGGCACGCTGCTGCCGCGCGCGCCCATGGGCCCGACGCGGCTCGAGCTCGACAAGCCGGTGATCGCCGCCATCGCGGGGCCCGCGGTTGCGGGCGGCTTCGAGATCGCGCTCTGGTGCGACCTGCGCGTTCTGGAGGAAAGCGCGTATTTCGGCGTCTACTGCCGGCGCTGGGGCGTGCCGCTCATCGACGGCGGCACGGTGCGCCTGCCGCGCATCGTCGGCCGCGGCCGCGCGCTCGACCTGATTCTGACCGGGCGCAAAGTGACCGCGGAGGAGGCGCTGCGCATCAACCTCTGCGAGCACGTGGTCCCGGACGGGGAGTCGCGTGCGCGCGCCGAAGCGCTCGCGCACGAGATCGCGCGCTTCCCGCAGGTCTGCCTGCGCGCCGACCGGCGCTCGGTCTACCGCCAGGAGGGCCTGGTTCTGCGCGAGGCGATGCGCTTCGAGTGGCGGAACGGCGTGCCGGCCTACTTCGCCGAGGGCGCGGCCGGCGCCGCGCGCTTCGCCTCAGGCAAGGGGCGCGGCGGCAAATTCGACGACATCTGAGCCTCGTGCGCGGTCGCTGCGGCCGGGCCTAGGGCGAGGTCCGGGCAGAGTGCTGCCTGCGCGCCTCGGCCCGGCGGCGCTCGATCTTCTTCAGCACCGCTGCCTGCTCCTTGTCGCTCATCGAGCCCCAGGCGGAGATTTCGCCGAGCGTGCGCCAGCAGCCGAGGCAGTAGCGCTTGTCGCCGTCCATGACACAGACGCGATTGCAGGGCGATTCCATCAGCCGCGCTTGGCGGAAATCGCCCTGGCCGTCCTGGAGTAGGTGCTTCTTTTCAAGACGCCCGAAATCCACATACCGGTGTCGACGAGCTTGTCCAGGTCAATGCCGGTCTCGATGCCGAGGCCGTGCAGCATGTAGACCACGTCTTCGGTGGCGACGTTGCCGGTGGCGCCTTTCGCATAGGGGCAGCCGCCCAGGCCCGCGACCGAGGCGTCGTAGGTGGCGACGCCGAGCTCCATGGAGGCGTAGATGTTGGCGAGCGCCTGTCCGTAGGTGTCGTGGTAGTGACCGGCGAGCTGCGCCGCCGGCACGCGCGCCATGCAGGCTTCGATCATCGCCTGCGTCCTGCCAGGGGTGCCGACGCCGATGGTGTCGCCGAGCGAGATCTCGTAGCAGCCCATGTCGTGAAGCGCGCCCGCCACTTCGGCCACCTTGCGCGGCGCGATCGCGCCTTCGTAGGGGCAGCCGACCACGCAGGAGATGTAGCCGCGTACCTTGATGCCGCTTCTGTGCGCCGCTGCCACCACCGGGCGAAATCGCTCGAGGGACTCGGCGATCGAGCAGTTGATGTTCTTCTTCGAGAAGGCTTCCGACGCCGCACCGAAAACGGCGACTTCGGTGGCGCCGGCGGCCTTTGCCGCCTCGAAGCCCTTGAGGTTCGGCGTGAGCACCGGGTAGGAAACGCCCGGCCTGCGGCGGATGCGCTCCAGCACCTCGGTGTGGTCGGCCATTTGCGGAATCCACTTGGGCGACACGAACGCAGTCGCCTCGATGGCGGTCAGACCGGCGTCGGCCAGGCGTTCGATGAGCTCGAGCTTCACCGCGGTCGGCACCTCGGCCTTCTCGTTCTGCAGCCCGTCGCGCGGGCCCATTTCGACGACGCGGACCTTCCCCGGCAGGTTCATGCGGCCTCCAGCCGGAGCAATTCTGCACCCTCGGCGACCTGCTCGCCGGCCTTGAAGTGGAGCTCGGCGACCCGGCCTTCGTACGGCGCGGCGATGGTGTGCTCCATCTTCATCGCCTCGAGGATCATCAGCGGCGCACCCTTGGCGACCTTCGCGCCGGGCTGCACGAGCACCTGCAGCACCTTGCCCGGCATCGGCGCTGCGAGCGAGCCGAGCGCGCTCTCGGGCTCGGGTGCCGTCTGCACGCTCTGCAGCGCGAGCACGCGGTGCGCGCCGTCGCGGAACAGGTGCCAGTTCGCGCCGTCGCGCACGGCGCGCACGCGGAACATGGATTCGCCGAGCGTCACCTGCAGCGCGTCGCCGTCCTGCTGCCCGCCGAACGCGTACTCCCGGCCGCCCGACGTCAGGCGATAGCCGGCCGGAGTGAAGTGGATCTGCACTTCGTGGGTCTTGTCTTCGAAGGCGAACGCCATCTCATGGTGCGAGCCCAGATTCAGGCGCCAGCCGTCCGCGATGTGCCACGGCGAATGCGGGTCGGCCGAGGCCTTCGCCGCGGCGGCCGCCTGCGCCTGCTCGGCGAGCAGCTCGGCGAGCGCGGCGGCCGCGAGATCCTCGTCGCTCGCGCCGCGCGCGGCGGGGAACAGCTCGGCGCGCGAGCGCTCGATGAGATGGGTGTCGAGATCGGCCGAGGCGAACGCCGCGCTCGCGACCGTGCGGGCGAGGAACTCGACGTTCGTCGCCACGCCGACGATCTCGACTTCGGCCAGCGCCGCGCGCAGCCGGCCGAGCGCCATGGCGCGGTCCTCTCCCCAGGCGATCAGCTTGGCGATCATCGGGTCGTAGTGCGGCGTGATGGCGTCGCCCTCGCGCACGCCCGAGTCGACGCGCACCGGTCCCGCCTGCGGGCCGAACTCGCCGGCCTGCGGCTCGCGCAGGCGGCGCAGCGTCCCCGTCGAGGGCAGGAAGCCCTTGGCCGGGTTCTCGGCGTAGATGCGCGCCTCCACGGCATGCCCGCGCATGCGGATCTCGGACTGCTGCAGCGGCAGCGGCTCGCCGGCGGCGACCGCGAGCTGCCACTTCACGAGGTCGAGGCCCGTGATCATCTCGGTGACCGGGTGCTCGACCTGCAGTCGCGTGTTCATCTCCATGAAGTAGAACGTGCCGTCTTGCGCCGCGATGAATTCGACCGTGCCCGCGCCCGTGTAGCGGATCGCCTTCGCGGCGGCGACCGCGGTCTCGCCCATCTGGCGGCGGCGCCCTTCGCTCAGGCCCGGCGCCGGCGCCTCCTCGAGCACCTTCTGGTGGCGGCGCTGCACCGAGCAATCGCGCTCGAACAGGTAGACGACGTTGCCGTGCGCATCGCCGAAGACCTGCACCTCGATGTGGCGCGGACGCTCGAGGTATTTTTCCAGCAGCACGCGCTCGTCGCCGAAGGCCGCCTTCGCCTCGCGCCGCGCCGAGGCGAGCGCGGCCGCGAATCCCTTCGAGTCGGCCGCGATCTTCATGCCCTTGCCGCCGCCGCCCGCGGAGGCCTTGATGAGCACCGGATAGCCGACATGGTCGGCCCTGGTCTGCAGGAAGTCCGCGTCCTGCCGCTCGCCGTGATAGCCGGGCACCAGCGGCACGCCCGCCTTCTCCATGAGGTTCTTGGCCGCCGCCTTGTCGCCCATGGCGGCGATCGCCTCGGGCGAGGGCCCGATGAAGACGATGCCGGCCTTCGCGCAGGCGGCGGCGAAATCCTCGTTCTCCGAGAGAAAGCCGTAGCCCGGGTGGATGGCCTCGGCGCCGGCGTCGCGCGCGGCGGCGAGGATCGCCGCGATGTCGAGATAGCTCTGGCGTGCTTCGGCCGGGCCGATGCGCCGCGCCTCGTCGGCGAGCGAAACGTGGCGCGCGTCGCGGTCGGCGTCGGAGTACACCGCGACCGAGCGCACGCCCAGGGCCCGAGCCGCGGCGATGACGCGGCAGGCGATCTCGCCGCGGTTGGCGACGAGGATCTTGCGGAACACGCTACTTCTTCCTGCGCGGCGGCATCACGCGCACGGCCTCGAATTCCTTCACCCAGGCGGGCTTGCGCTTCTCGAGGAACGAAGCGATGCCTTCCCGACCCTCGGGCGAGACGCGGATCTCGGCGATGCGCTTCGCGGTGTCGGCGACGAGCGCGTCGTCGGCGGGCCGGCCCGCGACCGCGCGCACGAGGTCCTTGATCTTGCGGTGCGCCTCGCGCCCGCCCAGCACGAGGTGCCCGAGCAGCGCGTTGATGGTGCCGTCGAGCTCGTCCGGCACGCAGACGTCTGAAAGCAGCCGCAGCCGGTACGCATCGCCCGCCTCGATGACCTCGCCCGTGAGGAAATACCGGCGCGCGAGCCGCTCGCCCATCGCACGCACCACGTAAGGGCTGATCGTGGCGGGCGAGAGGCCCAGCTTCACCTCGGTCAGGCAGAACTCCGCCTGCTGCGAGCCGATCGCGATGTCGCAGGCGGCCACGAGGCCCACGCCGCCCGCGTAGGCCGGGCCGTGCACGCGCGCGACCGTGGGCTTGGACATGCGGTCGAGCGTCTTCAGCATCTCGGCAAGCGCGTTCGCGTCCCTGACGTTGTCCTCGTAGCCATAGGCGGCCATGCGCTTCATCCAGTTGAGGTCCGCTCCCGCGCAGAATGCCTTGCCCGCTCCGGCCAGCACCATGGCGCGGATGGTTTCATCCTGGTCTATCTCGGAAAAAACCTTCGTCAGGCCGGCGATCAAGGCGTCGTCGAAGGCATTGCGCACCTCCGGGCGGTTGAGCGTGACGATGGCGACGGTGTTTCTCTTTTCTACGATGAGGTTGTCGGGCATGGTCCCTTTACATCCTGAAAACGCCGAATTTCGTCTCCTCGATCGGCGCGTTGAGCGAGGCCGAGATGGCGAGGCCGAGCAGGCGGCGCATGTCGGCCGGGTCGATCACGCCGTCGTCCCAGAGGCGGGCGCTCGCGTAGTAGGGGTGGCCCTGGCGCTCGTACTGGTCGCGAATGGAGTTCCTGAACGTCTCTTCGTCCTCCTTCGACTTGAATCTGCCCCTCACGGTCGCCAGCACGCTCGCCGCCTGCTCGCCCCCGAGCACCGAGATGCGCGCGTTCGGCCACATCCAGAGGAAGCGCGGCGAGTAGGCGCGGCCGCACATGCCGTAGTTGCCCGCGCCGTGCGAGCCGCCGACGATCATCGTGAACTTGGGCACGCGCGCGGTCGCGACCGCGGTGACCATCTTCGCGCCGTCCTTGGCGATGCCGCCGGCCTCGTACTTGCGCCCGACCATGTAGCCGGTGATGTTCTGCAGGAAGAGCAGCGGGATGCCGCGCTGGCAGGCGAGCTCGATGAAATGCGCCGCCTTGAGCGACGATTCGGAGAACAGCACGCCGTTGTTGGCGAGGATCGCGAGCGGGTAGCCGTGCAGGTGCGCGAAGCCGGTGATAAGCGTGGTGCCGTAGTTCTGCTTGAACTCGTCCAGCTCCGAGCTGTCGACCACGCGCGCGATCACCTCGCGCACGTCGTAGGGCTTGCGCGTGTCGGCCGGCACGATGCCGTAGATCTCCTCGGCCGGATAGAGCGGATCCCTGGGTTCCTGGACCTTCAAGGACACGCCTTTTACAAAATTCAAATTGCCGACAATTCTTCGCACGATCGCGAGCGCGTGCGCGTCGTTGAGCGCGAAATGGTCGGCGACGCCCGAGATGCGCGTGTGCACCTCCGCGCCGCCGAGCTCCTCGGGGGAGACGATCTCGCCGGTGGCGGCCTTCACGATCGGCGGCCCGCCGAGGAAGATGGTGCCCTGGCCCTTGACGATCACGGTCTCGTCGGACATCGCCGGCACGTAGGCGCCGCCCGCGGTGCAGGAGCCCATTACGCAGGCGATCTGCGGGATTCCCAGCGCCGAAAGGTTGGCCTGGTTGTAGAAGATACGGCCGAAGTGCTCGCGGTCCGGGAACACCTCGTCCTGGCTCGGCAGGTTGGCGCCGCCCGAGTCGACGAGGTAGATGCAGGGCAGCCGGTTCTGCTGCGCGATCTCCTGCGCGCGCAGGTGCTTTTTCACCGTCATCGGAAAGTAGGTGCCGCCCTTGACGGTGGCGTCGTTGGCGACGATCACGCACTCGCGGCCCGAGACGCGGCCGATGCCGGCGACGATCGAGGCCGAGGGCACGTCGCCGCCGTACATGCCGTAGGCCGCGAGCTGGCCGATCTCGAGGAACGGGGCGCCCGGGTCGAGCAGCGAGCGCACGCGCTCGCGCGCGAGCAGCTTGCCGCGCGCGGTGTGCTTGGCGCGCGCCGCGTCGTCGCCGCCCCGCGCCACGCGCGCGACCTTCTCGCGCAGGTCGCCGACGAGCGCGCGCATGCGCTCGGTGTTGGCGCGGAACTCGGCGGAGCGCGGGTCGAGCTGGCTGCGGATCACCGGCATCAGCCGCCGCCTCCGAGCGCGCGCCCGATCACCAGGCGCTGGATGTCGCTCGCGCCCTCGTAGATCTGGCACACGCGCGCGTCGCGCCAGATGCGCTCCACAGCAAAGCCCTCGACATAGCCGTAGCCGCCGTGGATCTGGATCGCGTCCGAGCAGACTCGCTCGGCGGTCTCCGAGCCGAACAGCTTGGCCATCGACGCCTCTTTGAGGCAGGGCGCGCCCGAATCCTTGAGGTCCGCGGCGTGCAGGTACAGCCGGCGCGCGGCCTCAACGCCCGTGGCCATGTCGGCGAGCCGGAAGCTCACCGCCTGGTGCTCGCGCAGCGGCTTGCCCATGCTCTTGCGCTCGGCGGCGTACGCGAGCGCGGCGTCGAGCGCGGCCTGCGCCATGCCGGTCGACTGCGCCGCCACGTTGATGCGGCCCGACTCGAGGTTGGCGAGCGCGATGCGGTAGCCGATGCCTTCCTGCCCGAGCAGGTGGGCGGCCGGCACCCGGCAGTTCTCTAGCACGATCTGCGCGGTGTCCGAGGAACGTTGCCCGACCTTGTGCTCCAGGCGCGCCACGGTATAGCCGGGCGTAGAGGTCGGCACGACGAACGCGCTGATGCCGTGCTTGCCGGCGGACCGGTCGGTCACCGCGAACACGATCGCCAGGCCCGCGGTCTTGCCCGAGGTGATGAACTGCTTGACGCCGTTCAGCACGTAGTGGGCGCCGGCCTTCTCGGCGCGCGTGGCGATCGCGGAGGCGTCCGATCCCGCCTGCGGCTCGGTGAGGCAGAAGGCGCCGATCACGCCGCCGCGCGCGAGCGGCACCAGGAACTCGCGCTTCTGCTCGTCGCTGCCGAAGCCGAGCAGGATGTGCGCCGCGAGGTTGGTGACCATGATCGTCGTGCAGGTGCCGCCGTCGCCCGCGGCGACCTCCTCGCAGGTGATCGCGAGCGCCGTGTTGTCCATGCCGGCGCCGCCCCACGTCTCGGGGATGGCGACGCCGAACAGGCCCATTGCGGCGAGCGCCTGCACCTCCTCGCGCGGGAAATGGCCCTCCCGGTCCCAGGCCGCCGCCTTGGGCGCGAGCCGCTCGCGAGCGAATTTGCGCACCGAGTCGCGGATCATGGCATGGTGCTCGGCGAGCGGCATCTCAGATCCGGGCGTAGGTGACGGTGTGGTGGGTGAAGAGGCGGCCCTTGCGGTCGTGGCACTCGGCGGTGCCGTAGACGATGCGCTTGCCGAGCTTGAGCACGCGCGCCGTGCAGTACACGGTCTGTCGCCGCGCCGCGTTGAGGAAGGCCGTGTTCAGCTCCGAAGTCACCGCATCGTGCTCGAGGCCGATGTGGCGCTTGATCGCGAGCCACATCGCGCAGTCGGCCGCCGCCATGAAGGCGGGCCCGTTCACGGTGCCGCCCGGGCGCTCGAACGAGCGCCGGAACGGCATCGCGATCGTGCATTCGGCATCCGAGATCGCCACGAGCTTGAGGCCGTAGCCGGAGACGAAGCGCGAGCGCGCGAGCAGCCGCTGCAGCGCGGCCTTGCTCGCCCTCACGCGAGCTCGAGGGCCATCGCCGTGGCCTCGCCGCCGCCGATGCAGAGCGACGCGACGCCGCGCCGGCCGCCGCGCTTGCGCAGCGCGCCGATGAGCGTCACCAGGATACGCGCGCCCGAGGCACCGATCGGGTGGCCGAGTGCGCAGGCGCCGCCGTGCACGTTGACCTTTTCGTGCGCGAGCTTGTGCTCCTGCATCGCCGCCATCGTCACCACGGCGAAGGCCTCGTTGATTTCGTAGAGATCCACTTCCTGCGCTTTCCAGGAGGTCTTTTCGAGCAGCTTGCGGATGGCGCCTACCGGCGCCGTGGTGAACAGCGCCGGCGCCTGCGCGTGGGTGGAGTGGCCGACGATGGTGGCGATCGGTGCGAGGCCGCGCTTCTCGGCGGTGGAGCGGCGCATCAGCACGAGCGCCGCCGCGCCGTCGGAAATCGACGACGAGTTCGCCGCGGTGACGGTGCCGTCCTTGCGGAACGCGGGCTTGAGCGTCGGGATCTTCTCCAGGTTCGCCTTGAACGGCTGCTCGTCCATCTCGATGAACTTCTGCTCCTTGCCGGCCTTGACGGCGAGCGGCGTGATTTCCCACGCGAAAGAGCCGTCGCTGTTGGCTTGCTTTGCCCTTTGCAAGGATTGAATCGCGAAGGCGTCCTGCGCTTCGCGGCTGAACTTGTACGTGCCCGCGCACTCTTCCGCGAACGTCCCCATCAGCCGGCCCTTGTCGTAGGCGTCCTCCAGGCCGTCGTAGAACATGTGGTCGAGCACCTGCCCGTGCCCCATGCGCAGGCCCGCGCGCGCCCTCGGCAGCAGGTAGGGCGCGTTGGTCATCGATTCCATGCCGCCCGCCACCACGATGTCGTACGAGCCGGAAATCACGGAATCGTGCGCGAGCATCGCCGCCTTCATGCCCGAGCCGCACATCTTGTTCACCGTGGTGCAGCCTGCCGATTGCGGCAGGCCCGCGCCGAGCGCGGCCTGGCGCGCGGGCGCCTGGCCCTGGCCCGCGGGCAGCACGCAGCCCATGAGGACTTCCTGCACGTCCTCGGGCTTGAGCCTGGCGCGCTCCACGGCCGCGCGGATCGCGGCGGCGCCGAGCTCAGGCGCGGCGAAGCCCTTCAGCTCCCCCTGGAAGCCGCCCATCGGCGTGCGGGCGGCGGCGGCGATGACGATCGGATCGCTGGTCATGGCTTACTCCTTCGCAAGTTCGTAGCTGCAGAGAAGTTCCCTGCCGCGCGTGAGGATATCCGGCGCGAGCGCCGTGGAGCGCCGCGCGCGGCTGTCGATGTGGACCGCCGTGATCGCGCAGATCGCGCAGACCTCCCCACTCTGCGCGTGGCGCATCTCGTGCACGAATTTGACCACCTTCTCGCGCAGCTCGAGCAGGCCCGAGCGCACCGCGACGATGTCGCCCGCGAGCAGCTCGCGCTTGTAGGTGAGGTTCTGCTGCACGGCAGCCATGGCGCGCTCATTCTCGCGCAGGTAGGCGGGCGTGATGCCGATCGCCGAGAACAGGTGCAAGGTCGCCTCGTCGAACTTGCCCACGTACCACATCACGTTCATGTGGCCCATGTGGTCGCAGTGCCAGGGATACACGGCGCCGCGGTAGGTTTCGGGCATTCCACTCATGCGTGCTCTCTGGTGCAACCCAGGTCGCGCAGCAGGCCGTCCTCCAGGCCGTAGATCCAGCCGTGCACCGCGAGCGGCCGGCCCGCGAGCCAGGCGTCCCGCACCACGGTCGCCTCGCAGACGTGGCGCACCTGCGCGGCCACGTTGAGCTCGCACAGGCGCCGCTCGCGCGCATCGCTGTCGCGGATCGCCTCGAGCTCGGCGGCATGGGCGGCGCGCACGTCCTGCACGTGGCGCAGCCAGTTCTCGGCCAATCCGACTTTTTGCCCGGTCAGCGCCGCGCGCACGCCGCTGCAGCCGTAGTGGCCGCAGACGATCACGTGGCGCACCTGCAGCAGGTCCACCGCGAACTGCAGCACCGAGAGGCAGTTCAAGTCGGTGTGCACCACGAGGTTCGCGACGTTGCGATGCACGAACACCTCGCCCGGCGCGAGGCCCGTGATCTGGTTGGCGGGCACGCGGCTGTCGGAGCAGCCGATCCAGAGGAATTCCGGCGTTTGCTGGCGCGCGAGCGAGGAGAAGAACTTCGGATCGGAGGCGCGCACGCCCGCGGCCCAGGCGCGGTTGCGCGCGAACAGCTCGTTGACGCCGGTCAAGCGGTTTCTCCGAACAGCTCCCGGCCGATCAGCCAGCGGCGGATCTCGGAGGTGCCCGCGCCGATCTCGTAGAGCTTCGCGTCGCGCCACAGGCGCCCGGTCGGCGTCTCGTTGATGTAGCCCATGCCGCCCAGCGCCTGGATCGCCTCGCCGGCCATCCAGGTCGCCTTCTCGGCGGCGTAGAGGATCGCGCCGGCGGCGTCCTTCCTCGTCGTCTCGCCGCGATCGAGCGCCTGGCCCACCGCGTAGACGTAGGCGCGGCAGGCCGAGAAGGTCGTGTACATGTCGGCGAGCTTGCCCTGCATGAGCTGGAACTCGCCGATCGGCTGGCCGAACTGCTTCCGCTCATGCACGTAGGGCAGCACCGCGTCCAGGCACGCGGCCATGATGCCGAGCGGGCCGCCGGCGAGCACCGCGCGCTCGTAATCCAGGCCCGACATCAGCACCTTCACGCCCTTGCCCTCGTCGCCGAGGACGTTTGCGGCCGGCACCTCGCAATCGCGGAACACGAGCTCGCAGGTGTTCGAGCCGCGCATGCCGAGCTTGTCGAGCTTCTGCGCGGTGGAGAAGCCCCTGAAGCCCTTCTCGACGAGGAACGCCGTGATGCCCTGGTCGCTCGTCTTGGCGTAGATCACGAGCACGTCCGCGTCCGGCCCGTTGGTGATCCACATCTTGTTGCCGTTGAGCACATAGCGGTCGCCGCGGCGCTCGGCGCGCAGGCGCATGCCTACCACGTCGGATCCGGCGCCGGGCTCCGACATGGCGAGCGCGCCGACGTGCTCGCCGGAAATCAGCTTCGGCAGGTACTTCCTGCGCTGCGCGTTGCTGCCGTTCCTGCGGACCTGGTTGACGCACAGGTTCGAGTGCGCGCCGTACGACAGTCCCACCGAGGCCGAGGCGCGGCTGATCTCCTCCATGGCGATGATGTGGGCGAGGTACCCCATCTGCGTGCCGCCGTACTCCTCCTCGACCGTGATGCCGAGGAGGCCCAGCGCGCCCAGCTTGGGCCACAGGTCCATCGGGAACTGGTTGCTCGCGTCGATCGCGGCGGCGCGCGGCGCGATCTCATTGCGCGCGAAATCGCGCACCGAGGCGCGCAGCAGCTCCTGGGTTTCGCCGTGCCCGAAGCGGAGGAAAGGGTAGTCCATGGCCGAACCCGCTACCGTACTTGACGTTTACGTAAACGTCAACTCGAGCGGAGCTGCTTGCGGATCTTCTTCTCGAAGACCTCGAGCTCGGAAAGCTGCGCCTCGATGTCGGCGCGCTGCTGGCGCAGGCTCGCCTGGTGCGCCTCCAGCACCGCGAGGAAGCGCTGCAGCTGCGGCCGCTCGTCGCGCCCGGGCTCGTACATGTCGACGAGCTCGCGGATCTCGGACAGCGCGAGGCCCAGGCGCTTGCCGCGCAGGGTCAATTTGAGGCGGGTGCGGTCGCGCGGCGAGTAGATGCGCCGCTGCCCGGCGCGCTTCGGCGCGAGCAGGCCGTGGTCCTCGTAGAAGCGGATCGCGCGCGGCGTGACGTCGAACTCGGTGGCCAGTTCGCCGATCGAATACTCCGAGCGTTCCTTCTCGGCAGGCATGGTAGGGTTCAGGAATTCTAGTCGGATTCATGGCCGCACCCGAATACCCGTTCGCGGAACCGCCGGCGCCCGGCGCGACGGCCGAAGTCGCGCCCGGCGTGCACTGGCTGCGCATGGCGCTGCCGTTCGCGCTCGACCACATCAATCTCTGGCTGCTCGAGGACGGAAGCGGGGAAGACGCGGGCTTCCTCATCGTCGACTCGGGCCTCGGCAATGCGCCGACGCGCGCGCTCTGGGAGCGGATCTTCGCGGAGAAGATCGGCTCGAAGCCAGTGCGACGCGTGCTCGTCACGCACTACCACCCGGACCACGCCGGCAACGCGGCCTGGCTTTGCGAGCGCACGGGAGCGCAGCTCTGGATGACGCGCGGCGAATACCTCACCGTGCATGCGGCGCTGCACGGCGCGGCCGGCTACTCGGCCGAGTCGCAGAAGCGGCTGTTCCTCGGCAACGGCCTGGGCGAAGCGCAGGCGAACGAGCTGCTGTCGCGCGGCGGGCTGTACCGCAAGCTCGTGCCGGAATTTCCGTTCTCGCACCGGCGGCTGTTCGAGGGCGAGCGCATCGCGGTGGGCGGGCGCGAGTGGCGCGTGATGGTGGGCTACGGCCACGCGCCCGAGCACGCCTCGCTCTACTGCGCGGCGCTCAACGTGCTGATCTCGGGCGACATGCTGCTGCCGCGCATCTCGACCAACGTCGCGGTGCGGCCGGTGGATCCTTGGTCGAACCCGCTGCATGCCTTCCTCGAGTCGGTGCGCCGCTACCGCGCGCTGCCGGGCGACGTGCTCGTGCTGCCCTCGCACGGCATGCCGTTCCGCGGCGCGCACGAGCGCGTGGCGCAGCTCGAGGCGCACCATGCCGAGCGCCTCGCCGAGCTGCGCGCGGCCTGCGCGCAGGCGCCGCGCGCCGCCGCCGACGTGCTCGAGGTGCTGTTCAAGCGAAAGCTGGACACCGGGCAGATCTTCTTCGCGCTCGGCGAGGCGATCGCGCACCTGCACTATCTTCATTACGACGGGCAGCTCTCGCGCACGGTCGGCGCCGACGGCGTGGCGCGCTTCGCGCCCGCCTAGGCAAGGAGCCACGATGGACGCACAGGCGACACCCCCCAGCCCCGAGGACACCGTGCGCGTGCTGCACGACGTCGCCGAGCGCTCGGCGCGCATCCTCGCCGACTACGCGCGCAAGGACCCCGCCGCCGCGGCCGCGGGCGCTGCAAGCGACGAGCTCGGCATCGCGCGGGCCTACATGGACCTGTACGCGCGGCTGCTCGCGGATCCCGCGCAGGTCGCGGCCTTCTCGGCCAACCTCATGATCGACTACCTGCAGCTCTGGCAGCAGAGCTGGATGAGGCTCATGGGCGGCCAGGCGGCGCCGGTGGCCGTGCCCGCCAAGGGAGACAACCGCTTCAAGGACGAGGACTGGAGCTCCAACTTCGTCTTCGACTACATCAAGCAGTCCTACCTCATCGCCGCGCGCCAGATCCAGCACGCGGTGGCCGGCATCGAGGGCCTGCCGCCGGAGTCGGAGAAGAAAGTGGCGTTCTTCACGCGCCAGTATGTCGATGCGCTCGCTCCCTCCAACTTCGCGCTCACCAATCCGCAGGTGCTGCGCGAGACGCTCGCGAGCGGCGGCCAGAATCTGCTGAAGGGCCTCTCCAACCTGCTCGCCGACGTCGAGAAGGGCGGCATCAGCATGACCGACGACAAGGCCTTCCAGCTCGGCCGCAACGTCGCCACCACGCCCGGCAAGGTCGTCTACCAGACCGAGCTCATGCAGCTCATCCAGTTCGAGCCCACGACGCAGGAGGCGTACCGCACGCCGCTGGTGATCATTCCGCCCTGGATCAACAAGTACTACATCCTCGACCTGCGGCCGTCCAACTCCTTCATCAAGTGGGCGACCGATCAGGGCCATACGGTGTTCGTCATTTCCTGGGTGAACCCGGACGCGCGGCTCGCGCAGATGGGCTTCGAGGACTACATGAAGCTGGGTCCGCTCGCCGCGATGGACGCGATCGAGCAGGCGACCGGCGAGCGGCAGGTGAACTTCATCGGCTACTGCCTGGGAGGCACCTTGCTGGGTGCGACCTTAGGTTTTCTCTCCTATAAGAATGAAATCGAGCGCGTAAGGAGCACGACGTTCTTCGTGAGTCTGCTCGACTTCTCGGCGCCGGGCGAGCTCGGCGTGTTCATCGACGAGGCGCAGGTGCAGAACCTCGAGAAGAAGATGA